>OBEQ010189351.1_pt1 | contig 10446 bp, 2 predicted proteins | sample 1670901 | NCBI WGS metagenome assembly OBEQ01 (sample SAMEA104232315, study PRJEB22302) | groundwater metagenome | biome: forest; feature: aquifer; material: groundwater | place: USA | collected 2011-08-07 | depth 5.4 m | reverse complement strand
TTGCGAGAGTGGGATTTTCTACGTTAAGATACGGCCAAGCGAGCCGGACATTTTTGCAAGCCTTCCACGCATACAGGCAAAGGACGACGCTGGAAACTACTTGCGCGCAGGTGCGATTTCAGACGTGGACGAGTTTTACTTGCCAATCACTTTTCCACTTATGAAGTACCTCGATGCTTCGTTCAACGCGTATCAAGTGCTTGCATTTGGCCAGCATATTGGCGACAATGACCGCGATGCTGAAGGGGTTCTAGATGGCGTGTGCTATGCTGGTGCGCTGTGCACTGTAACTACGGGAGTAAATAGCCTTGGTTCAGATGTTGGGTTCGCCCGATTCAGCGGCGACAATTCGTGGCCTAGCCAAGATCAGGCAAAAGCTGGGCTTGCGGACATCTACTATCAAAACGTGTTTAAGCCAGCGTTTGAAACACTGCCTCCAAATTTGGAAATCTCCCTCTTAGAATCGGAAGTAGAAGTGGCGCGTTGCAAGAAAAGCGGAGCTGATGGAAGCGGACCACTTGTTTGTAATGCCCCAGGTCCAAACGGCGGTAATGGGGACGACGCTGTAAAAAGGTTAATAGCCCGTCCGGTTCTTTCAGTTCAACCACCAGACGGTGGGGCTGTCCACTACCCTTACTTGCCGGAATTGACACTGAACTTCAAGATAGTTGACACTGACCCAAGTTTCAAAGTGAAGCCAGATGCTGACAACGAGCTTTGCACAAGCGCATTTTTGACTTTTAACCCAACGCATTAAAATGCTCAAGCTTTAGTTCGAATAATTCGCTATTGCCCGCTATTAGCTATGGTTGCTTCTTCTGTGCCTCTCCCCTTTAAGTTTAAATATGTTTTTAAACTACTTCAGCGACAATTTACTCTACTAATAATATTTGTGTGATTCTTAATGGCGGAAGAAAAAGGGCTTGTTTCAAAGTTAAAAGAAAACTACTTAAACTTTATTGAGTCACTCAGGGAAAAAGGAGTTCCTTCGCCACATTTAATCATCCCACTTATTGTCATCATCGCAATAGGCGCAGCGTTTCTCTTTGTCCCAGGAATAGCGGTTGAAAAGCGGAACATCAGCTTAACCCTAAAAGATTCGCTTTCTCGCACAGTTTCAGGCGCAACCGCCGAAATAGTGTTGAACAACAAGACCATCGCAACCCAAACTTCAGACGCAAGCGGAAAAGTGAGCTTCAACGACGTGCCTGTCAACGCACAAGTGCGGATAAGCGCAGATGGCTTTGCACCTAAGTCGCGCAGCGTAAGCGAATTGTCCCAACAATCTACAATTTCACTACAGGCATCTGGCCCAGCAACTAGGGACGTGGCGTTCAAAATCCTTGATTCAACTGGCCAGCCGGTAAACGGTGCTTTTGTTCAGCTTTCATTTTCAAACGGCGACTTTGCACCGCAAGCCACTTCAGACGCTGGCGGAAACGCGGTTGTCACAATCCAAGAATCTCAAGTTGGTCCGAGCACTGCCTCAATAACCGCAGCTGGTTTTGCATCAACACAGCAGGCAGTTTCGCAAGAACAACTACAAAGCGGAGCACCAATCGCAATTACGCTTTCAACCACGGACAATGCTGGTCAAAGCAAAGGCAATGCTACTATCCGGGTAACGAGTATGGGTAGTGGAAGCGCCGGCAGCGCAGGTGCAGCTGGTGGCGCTAGTGGTGTGAAGAATGCGCTTGTCACTTTAATCGACGTTGTTACAAACAGCGAAAAGGCCAGCAAACGCACAAGCGACGACGGAAGCGCCGTGTTTCAAGATGTTAGCTTTGGCACAGCTTTTACAATTCGCGTTTCCCACCCTAGCTACGAACAAGCGGAAAAGGAGTTCACTCCAACGCGTGACAACCACGAAACTGCAATTCGACTAGTCGCACGCACTAGCCCTGCAAGCACTGTGACTTTAACAATTGTAAACAGTGAATTGTCGCCAGTAAATGCAGTTGTAAATTTGTTTGATGCTAATACAAATTCGCTTCTTGAAACCGGCGGGACAAATTCAGCTGGTGAATTTACAACAAGCGTTGGCAGCAACGTAAACGCCTACGCAACTGCCTATAGCGATGGCTACTTGCCAGGTTATCTTGGCGACTTGCACGGCGGGTCAACAAAGTCAATCACGCTTCAACAAGCCTTGCCTGGAAACTCAGTGCCACTAACCGTTGTTGTGACGCAAGATGGTTTTCCAGCTTCAAACGCAGAAGTTTCCCTATATAGGTCAGGCGGATTTTTCTTAGGTGTTCCGCCGTTTCGCGTAGGGCCGGACGGGATTGGCAACGCAACTATCCCAACTGCAATCGGCGACGCCGCGTACAGGGTATTTGCAAACAGCAGCAAAGAAGCGTTTTACGGCAAAAGCGACTTAGCAGACGTGAGTGGCGCAGCGCCAATTTCACTTTCGGTTAACCTCGTCGCCACACCCGCAAACCTCTCAATTACGCTTAAAGACCTGTCAACTGGCCAACTAGTCCAAACTGGGTCAATTGAAGCAACTGTAACTGGGCTTCCAGTTTCAACTTGTACAATTGCCAACGGCACGTGTATTTTGCCAGTTGCGGCAAACAAAGAATTTTCCATCCGCGCAAGCGGCCCTGGCTACTTGCCATACTCAACAACTTCAAAAACATATTCCGCAGGAGAAAAAGCTAACCTTACCTTGTCGCTGTTCCCAATTTCACTAGCGCAAGGCGCAACTGTAACTTTCCTAGGTTTGTTTGACTCGCAAAATGTAAAAGTGGCCGAAGTGCAAAACGCAGATACGTACGCCGCTAAGTTTGCTGTGAACTTGCCTCAAAACGTCGAGCAAGCTGGGTTCTACTTCCAAGTTGGAGACGAGCAAACAGTTGAGGAAAGCGTTGCAAGCATAATTGACTTTGACTCAAACGGCGCTTCGTTTATACAAAGCGACTCTAAATTATCAACTTCAGCTAACAACAGCCAATCGTGCTACTCTGGCCAGAACACGCCTAACCGTGATGACAAGTGGGCTTACTTTTCCTTCCCGCGTGGGTTTGTAGGCACAAAAGAATTTTCATTTAAGGTGAAAGTTTCCCGGACTGCAGAAGCCAGCGCAAGCATCAACTTGCATTACAAGGCTTTTGCATTTAAGAACAACTTGCCGCTCCTTGCTCCTGCTGATGGAGGCATGCTTGAAACACTACGCGGCAAAATAGACGCCGGCTCTTCACTAGTTGCAGCAGACACTTGCAGCATGAAAACTTTTGACCAGTCAATTTCCGTTTCACAACAAACCTTGCGTTGCGACGATAACAGCGGCATTTGTTCCAAGGCGACTCTTTCTGATGCAACTTCGCGAGGCTCGCCGTCAACTTTCCAGCCGCAAATCGGGCGGGACTTCACGCTTGATTTTGAGGTGCTTTCTCCTGTTGGCATAGATTCAGCTGCAGTTGCAACTGATTATTTCACTGTTAAAAACTCCCAGCAAGTGTTGGCTGGCAGCTCAACGCTTTCATTTCAAGAATCGCCAGCAATAGTTTCTACAACCACTACGCCAACCGGCCGCCAATTCAACCTTCCATTTACTGGTCTTGCGAATAAAAAAGCTAAGATTACGATGACGTTGACGCCGTTGAAAGTAAGCCAAGCTGGTACGCTTACGTTTATCCTCCGCAGCGGGGACAAAACTTTTTCAATTCCGCTCACGTTGTCAATCAGCGGCACCAACACGTTTACAGTTACAGCTGCACCTTTGCAATTGCCAGCTAGCCAAGATGGAAAAGTGACTGTTGTTGTGCGCGACCGTAATGCAAGGGCGGTTGAAGATGCTTCTGTTAGTTTGTTTGAATGTGTTGCTTCGCCGTTTTCAGGTAACGAGCCTTCGCAAATTACTGGGGACGCTTCGCTTAACAATGGGCAAAATGGGCGCTACCGCATTGACGTTACGCCAACTGGGCTAGGCGAAATCGGCGTGCGTGTTGAGTCGCCTGATTTCAAGACGTTTGAAAGTTGCCTTGTAAGCGTGGCAGGCGGCGAGTTTCTTTCAATTAGTCCAGACACAATGGAATTTACCGGTTCTTCAATTGAAGCCCAAGCGCAGCAAGTGACGCTTACAAATAAGTTAAACGAGCCAATCCACGTTAGCACTTCGATAAACTGCGGTGGCGACCCAGTGCCGGCAAGGATATTTCCAACTTCGGTTACAATTGAGCCAAACAGCGACAGCGTAGTTTCAATAAAGTTACTTCAAAACGTTACGTCTAGTGCTCAGTGCCTTGCTTATTTCAACGCCCGCGCTGGAAGTTTCAAGTCAGTTCAAGAGCTTCCAATTTCGTTCAACGTAAACTGCCCAGACTGCGCTTCTAATGTTTTAACTGGCAGTGCAAGTGCACCGTTGCCGCCTGCAATTAGCCTTATACCTTACCCGCCGTTCTTCCAAGATTCAGTTTCAATCCCACTTCGCTTATCCGCTGATCCAACTTGTACGCTTGATGGGTTCAGGATAAACTATGCCGGCACATACGCGCCACAAGCTATTACGACCGGCGGAGTGCTTGGTGGTTTACAACGTCCAAACCTATGGAATTGCAATGCGTGCGGTTCACCAGATGCAAGCGGTGCATCGCAGTGCAACGCATGCCAACAACTTTACCCCGGCTCTTATCAATGCGGTTTTTGTCGACCTTTAAGCGTAACAGCGCCAACTTCAAGCAGCTTACCTTCAATTGACGCTGCAACTTGCAACCAGTGCTATAACGCCTACTCCGCGTTCCAGACAAACGCGTTTATGAACCCACTTGCAACGCAAGGTTACCCAGTGCCGTTTAACCCAGCTTATGCTGCTGTTCAAAACGGGAGGCTTACCCCATCACAGCAAGTTGGATTTGACCCTGCTGTAGGTGCATCTTTCAGGCAAGATAACGGACTTGGAAGCAACTTTTACAACACCCGCTTTGGAGTACAGCCAATTTTGCCAGGTTCGCAGATGTTTCCAAACTTCAACGGTTACAACCGCGGCTCTGGCTTTTCACAAAACATGCTGCGCGACGCATTGCGAGTTGACCAATGCACTCGAGACGCAATTACAATCAGCGCAGATTATTCATTCATCGGCCAAGCTTTTCCAGGAAGCGGCAACGTATTCGTAACGTTGCCAGACGGGACACGTAGGACAATCCGCGTAAATGTGCTAAGTGCACCGCTTGCTGGCCCAGGGTTACAAGGCCAGTTACCCTGGCCAACACAATGCGGTACAAGCGAAACAGTTGAAGGAACTATAACTCCAGATTACAAGCTCAGCGCAAAAGTTTCCCTCTCGTGTCCAATTCCATTTAACCAAGAGCAAATCCAAAGCGTTGAAAACCTCAACGGCGAAGCGATTTCAGGCGCAAAGGAAAACTGCGCTGCACAACTTGCAAACAACGAGTTGAAAGTGTCATGCGACTTCAGCAAAAACGACAAAGTAAAAGAAATGAGCACAAGCCAAGAAGCCATAGTGATAAAGGCACGCGCACTATCAACACAAGACCCCAACGCACAACTAACAATGACGATAAAAGCAAAGTTTGAAAAAGTAACTGTGCCGCCAAAACAAGACTTAGCCCCAATTGATACTGGTAGCAGTGGAAGTGGCAGCGGTTCAAGCAGCTACCGCGCCGAGCCATCGCCCTCTGTATCACTCAAAGCGTACAAGCAAACCGACACTAGTAACACGAACAATTTATGCGACGGTGACAAAGTGCAAACTGGAACTAAGCTAAAGCTAGTTTATTCATTTTCAAAAGGCGGCGACTCCAGTTCGCGCGTAATTATAATTAACAAAGAAGAAACATCAGGCTGGCCAGATGCAGGCTCCATTACCTCAGACAAATTAACAGCAGCCAGCGGACAAGTTCCCTACACGTTAACCAAGACAAGCGCTGTAGCCGAACAGAAATTCACCTTCAAAGCCTCGGCCAATTACAACGGCGAACCACAACCAAGCAAGACGTGTGAAATAACTGCAGTTGTAAAGCCCCCACTTGTAACGAAAATAAGGGCAGTTTGGATGCAAAGCCCCAATCTTTACTATGTAAATGCCTCTACTGCTGCGGAGTTCAACTGGCTATACCCATCTACGGGTATTTACATCGGAACCCAACTCGAATTTGACTCTGATTTATTGAAGAAAAAGGCAAACGACAAGCCGGTTACTGCAGTGGTTGAATACACTTGCCAAGGCGGTAACTCTTACGTCGTTAAGCAAGAATATTTTCTTAACAAACCTAATTATGATTTAACTGATGCAGAATTAGTCGATGGTGCAACCCGTTCAATTGAATTCACAAAATGCATGCCTGAAGTTGACTCTGACATCCCTTATCAAATAAAAGTTACCTTGCTAAACTCAAAGAAAGAAGACATTGGTACGAGTTACTACGTCGCTGGCAAACCAACTGTAAGCGAAGCAAGCGACGCTGGTTTCATCACAATTGCAAATTACCCAGAAGCGCCACAGAGAAAACCAGATGGCACTTCGGCGTTGCCAGCAACTGAAGATATTGACACTGCACCTTACGATGCATGCGGTAGAATAAACGCGCCTATAATTAGTTCAATTAATCTAACCCGTGTGAAACAAGGGAGTGCGGGTGGAGAAGAGGCTGTGAGGTCAACCGAGTCACTCAATCCTGGCAGGGATTTCATTGCAAGGCTATGCACTGCTAAACCACACGCGGCAGGCAAGTACTTCTGGCTACTTGCAGAATACACCGACAGCTCCGGTCACAAACAAACCACTTACCTAGGCAACTGCCAGATCCCCGACAATGCAGATAAGGGAAACAGCTGTGCGATTAAATTCAATACTAATGCGTTACTTTCGCCTGAAAAAATAGCCGAGTTACATCTTGATCTCAACGCCAAAGTTTCGTTAATAGCAAAAATAGCAATCCAACTACCTGCAGGTCCAGCGCCGATAAATCCATTTAGCGGTACCCGTTACTTCTGCAAGTACTGGCCAACTGAAGATGGGCAATGCGGGCAACAGGACAATGACAAAGTTGAATTCAAGCTATCCGCAAAAGACCCGTACAAATACGACTTAACTCCACACTGCCAAGTTGATCCATCCAACAAAAACATGCTAACGTGCGACTTACAAGAAGGGGAAGAAATCGAAATACCGGGCAAAATGCGGTTTAACTTCACCGAGCTTACATCTGGTAACACCGAGGCTAAATTCGCAGCTTACTATGGCACGCAAACCGGAGTACATCCTCCGGCGGTTTCAATGGCGTGCGATACTGTTTTCAACACTAGAGAAAAAGGAGAGTGGAAAAGCTGCCATAATTCTAGGTTTGGGCTAACTGGCTCAGGTGATTTATCGATTACTACTCCTCTAGTTTCAGTGCAGTTCCTTAACTTGCTTCCAAATGGCCAAATAGGCTACGGCAGAACCACGTCAATTGAAAAGAAAATTGCACACGTAAAAATATTCACGCATTTCAGTTCAGATGTTGAATGGCTCAAGAATAATTATCCGGACAACTACAACATCCGCGATGGAACCGGCGTGTTAACAAGAAAAGTACAGTTCGTTGAAAACCCAGTTGTACAAGCTTCCAAACTTAGCAAGGACCTTGCAGGCGACAAGAGCCAAGGCGTTTACATCCTTGGCCCACTTGATATCACCCGCATTGTCAACGGCGATTCAAATGGTAACTCTGCGTTGGTAAGTTACTTAGGCTTAAACGCTGACCGTGATAAATATGTGTTCCAAGTAAGGCGGCGCGATAGGCCATTCATACAGAGCTGCAACGGTGGGTTATCCGGAATCGGTGCAGCGCTTGGCGCAACTGCAGGTGCATTAGCTTGCCTTGGCCCAGGGGTAAACATCGCAGCGTGTCCGCTTCTTGCAGGAGCAGCTGGCGCAGGAGCTGGAAGTGTTGTTGGCGGTTTTCTATTCGGCGAGTCAATGCTTTCAATTGACGTTGAAAAAACTGGAGCCACAAGCACTGAAAAATGCGGTGACGAGTTGAAACCACCGGTTATTGTAAAAGTGTTGAAGAATATGGGCGAGAAGAAAACCCCCGAAGGCGGGACTTTCGAGTCAATATGCGTTTTGATAACCTCTGAGAATAACTTAGACAAAGTCAAAGGGGCGGAAATAGTGCCAGACGTAGTTTGCAGGCAAAGTAGTTAGTACTGCCGCGTGGTGGCAGTGGAGTAATGTTTTTATTTAGCGGCGTGATATAGTGTTATATTGCGTTATGTAACGAAACGCCGCTGTTGCGAAGAAAAAAAGTAGTTTTCATTTAAAAGTGATGTGATAAAAAATGGTAAGGATTGTAGCTGGACCAGTAACTGAAGAACACGTTGGCGTAATTGCGCCGATGTACAAACGCCTCCGCGGGGACAGGGCAAATGTATCGCGTAACTTAGGGTTTACGTTCAAGACTAAAGTAGACCCAAAATCTAAACAGGCAATCCAGCGGTTTGCACAAGACTTTGCCAGCGAAGACCCAGCTGCCAAGCAAATTTCATTTTCGCACATATTTCACCCAGACACAATGCCAGCACAGCATGTACAACTGCTTCACAACATGGGCATGACTCCACAGTCACTAGTTAATGTGCTTTCCCATCCTGACAATTCAAAATGGCTTGCACAAGTGCTTACGCACGACAAGGCAATTGCCTCAATAAAAATCGCAGGCGACCGCTTCCACTGGCTAACTGGACACAGCAAAAACGTCTCAGCAGTGTGGCTATACGCAATGCAAGGAAGAAAAGGATTGGCAAAGTGGCGCTCCACTTCAGCACGCGACGACATAAGCTCCGGAATAATTGCAGCTGTTGCTGATGAACTTTCAAAACGTAACTTACCACCAACAGAAATTCCACAACCGCCAGGGGCACACGAAGAAGGCGAACGACAACCGCCACAGCCTACCCAACCGTTACAACCAACTCCACCACAGCCTGCAGTTGATGTGCGCCAGCACCTTGTAGATACGCGTGGGCCACGCGAAACTGACATTAAAATATTCGACTTGGTAAAAGACGGGATAAAGCACCACAAGCCTTCACAAGCGCTGCTTATTTCACGCGCAATGCCAGTTGACCACGAGGTAAGTGACCTTATACACGCGGCACATGGCTACGTCGGCCACTTGTGGAAAAACGGAATGGTTGAAAGCGACGTTGACGACTTTGCAACTCACGCTGTACGTTCACTGGACATCCATGACTTCCACGCTAGGATGAATAAGTTCATGCAAAACGAAAGCAAAGCAAAGGCAAATGCAGATGTACTTGAAGACCACGTTTTGCCAGCAGGCGCAGTGCTGCATGACAAAACAGGGAGAGTCGTGTTCGACGCAAGTAAGGACATTGACAACATTTCAGCAGCGAATTGGAAAAAATTGCATTACAAAGTTGGAGAGACAAAAGTTGAACTAACCGAGGCACAGCGGCAAGGTGTAGCTGCTTTTCTAGCTTCTAGGTTGATGAATTTGTCAGATTTGAAAAAGGGGCATGCTAATTTGTCGACGTTTGCAATTCATGTTAACGACCGGCTCAATGAGGGGATCAGCGCAGTTAAGGGTTTGACTGGCAGGCGGCGGTTAAGTGACGAGGAGATGCACCACGCGCTTGAAGCGCTTCTAAGGCACGGACATGACCCAGCGGGCCCCACTGCGTAGGAAAATTAAATGAATTATATTTTAAATTTTAAAAATTAAAAAAAAAGAAAAGAATCAGAAAAAAATTTAAGAAAAGAAAAAAATAAGAAAAAATCAGGAAAAGAAAAAAATTAAGGTGATGTAACGTTGGCAACTGAATTAAGTGAACGGGAAGTAATGAACCGCGGCTTGGAAGGAATGGACCGGCACGGTAAAATGCCGCGCATTAACCGTCTAGCTAAAGCGCAGCACGTGACTAAAATCTGGGAAACTTTTGTCGAGCAATCGCCGGCGTTCAAAAAACTTATTCTCAATAGGATACTTGACAACGCTGACCCCGAATATCTTTCCAATAAACTAACAGAAATGGACTTGGACCAAAATGTCTTGGTTGATAGGCTTTCACATCCAGCTAACCAAGCATATACTCGGGAAGTTTTCACTCACCCGGCTTGGGTTGAAGCAGCTCAAAAAGTACAATCTGCATACGTGCGTACTACGCCGTCGTACTTCTTGAAAAACGCGTTGGACAACAAACAGCCACGCATGTTTAGGCTAAGGGGCACTCCGGGTGGCGCCTTAGTAAACGGTTTTTTTGAAGCGTTAAATGACCACGCGTCTAAAAATGGAATTCCAGAAGAGCCTCCGGAAACTCCAGAACTTCCAGCACCGCGAGGTACGCCGGCACCACTGCCAGTGGGTGGAAGGCGAGGCGCTACTCCGAGGCCAACTCCAGCGCCTACTTCGCGTAGAGCGGGTAGAGATGCGCCAGGCGCTCCAGCTCCAGTTGTCCCAGCTGGTGTTGAGGAGT
>OBEQ013028380.1_pt1 | contig 10447 bp, 10 predicted proteins | sample 1670901 | NCBI WGS metagenome assembly OBEQ01 (sample SAMEA104232315, study PRJEB22302) | groundwater metagenome | biome: forest; feature: aquifer; material: groundwater | place: USA | collected 2011-08-07 | depth 5.4 m | reverse complement strand
GTTTGGTAACGATGTGAAGACGGCAAAGAAACTTGATGAACTTCTTGGGCTGCTTTTCAAAGAAGAGCAAATATTTCGCATTGATCACTATCTGGCAAAAGAAGCGTTGCAGAACATGCTTGCGTTCCGATTTTCCAACGCTCTTTTTGAGCCGGTATGGAATTACAAATATATTGATCTCGTAACGATAACGCTGCGGGAAACAGATACGATCGGAACACGCGGAGGATTTTACGATGGCGTTGGAGCGCTGAAAGATGTCGGCCAAAATCATTTGCTGCAAATGCTTGGCCTGATTGCGATGGAGCCGCCAAAAGATACAGGTGCGCATTCGATCCGTAAAGAACGAGCGCGCGTACTGCACGTGCTACATGGTGGTGGAAGCCCTCTTTCTCACTATGTTGTGCGTGGACAGTATGAAGGATACAAACAAGAAAACGGAGTGGCAGCGGAATCAACAACAGAAACTTTTTTTAGTATTAAGGCGTTTGTGCGCAACAGGCGTTTCCGCGGCGTCCCCTTTATTCTTACAAGCGGAAAAGCTTTGCATGAAGCAAAAACTGAAATCGTTATTTACTTTAAACCTCCGCAGCACTGCCCGTGTCTTACCAAAGAGAGAAAGTGTGTACACGAGAATACGCTTACATTTCGCATTCAGCCAAACGAGGGCATCGATGTGCGGTTTTGGATAAAGAAACCAGGGCTTTCAAACGAACTTGAAGAAAAGCACCTTTCATTTTCATATGCTGCATCTGATGTGGCAATTCGTCTGCCCGATGCATACGAGAGGCTGCTCTCCGATGCGCTTGTGGGTGATCAAACGCTTTTTACGAGTACAGAAGAAGTTCAGGCGGCATGGAGATTTATCATGCCGATACTTGCTTTATGGCAGCAGGAGCCACTTATTGTTTATGAAAAGGGAACGAGTGGCCCCAAACTTTTATAGGATGAAGTCGCCGAGCTTTTGAGCGCGGCGACACAGTTTTACTTGGTATGGTCGCGAATTTCTTCAAGAAATTGCGCAACGCGTTCTTGGGTTTGCTCGAGGAGGGTTTTTCCTTCTTGTAAAACGCTCGTCGTGGCGGTGAGGGCGAAGTCAGTGCAATGCAAAACGATCTCACCGAGCTCGTTCATGACTGTTGCAGCGTGTATTCGTAGTGGAGCGATGTGCTCACGAATTTGCGTGCACATCCATGCAGTGCAGGGTTTTAACCAAAAGTGTTCGAGTGCAAGACACTGCTCGAGTGTCTTAGGGCGGTTTAGTATGTGGGGGTTTTGTACCCAGACACTCATCGCCTGTTCGCAGGTGATCGTTTTTTGAGAAATGCCAGAATATCCCTTCTCGCTGCATTCCGCGCAGGAGATAACATGGCGCATTGCGTGCAGGCCGTGCCCCTGCTCGATCTGTTGCGTAAGATGCAGCATTTGTAAAACGACCTCGGTGTCACGACAGGAAAATACAGGTTCATCACTCACAGAAGGCTCCTTTGGTGTTGGTACAACTTTTCCGAAACGTACTATAGCACAAGAAACACATTAGTCTATAGGTGTGCTATACTTCGTGCATGACAATAAAATGTATACATGATATCTCTTTGCCGATACGTCCTGGCATGGCGATATATCCAGGAAATCCCGAGGTTGTTTTTGAAGAGCATTCCGGAATGTCATCGGTTTATACAAAACTTGTATTAGGAACACATACGGGGACGCATATTGATGCACCAAAACATGTATTTGAAAAAGGTATGCCGATCGATGAAATGCAGCTAGGGTCATTTGTTGGCATGTGTCGAGTGATTGACATGACACGCTGTGAACATGTGGTTGGCAGAGAAGATCTGATTGAGAAAAATATTGCAGCAGGGGAGAGGATATTGCTCAAAACAAAAAACTCCCTTGGCGACCAAAACAAATTTTCCGAATCATACGTGTATCTTGATGGCGATGCTGCAGAGTACCTCGCTAATCTCCCTGTCGCTCTTCTTGGGATTGACGCGCTTTCAGTTAAGCAGCGAGGAGGAAAAGATTATCGGGCACATAGCTCTTTGCTTGAAAAGAACATTCCGATTGTTGAGGGGCTCTACTTTGAGGCTGTACTCGAAGGAATATACTTTTTTATCGGGTTACCCTTGCGTTTGGAGGGAATTGACGGATCTCCAATACGAGCGGTTTTAGTCGAAGAAAATGCGGAATAGGTGTCACTAAAGAGAGTCACTTTCGTTATAGTGTAGGTAGGACAAAATAGAGATATTATTCGCGTACATAATAACTTAATTACATGATTCCATTTACAGAAGGAGAGTCAAATAGAGTGTCGCGTGCTCTGCTTGTACTTCTTTTTGTTACATCACTTTTCTTGGCACTTAAGGTGATCAATGAGAGCAAGGCATACCGATTTATCGGCAAAGCCCCGAGTGAACAAAGCAGCATCACGGTAAGCGGTGAAGGTGAAACCTTTGCGATTCCCGACATTGCTACGTTCACGTTCTCGATTGCGGCAAATAACAAAGAAGTTCAGGTGGCGCAGGCGGAAGTTACAAAAAAGATCAACGCAGCAATCGCTTTTCTTAAAGAAAGTGGTGTAGCAGAGAAGGATATCAAGACTGCATCGTATGATATCTACCCGAAGTATGAATATGGGGAAATCTTTTGCATCCGTACTCCATGTCCGTCACCAAAACAAGAGCTGATTGGCTATGAAGTTATGCAGTCAATTATGGTAAAAGTACGCAAGACTGACAAAGCAGGTACGCTTCTTGGCGGTTTGGGAACTATCGGCATTACGAATATCAGCGGTCTTGCGTTTTCGCTTGATGATGAAGATGCAAAGCAGAATGAGGCACGCGCTTTTGCGATCGACGATGCAAAGGCAAAAGCGAAACAACTTGCAAAAGACCTCGGTGTTCACCTTGGCCCAATCAGAAATTTTTCGGAATCTAACAACATGCCCTATTATGGTAGTTTTGCAAAAATGAGTGCTGATTCAGGTGCGCCTGCCCCAGAAATTCCGGCAGGGGAAACAAAGATCACCTCATCGGTTTCGATTACGTATGAGATACGATAGAGCAAACATAAAAGCAAACTGGACATTTCTGTCCAGTTTGCTTTTATGTTTATGGGTATATTGGCTACATTCGGGAAAACAGCAACAAAATGTACTTTTCATGGAGGAAGTAACATGAGTGGGGAGACACTTTCTTTTAAAATAGTAAATGTAAACCTCTCTCTTGATGAAATCCCGGACGTTACACTTGCGGGAACAGAAATTACCGGCAAGCAGCTTTTCTGCAGTGAAGATATAGGCAACGGCACACACCTTGGAGTTGACCGGCTACGTCTTTTGCCTGGTGAGAAATTTCCCAAACATACACACCCGGGACACCACCTGCTCTATATTATCAAGGGTATGGGTACGGTAACCATTGAAGACAAGGTGTATGTCACGGTTCCTGGCGATCTCTACCTTGTGAACGGCAACGTATTGCACGCGCTTTCTGCAGGCGAAACAGGGCAGCTACTTCTTTCATTCGCTGTTCCCCATAAACATCTTTCTGATGCCAGTCGAATATTGATAGTTCCAGAAAAAAAGAAAAAAAGAAATCGGGCATAATACTTCAGCCAGTCATCGAATGATGACTGGCTGGGTTGCTTGTGGATAAAGTCTCGCAATTTAGTAGTGGAAAATTAGGCATACTGATAAACTTGTAATATAGAAGCAAGGAATACATCTCACTTGGTGCTCGTCTTTTCCTCGAACTGTATCCAAATGCGTACGTCCTATAATTTTAAGAACAGGCTTCCATTAATAGATAGTCGTAAGTTTCATAGATAATTATCCATTATAAAATGAGTATGAAGTATCAGAAAATTCAGACGTTTTTTTCTTGTTCAGTATTTTTGATGGTCGCAGGTTTGTTGCTCGGTGCACACGCAGCTCAAGCTGCAACCCTCTCTCTTTCTCCGGCCTCGGGTCCGTTCACTGTAGGTCAGACGATTACGGTTTCAGTGTTGCTTGATACTAAGAATGTGCCCATTGATGGTGTGGACATTCGATATTTGAATTACAATCCAGCATTGTTGAGTGTACAAGACGACGATGCTTCTGTTGCTGGAGTGCAAATCACACCAGGAACATTGATGCCGCAGACACTCGCCAACAGCGTGGATACGGTGAATGGCAAGATTACATTTTCGCAGGTGGTGAATACTGGTACGACGTATACCAACGCATCAGGTCAAACTCTTGCCACAATTCACTTTACCGTGCTTGCGCCAGGAACCGGTACTGCTACGTTTAATTTCACTTCAGGCAACACCACGGATACAAATGTTGGCTCCTCGGGAACGGACGTTCTGACTTCAGTGGCCAATGGATCATATACTGCCGCTTCCACATTTGATTTCTCACTTTCGAGTGGCGGGTCAAAAACCGTTATACAGGGACAATCTGTTATAAGTACGGTTACAGTTACGCTGCTCAGTGGAACAACCCAGGCAGTTTCCTATTCTGCATCGGGTCTTCCCGCAAACGCCACCGCAACATTTGGACCCACATCGTGTAGTCCGGCATGTACCACCACGATGACGCTTCAGACGCAAGCAACGACTCCTCCAGGCAACTCAACTGTTATCGTAACGGGTACTGCCGGGGCGCTTACTCATACGAGTACATTCAGTTTTACGGTTGCAGCTGCGAACATAGCACCGACTGTAAATGCCGGCCCCGATCAGACAATCACGCTTCCTGCGACTGCTTTATTGTCGGGAATGGCAAGCGACGATGGTTTGCCAAGCGGCATTCTTGCAACGACATGGTCAAAGGTGAGCGGTCCTGGGACGGTTACGTTTGGCAATGTATCAGTGTTGAGCACAACAGCAACTTTTTCTCTTGCAGGCACCTACACACTCCGTTTAACAGGGAATGACAACCTGCTCTCAGCAAGCAACGATATTATTATCACGGTAAATCCGGTGCCGGATACAACACCGCCAGTGTTGTCAAATGGCCTGCCTACCGGAACGTTCCCTACGGGAACCACCCAAGCTACGCTTTCTGTTACAACCAATGAAAATGCGACCTGTAAGTATTCACTGACCGCAAACACCGGGTATGGAAGCATGATCAATACATTTAGCACGACCGGCGCGCTCTCGCATTCATCAACCGTACTCGGACTTATCAGCGGAAATACACAGACCTATTATGTTCGCTGTCAGGATACTGCGGGCAACGCTGATTCAGTGGACTTTGTAATCAGTTTCAATATTGCCGGAGCTTCACTCGACTTCACTTTTTCAGCGGCAACCGGAACCCCCTCGGTGATCCGTGGAAATTCAGTATCTACGGTCATGACGCTTACGCTTGTGGGGGGCACGCCCGGGTTAGCAACACTTTCAGTCAGCGCACTTCCGGTTGGCACAACTGCAACGTTTACCCCGAATGTCTGTACCCCCACCTGTACGAGCACCCTTCTCTTGGCTACGAGCCCGACATCACCCGAAGGATCTTTTCTCCTCACGGTTTCGGCTGTTGGATCAGTGATTACCCGCAGTGTTCCGATAACGCTCAAAATTTTGTCTGTGCTGGCATCTGGTGTTGTGCTTACTCCAGTACTTGAAGCAAACTCGAATTTGGCAGATGTTGTTTCTCGTACGTTTACGATCGAATTTCTTGATTCGGTTACAGGATCGAGTGTTGCTGTGACCACAATAGTGCCTGATGCAACCGGTAAACTTATTTTACCGAGCAATGTAGTGAATGAAGGAACGTACAATGTTCGAGTGAGTGCCACGGGATTTCTTTCCCGCGTGGTGAGCGGCGTGGTACTTGTACCTAATGCAACTTTGCCCATACCGCAGCTGCTTACGGGGGATATTAACGGAGACAACATTGTGAACTCTCTTGACTGGAGTATCATGAACGGACAATGGTTTACTGCGAGCTCGATTGCTGATCTGAATAAAGACGGTACGGTTAATTCACTCGACTTCGGATTCTTAAATAAAAATTGGTTTATGGTGGGACAGTAATATCTAAAAATATTTATGGTAAAAACATTGTATTCACGTCGTTTCGCAGCTATCGTAGCTCTTGGTACCGCATGTAGTTTCTTGTTGCCTCTGGGGACATTTGCGGCCACAACAGCAACACTTTCGCTCAATCCCGTATCAAAAATGGTTGTTAAGGGAGAGGAGTTGGATGTTCAGATTATGCTTGCTACAAATGGAAATGCTACTGATGGTGTTGATATCCACTCCCTTCGGTTCAATCCGGCATATGCCGAGATTGTTGATGCGGATGCAAAAACGCCTGGGACCCAGATTCAGCCGGGCACGCTCTACCCAATTACCACATCAAATATAGTTGATAACGCAAAGGGGACAATTCAATTTTCACAGATTACGAGTGGAGGTACGAAATATTCTGGTTCAGGTGTTTTGGCAACAATTCGGTTACGGATAAAAGATGGAAATTCTGTTGATCTTTCATTTGACTTTACTGCAGGAGCTACGAATGATGCCAATGTTGCAAGTAGCGGAGGTGTTGATGTTCTTAGTTCGATAACGAATGCCCGATTTGTATTCTCAAATGAGGGAAATATGACGGGAAGTTACTTACCACCAGGATCTTCAGTGCCGACTTTGGGAACGACACCGGGAGGAGTGCCTGCGGGTCAGCCGCGAGTATCAGGTTTAATCACGCGAGGTTTGTACCGAGGTTTGCGTCATGCTCAAGTAACTCTTTTGCAGACTTTTCTCATAAGCAAACAGTATCTTCCGGCAGGAAATGCCACTGGTTTTTTCGGACGATTGACTGAAAAAGGCGTTAAAGCATTTCAATGCGCAGAGAGTATTGTGTGCTCTGGTACAGGGTCGAGCTCTGGATATGGCAGAGTTGGTGTGAAAACTCGCGCTCGAATGAATAAATTGATGGGAACATAGTTCTAAACCGTGTTACTATTCTTTTCTTTCGACAAAATATGATCCCCACCTCCTTTTCACGACACCGTTTTCTTATTTCGGCTAGCGAGGATGCGATATGAAAGTTACTACTTTCATATCGTCCGAGCGAAGACGAAATATAGGTCAAATACCGCGTGGCTTGCCGCGCACGGGACGAAGCGTCAGCAAGTACCGATTATTACCCTGTCGGCTTGCCGCGAGGGTGACCTATATTGCAGGAGCACTGGTTTTTCTTATTTTTGTCACTCGACCCGAACAGTTGAAAAGCTTACTTTTTGAAACTGCGCAGGCGCAAGCAGTAGTTGCTCATGTCCAGTCAGCTTCTGCGAGCGGCAGTGCGAGCGGCACCTCTTTAGCTGCAGTTTTCTCATCTGATAATACTGCGGGAAATTTGATTGTTGCAGCTGTCTCCTTCGACTCTTCCGAGGGGACCATCTGGACCTGTTCTGATACCAGAGGCAATACATATGCTCAAGCAACTTTCACGCATGACACAAGGCATGGCAAAACTCTAGGTATTTGTTATGCTGCTAATGTTACGAGTGGAGCTAATACGGTCACAGTTTCTTTTGGTGGAGCATCTCAAACTTGGCGAAGAATGGCAATTGCAGAATACAGCGGAGTAGCTGCTGTTTCTCCTTTAGACGTAGATGGCGTAGCTACTAATAGTACGGGAACGAATACTACATCAGTAACGACGAATTCTTTTATCACCACTCAAGCTGGAGATTTAATTGTTGCTGCAGTTATTTCAGATTCTGGAAACACAACAATCACGAGTGGTTCTGGTTTCACTGAAAGAGAAGATACTCAAGAAATTGCAATTGAAGATCAAATCCAAGTAAAGGCAGGATCTATAGCCGGTACTTTTACTTTTGGTGCAGACAGAGATTACATAGCCCATGCCATAGCTTTCAAAGCTGCTGCGGGTGGATCTCCCGACATCACTGCACCCAGCATCTCTCTCACCGCTCCCGCACCAAGCACTATCTCTCTGACCAATACGGTTTCTGCTACAACGTCAGATAACAGAGGAGTATTAGGAGTGCAATTCAAGCTTGACGGGAGTAATCTCCAAGCAGAAGACACCACTGCTCCTTATTCAATCAGTTGGGATACTACTACTGCAAGTAATGGAACCCATACGCTCTCTGCACGTGCACGAGACAGCGCAGGAAACCAGGCTACGTCAAGCGATATCATAGTGATGGTCTCGAATACCGTATCACCAGTTGCTCACTATTTGTTGAATGACCGCGTTCGCACGACAGGTACTCTTAATGTCCGCTTTACTCCGTCGATTTCCGGCAACCTCCTTGGCACGCAACCTCTCGGTAGCTATGGCGCTCTCGTCTCGGGTCCCACATCAACCGACGGCTTAATGATGTGGTGGAAGACGAATTTTGACACCGGAGTAGACGGCTACAGTACAGAGACAGGTATTACGCTCCTCTCCGACATCAACTTTGATGGAACCACGAACTCTCTTGATTGGTCCATTATGAATGCCACATGGTTTATGAATACCATTCCGACTGCAGATCTCAACAAGGATGGAATAGTTAACTCCCTGGACTTTTCATTGTTAAACAGACAGTGGGGGAGGTGATTTCCATAGGACGTACGCACTTGGCACATTTCTTCGTTGCTCCCTGTCGCTCTTGCGTTGTATATTGCGAATTTGACAATTTCTAAGGATTAGATATACTGTAAGCTATAAACGAAGCCCTGCGGGGCGGTTTTTAGTAAGAGCCTATCCACTATCTAACCGCAAAATGTGAAGCAAACAAAGCTTGCCTACTGAAATGACCAAAATTCTACTGCAAATTGCGTCTTTTTCGTCAGCGTATCTCGATACGCTTTCTCAAAATACGCAATTTTCGCAACGAATTTTGATCATTTTACTACGGCATTAGATAGCAGATAGGCTCTAAATGGCAACTCGCTTATTGGGCCAAATTTTTATACAATTAAGAGGTTGGGGACTAACGATAGAGAAACAAGATATGGGTGTAAACGAATACATCAAAGAGACACAGAGTGAATTAAAACGCGTCAGCTGGCCGACACGAAAGCAAGTTGGAGTTTCAACATTTGCGATTATTGTTGTTTCTATTGGTATGTCACTTCTTTTGGGTGTCTATGATTTCATATTCTCGTCAACTCTCGGAAAGATTCTTGTGGGAAATGAGGGTTCAAGTCTTGTTGCGCCTACTTCGACGCTGCCGACAATGGGAAGCACGGATACAACGGCTCCTTTGCCGGGAGCAGTTCAGGTACCGATTGGAGGCCCGACGGATCAAAATGCAATCATACCGGGACTTCCAAAAAGCTCTGGTCTGTAATTATTTAAATTATGTCAAAACAAGAAACTGATGGAGAAAGGAACTGGTATGCGATACATACCTATGTCGGATACGAAAATGCGGTCATGCGTAATTTAAAACAGCGCATTGACTCTCTTGGCATGGGAGAAAAGATTTTTGCTGTGCTTGTTCCGACGGAGAAAAAGATCAAGATCAAAGGTGGGAAGCGTGTTGAAGAGGAGGAAAAGATATATCCAGGATACGTGCTTGTTGATATGGTGGTGGACGATGATTCTTGGTATGTGGTGCGGAATACTCCTCGCGTGACCGGTTTCGTCGGTGCAGGGGTGCATCCGGTGCCAATCGAGAGGAAAGAGATCGAAGGCCTCTTCAAGCGCATGGATACGGATATCGTAAAGCATAACATCGAGCTTGAACCAGGAGACCATGTGATCATTGTTGATGGCCCATTTAAGGATCTTGAAGGCAAAGCATCTGAAGTGGATGATGAAAAAGGCAAGGTGAAGGTGCTTGTTTCGATGTTTGGTCGGGAAACTCCCGTCGAACTCGACTTCTTGCAAGTTAAAAAGATGTGAGTATAGTAAATCCACAAACGTAATTTTATGGCAAAGAAAATAATCAAGAAAATAAAGCTTCAAATTCAGGGGGGCAAGGCGAACCCAGCTCCGCCTGTTGGTCCTGCGCTCGGACAGGCTGGTATTAACATTGGTGAATTTGTTACCAAATTTAACGAAGCGACTCGTGAAATGATGGGAAGCGTTGTGCCTGTTGAAATTTCTCTGTACGAAGACCGCAGCTTCAGTTTTATTCTCAAAATATCTCCAGCATCACAGCTTATTTTGAAAGCTGTAGGAACTGATAAGGGTTCCGGAAAGAATGTCGCTAAGAAAGCAGGCACTATTACAAAAGCGCAGCTTCGGGAGATTGCAGAAAAGAAGATGCCCGACCTAAATGCCGCATCTGTTGAGGCAGCGATGAAAACTATCGCCGGTACGGCGCGCTCGATGGGAGTTGAAGTAAAATAAAATCACCCTTTTCCTCGCGCCGCTTGCGGCGAGGTCTCGAACGGATAGTATACAAAGGTGGTATCACACATTAAAAAATCACACAACAAGACACTTCTCATATTCCACTTAGTCTGTCCAGTCAAATAC
>OBEQ012365331.1_pt1 | contig 10447 bp, 9 predicted proteins | sample 1670901 | NCBI WGS metagenome assembly OBEQ01 (sample SAMEA104232315, study PRJEB22302) | groundwater metagenome | biome: forest; feature: aquifer; material: groundwater | place: USA | collected 2011-08-07 | depth 5.4 m | reverse complement strand
TGCTCTGGTCGGACAGGCCGAGCGACTTGAGCAGAGTGGCACTCCCGTGCGTCGGTGACTGGGGAACCCCGTGTTTGTCATTCTAACACTACCCCTCGGAAGGGAGACGACACGCGAACCTCACTCCGAGGGTGAACCGCGAACAAAGTGCTGACCGAGTAGAGATCCTGGAACTCTTTCCGCGCGCGTACAAAATCAAGGTCCTCACCCTCTGTTAGTCTCTTATTTGTCTGTAAGAAGAAGGGCAGTCGTTCTTGCGTGGCGAGGCGCTGGAGCAGGCGCAGGCCCACGACGGCGTCCACGACCTTGAGAAGGATGAAGGCTGCCAGCACCTGTTCTGCCGTTGGCCAAGGTTTATCCCCTACTGCGGCGACCAGAAGGCGATATGGCCGTCTGATAAGGCCTTGGGGGTAGCATGCGCTACTGCGTCGACGGTGTAGACAGTTGGGTTCTGCAGCGCGGCGGCTGGATGAGCGTCCGCACCGGCACTACCAGTGAAGACCAGATGCTGACTGTCTGGCGACCACAAGCGGTGCGAGAGCGCATATTGGTCGAAGTACTGGAAGACCTGCAGCAGTGGGCGTGACGGCGCGAAGTCCACCACTTCGTAGGTTTTTCCATTTCCAACTTCAAGCACGGCCCAAGTCCACAGATCGGTATCGCGTCTAGGCTTCGCATACAGAATGCGTGTACCGTTGGGAGACCAGAAATATGCGGCGAACTGGTCTTTAAGGACAGTGCGCATCTTGCCTGAGGAAACATCGATCAACCAGAGTTCATCCAGCAGTGGATCTCCCACAAATGAACTCGTCGCCACGGCCAAGACCGGCTGGGTTGGTGACCATTCCAGCGCAAGCTTTTCCGGCAAAGCGCCAAACGACTTGGGTGCGCTGCCATCTGCGGCGGCAATCATGAGGGTGGGCTTTGCGCCATTCTTGCCAGCATCGCCGTAGGCCAGCCACTTCCCGTCAGACGACCAAGAAGGCGGACCGAAAGCTGCGGGCGCACGTGAGACCAGGCTCCGTTTCCCGCTCTCGACGTCGAGCAAGCTGACGGAATGCCCTTCTTTGGCTTCCGGGTCGCCGCCGTTATGGACCAGGAGCGCCCGAGCATCAGCTCGCCAGTCAAAGTAGAACGGCACACCCTGCGCCACGGTCCGGGGTCGTTGCCCGCCTGATGCTGGCCATAAGCCTAACGACAGCGCTCCTGGCCCGCTCAGGAGCACAGCCAGATGCTGGCCATTCGGTGCCCAGTAAGCGTAAATCGGGCGCAGGCCTGGCTCTTTGTACGAATTCAGCACCTGTGAACTTGCTACCTCGAAGATGTAGAGCCCGTCAGTCGCTTCAGCCTCCTCGGCAACTACCCGGAAACATGCCAGACGCGTGCTGTCCGGAGACCACACCGGCCAACTGTAAAAATCCCGCCCGTTTTTGACCAACCGTCCAGAAAAAGCGATCGTTTGCAGCACCTCGCCAGAAGCAAGCTGACGCCTACCAGTACCGTCAGGTTGGATGGTGTAAAGGTCACCAGCCTCGTCGACATAAGCAATGAGGTTTGTGCTAGAGAATGCGGATGATGTGTCCAGGAGACAGAGCATCAGCAAAACCATACAACTGAAAGGCTTCAGGTTCATGAGCAAACTCTCCACTATCTGGCGACGATAACAGAGTTTCTGCGCTGGCGAAACCGCTGAATCGCTGAGAATCGTTATACTCGTTTCCTCACCCCAGGGAGCGCGTTGACAGCGGTGGGGTGAAGCTCTATATGTGGGGGGCTTATTTGGTAAGGGGAAGATGGCTCAGGAGGCGAAAGCCTCTCTTTTTTTACCCCTTGCCTGACCGATCGGTTAATAGAGGGGCAGGTGCGCTGAGGAGTCAGGGACGTGTCACAACAAGAGGGGTTCCCTGCCAAAATAATTTCTGGGGATGACGAACTTCTCCGCAGCCTGGATAGCACAATCCTCCGGGCTCAGGAGTATTTCCGTCGAGAGCAAAAGCCTGAGGGCTACTGGTACTATCCTCTCGAGGCGAACGCCAGCATGGACGCCGAGTACATCTTCTTCAATCACTTCATGGGCTTGGTGGATGAGAAGAAGCACGAGCGTATCTGCGAGCATCTGTTGGCGGTCCAGGCGGACGACGGTGCTTGGCCGCTGTTCGATAAGGGGCCGGGTCATCTCGGCAATACTATTGAAGCCTACTTTGCGCTCAAACTGACCGGCTACTCTGCCGATCATCCAGCCTTAGTCAAGGCTCGGGAATTTATTCTAGCCCAAGGCGGGCTAGCTAAAGCCCAGGTTTTCACCCGCATATTCCTCGCTTACTTCGGCCAGTTTCCCTGGCATGGGGTTCCAGCCCTCCCAGTTGAGGTCGTGCTCCTACCGCCGTGGTTCCCTCTTAATATTTACGAAATGTCCAGTTGGGCTCGAGGCACGGTGGTGCCGCTCAGTATTATACTGGCTCACCGACCTGCCGTTCCTATTCCTGCTTCCTGTGGAGTAAGCGAACTCTGGAAAGATCCACCTGAACGAGCTGACCTGAGTTTTCCTTACTCTTCCCAACTCGTTTCCTGGGAAAACTTCTTTATCGTCGTAGACAAGCTGTTGAAGTTTTTGGGGAGAAGCCCAGTAAAGCCTCTGAGAAGACGAGCGTTGAGCAAAGCCGAACGGTGGGTGCTGGACCACCAAGACGTCAACGGCGGCTGGGGTGGTATTCAGCCGGCGATGCTCAACTCGGTGATGGCGCTGCACAGCCTTGGCTACCCGCATGATCATCCAGCAGTCGCAAAAGGTATCCAGGCGATCGAAGATTTTCTCATGGAAACTGGTGGACACATGTTCTTCCAGCCGTGCGTATCACCGCTGTGGGATACGGTATGGGCGATCAAGTCCCTGATCGACTCAGGTTTTCCCACCGACCATCCCGTGATCACCAAAGCGGCGAACTGGATCATCGACAACCAAATTTGCAAAACTGGTGACTGGCAAATCAAGAACCCCGAATTGGAGCCCGGTGGATGGGCTTTCGAGTTCGCTAATGACTGGTACCCAGATATAGATGACTCTGCGGTGATCCTCTTCACCCTCAAGCGCGTGACAGGTTTAGACGAGCACAAGAAGGACCATGCTATTGCCCGTGGACTGAATTGGACCCTTGGGATGCAAAGTCGTAACGGTGGCTGGGGGGCATTTGATACCGACAATATCCTGGACGTGTGGAATCAGATGCCGTTTGGCGACATGAAGGCGATGGTTGATCCGCCGACTGCTGATTTGACTGGCCGGCTGCTAGAGATGATGGGGACGTTCGGTTATGACCGGGATTTCCGTCGAGCCCGCAGAGCGCTTGATTTTCTGCGTGATGTACAAGAGCTAGACGGCTCCTGGTGGGGACGCTGGGGGGTCAATTACATTTATGGGACGTGGTCGGTTTTAGTTGGGCTCCGCGCGATCGGTGAGGATATGGATCGTCCTTACGTTCAACGTGCCGTGGCCTGGCTCAAAGAGCGCCAGAACCCGGACGGTGGCTGGGGGGAGGACTGCCTGTCATATTGGGATCAGAGCAAGGCAGGGAAAGGAGACAGTACTCCATCCCAGACCGCCTGGACCCTGCTCGGGCTTCTCGCTGCGGAAAACGAGATCAGCCCAGCGGTCCTCCGGGGGATCGCTTATTTGCTGGCGCGGCAGGAAACCGTTGGCTCATGGCCGGAGGATCTGTTTACCGGAACAGGATTTCCTCGCCATTTCTACCTGCGCTACTACGGGTACCGGAACTATTTCCCGCTGATGGCCTTGGGACAGTTCCGCGCCCGCATTCGGGAACATATGGGGAATGACGAAGGATGAGTAAGGGGGGAAGGAGCGCGATAGTGTTGATCAAAGCTAAGACGATACAACTCCAGACTGTTGAGAAAGTACAACTCTTTGATCTTACCAGCGAAGTGAAGGGATTCCTCGCCGAGAGTGGAGTATGGAACGGTATGGGTGTAGTCTCCACGCTGCACACCACCACCGGGGTGTTTTTCACCGAGGTTCAAGATGCCCTGTGGGATGATGTGGATGCGTTTCTCCGCCATCTCGTAGCGGAACGCGCTGGGTACAAACATAACGACCCACGTTTTTCTGACTGCGACCGGCAGAACGCGGCCGCGCATCTGCGGTCGATCTTGCTTGGCGGTTCCTTGGCGCTGCAAGTAGAAGATGGACGGTTGGTGCTGGGCCAGTTCCAGCGCATAGTTTTTGCCGAGCTTGACGGTCCCCGCCCCCGTTCGCTACGAATGCAGTTCATGGGAGCGGGGGCTGCGCTCGAACTGCCTGAATGGGGGAAAAAGGATAGCCGGCAGTTACCCACAAACGGGGGGTTGCGATGAAGAAGCTGGCTGTTTTAGGGGCGACCGGTTCGATCGGAGTGACCACTTTATCCATTGTGGAGCGGTTTCCTGACCGCTTTCGCGTGGTGGCTCTGGCCGCGGGCAAGAACCTGGAAAAGCTCAAAGAACAGGTCCGCCTCTTTCAGCCTGAACTTGTGTCGATCACCAGTGAGGCCGATGCGAAGGATCTCCGCGCGCACCTCCCAGAATTTCGTGGAGAGATTCTCTGTGGCGCAGCAGGACTGCTTGCCGTTGCGACCCACCCTGAGGCTGATATGGTGATGGCCGCCTTAGTGGGCGCGGCCGGCTTGCCGCCCACTCTAGCGGCGATCCGGGCAGGCAAAACGATCGCATTGGCAAACAAAGAGGCATTGGTGATTGCCGGCGAACTGATGACTCGGGAAGCAAAGCAGCACGGGGTACGCCTCCTGCCGGTCGATAGCGAGCATAATGCTATTTTTCAAGCTTTGCAGGGGCATTCTCGCGAACGTGTGAAGCGGATCGTTTTGACTGCCTCCGGTGGGCCGTTCCTGCGCCGCCCGATCGAGGAACTGACCGCTGTGAGTGTCGAGGAAGCGCTACAGCACCCGACCTGGAAGATGGGGAACAAGATTACGATCGACTCCGCGACCTTGATGAATAAAGGCCTGGAAGTCATCGAGGCGCGCTGGCTTTTCGACTTGCCCCCAGAGCAGGTGGCGGTGATTATCCACCCTCAAAGTGTTGTCCACTCAATGGTCGAGTATGTGGACGGTTCCGTGCTGGCCCAGCTTAGCATTCCTGATATGGCAATCCCCATTTCTTACATCCTTGCCTATCCTGATCGTTTGCCGCTGACCCATTTACCTACCCTTGATTTGGCTGCCGCCGCGCAACTTACTTTCTTACAGCCGGATTTCGTCAAGTTTCCCTGTCTCGGGCTCGCCTACGAAGCGCTCGCGCGCGGCGGCACGTGCCCGGCGGTTTTGAACGCCGCTAACGAGGTTGCGGTGGCAAGCTTCCTCTCCGGCCAGATTCGCTTTCTCGATATTGCTGCGCTCAATCGGCGCGTACTGGATGCCCACAATACACAGCCTGTGACTAACCTTGGTGATCTGCTGGAGGCGGATCGTTGGGCCCGTGTCCAAGCGCGCGAAGCCTTGGGTATTACCCAGCCTCGGGCCGCGGCTTCTGCCTGAACCCTCTGCGGCATGGGGAGAAGGGGGGAAAACCGTGAACCAGGGTGAAGCAACACGGCGGGAGCTGGAATTCTCTCCCTCTTTTCCTTCTTCTTCGTCCTTCACGCTGGCCGACGCTTACGCCTACTGTCGCCGGGTCACGCAGAAAAGCTCCTCCAACTTTTACCACGCCTTCCGTTTACTCCCCGCGGAGCGGCACAATGCCCTGTGTGCGCTGTATGCTTTCTGCCGGTTTCTGGATGACATCGCTGACCAGCCCGAAATGGTAGTCGGGCACGAACAGGCAGACAACCAGAAGGAAAAGCTAGCGATCTTGCTGCAGACTTGGCGTGAAGAGCTCCGCAGCTGCTACGCAGGAAACCCGTATCATCCCATCTCGCAAGCCTTGGCGGATGTGGTGCGGCGTTTTCCCATCCGTCAGGAACATCTGGCAGGCATAATCGACGGCGTTGAGATGGATTTGTGCCGGACGCGCTACCACACTTTCGCCGAACTCTATGATTACTGCTACCACGTCGCCTCGTTGGTCGGTCTGGTGTGCATCGAGATCTTTGGCTATCACAATCTCGGTGCCCGCGACTATGCGGTCAACTTGGGGGTGGCGTTCCAGCTCACCAATATTCTGCGCGATGTACGAGAAGACGCGCGACGCGACCGAATCTATCTCCCCGCAGAAGATCTCGATCGGTTCGGCTATACCGAGCAAGCGCTTTGCGCTGGCGTATACAACGATGCCTTTGTCCGCTTGATGACTTTCGAGGCAGAGCGGGCACGAGAGTATTACAACCGAGCAGTCACTCATCTGGCCGCCGAGGACCGCCGCACCTTAGCCGCAGCCGAGGCGATGCGCCTCATCTATCGCCGGCTGCTTGCCAAGCTTGCGGCTCGGCACTTCAATGTGTTCGATGCTCGGGTGACTCTGGCAACTGCCGGCAAAATCGGTCTCGTATTCCTTGCGTGGGCCCGCGGGCGGCTCCCGTTTTAGCGCCAGCATTTAGTTTTTCGCTCAGGTGCCGATACTGTTCCACAGTATGGCCATGAAGAAACTCCGCCATTTTCTGTGTGGGCTGATTTTGGGGGCGGCGGGTGTGCGATGGCTCACTTGCTGCGCCGACGAGACGCTCGGTTCTGTCGTTGCTTGGCTGCAGAACACCGCCGACGTGTATCTCGCCGACCACCCGCCGCCGAAAGTAGATACGGGCTGGGGACCAGGCAAAAAGCAAGAGTAGGCAACGGCTGACAGCGGGAGCCGTCTTTTTTCCGTTACGCTACGGCGCGCAATTTTTTACCGATGCCACGTGAAGAATTCACCACTCCTTCGTTGTCCGGCAGGAAATCGGCAATGTTCGTCTTGCCATAGCGCGAACCTGGGAAAAGCGAGCGGATGGCAAAAGCAACCTGCCCCATCAGACGTTTGACTCCAGGTGTTTTTTCTGCCTCACAGATTGGCTCCAGCCGGACGATCGCGCCCTCCGGTTTTTTGCACACCTGGAAGAAAAATTGTTGTTTTTTCCCAGGCTCAATGACCAAGGCCTCGAGCAAGAGTTTGCTGCAATCCGTGTTGATGTAGTATTCGCTTACCCGTTTGATTCCATCCGGGTCACGGAGGAACATCTCTGGCCGGCGGATGACGATCTGCCGCAGGTCAATCGGCCCTTCGATAGTGACGTTTGGCATCAGCCCTCTCCTTAGCAGGACGCGGAAAATTTCCCCTGGGTATCCTGCTCATGACTTCCCCTCAGAGACTGACTCCCAGAGGCCACCCCGTCTGCCCCTCTACAGACGGAGCGCATGATTGTTGTATTTACCTGTCCCGAGGCGGAGGGTCAAGCCTCAACTTTTTCCTCGCTCTACTTTACAGGACGCGGGGCAGCAGGTTATAACACCATTACACTTTGACCGGCGGTCTGGAGAGACGCGAGCGATGTTTTCCGTTCCCCCCCCTACCCCAGTACAGAAGAGCCCTTACGTGGTTTCAACCGAAGAGGCGATTGAGGAAATCCGTGCCGGCCGCATGATTATCCTCATGGATGACGAAGACCGAGAAAACGAGGGAGACCTGTGCATGGCCGCGGAGAAGGTCACCCCGGAGGCCATCAACTTCATGGCGATGTATGGCCGGGGGTTGATCTGCCTGCCAATGGCTGAGGAGCGCGTCGATGCGCTGGGCCTGCCGATGATGGTATCGAAGAACACCGCCCCGCTCGGTACCGCCTTTACGGTCTCTATTGATGCTCGGCAGGGAGTCACCCACGGAGTCTCAGCCGCGGACCGATCCATGACCATCTTGACCGCAGTCCGTGACAATGCACGCCCTGAGGATATGGTGGTGCCAGGGCACGTGTTTCCCCTGCGGGCGCGCCGTGGCGGTGTCCTCGTCCGCACCGGCCAGACCGAGGGGGCGGTAGACCTGTCACGCCTGGCCGGGTTCAAGCCTGCCGGTGTCATCTGCGAGATCATGCGGGACGACGGGACTATGGCGCGGTTGCCAGATCTGGAAGAGTTTTCCGTCCGCTACGGTCTCAAGATCGCTACCATTGCCGACCTCATCCACTACCGTTTGCGTCATGACTCTCTTGTCCACCATGTTGCCGAAGCCCGCTTGCCTACCCGCTATGGCGGGGACTTTACCGCCCATGTCTACACGAGCGATGTGGATGAGGAAGAGCATCTGGTGTTGGTGAAAGGACAAATCAACCCCGAGGAGCCAGTGCTGGTGCGTGCGCACGCTGAGTATCTCCCTGGTGACGTGTTCGGTTATATGCGGAGCAATACGAGCGCGTTGCTTCATCAAGCGATGGAGATGATCGCTGCCGAAGGCAAGGGAGTTCTGCTCTATTTGCGTCAGGAGGGGCAGGGGGCGCAACTGTTCCGTGAGGTCGGTCGGTCTAGCAAGCGGCTCCAGCTTGCTGAGTCCCGGCGGCCGAGCACGAGTCCTGGCTCGCAGGTGCACGACTTTCGTGACTATGGCATCGGCGCCCAGATCCTGCGCAACATTGGTTTGCGAAAAATGCGCTTATTGACCAACTCTCCCCCTCGCCGGTTAGCAAGTTTAACTGGGTATGGTTTGGAGATCGTTGAATACGTGCCGTTGAATGAAGCTGGGCCGGATCGCCCGACGGCGACTGCGAAGAAGAATTCACGCACGACCCGAGTCCCTGCGTAGCGCGCCGTATATGCTACCCTCCGATCTGTTGGTAAAAGCCACTACGGCGGACAAAACGGTTCGTGCTTTGACTGCGGTCACAACCAGGCTGGTTGAGGAAGCGCGGGCACGTCATCGAACCGCGCCGACGGCGAGCGCCGCCCTGGGGCGGACCCTCACTGCCGGTTTGTTGCTTGGCGGCATGCTTAAAGAAGATGAGACCCTCTCACTCCAGTTTCTTGGAAACGGTCCGCTACGGGGCATTCTGGTCGAGGCGAACGCGCAAGGGGAGGCCCGGGGATTTGTCTATCATCCCCGCACGCACCTCCCGATCCGGCGCGGGAAGCTCGACGTCGGCGGCGCGGTTGGCGCTGGAACACTGACTGTGATACGTACGCAGCCCTGGGCTAAGGGACCCTACCGTAGCATTCTCCCTATCGTCTCGGGTGAGATTGGTTCGGACATCGCGCACTACCTGCTCAATTCAGAGCAGATTCCGTCGGCGGTGAGCCTCGGGGTGTTCGTGCAACCTGACGAGACCGTAGCCGCGGCTGGCGGGTTTGTCGTTCAGGTTATGCCGGGCGCAAGCACGGAGACGATCGCACAACTGGAAGCAAATGTGGCCCAGGCCAAACCAGTCAGCCAACTGGTGCGCGAAGGGGCGACTCCGCAAGAGATCTTGACGCATGTTCTTGATGGCTTCGGTCCGAGCGTGGTTGCTGAACTGCCGTTACGCTTCACCTGTCGCTGTAGCCGGGAACGGGTGCTGGGCGTCTTAGTCGCGCTGGGACGGACGGAGGTTGAAGACTTACTGGTGACAGAGGGACTGGTGACCGTCACGTGTGAGTTCTGTGGCGAGCAATATATTCTTGGTCGGGCAGAACTCGAGACGCTCTTCTCCTCGTAGAACAAGGGCAAAGAAGGGTTTTCCCTTTGATCCTCCCACTGGGTAATCAAACCATTGCCCGACAAGGCTGCCTGCCAATGAGACCTTTTCCGAAAAAAACCTTCCTCATTTTTGTCCTTTCGCTGTTCTGTTTCTTTCCCCGGACCTCAGTCTGGCCTGCGGAGCCAGACTGGACGGCGGCTGAAAAAGAAGCAGGTGAACTGCTCAGCCACTATCTCCAGATTGACACGACCAATCCGCCGGGTAACGAACTCGCTGCCGCCAATTTCTGGAGGCAGCGGCTTGCGCAGGAGGGCCTAGAGGCCCAGGTGTTCGAGTCACAGGCTGGACGTGGCGTTGTGTACGCCCGACTCAAAGGCACCGGTGAGAAAAAAGCTCTCATCCTGTTGCATCATCTCGACGTGGTGCCCGCAGTCAAAGCCGATTGGGAAGTCGATCCGTTCGCCGGCGCGATCAAGGATGGTTATGTGTATGGTCGTGGCGCCATTGACTGCAAGGGCGTTGCCGCTGCGCAGTTCATGGTTTTCGTCTTGCTCAAACGTCTGGGGGTGCCGCTCAAACGCGACGTCATCTTCCTCGGTACGGCGGACGAAGAGGAAGGCGGGCGCCAGGGAGCCGGTTGGTTTGTTGATACTCACTTTGATCTGATTGCCGATGCGGAATTTCTGCTTACGGAGGGTGGTGGCATCCGCGTCCGTGACGGCAAGCGGTCGTATGATGTCGATATCGCCGAGAAAGCACCTTGCTGGATTCAGCTTGAAGCCAGCGGTCCGGCCGGGCATGGCTCGCGGCCCCTGCCGGAGACCGCAGTCACCCGTTTGATCCGGGCGCTCGACAAAATCCTGCGTT
>OBEQ012192043.1_pt1 | contig 10447 bp, 13 predicted proteins | sample 1670901 | NCBI WGS metagenome assembly OBEQ01 (sample SAMEA104232315, study PRJEB22302) | groundwater metagenome | biome: forest; feature: aquifer; material: groundwater | place: USA | collected 2011-08-07 | depth 5.4 m | reverse complement strand
TGTAAATCCTCACCAAGGACTTGAAGGAAAAACTCCTGCAGAAATGGCAGATATCGATTTAAAACTTGGAAGGAGGAAATTGCTTAAACTGATAAGAGAGATGGGAAAAACGAGGCACCATTCACTAAGATGACAGTATCCGGTTTTGGATAGGAGGGTCAAATGAAAAAGAAGCTCTTAGTTTTTGCCTCAACATTTCCTCGCTGGAAAGATGATACAAATCCGCCTTTTGTTTATGAATTATCTAAGAGATTAACAAAGGATTTTGATGTTTATGTTCTTGCTCCGCATTATCCAGAGGCTAAGAGATACGAGGTTATGGATAAAATGAAAGTTTATAGATTTAGATATTTTTTGGAGAAATATCAAAAATTGGCAGGAAGCGGAGGGATTTTGCCAACTTTGAAGAAAAATAAATGGTTTTATCTTCAAGTTCCTTTTTTTCTTTTAGGAGAATATTTTGCCCTAAAAAGATTAGTTAAAGAAATTAAACCAGACTTAGTTCACGCGCATTGGATTATTCCGCAGGGATTTATTGCAGCATTAGTTAAGAAGTCTACTGGAATCCCTTATGTTGTGACTTCTCATGGAAGCGATATAATGGGGCTAAAGGGTTTCAATAAAATAAAGAAATATGTATTGAAAAATGCTAAGGATATAACCGTTGTTAGCAATGCGATAAAAAAAGAAATTTTAGATAATATTGATTCTAATTTGGACATAAAAGTAATACCTATGGGTGTGGACACGGACTTATTTAATCTAAAGAAAAGGGATAATTCGATTAAAAAGAAATACAGCATTAATGGGCCTTTTTTGCTTTTTGTTGGAAGACTTGCTCCTGAAAAAGGCATTAAATATCTTATAGAAGCCATGCCAGAAATAATTAAAAACTTCCCAAAAGCGAAATTGATGGTTATTGGAGACGGGACTATGAAAGATGAATTACAGAAGAGAACTAATGAATTAGACATAAAAGACAAAGTAATTTTTATGGGCTGGGTCAATAATAAGGATTTACCTAAATATTATGCTACTGCGGATGTTTTTGTTTGTCCGAGTTTGAGGGAAGGTTCTCCTGTTTCTTATATTGAAGCCTTAGCATGTGGAACTCCTATAATTGTCGGAGATATTCCAATTAGTAGAGAGATTGTTAATGAAAATAACGGGCTGATTGTAAAAATCGAATCTAGTGAAGATATAGCTAAGAAAGTTGTTAATTATTTTAAAGGAAATTCAAGTAAAAATAAGAATATAATGAGCCTTGTAAAGAATAATTATGATGAAAATATTGTTTCTAAGAGATTTGCGGGGGTTTTGAGATGAATGTAGTTTTTCCAATAGAGGAAAATAAATTTAATGGTCCAGAAAATTGGAGAAGAACTTTAGTCACGGAACTTTCTAAACATAATAAAGTTGAACTAATTAAGGGTAATAATTTTTTTAGAAATATTGTAAAAGTGTATAATGCTGATATAATCCATTCTTATAATCCCTCCATAAAAACCGTTTTCTCGATTTTTATGTCGAAAGTTTTTGGAAAGAAAATAATTCACACTGTTCATGGAGATTTTTATACTGAAAATAAAAGCAAAACTGGATTGAAAAGGATATTTTGGATTCCGTTTAATAGGATTTGTATTTCATTTGCTAACGCTGTTACTTTCCCTTCCAGATATTTAGAAAATATAATCTTGAAAAGCGAACCAATTGTAAAAAAAAAGTCCTTTATAATCCCTAATGGGATGGATTTTAAATATTTTAATAAAATAAGAGGCTACTCAAAGAAAGAATTAGGATTAAAAAAATCAGATTTTTTAATTTTAGAGATAACTAATTTTAATTATGAGAAGAAAGCAAAGGGTATTGAATTGTTAGTCAAGGAGTTTAATAAAATTAAAAAATCTAATAGAGATTATTATTTGTTCATAATTGGAGATGGTAAATTATTTGAGTTTTATAAGTCTAAATATGAATCTTCTAGTATAAAATTTTTAGGCTATAAAGTTGATGCTATAAAATATATTAAATCTTGCGATTTATTTGTTCATTTTACATTTTTAGATAATTTACCATTAGTCCTGCTAGAAGCAATTGCTTGTAATAAACCAGTGCTTTCTATTTCTACCGGAGGTATACCTGAGATTATTCCAATTGACCTTTTAATAGATAAAGGTCGCTTTAATTCTTTAGAAAAAGTTATAAGGCACTTATTATCTCCTTATAAATATTCTTATCTGAATGAATATAAACTCATTAAAGAAAAATTATCTATTCGGAATGTGGCAAAACATTATATTGAGGTATACAAAAATGGTTAAACGTAAAAGATTATTTTCGATATTTTTTATTGTGATAGCATTTGTATTGGTATTCTATTCTCTAGTTTTCTTTTTAAAAGATGTGCCACAAAAAAATAAAAATTATGATTATTATAGCTTTTTAGGTAGTGTAAATGCTTTAGAAAATTATTTTGATAATAATTATAATATTGAATATTTTCCCGATGCATTAATTAAAACTCCACACACTAATTTTTTAACTATTAATATGGTAGTATTAAAAAAAATTACTGGTGTTAAACTTATTTCTATGTCTTATGTTTTTGGGATATCTGCAATCATATTCTTTTTTTCTTCGGTTTATCTTTTTTTTAATTTATTTATAAAAGGTAGATTAAATTTATTATTTGCTATTATTTCACTTACACTTTTGTATCCTAAAAATATAATTAATCAAAATTTAGGTGCAACTTTATTTAGTTTAGGAGATATTGGACTTAGAGCATTTAGTTATCAAATATTTGGTCTATGCTTATTCTTTATTCTTTTTTATTTAACTTTTAACTATTTAATAAAAAATCAAAAGATTTTCTTGCCTTTAATATTTCTTTTCTTATATGTTCTTTTTAGTATACATTTATACATATTTTTTATCTTCATGACCTCTCTTCCATTTTTGATTTTTTACTCAAGAGATTTTAACGATAAAACAAATATTAAAAAAAAGATAATTTTAATTTTTATATCCTTACTACTAGTTTTTGCTTTATCATTGCTATGGCCATTTTATAACTGGATTAATGTTGTTTATAGTGTTTTTTCTAATTTTAGTTCGAGTTTGATATTTTCAGGCTCAAAAGAATTTTCTGTGAATAACCCTATTTACTATCTCGACTTTTTGTCCGTAGGTATTTTGTGTGTTATTTTCTTATTTAAAGAAAAGAATAAATTCTTAAAATATTGGTTACTTTTTGCTATTTTTATAATAGCATTGTCATTGTCACATTTAGGCATCCCTATTCCTTTATTTTATAGATTTATCATATTTATTGAAATAATTCTAATTGCTGTCTTTTTTAATAATGTAAAATTTTCATCTATAAATAAATTTCTTTTGTTAATAGCTATATTCTCTATTGTTGCAATAAACTTTTTGAACATATCAAAAGCTCTTGACCTTGAAATAAATAGATCAGATGATTATCTTTTATATAAAGCTTTATACGATCTAAATATAAATAACTCGATCATATTATCAGATATTTTTACTTCTAATCTTATTCAAGCTACTAATAATAAAGTTTTTTTTATCCATGAGGGGCATATAGCAGAGGGTAGGCTACTTTTAGAAAATAATGATAGAATAAATAAAGCTACTGATTTGATAATGCATGATATTACTTTTTATTTAAAGAAAGAAAAGGTAGATTATATAGTTTTAGATAAAACATTGAAAAATTCTTTTCTTCAAGAAAATCAAATAGAACATATACCCCATAGTAAAATAATATATAATAATGATAAATATGAAATAATAAAAATTGTATAAATGCAAAATCTAACTGATGATAATTATTGGAATAGAAATTGGAAAAAATATAAAAACAAAAAGAAAGTTCTATTTCAAAATGTATTTGATAAATTTTTAAAAAAAGATGAAAATAAAAATTGTATTGAAATAGGATGTGTCCCTGGGAGGTTTCTTGTTTATATAAGTAAAAAATTTGGATATAGGGTTTATGGATTGGATTTTGCCGATATTTCTCCTGTTGAGAACTTATTTAAAAAAGAAAATATTACTAATTACAAACTATATAAAAAAGATTTTCTTAAATTTAAATCCAAGGAGAAATTTGATGTTGTGACCTCTTTTGGATTTATAGAACATTTTGATGATTATGATACAATATTTAAAAAACATATAAATTTAATGAAAAAAGACGGATTGTTTATACTGGAAATGCCTAATTTTAACTTTGGACAATATTACTTGCATAAAATATTTGATAAAGCGAATTTGGCAAGACATAACTTAAAAATAATGAATTTGAATGTTTTAAGAGACCTTTGTAATAAATATGGCTTAGATATTTTAAATCTCGATTACTATAAAACCGCAGATTTTTGGATTGATAATAATGATAAACATTTTATCTTTGCAAAAATATTCGCAAATTCTTTACGCGTATTATTTAAAGTTATAAGCTATTTTGTAAATTATCCTAATGAATATTTATCTCCTTATATAATGCTGGTGGCTAGAAAAAAATAGTTCTTTTATAAGAAAAATTTATAATTATCCAAGATGGTATGGCAGTAAGATTTTAAGTAAAATATCTTCTGGATTGAGTGCTTTCTTTTTTATGGATTTTTATGTGGCTTTGGTTAAATGTTATTAGTTTAATTAGTCCTCCATACAGCGCCAAAAATTGTCCCATTATTCCCATATCCCGATGAGTCGTAGGCTATTGCACCAGAATTTTTATCAAATTTCCATTTTCCTACTAATCCCTCAAGGCCGTAAGAAAAGTTTAAAGCTTCATTTAATTGCTCAGCAGTAGTATTGTAATTAATGCCTAATCTATTCATGTCTTGACTAGCAGTATCAGAATTAATTGTGATATAATTTAATTTATTGAAAGGAACTGCATCTGCTGTGCATATAGAATAATTTAATAAACAATCTTGCATAGATTCTTCACTCCAACTATTATAGGGGTAAATATGCATTATTGGTGTAAAACCTAGATGATTAATTATGTCAGATTTTGCCATTGATAAATTGCCACGTCTTGCGCTAGTAGTATTACAAGCATTATGTACCTCTCCTGTTCCAGCTGGTTCATCCATATAACAATGAGTAAATCCATGAGATGCGACAGACCAATTATAAAGATCTATTAAAATTTTTACTTGAGACCAATTCAAATAAGAATTTTTTGATTCGTGTATTGTAGAACTGCCCGTGAAATTAGTGTTTAAAGCTATAACTCCTTTGAATCCGTAGTCTTTCATTATCGAAGCCATTATCAAAGTATTATTTAACCCGTCATCAAAAGTTAATATTATTGGCCTTTTAGGTAAGCTATAATTGTTTTTTATTGCATTATAATAATCCCAATCCGTTATAGTAGTATAACCAGTTGCATTTAAAAACGCCATATGGGATTCGAATGTTGTTTTATTTACGCAATAATTCCGTGTATCACATATTGTATGATACATTACCATAATGATTCTTTTATCAAAAAAATTATCTGACTCATCGATAATTGTTTGCAGACTTGCTCTAACTAAATTAGTATCGTATATCCTAAATTCTGCGATTGAACCATTAAATTCACCTTTGGAAATACTTCCTTTACCCAATGTTATATTGGAGATGGTGTCTGAATTTGAATTAAATATACTCTGAGATTTATACTTCCCCTCATGATAACTTATCATATTTTGTTGATTTACAACAATTGCAGGATGATACCAAGTATCAAAAGATCCACCACTTGAAATAACATAAACTTCTTTATTTGGAATACCACTTCTATTAAACTGTTGAAAATAAATAGCATTTGTGCCTCCATTTCCAGATGATCCATTACCTATAAATAGAGAATACTCGTAATTTGCCTTTGAACCTTTATCAAAAACATATTGCCTACCATTCATTCCAATACCCCTTTGATCTCTATTATTTCTTCTAAATTTAACAAAAAAAGTAATTTTATTATTTATAGGACTATATTTTTCATTATCAGGAATATTCACATAATCATCCATACCATCAAAATCCAACCATCCACTTCCATTCAAATTTTCCGTTGCATTAGAATTATCGATTGAATTATTCAATGAAGTTCCATTATCCACCGAGATAATTTCATTAACCTCATTACTTCCTACATTTCCCCCACCTCCATCGCTTCCTCCGCCACTACTATCCGAACTTCCTGAACCTCTTGAACCAGAAACATAAAAACTCTCTGCTTTAAAAGAAGTTTTATTAGTCTTTGAACTGGAATTATTGTTATTGAATAATGAAAGGGGCTGGAGAGAATAATTGGCTTTGTTTGTTTGAATAGTAGAATAGTTAGTTTGATTATGAGTATTATTTTTGATATTTGTATTGGAATTATTATTTTCTTTGAAAATGGGGAGAAAATAGAAGATTAAGAAGATTGTTAGGGCAATTGATAGATAAATAAAATACCTGCCTATTTTCATCAATGGGGGAAAGGAGGAAGTTGTATAAAAATATTATGAAGAAGAATATTTATAAAGGAGATTAATATTGTTAATGGATTCTGCATTAAATTTTGACTTTCCCCTTCAAATACTTTTCAATAAAATAATCTATTAATTTTATAATCTCTTCAACAATTTCCACCGCCTCTTTAATAGATATGTCTCCGCCATAATAATTAATTTTGTTTCTTATCTTTCTAAATCTATCAAATTTTATTGAAGGAATTTCTTCACCTTTTTCTTTTATAAAAAATGCAAATGCCTCATGCTGATAGATTTTATAACCATCTAAAGAAGCAATTGCCTCTAAAATAGCTCGTAAACAATCGTAATAATTTGAAACTATTTTTCTAGCAGAAATCTCATTTATTTGCTGATTTTTTAGATATACTAAATCTTTAAGAGTATTCTTATAAAGAGATTTTACTAAAGATATATCTGGAGATGCTTTTCTTATTTGCCCTTGTTTAATAAAGTCTTCAAATTTCATTTGAAAAGTTCCCAGTGCCCTCTTAATATTATGCCATTTATAAAATTATTTAATAATTCTATATTTTTTATTTTCATAAAATCTATATCTTTATCTGAATATAGATGAAGTTGAATGGGATTTCCTATCTTTTTTTCAAAATCTTTTAAATTAATATCTTTTTTACTAGGAGTTATTATTAAAATGTCTACATCGCTTTTATTAGTATTTTCTGCTTTTGCAAAAGACCCAAATAAAATTATTGCAGTTGGATGATTAAATTCCTTTTCTAGATAATCAATTAATCCTGATCTATATAATGATGAGAGATTATAATTTAATTTTAATTGTTTGAATACAATATTATTATTTGCTTCAAAAAGCAAATGATTTAATTTTTTTTCTGATTTCAAAATACCGTCTCTTTCAGCTTTTTTTAAATATTTTGATATGGTTGTTGGAGATTTTTTAAGCAATTTAGAAAGTTCTCTTATATGGAATTTTCTTTCTGGTTCTTTTATGAAGTATTCAATCATTCTATCCATTTTAATTTATAATTGTCCAATAATATGCACACTTGTTCATTTTTATATCTTTCGGTTGTTGGTTCTGTGAAGTTATTGCTTAATTGGAATTATTGTTATTAACTAAAGAAAGGGGTTGGAGAGTATAATTTACTTCGCTGGATTTAATAGTAGAATAGTTAGTTTGATTGAGAAGGTTATTTTTTACGTTGGAATTGTTATTTTCTTTGAAAAGAGAAAGGAAATAGAAAATAAAGAATATTGTTAGGGCAATTAAAAAATAAATAAAATATCTCCCTATTTTCATCAATTGGAAAGGAGAAGGTTGTATAAAAATGTGATGAAAAGATCGAACAATTAACTATTTTAACCTAGTCTTGCTGATTGTATTATGTTTAGTGTATTATTTGATACTAATATTTATGGCAAGATATTTGAAGATCCACAGGGTATTGAATTAATTAGAAGAATCACAAAAGATACTGGCTTCATTGTTCACAATTTCAGGCTGATACATAATGAGTTGCGAAAAGCCCCAAAGATTATTCCTTTATACAATGAACTAGTAGCAAAACGAGTAATTGATGAATCCAAACAGGTAGTAAGCTTAGCTCAAGCTTACTTTCAATCTTACAAACTTTATGAGGGTAGACAAGGCCTTACCCATATTATAAATGATTTTAAAATTGTAGCATGTGCCAGTATTCTTGGATGCGATATAATCTTTTCCAATGATGAAAAGACAATGAAAAACCCAATTGCTCGCAAGGCTTATGCACTTGTTAACCTTAAGCATGGACTCAGAACACCAATATTTTATACATATTCAGATTTGAAAACACGCTATTTCTGAACTTCTTCCAATAACTGACGTGCCTGCCTCATTGCTTCTGGATCGTTCTTTATTTCCCAATAAATTTTTGTGATCTTTTCTAAATCTTTCTTACTTGCTTTCTTCTTTTTTTCTTTTAATTTCATAATTTAGCAAATAACTTATTCTTTATATAGCTTTCGCAAGTTTTTTATAAAGAGAAGAAATGAGTTTAGCGTCTTAGTGTGCTTTTTTTGGATGTTCTTTTCAGTTCGTCGCCTCCGCCGCTTCCTTCGCTACTACCAGAACTTCCAGAACCTCTTGAACCAGAAACATAAAAACTCTCTGCTTTAGAAGAAGTTTTATTAGTCTTTGAGCTGGAATTATTTTTATTATCTAAAGAAATGGGCTGGAGAGAATAATTGGCTTTGTTTGTTTCTTTTATGGTGGAATAGTTGGTTTGATTAAAAAGGTTATTTTTGATATTTATATTGGAATTATTATTTTCTTTGAAAAGATAGAGGAAATAGAAAATAAAGAAGATTGCTAGGGCAATTGAAAGATAAATAAAATATTTGCCTATTTTCATAAATATATTGGGATGAGGTTGTATAAAAATACGATGAAATTTAATCTCTTTATTTTACTACAAATAGATAGATTTATAATTAAAAGTTTGCTTCTTTAATTATAAAAGGGGATTGGAGAATAAAGAGGATTGAAGATGACAGATTTTTTGGTGATTGGGGTTGGGGCGTTGGGCGGTTTTGTTCGGGCAATGTACGGTTTGTTAAAGGCTGTTGGAAATGGCAAGGAAGTAAGAGAGGGATATTTCTTAATGACTGTGGTTATTTCTGCGATTATTGGAGGATTGTTGGGGGTGGTTTTTGATGTAGATTATAGAATTGCTGCACTTGCAGGATATGTTGGAACAGATATTTTGGAGAATGTGTTCAAAGGGTCTCTTGGAAAAGAGATTATATTAAATAAGAGGTAAAAGAAAATGAATGAAATATTAATTGGGGCTGGATTTGGAATTGCAGGAAGTTTAGTTAGAGTTTTAGTTGCTGGTTTGAAGAATTCTTCTAATAAGGGGAGAGGGATAAATAAGAATGGATTTATTTTGTATAGTGTGGTTGTTATTTCGATAGGTGCTTTTTCTGGGATAATATTGGGATTTGGAAAGGTAATGAGCTTTTTGGCGGGATATGCGGGATTGGATTTGATTGATGGATATTATGCTATATTTAAGAAAAAGAGTATTAAGATCAAAAAGTAAGTGATTTAGACATTGATTTTTACGCCTTTGGGATTGAAGATGCGTTTTCTTGACATGATGTAGCCTTCATCAAGTTTTTTTGGGCGGCCTGCGTGGGATTTTTTTGGTTTTAGGGGATTTGTAGTTGGGGATTGTGGTGGGAGGAGGTATTTGTTTCTTAGAAGGGTAATTATTAGCTCTTGGACTGAAGAGTAGGAATATTTGTGTTTTTCTTCTTTTAGTTTTTGCAGGATTGGTTCTGGGATAGATAAGAATAGAGGTTTGGATGCCATTATTATGATATATATTATTATAGGTTTATATATTTTTCTATATGCATTATCCTCGATAAAGAATAATTCAATTATAATTAATTATAATTGAATTATTGAAGTATTCATTAAAAACTAGATAAATTGGAGTTTTTGAAGTATCCTGATTGCTGTATAGGAAAGTTTATTTAAACTCATTAATATTTTATTAATGATGAACAAGATTTTTGAGATTATTGATAAGTCTGGGAGAAATATATATCTGACAAAGGAAAGGTGGAGTCATATAACTAGTCCTAGTTCTCTACATGCTTATATGACTAATTACTTAGAGGAAATAAAGGAGACTTTAGTTAGGCCGTCTAGGATTGTTATGCATCTATTAGATAATAAGAAGGCAGATTACTATCTCTATCTGAAAGAAAGAAGGGTTTACTTATTGGTTGGAGGCTATGTGTAAATTTACTTTCTAAGAATAACGTAAACCTTTCTTCCGAGTAAATCTTTAGGAGCGTCTATTTTTGCCCCGTTACCAAATTTGGTAATTGTTCTTTCAAAAATTAACTCAAATTCGTCTTTCAATTCTAAT
>OBEQ011637136.1_pt1 | contig 10447 bp, 10 predicted proteins | sample 1670901 | NCBI WGS metagenome assembly OBEQ01 (sample SAMEA104232315, study PRJEB22302) | groundwater metagenome | biome: forest; feature: aquifer; material: groundwater | place: USA | collected 2011-08-07 | depth 5.4 m | reverse complement strand
GCAGGATTGCCAAACGCGGCTTCGGCTTCGTGCTGTGCGGTCATGAGAGCGCTGACAAGCCGGACATCATTGTGGCACACCCTCATTCCGCGCCCTCCCCCGCCGGCGGTTGCTTTGATAATTACGGGATACTTGAGTTTTTTGGCAATTTTAAGGGCGTCTTCCTTATCTTTAACGGCCTCCTGGGTGCCCGGCACGATCGGCACGCCCACTTTTCGGACGGTTTCGCGGGCGGTCATTTTATCACCCATCAAACGAATGGCCTGCGGACTTGGGCCTATAAATTTAATCTGACAAGATTGACAGATTTCAGCAAAATGGGCGTTTTCCGCCAAAAATCCATAACCGGGATGTATGGCGTCTACATCGGTAATCTCGGCGGCGCTGATAATAGCGGGAATATTGAGATAGCTTTGGGCGGCCGAGGCACCTCCGATACACACCGCTTCGTCTGCCAAATAAACATGAGGCGAACTGCCATCGGGCTCCGAGTGGATCGCAACGGTACGGATTCCCATTTCTTTGCAGGCACGGATAATTCGCAGGGCTATTTCGCCGCGGTTGGCGACTAATATTTTAGAAAACATCGTTTCTATTCGAGCAGGAAAAGCGGCTGGCCGAATTCGACAGGGTCGCCGTTATTGACAAGAATCTCGGCGATCTTCCCCCGGACTTCAGATTTTATTTCATTCATGAGCTTCATGGCTTCGATGATGCAGACAACCTGCCCCACCTCAACCTGAGAGCCAGGCTGCATAAAGGGTGGCGCATCCGGCGCCGGTGCCGTATAGAAAGTGCCAACCATTGGCGATTTAATGGCCATCTTGGCTGGTAAAACGGTTTTTTGGGCCTCGTTAAAGGCGGCCTCGGCCGCGGTTTGAGCTGCTTGAGCGGATCTTGGGGAAACCGGTTGAATCACTAAAGGTTCAAAAGAACCGGATACAGTTTTTTTTAATTTTATTTTAAGCCCGTCTTTTTCCATCTCAAATTCCGACAACCCATTTTCATTCATGAGCTGGATCATTTCCTTGATTTCTTTGATGTTCATTCCTCATGCCCTTTCAAGGTAAAGGCCTGTTCGTGTATCCACGCGGATTTCGTCTCCCGTGCCTACGAAAAGCGGCACTTTGATGGTAGCGCCGGTTTCGACTTTGGCGGGTTTTGTGCCGCTCTTGGCGGTATCCCCGCGGACCCCCGGCTCGGTTTCCGTCACTTTTAGCACCACCGATGAGGGGAGCTCAATCAATATCAGCTCTTCGTTGTTGAACTTGCCGGCCGCCTCTGAATTGTCTTTTAAAAAATTCACTTTATCTCCCAAAATCGCAGCATCCACGACAATCTCATGATAGGATTCCGAATTCATAAAGTAGTACCGGTTTCCCTCGTGATAAAGATACTGGATCGGTTTTTCGTCCAGATATACCTCTTCAAATTTATCCCCCGAACGGAATGCCTGCTCTACGACGCTGCCTGTCTTGATATTCCGGAGCCTTGTCCGCACAATCGGCTGCCGTTGCTGCATCTTGACGAGTTGAAAATCAAGGATTTCGCACATCTGGTTTTCAAATTTGATGATGACGCCGGTCTTGAATTGGCTGGTTGTGATCATTTTATTATTTCCAGGCCTCGCGTCAACACTTCACGCCCTTTTTTTGTGATCAACACCATGTCTTCGATACGAATGCCAAATCGGCCCGGCAAATAAATCCCGGGCTCGACGGTGATGACCATCCCAGGCTTAAGTATCGTCCGGCTTTTCGATGCAACGGTCGGAGCTTCGTGGATTTCAAGGCCGACACCGTGACCGGCCCCATGCCCAAAAAAACCACCGTACCCGCTTTTCCGGATGAAGTCACGGCAGGCGCTGTCCACCTCGCTGGCCGCCACGCCCGGACCCGCTCTTTCAATGCCAAGGCGCTGGGCCTTCCAAACGATATCGTGAATCTTTTGTTGCAAGGCGGTTATTTTACCTAAAAAGACCGGGCGGGTCAAATCCGAATGGTAGCCCTCATAAACCACACCCATATCCACGAGTACGGGTTCGTTTTTTTGGATCCGGGTTTCATTGGACTGGCAGTGCGGCATCGAAGCCCTTTTACCGGCGGCGATGATCATGTCAAATGCCGGTTTTTCGGAGCCAAGGGTTTTAGTGTAATATTCTAGCCTTCCCTGGGCTTCCCGCTCCGTCATCCCCGGTTTAACCGCCTTCCTTATATACTGGTATCCTTTAACGGCTATTTCAGCTGATTTCTTGATCTTTTTAATCTCATCGTCATCTTTGATTTCCCTTAAATTTTCAACAAGACCCTGCGTGGCACGCAATCTATCCAGCCCGAGGTATTTCACAAGGCCAAGATAAAAGCCATGAGTCACAATGGACGATTCAAAGCCAATGGTTTTCAAATGCATTTTGTCCGCGAGACCAGCCGCAATCTGGGACACGGGTTGGGTGTTGCGCAGAATAATTTCAAAGCCTTTGGCTTCCTTTTTAGCCTGTTCCGAATACCGGGAATCGGTAATGAAATAAAACCCTTTAGGCGCCACAAAAATCCACGACTCGGTTCCTTTAAAGCCGCTCAAGTACGTCACATTGGGCCAGGAGCTGACCAAGAGGCTGTCGATTTTATTTTGATCAAAAGATCCAAAAAGTTTTCTCAGGCGTTCGCTCACTTTTGTTTTCCTCCAAAATCGGACCGACTTATGTGATAATCATGCCTTACAAAATAAATGACCCCCCCGATGAGACTCATTAAGAAAAGAAGCCCGAGCCATAAAAGCCCGAGCGCGGCGGCATACTCCTTTCCAATGTAAGGGCCCAGGAAATAGATGTAAGCTCCCTCGCGAATCCCGAGGCCGTTGACGGATGGCAGCATGCTGACCAGGTGAACGATCGGCACGAGGAGAAAAAAGTAAATCACATTGGCATGAACACCCAGCGCCAGAACCAGTATATACAAGACAAAAATATTTGCGCTTTGCCCGAGGATGGACAGGGCCATCGCCTGAACAATGACCGCTTTATGGTTTTTAAAATTGTGAAGGCCGTCGTAGATCTTCCGGACCTTCTCCCCCACCCGTAAAAGGTTTAAAAGCCGCTCGATAAATTGAAAACGTCTGGCCAGATTTCTGTTGAACAACATGAAAAAACAAAGAATGGACACCGCCAAAAACGAATAAATCATGATGGGCACCACGGGATTTCCGATGTGTCGCAGAAAAAAAATAAAACTGATGCTTGGGATCATGATGAACGTAAAAAGACCGAATAGCCTGTCCATCAAAACCGACGTCACCGACCTCACGGGCTCCTGGGTAGTTTTGGAGGCGCACATGGCTTTGACGATATCGCCCCCGACTGAAGTCGGCAGAAAATTGTTGAAGAAGTAACCGATAAACGTAAGGCTTGAGGCCTCCCAAAGCGACAGCGGGGCACCTTCAACGTTAAAGATAAGCTCGAGTCTCCTGGCCATGATAAACACGGTCGAGATAAACACGAATACCGAAACGGCGCAGAGTAAGCGGTCCATGTGAAGCAGCGCGTGCCGAATCTGGGGGATATCGTTCCTCATAAAGTAAAAAAGGAACGCGATCAGCGCAAGGCTGATGAAAACTCTTAATAGGTTTTTCATCATAAATAGTGCGCAATACCGCTTGAGGATACGATTTCGGGAACCAGCTCTTCCCATCCGATGGCCATGAGGTGAATGCCTTGGATATAAGGTTTGAGTTGGTTTATGGTTTCGCAGGCGATTTTTACGCATTCGGCTTTTGCGTCCGGAGTTTTTTCCAAGCGGTCGATCATGGGCGCGGGAATATAAATTCCCGGAATTTTTGAATTCATAAAATGAGCCATCTTGTCGGACTTAAGCAGAATGACCCCGGCCAAAATCGGGGTTTTAAACCCCTCGGAACGGTAACGTTTGATAAATTTTTCAAACCGGCCCAAATCAAATATTCCTTGAGTTTGAAAAAATTCGGCGCCGCTTTCGATCTTGCGTCTGGTTTTTGAAATCTCCATTTCCATGTCCTCCACGCAGGGATTCATCGCCGCGCCTATAGAAAAAACGGGCGAACCTTCGAGCTTGTGGCCGGTCATATCAAAGCCGCTCTCGAGTTTTTGTATGAGCGCCATGAGCTGGGTGGCGTCTACATCGAAAACGGCTTTCGCGTCCGGGTGGTCGCCGATCGCGATCGGGTCTCCTGTCAAAACCAAAACATTTTGTATTCCTAAGACTGAGGCGGACAACAACTCCGATTGCAGCGCAATCCGGTTCCGGTCCCGGCAGGTGATTTGCATGATGGGCTCTATTCCAAAGTCCTTAAGACAATGGCACGCGGCTGTGGATCCAAGCTTCATCAAGGCGCTTTGCTGGTCGGTGACATTGGCGGCATGGACATGCTTTTTCAAATAACCGGCCTGCTTGAGAAAAGTGTCAAGGCTAGTCCCTTTGGGAGGCCCGAGTTCGGCTGTGATCACGAATTTTTTCTTTTTGAACAGTTCAATGATTTCCATTGGCGCGTTTCTGCAGTTCGTAAAGTGAGATGAGGTTTTTGATCAACATCACATTCGTGACAGGCCCGACCCCTCCGGGCACGGGGCTGATGAAGGAAGCTCGCATTTTAGCGGTTTCAAAGTCCACATCACCCACGAGCTTTCCGTTAAGCTCGTTTTCCCCCACATCGATCACAACTGCACCGGGCTTGATCCATTCTCCCTTGATAAGGTGAGGTTTTCCGGCGGCCGCGACCACGATATCGGCTTCTTCGACATGCGCTCTTAAATTTTTTGTTTTGGTATGGCAAACAGTCACCGTGGCCAGTTTGTCTAGAAGCAGGATTGAGGTGGGTTTGCCCACCAGATCGCTATGTCCCACGACCACGGCCTCTTTACCGGCGATCTCGCAACCTGTTTCCTCAAGAAGCGTCAAAACCGCGTTGGCGGTTGGGGACACCACCCGGTCCCCGATGCCATGGATGACTCTGCGGCCTTCGGCGTCTTTTAAAATATCCACCGCGCTCAGGAGGGCGGTTGAATCCAAATGTACGGGCAGCGGTGCAAACACCATGATGCCCGTGGTTGCGGAGTCACTATTTAGCTCGAGTATTTCCTTGAAAACATTTGCTTCGGTTATTTCTTCTGGAAATACGCGGGCAATATGCCGAATCCCTAGTTTTTGCAACAGTTTCTCAAGCGACACAAAGTAAAGCAAGGCATCCTTGGCCTCACCCACCTGCACGGTGGCCAGCGTAACGGTTCCGCCTTCTTTTTGGATGCGCAAGATGTTTCGCGCGGCTATTTCCAGATGTTTTTTGGCGATGGGAATGCCGTTAAGTATGTGCGGGGACTGTATCAACGCGGCAGGATTCCTAGGAGTTGGTTTCTATGCTTCGAAACTTTCTTTTCAAGAAGGCCGAGCCGCGTACTAACTTTGGAAACAAAATTCTTGTCCGTGATGTTTCTAAGATTTACATCGACGTTGAACTGGGCGGATTTAAAAGCGGCTTCCAAGAGAACACCCGCTTCGGCCAGATCGCTCGAAAGCCAACGGCTCGTCCGGTTTTTTTGGAGAATGCCAATTTGCAGGGCCTGCACTGAAACTTCACAGATTTCAAGCGGAACGCCCGCGCCTTCTTTGAGAGCGCGCTGCAAATTTTTCTTGCCCCCCTTTTTCTTAAAATATTTTGAAATTTTCATAAAAACCTCAGCATCCAACGTAATCAGCCGCTCCATTTTTAAACGCAGCCGCTCAATTGAGGAAATCTTGTATTTTTTGCGGGCCCGATTCGCATTGATACGGATCACCATCTCTAAGAGCGCAATACCCGCGGCGCCCGCCAGCGCAGCCGCGCTGCCGCCGCCCGGGGAAGGAGAAGAGGAACCTAGCGTCCGGAAAAATCCGGAGATTGGCATTTTAGAAAAATTCAAACTAAAACAGTCCTTTCACATGCCCATCATCCAAAAGGTCCATGTCCTCGAGCATCGGGGTTTTAGGAAGTCCCGGCATGAGAATCATTTTCCCTGATAAAACCACGAGAAAACCGGCGCCGGTGTAAGGCCGGATGCCCCGGACTTTGAGTTTCCAACCGCTCGGAGCGCCTTTCAAATGAGGCTCATCAGAAAAAGAATAAGGTGTTTTTGCCACGTTGACCGGCAAGAGATCGAGTTTGAGCGCATGGACCATTTCAAGGTCCGCTTTGGCCTGGTCCGAATAAACAACGCCGCTTGCGCCGTAAAGTTCGACGGCCAATTTCTCGATTTTTTCTTCCGTGGAAAGGTTCAAATCGTAAAATGGCTTGAATTGCGCGGGTTTTTCGGCGATCACCTTTAAAACTTTTTCGGCCAATTCCACACCGCCCTTGCCGCCGAACCGCACCACATCCGAGACGGCGCATTCCACGTTTTCAGACTGCAGGGTGTCTCTCACTATTTTTATTTCCGCGTCCGTGTCTTCGGGAAAGCGGTTGATTGCCACGACGGTTTCCATGCCGAATTTGCGGATATTCTGAATATGCCTTTCTATATTCGAAAAACCTTCTCTGAATGCATCCGATATTTTTTTAGCGCCGATCGCTTCGCCCGCGTGCGACTTGAGCGCTTTGATCGAAACCACCAGAACCACTACGGCCGGTTTGATATCGGCTTCCCGGCAAACGATGTCAAAAAGTTTCTCGAGACCAAGGTCGGCCGCGAAACCGGATTCGGTCACCACGTAGTTGGCGAGTTTGAGTGCCATCAGCGTCGCGATCAAACTGCTGTTGCCGTGGGAAACATTTGCGAAAGGCCCCGTGTGCATAAAAACCGGCTGGCCTTCCAGTGTTTGCACGAGATTCGGTTTGATGGCGTCTTTCATCAAAACGGCCATTGCGCCGACCGCTTTTAAATCTTTGGCGGTGATCGGCTTTCCGTCTTTTGAGAGCGCCACGGAGATCTTGGCGAGTTTTGATTTAAAAGAATGAATTGACGTGGAAAGCGAAAGGGCGGCCATCACCTCGCTGGCGGCGGTGATGTCAAAACCGGTTTTATATTTCGGAAACTGGCTGGTTTTTGAAAGGCCGACGATGATGTCTCTAAGCTGCCGGTCGCTGATGTCCAGTGTGCGCCGCCAGAATATTTTATCGGGATCGATATTGAGGGCATTGCCGTGATGAATGTGATTTTCTAAAACCGCGGCCAAGAGATTGTGCGCGATCTCAATCGCGTGGATATCACCGGTGAAGTGAAGATTGATGTCTTCCATCGGCAGGACTTGGGAATAGCCGCCGCCGCTGGCGCCGCCTTTAAAACCAAAAATCGGGGCCAAAGACGGCTCTCTCAAGCACAGCATCACTTTTTTCTTGAGAAAACCCAGCGCCTGTGTCAAACCCACGCTGGTGCAGGTCTTGCCGTCCCCCTCCTTGGTTGGGGTCATGCCGGTGATGCAGATGAGTTTTCCGGTCGGCCGTGCCCAGAGGCGCTCAAGAACATTGAGAGAAACTTTAGCCTTATAATTACCGTACATCTCAATTTCTTCGAGGCGGAGTCCGGCTTTGACCGCGATGTCAAAGATCTGGTGAGGTTTAGCCTTGTAAGCAATATCAAGCGTGGGAATGCCTTTACTCACACGGGTCCTCTTCCGGTTATTTTCCCATTCCGACGCGCTGGGCTTGCTGGAAAATCTTTCCTTCGGTTTTGATGGACGGGGCGATGATAAGCTCGGTGAGTTGAAGTTCTTTCACGTTTTGCGCGCCGACGTTGCCCATGCACGTTTGGAGGGCGCCGACGAGGTTCTGCGTGCCGTCATCCAGCCGCGCGGGCCCGTAAAGAATTTCTTCAAGAGTTCCCGTAGTGCCGACATGGATCCGCGTGCCGCGCGGGAGGTTGGCGTGCGGCGTGGCCATGCCCCAATGGTATCCGCCGCCGGGGGCTTCTTTGGTCCGGGCGAATGCCGAACCCACCATGACCGCGTCTGCGCCGCAGGCAAACGCTTTGCAGATATCGCCGCCTGTGGACATACCGCCGTCGGCGATGATCGGAACGTACTTTTGATATTTTTTAAAATAAAAATCACGCGCGGCCGCGGCGTCACAGGTCGCCGTGACTTGCGGAACGCCCAGACCCAACACGCCGCGGGTCGTACAGGCCGCACCTGGGCCTATGCCGATAAGCAGCGCGGCCGCACCCGTTTCCATGAGCTCAAGCGTGGTGTGATAGGTGACGCAGTTGCCGATGATGACAGGAATCTTCATCGACTTGCAAAATTTATGAAAGTCGAGCGTTTTATACTGGCTCGAAATATGCCGCACCGTCGTGACCGTGGACTGAACGATGAAAACATCACAGCCTGCGTCCTGCGCGATTTTTCCGAACTCGACGGCACGCTGGGGAATGCTGGACACGCAGGCAATCCCGCCTTTTTTCTTAATTTCTTGTATACGTTTTGAGATCAGCTTGTTTTGAATGGGCTGTTTATAAATCTGCTGGATATAATGAGTTGATTCATCCAGCGAGGAGCCGGCGATTTTTTTCAAAACTGTCTCGGGTTTTTCGTAGCGCGTCTGAACGCCCTCGAGGTTTAAAGCCGCCAAGCCGCCCATTTTGGACATCGCAACGGCAAAATGGGTGTCCACGACGCCATCCATCGCGGAGGCAATGATGGGAACGCGGTATTTCTTGCCGCCGAGTTCCCACGAGGTGTCGACCTCGGCCGGATTAATCGTAAGGGATCCTGGAACGAGCGCTATTTCGTCAAAACCATAACAACGGCGTGCTTTTCGTCCTCGGCCAAGCCAAAAACTCATGACGTTTCTCCTTTAAAATTTTTTCTTCACTTCCGTCGTCGTATCATTCAAAACTGCACCGGTTGCTCCGGTCGTAGCATCCGTGGCGCTGCTGACGGCTTCGTGCGCGGGTGTGATGGGAGACGTAACGGTCTTAGCCGCTTCACCGGTCACGACGAGCACATCCTGCAGCGCCTTGCCTACTTCCAATTTGTCTTCGTGAAAAGGGGCTTCCCCGGTTTTGGTAATTTTTTCAATCCTCGCCGCGCCTTTTTCCTGTGCCACCGTAAAATCGATAAGATCGCGCTTGTTGATGCCTTGAACCATATCGGGAGAATTGAGTGTGAATTCGGTTTCCCCATCCGGAGCAAAATCCTTGATGACGCCGTGCTTGATGGTGATGCGGCTATAAAGAGGGTCGACGCTGACCACTTCGCCGCTGGCATTGAAGCGCTTGGCTTCCGCATAAACGAAGGTGCTGATTAAAAAAAGAGGGATGGATGCAAAAATGAATATTTTTTTCATCATAGTGAGGGAGCTCCCAATTAGGTTTAAAGAAGAGATTTTAACAGAACGGGCTGGGAGTGACAATAGAAAACCCTCGAGAGGGTTGCTCTCGAGGGTTTGATTTATTTATTTCTCGCGGATGAGCGATTGATTAATACCCGCCCATGCCCATGCCGCCTCCGGGAGGCATTGCCGGCATCGCCGACTTTTCTTCCGGCAGATCGGTGATGAGCGACTCGGTGGTCAAAAGAAGCGCCGAGATCGACGCCGCGTTTTGAAGCGCCGTACGGGTCACCTTGGCCGGATCGATGACGCCCGCCGCGATGAGATCCTCGTATTTGTTGGTCTCGGCGTTGTAACCGATGTTGTCTTTTTCGTTTTTAACTTTATCCACAACCACGTCTCCGACCTGGCCTGCGTTGGCCGCGATGTGTTTCAAGGGCTCTTCGAGAGCGCGCTTGATGATCTTGGCTCCGACGAGCTCGTCGCCATCCAGGTCAATCTTATCGAGCGCCTTGGAGCAACGAATGAGCGCCACGCCGCCGCCCGGGACTATCCCCTCTTCTACGGCCGCGCGGGTCGCGTGAAGCGCGTCCTCGACACGGGCTTTTTTCTCTTTCATTTCGGTTTCAGTTGCAGCGCCTACATTGATTACCGCCACGCCGCCCGCGAGTTTTGCCAGACGTTCCTGGAGCTTCTCTTTATCATAGTCCGAATCAGACTCTTCAACCTGTTTTTTGATCGTGGCGATACGGCCGTTGATATCGGCTGTTTTACCGGCGCCTTCGATGATCGTGGTATTTTCTTTATCCACGGTTACGCGCTTGGCGCGGCCCAGGTCTTCCACTTTCACGTTCTCAAGCTTGATCCCGCGGTCTTCGGTGACCGCTTTGACGCCCGTGAGGACCGCGATGTCCTGAAGCATCTCTTTGCGGCGATCTCCATAACCGGGAGCCTTTACAGCGCAGACGTGAAGCGTGCCGCGAAGTTTATTGACGACGAGGGTTGCGAGCGCCTCGCCTTCGGTTTCCTCTGAGATAATCAAAAGCGGCTTGCCGCTCTTGGCTACTTTTTCAAGGACCGGAAGAAGGTCCTTCATAGATGAAACTTTCTTCTCATAGATCAGAATATAAGGATCTTCCAAAGACACTTCCATGTGGTCCGCATCCGTCACAAAATAAGG
>OBEQ012371355.1_pt1 | contig 10450 bp, 7 predicted proteins | sample 1670901 | NCBI WGS metagenome assembly OBEQ01 (sample SAMEA104232315, study PRJEB22302) | groundwater metagenome | biome: forest; feature: aquifer; material: groundwater | place: USA | collected 2011-08-07 | depth 5.4 m | reverse complement strand
TTCTTAATGAAATACAATGGAGTATCAAAAAAGAACTTCTATTTGTACCTTAAAGAAATTGAGTGGCGGTTTAACAATAGAAGAGAGCCACATATCAAACTAAAGTTACAGAAGATGTTACAATCTTAGGTGCAATTACCTAAAGTTATCTTATTTTACCAAACCGTTTGGAGGAGCTAATTCTTTGACGAGCAGGTCGTTTACCACCTGGAATTCTTTTTGTTGCTTCAGCTTCGTCTCCATAATCTGTTCTTGTCATCCTTTTGTATGTGCGATATAGCAATTTCAGTCTTTTTCTGTCTGCAGGTTCAAGTTTTCCTTTCTGCTCAAGCGCAGCTATTTCATCAGCGAAACCGGTTACAACTTGGTTTTTAATATTTTTAGGTCTTAATTTGCTTACTGCTCTTCCAAAGTCTCTTGTACTGTCTCCAAGTGCTCTTAGTGCTTTCTTAAAAGACTCTCCATCTGCTGATCTGGGTTTTTCTAGCAAAAGTTGCATCTCTTCTTCTGCAGCAACCACCTCCTGCATAAGCCCCAGTATTGCCTCAGATACAGCCTTAACTTCTGGCCTGGGCCTCTTGCCTGCTTCGGCTGGTTTTGTGGGAATTTTTATCTCAGCTTCCGCAGGCTCAACTACAGAAGCAGGTACTGCAGGTCCTGGTGAGGGTGTGACAGTCACCGGTGGGCCAGCGCTAGGCGTCGGAGGAGTCGGTCTTATTCCTCTCAAAGCTTTGATTGCTTCATTAACAACAGTTTCGGGCGCAATCTTATTAATCCATTTTCTACTTTCATCTAGTTCATCATATTGAAATTCTCCCTGAAGTTGATCCGTTGGCGGAAGCAAACCTATTTGTCGATTTAGATTACCTGTCCATATCTCCGGAGGAAAATCTGGAACATGAAGACTAATTACTGGAGGTCCGTTGTCAACAACTGCTGCTATGTGAGCAAGTCCAGTATCATTAGAGATAACCAGATTTTGGTGAGATAAAAATATCATTGCTTCAGGTATGGGTTCGCTTACAAAGCGTACTCCAGGCACACCTGCAAAGACCTTTTCTAATTCTCTACGAGTATACGTTCCTCCTGCTTCATTGAACACAATGTTGTACTCTCTATTAGGGTTTTCTTTAGCTAATCTGTCAACAACTTCTCTCCATTGTGAGAGAGAGTATCGCTTCCAGTTGTTACTTGCTTCAATTACAAGGGCTATTTGTTCTTTGCTGTCATCAATTCCATATTTACCATGCAATTGAACAAATATTTCATCAGTATTTTCTGGTAAGACTAACCTTGGGGTTATGTGAATCCTCTGACCTGGAGGAATACTTAAAAGACCCGATAAAAATTCGGTGAAACGCTCTTGACCAACATTTACATTGTTGTATAAACCTAAGGAGGCAGAGAATAAATCTCTCGCTACCAGCCCATTACCTGGGAGTGCATCAACAATAGGAGCTGCTTCAAAATGATCAAATTCAAGTGCCAACGCATCTGTCTCATTGCTAGCTTGAATAAGCTCGTTTACTTTTTCAACCATTTTATAACGTTCAGCAACAACTATTTCAAAATCAAGTTCTGCTCTTAGTGGAGCTAGTAGGGGAACAATATTCTGTGGGACAATCACAGTAATCTTTTTTGCCGGGCCTGTCCCCGAGTCTCGGATTAGATCTGCATATTGTCTTATTCCTAATAAATAGGGAGTGCTAAGAACTGCATCTCCTATAGCGCTTGATAATCCAATATAAATATGGGGAGTCCGTACGAATGCTTCATGTATCAGAACCAGGGCTTCTTCTCCTTCTGATGTAGGACCTTTTATTTCGGCTGCTAAAGTAGCTTCGGAAGTCGAAGCTCTTATTGAAGGTGGAACAGTTGAGGGGCCTCGTCCAGTCAATCCCGGCCCTAATCTGATAAGATTCGCCAGCGTTTTTGGACTACCATCGGGGTTTGTAAATGATCTATATTCAAAATTATAATAGCCAGGGTAGTAAGGTGATCGGGCCGGCAGGGGAATTCGCTCTAATTTTTGGAGCGGTTCCAGAGGAAATCTTGGCCAAAATGGAATCGGTATAACTGGGATTTCGTGGGGTTGATGAGGATGGGGAATTGTTGGAACATGTGGAAGATTTTTAGGAATTTGAATATGAGCGGCAAACTCTTTGGTGACAACCGCATGCGCAGTACCAGATCCGCGAATAGTTGCCAGTGATTTAATTAGAGTTGATCCATCAGCCTCTCGAACACGCACTGCGGCGTGAATCAATCCCATGTGTCCATCTCTTCCCAGATTAAAAACTTCTTGCCTACTAAAAAGTTCAGTTCCTAAGTTGCCATCAGGAAATTTGGACAGGGCCTTTTGATTGATTAACATTCTATACAACTCTGATCCGCGAATTTTTCTACCTGCGCCAAGATCAAAAAGCTGATGAGAGTGAGGGCCAAGGGCTAGTTTTCCATCTGGACCAACCGGCAAGAAAATCTGGCGGTCAGTACCGTAGGGATTAAAGGAAAAGCCTGCACGAAAGCGAGGAGTTGGATGATGCAAGACATCTTGGACATTGATATTTCTGGGAACCAATCCATCTTGAAAACTCATTCTCATTTTACTCATGTCAAAAACAACTGTGCTCCCAATCTTTCCGTCATAAAAACGCAATTCATTAAAGTCGGAAACTGGAGTATCATATCCGTAGTACTCTACTTTGGCAGGTGTTCCCAATTTGTTAAAACGCTCTACTGCTTTATGCCCAGTTAACACCTCATGACCAAGTGGTCTATTTCTTACATCTGTGTTTTTGAGTAAAGAATGAGCTTGATCAAAACCAACTAATCTACCGGATTTGCCAAAACGAGCATTATCAATTAAAACTTTGGAATGATCTATCTGTAAGACTAAATCAAAGTGTCCGGGATGAACTCGATCCGGTATCCATTGAGTGCCTTGGGGAATAAAAGTTTGATGATTGCCTACTCTGCTTAAGACTCTCCCCTTTTCTCCAGCAATCTCACGCAAGGACTGGGCAAATGATGCAGGTCGCATCTCGACTGCGGCTCCGTGAGTTGCATGACTAATCACGTCTTTTGCCACCCATTGCACCCCTTTACCTATCCCAAAACCAACCGCTGCCATACCGACTCCTGCGATTGTCGAGCTGGTTATTTGCGATCTTCTAAATTTTCTGTCTTGTTCGCCTTTGTCCTGGACAAAGTGTTGTTTCAGGGCTTCTTTGAGAAGATTGTATTTTGTGTCATCTATTCCCACTTCTCTTAAGGCTAATCTAATTTCAACCAATCTTTGCGTTAACTGCATCCTGCCATGTTGAGATTGCTCTGCTCCTTCAAAAGTAATCAGATCCACTTTCTCAGCTATAGAGAAATCCAAACGTTCTTCGATTTCAGCCGCCTGGCGAGAGAGAGCATGAATCTCCTCTTGTGTTGCTTCCCCCCTTTGCACTTTTCCTAATAACAACTCCACATTCTGTCGAGCTACGGTGTGAGGATTGCCATTTTCCACGTACTCGTATTGACCCGTCCCATTAAGAAGGTCTTTGACATTGGCAGTGTTGTACTGAAATTTGTCAAAACGCTTTCTTTCAAAATGAGAAAATTTGGTTGAGTTGTCTGGAATTTGGCCACCATAGGCGCCAGTCTCTATCTGGTGAGTGGCTCTGTCGACTTTATTTTCATGCCATCTGCGAAAAGCTCCATAAAAACCGCTGTATAGAGAACCTATAATAGGAGTATATCTCAAAGCAGTCGCTGGTAATCGGCCGATGAGGGCTGCACCCACAGAGTAGGTCAGTGCAAGTCCTCCAATTGTTGCTGGATGTAATCCTATCCCAGTAGATTTTCTTTTCTGAATACTAGTGATCAGCTTATCAATCCATTTGCGCTTGTAATCTGAATCGTGGGCCCAGCGCATATTACCCAGATTGAAAGTCATATATTGATCCAGATTGTCCAGAGATTCTCCTTGAAACCTTGCGTCAGCTGCGATCTGCTGGGCCATTTCTTTGATATCGGTGGCAAAAGTGTTGGCAGCCACTCCGTATTCGTTGGACCTGGCTCCCAAGAAGACTGCTAATTGATCTCTGGCTTGCTGTGTAAGTCCTTGCAAATTGGCACTATCTCCTAAAGCAGTTACAAGGACATTTCTGACGTCTGTAATTTCATCTACGGTTTCTCCGTTGCGAATTTTAACAACTAGGGGCTTAACCACTTTTTCGACCAATAGTCTGTTTAAAGGGCTTTCCGCTTGCTGTACTTTCTCTCCTAACAGTTCTCCGCCTGCTCCTTTGATTGTTTTCATTTGTTCGACTACATCGGCGAAAGATTCCTGACCGGCAATCCTTTTTTGGCCTACTGTGGCCTCATTGGCTTTTACATGAAAACCTTTTCCCAAGCTTTCTCGAACAAAGGAAAAATCCAAAAAGGCAGTATTATTTTCGAACATCAAGCGCATTGTTTCAGCAACTATTTTCTGGCGATAATATTCTTCAAGGACATGAAAGCGCATCCTGCGCGGAATCCCTTTTACAAACTCCAGCTTTCTTTTCCACCAACCTAAGCGAGGGTCTGCCACCCATTGGGTTTTTTCGGCTAAAAGTTGACTGGCAGCAAGCTCGGCCAACTTTTTGTGTTGGACTGTGCCGCTTGCCAGAAAGGCTTCGTATCTCATATCGCGAATAGTTGTGGGGTGTTCGGGTTCTTCTGGCGGTCTTTCCGGTTCGGGCTCAGATACTTGAGCTGGTGCTGGTGGAAAGGTCGGCTCTGAAATTTCCCCTGGAAAAGAAGTATTTTCAGACGGCTCGGCGGGAGCCCCATCGGTTTCAGCAGGAGGTGTTTCAACCTCAACTCCATCTGTTCCCATATATCTCTCCACTTCACTCTCCGGCTCACCCAGCCGTTCTTCCTCTTCTGACTCCTCCACTGCAGGAGTGGTTACTCCAGTCCCTGCAACTCTTCTTGCTCTTTTTTTCGGCTTAGTTTCACCAGCTTTCTTTCTTATTTTTGCATCTACTTCATCTTCAGGAACGCCTCCTGCGGCCGCGGCGGCTTTAATCTCTTTTGCGGAGATTTTTTTAGGCGGGAGAAGTTCAAGTCTGCGCCTTAAATGTTCTTGGGCCAAATACCAATCCCCCTCTGCCGAACCAGTTTTTCTTGGATCGGGATTAGCAGGATCAGGCGAAGATATATACCGGGCTTCTAATTCTGTTCTTGCTTTAAGCCACTTTGGACTCAATGCTTCTGGACTACTAATAAGTGGCTTGCTATTTCTGGATAAAACAGCTAAGTCTTCTTCATATTGTTTTTGCTGTTCTGGTGTTAAAGATCCAGATTCGATTTTTGTTTTTAAATAAGTAGTCAGATCTTCTACTGGAATCCCCTCATAGCTAATGAAACTTTCATCGCTATAGGGGTCTTTGAACTCTAATGGATAAGTGTTTTTTCCTTCAACCAGTCTTATTTTATGTTCTGCGGCTTGGATTTTTGTTATCCTCCATTGACCTTCAGGTGTAGAATTAATAGGGTCTACACTAAAAGTCTCAAATGTTCTGTTAAAAGCAGTTACGACCGATTCCCGAGTGTCCGCTTCGGGGGGCGGACCAGCTTCTGGGGGGGGAATTGGTAATGGTTCAAGTCCACGCATTTATGATTAATTTGGTTTAGAACTATCTGTTGGTTCTGGTGTGTTTCTAGCAACTGTAACATTTCCAAGATACATTTGTCTAAAGTCGGCAAAAGCTTTGGCAAAAATATTTTGTGAGTCAGGGACTTTCTCTTTTAAAAAGGCTTCGATTTCTTCTTTACTTTTTTTTTCATCATTCATCTTGATAAAGACTTCAAAGTCAGCAGGTTGAAGTTTATCAACAACTACTGAGGCGATATAGCTATCCAAACGTGCATAGACTTCCTTAACCATCTCTTCTTTCATCTGATTATCTGCAAAAGTCATTCCTGCATCTTGCAATAATCCTTCTAAAAATGTTCTCACTTCTTGAGGAATTTGAGTTTGCTCCATAAAAATTTTATGAAAATTGATAATTGTAAATTTAAAATTGGTTCCTACTTTCATTAAATTATATATACATCTAAAAGTCAACCCCACTTAGCAGGCCCCACTGGCGGCTTAACCGCCGTAACCTCCTTGCTGACCTTGTTTGTGCTCTTGGCTGGCTCCTTTAGTTAACAAATAACTGCCCCCAATTAGAAGTAGAGCGGAATATATGGCAAGTCTTTTCTTATCTACAGGAACTTTAGGGTCCAGGGCTGCTTTTAAATCGGAAATATCGCTGTCTGAAATTGATATACCAAGCTCTTTCATTTTTCCAGTCAGAGCCTGAAGTGCTTCTGGATTACCTGCAGACTCGCTGAATATTTTCTCCATTACTCCCCAGGGGTTTTCCAACTCTGTCTCAGTTAAAACTCTACCACTTAGTTGTCCTGCGAGTAGAGCTACTTCGTCAGGCAAGTCCTTGCCCATTGTGTCTCTTTGCTCATGAAGTCTAGTTAATTCTTCCGCCTGTTGCTTTAAATAATTATCATATTCTTCTACTTGTGCTCTTGCTTTATCTTTAAATTCATCTGTTACTCCCTCTTTGGTTGAGCGTATTTCTAATTGTTTTTTTGCTTCTTGAATAGAATGTATGTTTCGATTGACAATGCTTTTTTTTATATCGATGCCTAATACTCTCTGTTGCGGAGTTTTGCCATTGTCAACTAAATCCTGAACAAGAAGATCGACCTCTTTTGCTCTTGCTTCAGCTACTTTTTTCTTAGCTTCAAGTTTATTAATCTTTGCTTCAGCTTTTCTTGGATCAATCTTCCTCAAATTTGCTTGGCCTTCAATAAAACTTATTTGATCATCCAAGGCCCTTAACGCTGACCCTGGAGCAAGTGTTCTACTGATAAATTCAAGAGTACTCCTTGGGTTGTCATGGGAAAGGAGACCTGCTTGGCTACTTTCCCTCATTCTTTGTAGTGTTCTTCTACTTCTGAATCCTCTGACTTTTTCTACCAATCCGTGAACTGTGCCGACTTTTTCTGGTTTGGGCACAGATCGTACCTCTGGCGGTTTTAGTCCTGGCATTTTAGTTTTGAACCTTAAACTCTAAAACTTTTTTTATAAGTGTACTTGCATCATCGAACTTCCCATTTTTCACAAGTTGCGACACCTGTTCCAACGCTTTATGCTCATACTTTTCTTCGTATGCTTTCATCACCTGAAAAACAACAGGGGCTAATTCTTGATGGTCATCGTCAAGCTTAACGGCAGCTTGATAAAGCTGTTCCAGACTCATCCCTGGTTTTATCAAGTTTAATGTGGTTTGAGCCAGTGCTTGGATTTTGTCTTGAGGTGTATCATTTTTTGCTGCCAGATCAGCAATGATTTTTAAGACTTCTTGTTCTATAAATTTACGAAACTCTTCGGTCTGGGGATTAGGTTGCATAATTTAACAATATCCAAATCGCTGTAGGATTGCAATTGAAAGTGTGTATACTCATTTTATGACCTGCCCAAACTGTCAGGAGATGATGAAGGAGGAACGACTTGATAATCAAAATGTTCTCCACTGCCTAAACTGTGGCGGCTCATTTTTTATAGAAAACGGCATAAATAGGCTCTCACTCAAAAATGCCAGACAATTAAACGAAGACAAGCAAACTGACGATATTACAGTCGGAGACAAATTTTGTCCTAAAGACTTTTCTCTACTTTCAGCCATCACCAATGATGAGGCAATTCCGCAAGATGTGACTCTGCTTCGTTGTCCAACTTGTTTTGGGATTTTTGTCTACCCGGAAGATTTGGTGAAATTCAAAAGAGCTCAAGGGATAAAGATAGAGTATCTAAAAACCTGGCATCATCCGTTTTCGCCACTGAAAACTGTCCTGGTCTTATCTTTTGTTTTGATCATGTCTACGGCTATCCTTTTGTCTTTTAATGCACTTGAGCATGGCTTTTCACCACAGCCTCAAGCTGCAGATTTGTTAAAAAAAGTTGTAATATCTTCCTCCGGTCACTATATCTTTATTAATTGGCAAACTACTACCCCCTTGCGGTCGCAAATAGTTTTTATCGACAAAAGCAGAAAAATCTCTTTAACCAAAACTGTATCTCAGACTCCAACAACCAGTCATACTCTTATCGTGACCGAACTTGATCCAACTGATAATCTTTATTACCAGATAATTTTGTACGATAGAGCGGCCGTACCAATAAAAACGCATATAAAAAAACTACTATTTTAGTAGACAGAACTTTTAGCTACAGAAGTCTCTCACTTACTTTTTGTTTTTAGTTTATCCAAAACTTTTTCTATTCTTTTGCCTTCTCCTTTAAGCTCCAAAGCAGCATCTATCGGATCAATTATGTTCACAGATAAACCCGTACCAAGCTCAAAGCCTGCACGATGGACAAAACGTGGAATGATTCTGACGAACCAGCTTTCTTTAGGATAAATGTAAAAATTATAGCCCAAGGGCATATGGATAAACTTATTTTTTTTATAAATTTGTTCCAGCCGCCTTAAAAACTTTTGCATAATTTTAGCCAGGTCATCTATTTCAATATCGGTTATATCACCAAATAAAGTACCCTCTGTTTTTGGTGTAATCCACGCTTCGTAGGGCCACTGGGAAAAGTCAGGACAGTAGACATTAAAAAACTTGTTTTCCTCCACCAGATTATTTAGAGGCTCTTTGATCAATGAATCCAAGTTTATTTGCGAAGGGATCACCACCAGTTGGGAATGGGGATGGGCAATTGAGCCTCCTGCATGCTCCCCATGATTACAAAAAATTATGACTTGTCCCTTTTTTCTATAAAAATTAAATCGTTCTCTGTAGGCTTTAAAAATTAAAACAACTTGCGATAACGGGAGTTGTTCTATATCTTTTTCATCCGAGGGAGAATGGATAATGACCTCATGAATATCTGTGATTGGGTATTTGTTGGGAATGACACGAACTAACCATCCAGGCTTGCCCTTGTCTCCTTTTCCAAAACGAAAAACTTCCTCAGGCGTCATCTTCTCATGGCCAGGACAAAAAATGCAGACTTTTCTTTTTTTATCAGTATCTTCAGGCCTTGTAACTCTTTGTGAGGCAATTATCACCCATCTTCTTGAGGAAACATCAGGAATATACTTGGACATAAATTGAGTATACTACATACTTGTATGAAAGTGATTGTAGGCCTGGGTAATCCGGGATATAAATATCAAAACAACAGGCACAACGTAGGTCAGATGTTTGTTGACTATTTAAGTCAAGCTCATCCTGAACTTGTTTGGGGATCTGACAAAAAGAGTCCAAACCAGTTCAAAGAGCCAACCCTTCCCAACATTCCAAACAATGCCAAACTTGCTCCCCGGCATGACAAGGCAAAAATCAGATTTGTAAAAACCACAGTCTTTATGAACCAATCCGGCAGCGAAATTAAAAAGTTATTGAAAATTGCAAATTCTAAAATTGAAAATTTAATTGTCGCCCATGATGATCTTGACATTCCGCTTGGCAAATATAAAATCAATAAAGGCCAAGGTCCCAGATTACACAATGGAATAAATTCGATAGAGGAGCAGCTTGGAACGCAGGATTTTTGGCGCCTAAGAATCGGTATAGACAATAGAACCAAAGACGATTGGATCGACGGAGAGACTTATGTTTTGCAAGATTTTTCAGCTGAAGAACGTGAAAAAGTTTATAAAATATTTCCCACTATCTCCCAGAGATTAACTAATATAATAGAGTCATGAAGATAATGTATCTGTACATGTTTCCACTTTGGGGCAACGGAAGCGGCGCCTGGCTGCGCCAGCTGGCCTCACATCTTGTTGAGCGAGGTCACGACGTGGCAATTGTTGCACCTGAGAAAAGAAAACTTCACGGAGTAAAACATTACAGAGTAAGACCTCCACAGATGGGAGTATTTGTCGGAAACCCAGAACTGAAGGATATTAAAAAATATGAGGATATGAATGGAGTCGAACTGGGGAATATTTATACTGAATATGTAAATACAACGCTTGCTGCAGTTAGGGAATTCCAGCCGGAGATTCTTCATGTTTTTCATACTGCTTTTTTGCCTCCTGTTGCCCGTATTGCAAAAGTTCTTTACGGAATTAAGTTTATTATCACAACCCATGGCAGTGATTTGCATTATTTAAGCCGGGATCGACGACTTATTGGTCTTATAAACGATGCCAATAAGGTTGCAAGATTCATAACCGCAAACAGCACTTTCACAAGAAAATGGTATCTTGATATGTTCGGGCATGATTTATCTTATAAAACCAGGACAATTCCAGGAGGAGTCAATCTTGGAGATTTTTCTCGTGTCTCCTCTTATGAGATTGAGAAACTAAATAGGAAATATCAACTCAACAACGATAGAGTCGTTCTTTTCACAGGAAGACTTACTGTTCACAAAGGAGTTGAATAT
>OBEQ011153435.1_pt1 | contig 10450 bp, 8 predicted proteins | sample 1670901 | NCBI WGS metagenome assembly OBEQ01 (sample SAMEA104232315, study PRJEB22302) | groundwater metagenome | biome: forest; feature: aquifer; material: groundwater | place: USA | collected 2011-08-07 | depth 5.4 m | reverse complement strand
GCGTCCCTTCGAGCACGGTCCGCGGCCCGAGAAAGCCGCCGCGCGCCATCAACGCCGCGCGCAGCCCCGACTGCGCCGCCCAGCCGGCGTGCATCCGCTTGGTCCACGTCCCTTCGGCGAGATACTCGATGATGCCTGAGGCCATGCTGCCGGCAATGCCGAGCGCGGAGACGATGGCCTCCTGCGGCAACCGCAGCGCGACGCCTGCTGCGCCTGCCGCCGCCAGTGCGCCGAACACGGCCGTCGGATGAAAGCCCGCTTTGTGGGTCGCCTTCGGGGCCACCAGACTGAGCCGGCACAACAGCTCGGTCCCCGTGACGATGCCGGCGAGCAGGCGATCGCCGCCGAGTCCTTCACGCTCGCAGGCGGCCAGCACCGCCGGGACGATGACCGCGCCTGAATGCACCGGGCCACCTTCGAAGGTGTCGTCGAAATCCTCGCCGTGCGCGGCCGTGCCGTTGACGAGCGCCGCGCCAAACGCATCGACGCTGCCCGTGTGGCCGAGCGCGGTGCACAGCCCGCCACGATCGATTGCGTGGAGCGTCGCCGCCACGTATGGCTCGTGGCGTGCGGCGATGCAGAGTCCGGATACGTCGAGGAACAGCTTGCGCGCCATTTCCCGCGCGCCAGCGGGCACATCCTCAGCCCTGGACGCCGCAAGCCATGCAGCGATCGTCTCCGCGTGTGTTCGATTCACGCCGGCTGCTCAGGCTTCGCGCATGCGGCGCACAACGGACGTCACCGTAAACAGGAGCGCGGCGCCCAGGAGTCCCGCGGCAATCGGATCCTCTATGAAGGTCCGGTAATCGCCTCCGGAGATCACGAGCGCGCGGCGGTAGTTCGATTCCACGACGAATCCGAGCACGACGCCGAGGACCATAGGGAGGAACGGCAGCTTGAAGTATTTCATCGCGCCGCCGAGGACGCCGAAGCCGAGAGCGACCCCGATGTGGAACAAGCTGGTCTGGATGGCGTACACGCCGGAGACGACCAGCGCGTAGATGAACGCCATCAAGTACGGCTTCGGACGGCTGACGAGCCACATGCAGGGAGACATGATCAGATAGCCGATGATGAGCATCGCCACGTTGGCCACGAACAGCCCGGTGTAGAGGCCGTGCACGACGTCCGCGTGATTGACGAACAGCAGCGGACCGGGAATCAGGCCGTGCATCAGGAAGCCGCCGAGCAGGACTGCCGACGAATTCGAGCTTGGTATGCCGAGGCTCAGCATCGGCACCAGCGCGGTGCAGGCGACGGTGTTGTTCGCCGCCTCCGGCGCGGCCACTCCTTCAGGAGACCCGTGCCCGAATTCTTCCTTGTGGCGCGACCACCGCCGCGCCTCGTTGTAGGCAAGAAAGCTCGAGACCGCGCCGCCGGCGCCAGGCATCATTCCCTCGAATGCGCCCATGAGCGATCCGATCGCCTGGGGACGCGCGATGCGCCTCCAGAGCGCGCGGCTGGGGAACTTGATCCGGGCATCCTCACGCGAGGCTTTCTCCCAATCAGGTTCGCCGGTTTTCATGAACAGCTCGCTGACCGCATACAAGCCGACCATCACCAGGAGTGGGGGAATCCCGGACAGCAATTCCGGGCTGTCAAACGTAAAACGGTTGAGGCCCGTGACCGGATCGGTGCCGATCGTCGAAATCATCAGCCCCAGGACGCCCGCGATGAGGCCTTTGATCAGAGATTCGCCGGAGAGCGTCGCAATTACGCTCAGGCCAAGCACGCCGAGCGCAAAATACGACGAGGGCGTGAACGCGAGCGCGATGCTGGACAAGCGCTCGGTCAGTCCGACGAGCACGAGCAGGCCGAACAGGCCGCCGACAAAGCCCGAGTACAGCGAGATGCCGAGCGCCTCGCCGGCTTTCCCCTGCTGCTTCATCGCGTAGCCGTCGATCACGGTTGCCGCCGCGGCGTTGGTGCCAGGCGTGCCGATGAGAATCGCCGGGATCGAGCCGCCATACTCCGCGCCCACATACGTCGAGGCGAGCAGCACCACAGCGGTCGTAGGACCCATGCTGTACGTGAATGGCAGGAGCAGGGCCATCGTGATCGACGGCGAGATGCCCGGCAGCGCGCCGCCGAGAATCCCCCACGTGACGCCGCCGAACGCTGCCGGGACGATCGGAGTCGTGAAGAGGCTGCCGAGCGCGGCCAGGAGCTCGGTCATCGGATCCGGGGATTGCTGCCGGTCACAGCAGCGATGGCCATATCCCGGCGGGATGCGCGATGTGGAGCAGGCGGACGAACAGCAGCCACAGGAGAAACGCGCCCCCGACCGCCACCGCCGCGACGCGGCGGTTGAGACCACCGCCCTGGTAGTACACCGTGGCTGCGATCAGCGCGGCGATCGAGAGAATGTATCCGAGCCACGGCACCACGAGGATGTAGATCACCCCGTTCATCAACATGCCGAACACGCGCCACCCCACATTCCGCGGAATGTTCCGGGTCGGTGTCACCGGCGATGCGGCCGCCGGCGATGCGGCGCGGACCCTTTGGGTCCGCGTGCTCGTCACCGCGCGGACGATCAGGATGATTGACAACACGGCGAGCAGCGCCGCGTAGGTCCTGGGCAGGCCCTGCGGGCCAATCACGTCGGCGATGTCACTCTGCTGAATGCGGGCTGCCATCAGGTAGTAACCGGAGGCCAGCGCCAGCGTCGCGCATCCGAGCACGAGATCCCGCCGCGCGTTTGCGCGTGAGACCGAACGCGCGCTCACTTGATCACGCCGGACTCTTTGAGAAAGTCCGCGGTCTGTTTGCCGAACTCGTTCATGAAGCCGACGTATTCCGCGTGCGGGATGAAGCCGGGCTGCAGATTGTCGTCTGTATAGATCTTCTTGTACTCGGGATCGTCCAGCAACGCGCGGACGGCATTCTCCCACGCGGCAATCACCGCGGGCGCCGTTCCTTTCGGTCCCGCGAGTCCGCGGAACTTGCGCACCGAGAGGTCGATACCTTGCTCCTTTGCGGTCTGGAGCTGAGGAAACTGCGGCAAACGATCGTCGCCGACGACTCCCAGCAGGCGAAGCTTTCCGGCGTCGAGCTGACCACGCATCTCCTGCAGCTCGCCAATGCCCATGTCGAGGGTGTGGTTCAGCACGTTGATCAGCATGTCGCCGCCGCCTTCGAACGTGGCAATCGCCGGATTGACGCCCGCTTTCTGCTTCAGACGCTGCATCGTCTGGCGTTCGAGGGAGCCGGGATTCGCCGCGCCCCACTTGCCCCCTCCATCGCGGGCGTGATCGAGAACCTGCTGCAGCGTCGCGTACTTCGAGTCGGCCGCGGTGAAGAGCACTTCAGGGTCGTAGAACATGTTCACAAGGGGCTCGAGGTCGTTGTAGGTTGCCGACGGTTTGCTCATCAACGACGTGTAGATGAATGTCGGCGTCGTCGCGTAGAACATCCCACCATCGGGCTTCGCGGCCGCAAGCGTCGCCATGGCCCTGGCGCCGCTTCCTCCCTGCATGTTCTCGACAATGACCGTCACCTTCATGATGCGTGAAAGGTGAGGTGCCAGCGTCCGCAGAAACACATCGCTTCCGCCACCGGGGCTCGAATGGGTGACGAGCGTCACGAGGTCCGGCCGGCCGGTCTCGGCGCTGTTGGCCGCAACGCAGGAGGTGACTACTCCGAGAGAGAGGACCGCGAAAGCCGCGAGGGTTTTTTGCATCAGGTTTGATGGTGGCGTGACCGAGAGTCTCGCACAGTCACTCCGCATCGCCAATGCGAATTGCTTACCGGTTGGTGAATCCGTCGTTCAGTTTCCGTTTGACTCGGCGGTTTCGATTGCGTCGAAGGGCGGTGTCAAGCCGGGTCACCGGCTCGTGGCAGCAGTCCCGGCGCGGCCGTCGTCCGGAACGAGCATCCGGATCATACCGTCTTGCCTCGAGGTGATGAAGAGCTCGCCATCGAGGCTGCGGCTGATGTGCAGATCGGCGCGAGTGATCTTCGTACCCATCGTCCGATCGATGAGCTCCTGCAGCGACACGTTTACGCGGCTGCCATTCGCATCGCGCACGTAGAGTTGGATCTCCTCGACCGGTGCCACGGTCTGGGGAATGCCGTCGTCAGCCCGCTTCATCGCGGCAAGGTCCGATGCGAAGAGACGTCCCCGCTGGATGTCGCCGAATACGAACTTGCCGTTGAGCGCGGCGATACGTCCGTGATACGCGAACCCATCGGTCACCGACTGCCCCTCGTCATGGTCGTAGATTGCGACGGGATAGGCGAATCCGTCCTTCTGGCGTCCGTTCAGCACTTCCGCGGGGAGCGGGAACAGCTCGTTGAGCGCACCACCGCGCCACCTGCCGTTCTCCCAGTATCCTTCCCGCTTCATCCAGCCGTAGTTCTCGCCGTTGCGAACGATGTTGATCTCCTCGATGTGGTTCATCCCGATGTCTGATGCGAACATCGTCCCGTCGGTCAGGTCCCACGATATCCGGTGGGCGTTCCGGAATCCGTACGCGTAAATCTCGCCCAGCGTTTTCGGGTCGCCGTCCGCTGCGAGCTTGTTGGCCATGGGAATCGTGTAGTCGCCGAGTCCCTTCACGCCGTGCGTGACCGACGGGCTGCGCGGATCGATGCGCAGGATGGCGGTCATGATCGAGTCGAGGCGCTGTGTCTGCGTGGGATTGCTCGCGTTCGGTCCCCCGCCGTTGCTGAACCCGTGATCGCTGCCGCTCGTGTAGAGCAGGCCGTAATCGGCGTCGCCCGGTTTCGCCGTCGGGTTGAATTCGACCGCGCCCATCGGATGGGTGAGGTTGGCGACGACGTGAGCTTCACGAAGGAGTTCACGTCGGGTGCCCGCGAAGGTATTGGCCGCAGGGTTCGTCGCGTGCCACTCGGTGATGACGTTGTGGTACGTGACGTCTTTCAGCCCATACCCGGGTGGAATGAAGTCGGGCGTTTTTGGATTGCCCGGTCCGCGCTCGCTGTGCACCGTATAAAACAATCCGTTCCGCGCGAACTCCGGGTGGAAGACGAACCCGATGAACCCGCTCTCCAGCCGGTTATAGACCCCGAACGGAAAGGCCGCGGCCACATCCGCATACACCGACGGCTGGTTGTTCGCGCTGAGCAGATACAGAACGCCGCGTGAGTCATTGGCGAAGCGGCGGCCATCCGGAAGGTCGCGGACGTAGCTGACCCGCGCCCAGCCAGCGGGCGACACGTCCTGATCGGCGGGACGATTCCCACGGGTATCCGGAAGGCGGACGAGATCCTTGATCTGGACCGCAAGGCCGCGTTTCTCGATTGGTGCCGGAATTGGGTTGCTCGTGATCTGGCCGAAAACGGCGCCGGCGATAAGAAGCGTGAGGAGCGGGATGACGACGAGCGGCATCGTTGAGCGCATGAATCCCTCCCATGCATCGGGTGTGCAAGATGCTTATACCAGATAGTTCGCCGCCGACGATCGCGTCTCTGAGATGAAGCGTATTGGTCCAGCGCGGGCGGATGCTGGCGGCAGAGGGCCGGCGTCAGCCGGCCTTCTGCAGCAGCGGCCGCAGCTCGACGACGTTCTTCACGTTCTCGAGATCGAAGACCCGTTCGACGAGCTTGTCGAACGTCGCGACGCCCTGCACGGGGACGATGAGGTCGCGCGCCTTGGCGATGATGTCATCGCGCGTCATCGGGTTGGCCGCCGTGCCGCGGACGGTTCCGACCCGCTCGCTCACCGTCCTGCCGTCGGTGAGCGTCACCTCGACGATGGCGGTCCGCTGCGGCATCAGGCGCTCGAGCGCCTCGTCCGGCACCAGCTGGATCTTCGCGCGCTCGCGGAGGATCGCCGGATCCTTCATGCGTGCCTCATCGTGGGCTGACTTGAAGGTAACGGTCTTGTCGACGAGCATCACCGCAAGGAGGTGCTGCAGGTTGATGTCCGGTATTTCGCGGTTGTTCACGATCGTCGCCTCGTCGGTCGCCACGCGGACGACGACCTGCTTCACCTGCGCAGCATCGAACCGGTTCTTCTTGATCAGCGTATCGAGCGCGTCCATAGGAGCCTGAATCGGGGCGCCGATCGTCCACTTCTTCACGTCGGTACGCATGATCTCGAATCGCTTCCCGATTTCGTCGACCACCATCATCGGGTTGTTCTTCGGCACGAATGCCAGGAAGAAGTTGTCGGTGCCCGACAGGATGTCATCGACGCCGGTGCCGCCGGCCTGCACGAGCAGGGCAGACGTGACGCCGTTGCGCGCTGGCATGCCCCCGAAATCGAATGCCTTCTCGATGTGATCAGTGTCGCGCTGCCATGATGCGAGCCCGGAGGTCTGCTGCGCGGTATAGGACAGCAGCCAGCGCATCTGCTCCGTGTTCAAGCCTGCCGCGCAGCCGGCCGCGGCGGCGGCGGTAAAGGTTCCCGAGATCCCGTGGGTGCTCCGGTGGCTCTCGACCATGTACTGCAGCTTGCCGAGCGTGGCCGTGACCCTCGTCCCGACGTCGTAGCCGAGCGCGACCGAGCGGAGGAAGCGCGTGCCGTCGACGCCGAACTTCTCACCGACCGCCAGGGCGGCGGGGACAGCCGCGCAGCCCGGATGCGACTGCGACGGCGGATGGGTGTCGTCGGTCTCGTCGGAGTGCGCGAGGATCCCGTTGGCAAGCGCGGCTTCGATCGGACCGCACCGGATCGTCGATCCGACGACGGTCGCAACGGGATTGCCGCCATACGCGCGCGCAAACTTGATGGCGAAGCGGCCGGGTGGGAGCTCGGATCCCGAGATCATGGCGGCCAGCGTGTCCAGAATCAGGTGCTTGGTCTTCTCGACAACGGGATCCGGCAGTTTCATCGTGGCGGCCCCGCTCATATAGCTGCTGAGCATGGTCATCACGTTGCTGACCTCGGCGGCGTCGGCGTACCGCGGCCGGTAAGTCGCCACGGCAAGAAGTCCGCCGGCGCACTCCAGCATTCGCCGGCGCGTCACCATCAAATTGTTTCGCACGGGTCCTCCCGCTTCACGTGTTCAGCGCTTCGGTTTCGCTTCGTCCTGGTGCGTCGCGCTCCTGGCCACTGGAGCCTCACTATAGCCGACGCGCGCGGTTACACTGAACCCCTATCCATAAGGAGCCTATGGCCAGCCTGATTGAAGCGATCGACATCAAGCGGAAGATGTTCTTCGAGTACGAGGGTGCGCCCTTCCACTGCATCGACGTCGAGGTGTCGAAACCGACCGCACGCGGCGGCCAGACGCTGGTGCGCCTCAAGATGCGCAACCTGCTGACGCGCGCGGTCTTCGACAAGACCTTCAAGGCGGGCGAGAAGTTCAAGGAACCGGACCTCGTCGTCGAATCGGCGTCCTACCTGTATGCGGACAGCTCCGGCTTCAACTTCATGAACCAGGAGACGTTCGAAACCCTCACCTTGAGCTCGGACGTTGTGGGGGATGATGCGGGGTTGCTCGCCGACAACGTCAGTGTCGAGATCCAGAAATTCAACGGACGGCCGATCGGCCTCCAGTTGCCGCCCCATGTCGAGCTCGCTGTGACCTATACCGAGCCCGGGGTCCGTGGCGATACGGCGAGCGGCGGCGTGACCAAGCTGGCTACGCTCGAGACGGGTCTCGAGATCCGTGTGCCCCTGTTCATCAAGGAAGGGGAGAAAGTGAAGGTCCACACCGAGACGCGCGAATTCGCTGGTCGAGCGTAACAGCGCCTAGCGTTTGTTTGGCTTGCGCTCGCGTGGTGCCCAGTCCTTCCGCATCTGTGCGAGCCCTTCCATGTACACCGTCGCCTTCTCGCGTTCATCCTCGCTCGGCAGGCTCTTTAGCAGCTCGATTGCGTGCACGATGTCGTGCTCGATGGTCCGCTTCGTCGTCTTGAAATAGATTTCGCGGATCTGAGCGAGCGCCGCCTTGGGGTCCTGCGGGCCCTGCTTGATCGATTTCAAGGCGACGAATCCCAGCGGTTTATCCACGTTCACCTCCGATTGCGTCGGAGCAGCGGACGCAGCTCTTCGAACGAGCGAGTGTTCAGCACCGCCTCCGGTGAAAGCCAAGCGCGGCGCGCCACCTGTACCCCCCAGCGCAAGTTCCCCAGCGCCGTTGTGGAATGTGCATCGGTCGAGATCACGAGGTGCACGCCTCGTTCGTGCGCCAGCCGGGCGTGCGCGTCGTTGAGGTCCAGGCGATCCACCTGGCAATTGATTTCCAGCGCAACACCATGCTGCGCAGCGGCGCTCGTGACGCGCTCGAAATCAATCTTGACCGCATCGCGCTTGAGCAACAAGCGGCCGGTCGGATGTCCAAACACGTCGATCCATGGGCATTCTAACGCTTTGAGAATGCGTTCCGTCATCTGGTTCTCGTCCTGGCTGAAGTGCGAGTGCACTGACGCGACTACGATATCAAGCTGCGCAAGACAGTCATCGGCAAGATCGAGGCGGCCGTCGCCGAGGATGTCACATTCGATCCCCGCGAGAACCGTCAGGCCGTCAAACCGCCCGTTCAGCGCCCGGACGCGCGCCGCGTGGTCGAGCGCGCGGGTTTCGTCCAGTCCGTTGGCCATGGCCAGCGCCTTGCTATGGTCGGTAATCGCGATGTAGCTGTGCCCGAGCCGATGGGCGGCGGCCGCCATCGCGTTCAGGTCATCGCGGCCATCGGTGACGGTCGTGTGCATGTGTAGATCGCCGCGAAGATCGGACAGCGAGAGGAGGCGCGGCAGCCGCTGCGCCAGGGCCGCATCGATTTCACCGCGGTTCTCGCGCAGCTCCGGCGGCACCCACGACATTCCAAGCGCCTTGTAAATCCCTTCCTCGGTCTCGCCCGCCACACGGCTGTCATCGTCGACGCGGAACAACCCGTACTCGTTCAGCTTCAGCCCGTGTTGAATCGCGCGGTCCCTCAGGAGGACGTTGTGCGCCTTTGAACCTGTGAAGTACTGCATAGCGGCGCCGCGGCTCTCCGCAGGCACCAGTCGCAGATCCGCCTGGTAACCGCCCAGGATGCGGACGCTCGACTTCGTGTCGCCCTGGCCGAGCACGCGCTCGACGCCAGGAAACGCGACGAACTGCTCCATCAGCGTTGCATCGGCGCCAACCGCAAGGATGTCGATGTCACCGCAGGTCTCGCAGCCCCGGCGCAGGCTGCCGACTGGTGTGAGTTCCGCCTTCGGCGCCTGCCGCCGCAGATAGACCATCAGCTCCGCCGCGATAGCCGTCGTGTCGGACAGCAGGTGACGGCCTGCGTCCTTCTGCCGCTCCTCGACGGCCGTGAGGATGAGCGCCTCTTTCTTCGGTCCCATCCCTTTGAGCTCGCGGAGGCGGCCCGCGCGCGCGGCAGCCACGAGCTCGTCGACACTTCGAATGTTCAGGGCAGAGTAGAGCAGTGCCACGGTTTTTGGACCCACGCCCTGCAGGCGGAGCAGATCGAGCATCGTCGGAGGAAATTCAAGCAGGAGGTCCTGATGAAAACGACACGTGCCGGTGTCGACAAGCTCGCGAATCTTTTTCGCGAGATCCTTGCCAATTCCCGGAAGCTCGTGAAGCTGCTTGTCGTCCATCCGCGCGACCGGATCGGCCCAGGCGGCGATGGTGTCGGAGGCGGATCGGTACGCGCGGATCTTGAAAGTGTTTTCGCCTTTGATCTCGAGCAGGCCGGCGATTTCTGAAAAGACCTGCGCGATCGGCCGGTTATCCACGCGTGAGGCCGTGGCGCTCGATCCTGTAGTCGAGCAGCCGCGCGCCGCCGTCGGCGAGCGCCGCCGCGATCGCGGCGCGTTTCTCTGGCGGGCCGTAGCAGAACAGACAGCCGCCGCCGCCAGCGCCGCAGACTTTCGCGGCCGTCGCGCCGGCCGCGATTGCGCGCGCGATCAGCGCTTCGATGACCGGAGTCGTGACACCGGCCGCCAACCGCTTGCGGTTCTCCCACTCCTCGGCAATCGCCGTTCCGACACCATCCCAGTCGCCGCGCGTGAGCCGATCGCGCATCGACGCCGCAGTGTCACGAATTCGCTCGAAGCAGTCGAATACGTGGCGATCGCCGTCGAGATGCTTTTTCGTAATCTCCCAGTTGTTCGAGCCGACCTCTCTTGGAACCAATTGCACGGAGCGGACGCGACCGTCCTTGTTGGTGTGATTGAAGGCGGGGTCGATGCGGAAAAGCGAGAGCGGGAGCAAGCCGAAGCGATTCGTGGCATCGAACATCACCGGCACCCGCTCCACGGGCTTGTCGCTCTTCGCGGCCTCCACCTCCGCCTGTTGGTGGGCCTTCACCAGCGGCCACTTCATGATGTCCACCAGCCAGTTTGCGCCGACGAGGCACGCCATCACCGCCACCGCCAAGCTGACGGTGACCTTGATGAGCATCCACCGCAGGTCTTCGAGATGATCGAGGAAGGGTTTGATCGGGCCACCGCCTTCGCCGCCGGATTCATCGTCGGAGCGCAGGACGTTCGTGACGGAGCGCACGGCCTTGACGAACCCGTGCTCCTCCTCTGGCGGCGG
>OBEQ011428966.1_pt1 | contig 10451 bp, 12 predicted proteins | sample 1670901 | NCBI WGS metagenome assembly OBEQ01 (sample SAMEA104232315, study PRJEB22302) | groundwater metagenome | biome: forest; feature: aquifer; material: groundwater | place: USA | collected 2011-08-07 | depth 5.4 m | reverse complement strand
TTATTTAAAATACTGGAATTCATATCCTTTTTGTATTTTTAACTTTAATTAATATTTATGACCCGACTAAAAGTCATAACTAAGAATAACATAATCAAATTAAAATTTAACAAATCTAACTGTTGATAACTTTCGCTCGGATCATCTTTTCCGGAAACCAGGGTTCCGCACAAAAGATAACCCTAGCTTTAGAGAATTAAAGTATCTGGATCCCGGATCAAGCCTGCCTGCCGGCAGGCAGGTCCGGGATGACAAATATCCATTATTTCGCATATTTAATATCTGCAACCAATAATTCATTGACATTGGCCATCACGACGTATAAAATACTCTCAGACACTTGATAAGTGACGAAATAATGGCTAAAGAAGATCCGCGAGAAGGGTGCGAACTCTGCAAAATGATTTATGGCATGGAAAAACCGGAACTCGCTGATCTCTGCAGTTCCAAAAATTGCATGGCGCTCATTGGCAATAAAAAGAAGAAGCCGGACTACATCATCATATTTCCAAGAAATCATGAAATGAATGTTGATCTCGTTAAAAAACAAAAAGAGCTTTACGCGGAAATGGAGGCGCTGATCCGCCGGGCTAAACGGACACTGAAAGAAAAATATGGAGCGAAACGGTTCCGAGTGTCCTGGTGCAATGGCGGAATCCTGCTTCGGCTTAGCGGAAATAAAAAAAATCCTCTGAACTCCGTCAAAGCCCACGCCCATTGCAAAATGGAGGTTTTCTACCGATGAACCCTGAAAATCCGGCGAAGACTGATGAAGAAATCCTGGCGGCGCTGGAACGCTGGCTCAAACGGATTCAAGATCCTAATGATGTGATGATCGGATTCAATGCCGGAAAAAAATATACCTTCCGGGAAGCGGTGCGGGAAGTCAGAAACAAGACAAAATTCGGAGAAAAACTGATAGCCGGACTGAAAAAAATCGCCGAAACGCACGGCCGCGACATAATTGAATTCATTGACAGTTCAACATAAAACCCCGACAAAAGTCGGGGTTTTCTTCTATTCCAATATCCCGTCCAAATTCACATCATAAAGGATTTTCTCGCGGACTGTCCGGTAATTAACCAGTTCGTTTTCTTTAAACCAAACCTTGGTTTCTTTTTCCGCGTCTTCAATGCTGGATGAAGCATGAACAAGATTTCTGACCGCCCGGCCGGATTCTTTATCCGCCAAGTCATAGGAGTCCAAAGTATAATCTCCGCGGATCGTTCCGGGAATGGACTGAAGCGGTTCAGTTGAACCGACCAGCTTGCGAACGATTGGAATCGCTTTATTTCCCTCCAAAACCATAGCCACCACCGGACTGGCGGACAAGAAATTCGCCAGATGATCCAGAATTGTCTGCGGGAGATTCGGATTTATTTTGTAATGCGTATAGGCCTGCTCTTTAGTCGGCAAGACCAGCTTCATCGCCACGATCTTAAAACCGGCTTTTTCAAACCGGCCGATGATTTCTCCGGCCAGATTCCTCTGCACTGCGTCAGGTTTTAATAATACCAGCGTTCGTTCTTTTTTATTCATATTATTTCTTTTCTTTTTTTCCTCCCGAGGAGGATCGGCCTTGGGCCGAAATTTCCAGTCCTAATTCTTTAAGCTGATCCTTGCTGACTTCCGACGGCGAATCCATCATGAAGTCCCATCCATCTCCGCTTTTTGGAAACGCCATAACTTCCCGGATATTCGGCTCATTTTCAAAAATCATCACTAACCGGTCTATTCCCGGAGCGATTCCGCCATGAGGAGGGGCGCCGCTGGCCAGCGCTTCCAACATATGGCCGAAATTATCCACAATCCTCTGCTCTTCAAATCCCATTATTTCAAAAACTTTCTTAAGCGCTTCCGGACGATGATTGCGGATGCTTCCGCCGCCGACTTCAGATCCATTTAATACAATATCATACTGCGTAGTAAGAATATCTCCGATATTTTTCTTTTCCATCAATGCGTCCATATGTTCCGGCTTTGGCGAAGAAAACGGGTTATGAGTGAAAGTCCATCCGCCATTATCGGTTTTCTCAAAGAACGGAAAATCCACCACCCAGCAAAAAGCCAAAAGATCCGGATCATTCTTGTCTTCGCGGATATCCGGCCGGTCGCTCCCGTATTTTTCCATTGACTCTTTATAAGTAATACGCGGGAAAGGGACCTGCTGGATTTTCTTATGCGGATATAAAGTCCTGATAATATCTATGAGCATCTCCTCCACCACGCTCATGACATCATTCTCGTTCACAAAGCTCATCTCCATATCGAGCTGCGTGAATTCCGGCTGGCGGTCGCCGCGGGTATCTTCATCGCGGAAACAGCGGGCAACCTGGAAATATCGCTCCATTCCGGCCACCATCAGAAGCTGTTTATACTGCTGAGGAGACTGCGGAAGCGCGTAAAACTTGCCGTGATACAGACGGGACGGCACCAAATAATCGCGCGCGCCTTCGGGAGTGGACTTACTCAAAATCGGAGTTTCCACTTCCATGAAATCTTTGCCACGGAGGAAGCTGCGCATATGGGCGATCACTTTGTCGCGGTTGCGCATATTTTTCTGCAAGCGCTCACGGCGAAGATCGATATAGCGGTACTTCATCCTTACCTCCTCGCTGACCTCCGTTCCATCAGTGCTCAAATCAAATGGCGGAGTTTTCGCCTCATTCAGAATTTCCAGTTCTTCCGCCAAGATCTCATATTTGCCGGTCGCCAGATTCGGATTGACCAGCTTTTCCGGACGAGCATTCACTTGGCCGGTAATTTTAACAACCCACTCGGAACGGAGCTGGCTGGCTTTTTCGTAAAGCGCTTTATTGCCACCAAGAAAAACCACCTGGCAGATGCCACTACGATCGCGGAGATCAATAAAAATAAGCTTGCCGTGGTCGCGGCGAACCGCCACCCAGCCCATGAGCTCAACTTTTTCTCCGGATTTATTTACGATGTCGTTAATTAGAGTCCGCATGCCAAATTTGTATAAATTTTCGAGCCCAGTTTGTAGAATTGAAAATTTATCTACAAATTTGAGCACCCCGTTAGATGGCGCTTGCGCCTATCTAATGGGGTTAGTTATTTTTTATTACTTTAATAGTATACATAATTTTTATAAAAAAGAAAAAGACGCCAATGGTGAGGCGTCTAAATTTCAAATCTTCCAATATATTTTCCTAACATCCAAGAACTTCGCCAGCGCCGAATCAAAAATAAAGATTCCAAAAATCACGGCAAGAATGTAATTCCATCCAATCGCCGGAGGAAAAATATATTCAACCGCAAGCGCGGTAAATCCCGACCAGACATAAAACAGCAGAGCATTCCTTCCAAAATATGCGAGCAGGGGGATTTTGAACAGGTCTTCTTTTACGCTGAATAAGAGGAAAAAACTTGAGCACATGGAAATGCTAAGCGCGATATAGGGCAGTGTTACGAATTGCTTATTGATTGGCCAATAGCGATGCCCCAAAATACTCGCAAAGAAAAAAATCAGAACCATTGATGCTAAGACATCGTGCGCATTTTTCCTGACATCCGCCAATCCTGAAGCGAGCAGAAGAATTGAAGACCACGCCAGCGAGCCGAGCGGTCCGCCCATGTCATACTGCAGAGCAACCGGATTATAGCCATTAGACAGCAATAATTGCCAAAAAAGTACAAGGACTGATCCGACAAGTAATCGCTTTTTAAAATCCAGGAACATGAACGGCAAAGCGATCAAACTGCTCAAACCGATCATTTCCAGAACCCCCCAATGGAACCGCCACTCTTTATACTTGAACAATTCCCCTATCAATCCTAAAGCGATGAAAATCAAAGACCGGGAAAGGCAATGCCTGATTGCCTGCCATTTTCCGCCGGCGTTGAGACGGCTTAAAAAAGACAATCTGTTGGAAATTCCAACCGCAAACAAAAATAACGGCGCCCCCAAGTCGGCGAGCATGAAGCCATTTCCTTCGGCATGCTTTAAAAAAATCGGGACCTCGCTGAACATTACAAACGGAGAAAGCAGAATCAACAGAACAACAGCAAAGCCGCGGAATTCATCCAACGCCTCCCAGCGTTTCATTCTGTATTTTCATTATCAAATTCAAGCTAATAAACATACTAGCAGAGACTGGCTGGGATTTCAAAATTTGACTAAAATAAAACCGCTTACTTACAAGCGGCTTTGCCGAAGAATACCAGTACAGCTCCCAAAAGACAGGAGAAAAATATCCCTAACTGCACCAGTTCATTTTTCCCACCGGAGGCGGAAAAATCAACAACTCCGGCAAATGAAAGAATAATAGAAAGCACAATAAGCAAATATCCGAAAACCTCCAGGATTTTACCGGTCATTGTTTATATCGCCCAGAGCGGATAATACGGCTCCTATTATTCCAAAATGACAATTTTGAATCGCTGAAGAAAAAGATTACCGCAAAACAGACAATAATAAGTCCGTACCCGGCTGGTCTTTGCCAGTTCATCAGCCTTATTCAGTTAAAAAAATGCTATTTAGAAGTATAAACTCTTAATTTTCCGTTTTCAACAAAAACTTTTACAAATCCGGCCAGATCAGTCCGGAAGATCTGCGACCCGGCATCTGCCAGCCGGCTTAAGGCCTGATTGGTCGGATGGCCATAGCTGTTTTTGCCGACCTCAATGATAGAAACTGCCGGCGAGGCTTCCTTTAAAAATCCGGCATCGGAAGAAAATTTTGACCCGTGATGGCTGACTTTCAAGATGTCCACATCCAGATCATATTTTCTTGCCAGCTCGGCTTCTTCTTTAACACCGATATCTCCGCCGAAAAAAGCCCGCATTCCGCCCGTCTCGGCAATGACTCCGATCGCAACTTCATTAAGATCCTTAAACCGGACTCCGTGTTCCGGCCATAGAATGGCCAATCTTGAATCGCCATACAGAATCCGGTCGCCTTGAGCAATAATAACTTTCGGAATCTTCTGCTCAATACGAACCCGTTCAAATTCTTTCCAGGTGGAATTCTCTGAACCGTATTCGCTCATCAGCACAGCGCCAACACGAAAATTCTTCATTACATCAATCAACCCGCCGAAATGATCCAACTGGGCGTGCGAAACCATTATCAAGTCAATATATCTATCCGCCAACGGCAAAATCGCTTCCAGATTTTTCCCGACTCGGCCATTCATCGGCCCGCCGTCAATCAAAAGCTTCACGCCGTTTTCCAAAATAACCAGCGAACTATCCCCTTGCCCGACATCCAGAAAATAAATTTCAGAGCCGGCCGTCTGCCGGGAATAAAAAATCGCCGACCAGACCAGGATATCCGACATAACGACAACCGCCAGAATAGTTTTAACCAGGCCGTTATAATCTTTTTTCATAATAAAAAGCCGCGCCGAACAGGATAATATAATAAATCAGCGCAGTCGCAAGGCCGAATGAAATTGATTCCAGTGGAACGGCGAATTTTGAAAATACTCCAATTACCCAAATTTCATAGCCGAGCACCAGGCTCGCCGGCAACGCGATCATCCGCGCCAGAAATTCCGAAATCAGACCGGAAAACGCTACTGCAAATCCCAATCCCATTGTCAGCGGAACAACCTCCAAAATCAGGATATTAGCGAAAATAGAAGTGAGAGAAATCACTCCGAATTTTCCTAGGAGCAAAGGCGCCACCGCTAGCTGGGCGGATAAAGTCGTGAGCGCGTTTTCTTTCCATTTCAAAATTCCCGATTTTTCAAAACGGAAAATCTTTTCAAGCGCCGGCAGAACATAGACAATTCCCAGAAGCGCGGCGAAAGAAAGCTGGAATCCGAGATCAAAAACCAGGACGCGCGGATTAACCAAAACCATCCCGAACGCGGCAAAGATTATGGCATTTTTCATGCTGAACTGCCGCTCGCTCTCTTTGGCGAAAAGCGCCAAAATACCCATGATTGCCGCCCGAACCGCCGATGCTTCGGCACCGGTCATGGCTACGAAAAGCGTTATCACGGAAACAGTCAGATAGAAAGAAAGCGCCCTCGGAAGAACCGCAGAAAGCAAAGCCAGAATATTCAGCGAGATTATGGAAATATTGTATCCGGACAAAGCCACGATATGCGTCGTTCCGCTGATGGACATCATATCTTTGAATTCTTTTGAAAACCCCTCGCGGGCGCCGATGGTCATGCCGGCCAGCAGGGCGGATTTTTCCGACGGCAGGACCCGATTGAAAATTCCGATTATCTTTTCCCGCAACCCGATCAGATATTCCATAATTGCGCTCCCGCGGCCGGTTGCCGTAACTTCAATTTTTGGAAATTTGGATATGCCGAAAATCCCCTCTTTCAGAAAAAAATCAATCTGCTCATCAGGAATTTTTTCTATTGAACCCGCCAGCTTGATTGCGGATCCATACGCGACTTGAGGATAGGCTTTGGCGTATATTTTTATTTTTCCGCTGTAAGGGCTGTCCAGCTTCAAAACCAGTTCCTGCGAAGCGGACTTATGCAAGGCGTTGACAATCACTCCAGGCACTTCCCGATCTTTGCCGAAAGGAATTGAGACATTTTCCTGAACAAGTCCGTATAGCCGGAAATAAAACGCCCCGGCCAGCATCAACGGCAAAAACCAAAGCCATCGACGGTCTTTGATTATCAGAAAATAAACAGTTCCAACTGCCACTGCTCCTAAAACAACCCAGACGCTTTTGAAAACGCTGAATAAAAAAACACCCAGAAGAAAAAAGGCGCACCCGTAAAATGATTTATCGTGGAGAAGCATACTTCCCTGAATTACTAATTACTAATTACCAATTACCAAATAATACATACATTGAATTATGAAACTGCCAAAAAGCGACTATCTATTCCTCCTTTATTAAAGGAGGTGGCCGGACCTGCCTGCCGGCAGGCAGGGGCCGGAGGATTTAAGAGCTAGAAATCCCTCGTCTTATCAGCCACTCCCTTTAAAAAAGGGAGAATGAGTTGGGTTTCGTAATTCAAAGATACATAGATATTACAAAAATTTTTATAAAAAAGAAAGCCCGCATCTTCCGATGCGGGCACTAGACCAGGACTTGGTCTTATCAAACTATGGCTGGAGGGACTCTCCCGAAGGAGAACAAAGCGTTGATGCGTTTGATCGCAGGTTTACCCTGGTCTTACGCGCGCTCTGCCTTTTGCAATGCTCTGTTTACGCGATCCACTAGGCACCGGGACCGAGCGTGGGGTCACAATTTTGACCCCCAGAACTATGCATCTGATCCTACCCCAGCCTGAAGATGATGTCGGAGAATGCACTCCTTCGAGCCGAGGATTTCCAAGGCCCGCCGTTGATTCAGTTTAGGGCGGAGGTGGCCCCGCGCTGAATCTTCGGACTGCGCTGATAAGCAGGGATCGCCCCGCCTAACGCGCAGCTGCATTCTACGACCGGGTAGACTCATTTAAGCGCATCACCCAGGGGTGGCGATGATTTACCCTCGCTTAGGAGGGCGGGCTTAGATGAGCACAACAAGGTACATAAAATTATTATTGCATACTTTCGTTATCCTGTCAATAGAGGCTAAACTATGACTCCCCCGCCTAACATTTCTCCATTTTTAGAATACAGAACAGCCGATTGGCCTTGAGCGACGAATTTAACTGGTTTTGTGAAAACCAGTTTGAATAATGAATTATGAATAATGAATAATGCGGGAAATAGAGGTTGTCGATATCTAACCCTAGCCATGATCGGAATCATTAATTCCTTATTCCTTATTTTTAATTCCGGATTAACGAAATTAACCTGCTTTAATTCAACTTCTTTTTTGGAAAGAATCGGATCATTTTCTTCGGCTACCAGTAACGCGTTTTCTTTTACGTCTTTTTCCGCTACATAAAGCGGCTTCCGCTCGTGCTGTCCTTTAATTCCTGATTCATAATTCTTAATTCCAAGATGTCGCTGGCCGATCGTATAAAAATACGCGCCTTTATGCTCCCCGACCACCTTACCGGCAGTGTTAACCACGATTCCTTTTTTCTCCGGAATGTAATCAGCTAAAAAATCTTTCAGTAAAACTTGTCCGAGAAAACAAATGCCCTGCGAATCTTTCTTGTCCGCATTCGGCAATTTATATTTATGCGCTATTTTCCTGACTTCGGATTTCAGATAATCCCCGATCGGAAACAGGCAATGTTTAAGTTGCTTTTGCGTACGAGTGCACAAAAAATAGGATTGGTCCTTTTGCGCATCCCGCGCAGCGTATAGCGTATAGGGTATAGGGTATAGTGATTTTTTTTTGGTTTTACTAAACCCTAAACCCTGACCCCTAAACCCTAATCTCACATAGTGTCCCGTCGCCACATAATCTGCTCCGAGCTCTAAAGATTTTTTCAAAAATAATCCGAATTTTATTTCCTTATTGCACATCACATCCGGATTCGGAGTGATCCCTTTCTTATATCCGTCCACCATATATTCCACCACCTTGTCCTTATATTCCTGTTCCATATCAAAAACATAAAAAGGAATTTTCAAAGTCTCCGCCGCCCGGCGCGCGTCTTCCGCATCCTGTTCGGCACAGCCGTCAATATTGTAGCACTTCAGATGAACTCCAATAACCTCATATCTGTCTTTTTTGAGCAATGCAGCGGCTACGGAGCTATCCACTCCGCCACTCATACCGACAAAAACCCTTCGACTTGGTTCGACGTTACTCACCATAAATCGCTCAGGGCGAGCTTTTGATTTCTTATTTGACATATTTCTTATGTTTGATTATAGTGTATTTGGCTCTTAAAAATCAAACTCGGAACTAAGGAGGGAGAATGTCTCTAAGAACCCAGCTGGTAATTTTCGCTAACATCTTATTTTTCTTTTTTGTTGGTATTAGCTTAGGCTCAAATAATACTGAAGCCTACGCTGCCCAACCCAAAACCGATTCCTGCAAGCAATATCAAGAGAAAGCTAAAAAATATCTTGAAATAGCAGAAAAAGTTGAAAATAGTTGGAGCGGATACTATGGCCAAACCGCTGATAAAGCATCTATGTCAGCTGCTTACGCCAGCTACTACCTCGTCTGCCGGGAAATGGAACGTCAGCGATAAATCTTCTCAAAACACAAAGTCCAACCGCAAGGTTGGGCTTTTCTTATTAAATTAACTTTGAATTACGAAACTCTGCTTTTTATAGTACCCAAGCGTTATTCTCCCTTTTATAAAGGGAGTGGCTGATAAGCCGAGGGATTTCTAGTTCTTAAATCCTCCGCCTTTCAGGCACCTCCTTTAATAAAGGAGGAATAGATATTCACTTTTTGGCTATTTCATAATTCAAAGCAATTAAATGTTCTTTAGGCTTCATGAATCGGCCATTCTTTGATGGCTTTTTCCCATCTTTCCAGATTTCCGCAGTCAAACCATTTTCCTTTTGACTTATATGCCACAAGTTTTTTATCTGCCGCCAATTTCGGAAACAGGTCTTTTTCAATCATCATGAATTTCACGCCTTTTTCAATATCAGGCAGAAGATATTCCCGGATTTTCGGATCTAAAAGATAAAGCCCCGAAGAAATAAAATTGGACGGCGGGTTTTCCGGTTTTTCCAGGAAAGTATCCACGTGGTCGCCGGCAAATACGATTACGCCATATTCTCTAGGGTTCGGAACTTCCACCGCCGCGATGGTCGCCACCGCGCCGTGCTTTTCGTGATACTCTGCCATGGCGGTCAAATCCACATCCTTCAATTCATCGCCATTGGTCAGGAAAAACGGCTCATCGCCTGTCCAGGTATGCATATTATGCGCCCAATAGCCGATTGTTCCCATTGGCTCTTCCTCCACCATCAGATTTACCCAGACTCCGCCGAAATCATTCTGCCACCTGCGCAGCCACCAGGAATAATCTTCAAAATGGCTTTTCCGGATATTGATGGCGATTTCCTGCACACCGTGCTTCCGGAACATATCAATCAGATAATTGATAATCGGCTTCTTATTCACGGTCAAAAGCGGCTTCGGGGTCTCCAAAGTCACCGGGTAAAGCCTGGTTCCGCCTCCGCCTGCCAAGATAATCGCTTTTTTGACCTTTTGCTTCATAGTGTAATTATTATAACCACGAATCAGGTAAAAAAGTAAAAGCCCCGATACGGGGCTTGGCTCTTAGGCTGGGTCAGGAATTCCTGAAAACCACCTGGCGATAATACTTTCCCGAAGGAGAATGAAGAAGCAGTCGGTTCCCCCATGCCATTTCATTTTGGAGAAAATAAATATTCTCGATTGCCTGCCTTAAAGCTTCAGTAACAGTAATTCCTTTATCGCTGGCCATTCTCTTGAGAGCGTCTAAGGTCTTCGTCGGAGTAATGAAAGTAACCTTGGTAACTCCAGCAGCCATTGGCAATACCGCTATATAATTAAGATCTAATAGGTATCATAGGCACGCACGAGCCATTTGTCAATAAATTGTACTCGTCCATAACATATGAGACTTTTCAGCCGAGGTTAATTGATTACAAATATA
>OBEQ012690892.1_pt1 | contig 10452 bp, 10 predicted proteins | sample 1670901 | NCBI WGS metagenome assembly OBEQ01 (sample SAMEA104232315, study PRJEB22302) | groundwater metagenome | biome: forest; feature: aquifer; material: groundwater | place: USA | collected 2011-08-07 | depth 5.4 m | reverse complement strand
GCTGCGCCTGGCGGTCGGTATCCTCCGCTGCGGACAGTGCCGCCAGGGGGCCGGTCCCCAGGTATTCCTTCGTGACATGCCCATTGTGCCGGACACTGCGGTAATAGTACGTCTGCGCGCCTCGCTGTTCCCATGCCATTGTGCTACGCCTTTCGTCGTGCGCCAGACGTTCTTGCTCCCACGCGTGCGGGCTCTCCGTGGGCGTGTCGCCATACGGCATATAGCGTAGCTTCCATACACCCACGCGCGGGCACCGGCCAACCTTAACATTCCTTAACAACTGACCCGGTTACGCCGGCGATCGCTGCCAAGGCGCCGGCGGGCAGCTCCCCCAGGATCTCCACATTGCACATGGTCATGGGGCTCCCTCCCGGTGACCAAGAATTTCCTGCGGCGTCGGGCTGTCCTGGACAGCGCAGCGTGCACAGCGACGGTATGTCAGAAAGAGGCGCCACGCCTGCGAGCCACAGGCGCATGTGCTGTCCTGCTTTGCGAGGATTGAGCCGTCCTGTAACTGCATCGTCATTCCGCCCATGCGCGCCAGGGGACCAGCCTCCACCGTGGCTAGGAGGGCCTCGAGCTCGTCTGCCTCCCGTGGATCGGGGGAGCACGCCGGCGTCTCCCGCGCCGGGGCTGCAGACGATGCAGGAGGCGATGCCCCATGGACCTGGCGAAAGACTTCTAAGAGATCGGCCATGCTGGTAGCCCTTCCTCGTGGCATGCAAGGGTTGTGCAAGGGTTGTAGCAAGGGTTGTGCAAGGGTTTCCCCGCGTGAATCCTGCTTGTTCAAGGATTGCAAGGGTTGTGGCTATTATTTAAGTTATAGGGGAAAAAAGAAAAATACGCCTTTGCCATTTTTTTTATTTTTCCCAGGAATCTCATTAATAGAAAAAACCTTGCAATCCTTGAACATCCTTGCACAGAGCGGGTGAGCGCCACTTTCACCCTTGCTACAATCCTTGAACATCCTTGCACAGAGCGGGTGAGCGCGGGACACCGTTGCAAACACCCGCGTAGATGTTAGGGCGTCGAGCCCTTAGGCAGCCGTGTCTTCCAGTGTTGAGGCACCTCCTGGTCGTTCCACTTGATGCCATTCCATTGCCATGGGACTTTTGCGGTTGGCCGGCTCTCACCAATGGCCGGGAGAGCCTGCTTGAGTGCATCTTTCAGCGCTTTCTGGCTTATCGCACGCTCGCCGCAGTCGTCGCACCACTTTTCATAGACGCAGTAAAACTCTTTTTTCGTGATGGACTGCTGGGCGTCTACCTCAACGCACTCGTCCACAAACACCCGCACATTGTCATTGGACCGCACATACGCCTTGAGGGCCTCCTGGACAGCCACGGGCTCCGTGAAGGCCTCGTTGGCGAAGAGCCGATGCAGGCCGCGCACTGCCCGGTTGAAGATGCCCGGCAACTCCTGGCGCAGCTTGGCACGCAAACTTTTGTCGGCCTGTCGGCCTTTAAAGCTGCGCTCGAACGGGATAATCAGCCAGCGCCGGTAAAAGGCATACGTCCGGTCGTGACTTGGCGGCACACGGTTGGCGCTGAACAGCAGCCGCGCATATGGCCGGAAGGTGAACGGATCTTTGAATTTGCGCTCCCCGGTGATCGGGTCCCCAGTGACGAGGGTTTTAAACATAGAGGAGGAATGCAAGGCCCGGGCGTCGAGATCGGCGAAGGTATTGGCGAGCTTGCCGTAGAGTTCCGCGACACGGAAGCGGTTCTCTTCCAGGTCCTGGAGTGCCACATTCGACACATTGTCGGTCCCGAGCAGGGCGGCGAGCGTGTCTAAGAAAACGCTCTTCCCGTTCTCCCCTTCGCCCTTGAGCATGACGGCCTTCTCGAAGCGGGTGTCTGGGATGGTGCAGTACCCCATAATCTCCTCGACCAGTGGGATGACATCGGCGTCAAGCGTGGTGTCCAGGTAGCGATCAAAGGCAGGGCACTGGGCGGTTGGGTCGTACTCCACAGGGAGTTGCACGGTTTCAAAATGCACCGGGGCATGTGGCTCAAGCGTCCTGGTCATCCAGTCCAGGCGCCCGTTGCGTACGTTGATGTAGCGCGGGTCTGGGGTGGGATCGTCCGTGTGGGTGGCGACTTCGATAAAGCGCAGCGTCTCTTCCAGATGGTTCTCGCGGCGTTCTTCCCCGAGGAGTGCCTGCGCATGGGTCCGTACCAGGCCCTCGCCTTTAGGAGCATAGACGCCTTCCCGGTACCCCCACAGCAGCGCCCCGGCGTACTGAAAGTGCTCGCGTTCCATGATCGCCTCGGCCAGGCGTTTGGGGATGAACGTTTTGCCTCGCAAGAATTCCTCGCCGGTTCCTGAGTACACCCGCAGATAGCGCGTCCGGCTGGCTACCAGTGCTTTGACGGCCTCCCAGGCGGCCACAGCATCGGTGCCAACGTCCCGGATAAAGTCATCGAGATCCGTGTCAGGCTTGGGCGTCGTGAACGCCTCGACGCTCATCACCGTCTGTGCACCTTCGACCAAGGCGAAGCCGGCGCCATGCGTGTCACGGTCGTAGCACATCACCGGATGCTTGGCGACTTTGGCCAGCATCGTGACGTCAGCCCCGCTCACACTGCCCACGGCACAGGCGTTGACGTACCATGGGCTCTGGCTGGTGGCTGCCGCGTACCGGACCAAGAGCGACTGGAGTTGCAGGAAGTTCAATTCGCCTTCGACTACCAGGAGCACATCATTCTGCCACTGGTTCGCAGGATGTTTGAAGGGCGTGAACAGTTCGCGGCCGAACAGGCCGGCCACGGAGGCATAGGGCTTGAAGGAGACGAAGTGCTTGGCATACGGCTGGCGGAAGCGGACCTGCACAATGCGGTGCGTGGCATCGGTGTAGAAGAACGCCAGCCACCCGGCATGGTGTTCGAGACACTTCCTGAGCTTCTCCTGCGCCTCCTGCAAGAGTTGTAGGCGCTCCGCAGGCGTCTGCCCCTGCTTCCGCGGGCGACCGCGTTGTGGTCGCTGAGAGGCGGCCTGCTGGGCCTCGTCGAGGAGGGCCTGGAAACGGCTCTGGAGGTCGTACCCTGAGGGAATGGCGCCCAGCAGCGTCTCGCTGATGACCTGCTCGTGGATACCCCGCTCATCCCGCAGATAAGTGTAGGCATTGCGGCCGTGGGGATCGAGCCCTAACAGCTCCTGGTGGAAATCGTCGAAGATGGTTTGTAAGACGCTGGCCAGGCTATGTGCATATTGGCCGTTCGAGCTGCGAGGAGCGAGAAACCGTCCGCAGGCCGGGTGAAAGCATTTTCCCAGGCTATCATCGCCCTTCACGCTGAAGGTGGTGTGGTGGCAAAAAGGGCAGTCCCCTTTCCCACCAGGCCGGATGGCAATGCCGTGCACGTCATGAAGGATCTGGGACACGGTGTTCATGGCTGTCCCTCCCCACACGCGAGCCGCTGGCAGTGCGGGCCTGCGCCAGGGCCGCCCTGATGGGGGCGGGGGGCCGCGCAGCGCGGGCAGGGCTGGAGACGCACGTCGAGGGCGTATGCGCCCGGGGACGGAGCTGTCTGGGGTGTACTTTCGACACTCTCTGTGGTATCCTCTGCCATAGCATATCCCTTCGTATGGCGCTTGCTCAGGGCGCCATGCACTATAAGCGCCTTGTGGCCCGTAGGGCCGTGGGGCGCTTTTTGTTTGTGTGCGAATCGAAAGGAGTGGGAGCGGCCAGAGACCGGGAATGCAGCAACGCACGGCACTGCATGTCATGCAGTATGCATGACGATGCGCTATCAGGTAGAATGTTCACTGGTCGCAGAACACGCTAACCTGAAAGCTACGTTCTGTTTTGGTCTGGGGTCCCTCTCTGGTGGCGTGCGCTGCCAGGCTAACACGCTGCCAGGGGGTCTCCTTGCGACTGCGACTGTCCCCTATGTCATCTACACTTCCCCTTCGATCAGCGCTGCCACCTGCTGGCGCAGGCGTTGACGCTCCTGCTGGCGCGCGTCAAACTCGTAGAGCAGCCGGGCCAGAAATTTGCCGGTTGCCTTCCGGCCAGGCGGGCAATACTGGCGCAGCACCTCGGCGGCCTCCGCATCGAGCGTCGTATTGATGATCACGGCATCAGCCCTACGGCTAGCATAGGTAGCTCCAGGGGCTACGAGCTTCGTCATATCGCCTCCTTGCGTTGCCCAAAAAAAAAGCCACTCGCTAAGCGCCGTGCTGGCACTTACGAATGGCTATCGCTCGTGGGCGCGTTTCCCTTCGGAAACACGAGCGCCCGACCGTCCTGGTGTCTCTCATCTTCGCCAGTGTACGGGATGAAAGACCGCAGGGAATTTTAAAAACTCCTGCCTCGCGGGATTGTGCCGCGCAATACTGGGGGTTTTGGTTTCTTATTCTACAACGGTTCGGCGTCACCGATGATCCTACCAGAATTGAACGCAAAAGCAATGCAAAATGCTCTGATGGTCGTTCCCAAAATCATGCCAGGATGCCCCACTGCTTGCGGGTGAGTTTTTCGCCGTGGCCTGTCATCTGTGGTCACCTGTGGTCAAAGACATGGGGTGTCCAGCAAGCTATGAGGGTTCCACGGCCGCCTTTTTTTAGGCACGAAAAAAAAGCGACAAAGTGGGTCCCACGGTCTCAGGATGGTCCCCCGCTTCCATGAGGGTCCCCAGGGATCGCCGCCAGGGCGCCAGCAGGCACCAGCATATTGACCTTCCCCACCAGCACAGCCAGCGTGCCCTTCTCCTCACCATGCTTCGTGGTGTACTTGCGCCAGCACCGCTTACCCTGCACGGCCACCAGGGCGCCAGCGTGGTCAAGTACGGCCAAGGCGCCGCTTAGGCCCGGGTCGAGGCCGATGGTGTCCATGACACGCGTCTCTCACGCGCGAGGGTCCACGCCGCAGGCGCGACACTGCTCATAGGCGCGCTCGACTTGCTGCCACTTGACCGTCAGCAGCCCCGTGTCCAGCCAGTGGCGCCGGGTGGAGGCCCGCTGCCGCGCCGCCTCGTGGTCCTGCACGGCGTTCTCCCAGGCCTGCAGGGCCTCAGCGCGGCGGTGGGCCTGGGTCTGGGCTTCTCGTCGGGCCTGGGCGCGCTGGCGGGCGGCCGCGCCGATCCGCCGCCGGCCTTCGGACGTCTTCGGACCGGTGGACAACCCACCATGCAGCCGACAGCGGCCGTTGCGTGGCGCATCGCGGTCCGCGTCCCACACCGCTTTGGCTCGGCACCGGTGCCCATCCCGACACCTGGCGCCACACCGCGAGAGTGCACGCTTCGGCACGCCGGCGGGGGGGCGGAACAGGAGGCGCGCCACCGCGATGTGGACCCACAGCTGGTCCGCGACGGGGAGCGTGTCGATGTCGACGCGCTGGTCGAGGAGGAGGCGCTTCAGGCGCTGCGGCCCTATCTGCTGAGGCAGCATAGACGCACCTCGCGCGTCATGGGGTTTCTATCCTTTGCCGCGTGTAGCATCGCATCAGGCATGTCCCTCCTGGGGCGCCAGCCGTTTGACCAGCCGCGCCAGCACACACAACGATGTCCGCTTCTGGCCGTTTTTGTCGGTCCAGGAGGTCCACTTTAATTTTCCAGCCAGCAGCACGGAATCGCCGGCGGTGAGTTCCCCCGCCTGGTCCGCTGCACTGCCGTAGCACTCCACAGGGACAAACAACGTGAAGAGCTGGCCTGTCGAGCTGGCTTCCTCCACGCGTAAGGTGAAGCTGACGTACGGCGTCCCATGCTCGGGCGTTCGCGTGGTCGGCGATCTCGCCAGCGTGCCAGTCAAGGTACAGTGGTTGAGGTCCATAGGTCCGCTCCCTCAATTGTCTGCACACGCGGGCGGTGTCACGGTCTGAAAGTGGTGGTCGTCGATGTTTTCACAGGGGCTCCTTCACGCAACCGCAGAAGCGCGATTTTTTAACCGCAGAAAGACACAAACGCCTCACTGGCGCTATTTCATTGAACATCCCGCCAACCGCAGAAACCGCAGAAGCGCAGAAGCGGGTAATACCTTTCTGCGGTTAAACTCACAGAAATGGACAACCTGTCACGCAACCGCAGAAAGAAAACAGTTGTTTTCTGCGCTTCGCGGTTTCGCGGTTTCTGCGGTTAGGGCGTCAGCCTGTACTTGATCGTGCGCGCCGTTTTCTCCTCTGTGAGCACCTCGGCTGCTACGAGCGTTGCGCAATGCTGAGGAATGTCCGCATATGCGAGCTTGGTCCATCGGTTGATCTCTCGCACACTCAATGCGCCATGCTGGCGGACTACCTCAATAATCCGCTGCTCGGCTTTTGCCGCTTGTGTTTCCACAGGGGGGCTGACGCTATGCACCTGTTTGACAAGAGAGTGCAGGTCCACGCGCCAGCGCTCGGTGATGTGCTGTGCTCGTGCCCACTGTGTAGGCCAGATGGTGTGGTTGTTGCCCCCATCATGGAGCGAGGCGAGCAGCCCAGCGATACGCAGCGCCTTGACGGGAAAACGGGCGTAGCTCCCATCGAGGTACTCTGTTTTGCGTTGACTGGTCAGCTCGCGGAGCGCGCGGTCATAGGCGTAGTAACTCTTCCACACCGCGTCACTCAGGGTATACGTGGTTTCTGGTAAGGCGTCGCGGGTCACCGTGTACGTGCCTTTCGGGTGGCCTTTGGCGTCAAGGTCTTCGTCAATAGCGCAGTCAGGAATGCCGAGCTTACGGTGCCAGCTATCGAGGTCCGCGATTAACGTCGAGGGGATGACCCGTTCGCCCTGTGGAAACTCAGCATCGCTGGCAGTGCCCTCAGGAGGGCTGACAAACGCCATGCGGGCAATAAAGCCATCGCGCCATAGCTTCGAGTCTTTTTTGACAAACGGCTGCAAATCGGCGGGCGTCACATTCGCGAGGAGGGTCAGATACGGCTTTTTCAACACATCCCGTCCACGACCTATGGTGCTATAAACGTACTCTTCTTTGTGGTCATCGAGTCGCCGCAGGATACTCCGAAAGCTCGCCATAACTCCCCCGCGCTTGTCCATCATGGCGTCCAAATGTTGGCCCCACTCTTCATAGAACCACCCACGTTGCGCGCTCAACGCCAGCCGCCGCTGCTCGAAGAGTTTGGCAAGATCATCCATGCGCTCGTACTGGGCATCGACATAGCCAGCCATTGCCCGCAGAAGCGCTTGTGGCGTGGCGTCATCATCGGCCAAGAGATACCGCAGCCCAGTCCGGCGTAAGAGCTCAAGCCCGATGTCTGCCGCTGTCGTTTTGGTGTAGAGCGTAGTGCGTGCCGCGAGGGCAATGTACAAGCTGGTGTACATGCCGCCACCCAGGGCAATACGGACCCGGCGCGCGGCGGTCGTCGCCAGCACGAAGAGTGCGACGGCCTCATGGAAGCCTTCGTAGGCGCGTGGCGCCCAGGTCTGACTGAAGGCGATATAGTCATTCAGAAACAGCGATGCCCCTGCGGCTTGCTGCTCGTCGATGTGCGCATAGTCGGGGAGCTCGGGACAGGCGAAGGGGTCTGGCGGCTCTGGTCCTGGGGGACTGCCCCACTGATACGACGTGCTCCCATTGACATGCAGTGTTGCGCCCAAGGCAATCCCTGCGTGAAAGGTCTCATTAGCGATGGTCACCACGCGCTTGAACAGGTCCCCCCGCAGTGCACCACTCATGGCCTGCTCACACGCTAAAAGCCCCTCGCAGACCGCAATCAGCGCCAGGGCATCTCCCCCTGTGCCATGGCGCCAGCAATGCCAGAGCCCTTTGTCGACGCTGACGTTGAAATTATCCCCCGTGCTACTCCCATGCTGGGGATGGGCGCCGGCGAGCTCTGCTTGTGATTTCTGCTCCAGCGCGGTCCCGTAATGCTCGGCAATCGCTACCAGGTCCGGTTGCCCGGCAATGGCCGCGCCGGCGTGGGTGGCTCGGGCTGGGGTTGGCAAATCAAGCAGCCAGTCGAACTCACTGGGGTTGTACCGTTCGCCGCCTTCGTGTATCAGCGCTACCAGCTTGCCGTACTTATGATTGACGGTCCCCGGCGGTCGTAGGACGCGCGCCAGATCGCCAAGCGCATCGAGCGTCCAGCCGCGGTCTTTGCCTGCGGTGACCAGCGTATGGGTAAACCGCTTGGAGAGCTGGGCTATCGTCTCATGCTCGCCCTCACTGGTGATGAGGTAGGGCTCCTTGAAGAGCCAGTAGCCATACATCCCCCCACCACTGTGCACAATGAGACTCGGCGCCGCTGGCAGTGATCCAAGGAAGTCCAGGGCCTCTGTATCGGTCTCCGGCAACGTACTCGCTGCATGCTGACCGTAGGCAAGATCGAGGTCGAACCACAGGCCAGGGACGATGTAGGCGGTACTGTTGCGGCTGCGCTTGAATGGCCCGGGGTCGCAGGTCGGACGTTGCAGTGCTACGCCAAAATAGACGCTGTATTGTTTGGCTCTGCGGTGCGCAGCACTGGCGATGGCTTGCCAGAGCGTTTTTGACAGGTCGAACCAGTCAGAGAGCAAGGCGGGTTTCCCCTGAGGCGTCAAGCACGTGGGGTCGGGGTGCGACAGAACAAGCCAGCCGTTTTCAACCTGGTGGTACAGGAGCTCGAAGAAGGACTGGATGTCATCGAGCACAGGCGCGGCGTCTGGTGTGGTCCCAGGGGCGGCCTGGTCGTCTGTCTGGGCTGTACTGCCGGGGCTATTTGCCGTAGAATTGTTGGGCATTACATGGACCTTCTAAGGTTCAGAAGGCGCCATGCGCTCCCAGTGAGACACGCGGTACAAGGTCGGAGCACCCTGTACACGATGATACAGAATGCTATCGGGATGATACAGAATGACTGGACATGATACAGGATGATAGTCTATATTCTGTACTGTGAAATTTGCGTGTCCCACTGGCAGGCGTTGACGCGCCGCCGTGGATCGGTTGTAATGCAACCCTGAGAGGGGTTCTCGGGGTTGCATTACCCGTCATACTACTTCCTGCCTTGCTGGCTGACTCGTTGCTCCTCTAGCCACTGCTCTACAACGTTCAGGTCGATATAATACTTTTCCCCGATTTTGACAGCGCATTGGCTAAACCCTTTAAAATTGGTGCGTATCCGTCGCCGTAACGTCCCTTCTGTCCCCAGCTTAGGGTGTTGGGCGACAAAGTCTTTCAGCGGTATCAACCGGTCGACCAGCATGGACGACTCCTACGTTGTTATCCGACGTGTGCCACAGCTCTGGTAGTCTGGGGCTCGCCTGCGCCGCTGGCAATCCGTTCCCGGATCTCCTCAGCGGTCGTTTTAGTGTTCAGCGCTACGGCAGTGACAAGCTCCTGAGTCGTGCGTCCTAAGTCGAGCACCATGACGGGGAGGCACCACTGCCCAGGGTGACGCAGTACGGAGAGAATCTCTTTTTCATCCTTGGAGAGTTTGAAAATGTCGTGACCATCGCTTATCAGCCACGCTTGTGCAAACGGAGCAAGAGGATAGTCCTGTTGTAGCAGAGTATGAACGCGCCGTAACGCTTGGAGTGAAAACCCGATATCACGGAGCTTGCGCGCAACCGTCAGGGCGATAATGTCCCTGAAGCTGTACCGTCGGCGGGCCTTATTCCCTGCCTCTGGTGCGACGACTGATGGCGAGACAAACCCCGAACGCGCCCAGTAATCGAGCCGCTTGAAGGCCACACATGACAGCGCACACGCTTCACCCGAAGTAAATGCCAAGACATCGTGAATCAGGTCCATATGCTTTCCCTCCTCTTGTGGTGTTTACATACGTCGTAATGTCTAGGTATACAGACACCGATAAGAGTATGCTGGATATGAGGCGTTGCGTCAACGTGAGATAGTGGTAGGCCGCTGGTCGCCGTGCTCGCGCTCCAGCCGCGGGAGCGGCTTCCGCTGGGCTGCGCGCGGCGCCCTCCTCATTTGCTTCCTGGCCCCCTGTGGGGCGCCGCAACGAGCCGCCGCGGGGCTCTGGCTCCTTGCTCTGCCCCATCCGCCCCCCAAGGGGCGTGGCGGTGTACCGCCGGCGTGGCCCGCCGCACGGCCAGGCAGCGCCGCGGTCGGCGGACCGGTCAGCGCAGCGGCTGATACGGCGTCGCCGCTGAGCTGCCCCCGCCTTGCGCTGGGCTGCCTGGCCATGCGGTTGGGGAGCATGGGGGCCCTGCCCCCATACCCCCGGCGCAGGCGGCCCCTCGCGGGCAGGTGGGCATGGGTCGCCAGGCGGTGGCCGCCGCCTGCGGTCCAAGGCAGGCGCGCGGTTCGCACCTGCCTCGCGTAGTGCAGCCGCGGTGGCGCACGACGGTGCCTCGTCTTGGCCGCACGTGATCGCGCGCCAAAACCGGTCACTAGGGGGGGGCGACCAGGCGGCGGGGGGCGCTCCCGGTGGGCGCGGCGCGGCTCCCTACCGGCCAGGCCGCGGGCGGCAGGCCTGCCCCACCCTGGCGCGGCAGGCGCGCGTGCCAGGCCGCGTGGTGCCGGCGCGCCCCCCCGCGCGCTTAGCCGCGGGCGGCGCCAGCAGCGGCCGGG
>OBEQ012328093.1_pt1 | contig 10452 bp, 10 predicted proteins | sample 1670901 | NCBI WGS metagenome assembly OBEQ01 (sample SAMEA104232315, study PRJEB22302) | groundwater metagenome | biome: forest; feature: aquifer; material: groundwater | place: USA | collected 2011-08-07 | depth 5.4 m | reverse complement strand
CGGTTTGGCGGGGCCCGCGGGATCACCCGGCCGATCTCGCCCCGCCTAGAGGAGGCACCGGGATGTGGGCGGGCATCGGCATCGGACTTGGGCTGCTCGGGATCGGCCTGGGGCTCGCGCGGGCCCTGAGGCGCTCCATCCGAGTCGCGCCGACGCCCGGAGAGCTCCTGAGCCTCTATTCGGCGGCGGCGGGAGCTGCGTCCGTCGCGCTGGGCGTTGCCCTGATGGAGGCCGGCCTCGTCCTGACCGACGAGATGAAGTGGTCGATCGTGGTCCTCTCGGGAAGCGGGGCCTTCGCCGGCCTCCTCGCGCTCCTCACGGACAAGAAGCGGCGATGGGCCCTCCGGCAGAGGATCGAGTGGCGTTGACCGAGCTCCGGGGACGCCTGAGCACGTCTGTCCCTCGCCGACCTCTCAGCCCACCGCAAGCGCCGGCTCCCGCCCGCCTGTCTGTACCTTTTTCGTCCGATTCGTCCGCGCTGATCTTGGCGTTCTGTGCGCCTCGGTGGTCAGGAATTTCGGTTCTGGGCGCCTGGGCCTCTTGGAACAGGGCATGCGTTACCCGCCTGGGCCGCGGGCTTCCAGTTTCCCGATGGTGCTCCATCCCGCCTGGTCGAGGTGCGCTGCCAAGTGTCACCCCATCGCTGACACCGGGATGCGCGGTGGGAATTACCGGCGCGGCGCTTTCAGCTTGGGGTCCAGCACGTCGCGCAAGGCGTCCCCGAGGAAGTTAAAGGCCAGGACCACCAGGTAGATGGCGGCCCCGGGAGAGAACGTGAGCCAGGGCGCTTGGCCCACGGTCTCGAAGGCGTGGCGGAGCATCCCCCCCCACGTGGGGGTGGGTGGGATCACCCCGATGATCCCGGCCCAGGCGGTCGGCGCCCAGCCAGTACTTGCTCGAGGGGGGTTTCAGCGAATCCCAGGGCTTGGACTTCAACGGATCGTGAGGCGCCAGCCACGGAGCGAAGGCCGCCGCCGAGATGGTGACCAGCAGAATCAGGGTCGCGAACTTGGCGAGCCGGACTTGCATGACTTCCCGTAAGGTCCGGCTGAGACCAGACTCGGCGAGCGTACTCGGGGCGGAGGACGTTCTCTCCACCAGTGCCCGCTTCTCAACCGCTTCCACGGCTATCGACCGGACCCTGTTCCCGCTGTCCCGGGGGTCCCGTCCTCCCGATCACTCGTAGCGAATCCGCGGATCCAGATACGTATAAATGAGGTCGACAGCGAAGTTGGAGAGCATCACCCCGCCACTCAGCACCAGCAAGCCCATCTGGACCACCAGGTAATCCCGTCCGAGGACGGCATCGACCACGAACTTGCCCACCCCGGGCAGGCTGAAGACCGTCTCCGTCACCACCGCGCCGCCGATCAGGGTGCCGAACTGGAGGCTCGCGATGGTCACCACCGGGAGCAAGGCGTTCTTGATGGCGTGCCGCACAATGACCCGGCGCTCCGGCAGCCCCTTAGCGCGCGCGGTGAGGATGTACTGTTCTCGCAACACTTCCAGGATGGCCGAGCGGGTCTGCCGCATCAACACGGCGGCCAGGCCGGTCCCCAAGACGAACGTCGGCAGGATCATCTGCTTGACCCACAACCCGGGCGACCCGAGCAGGCTGGCGTTGAACCCGCCGAAGGGCAGCCAGCCCAGCCACACCGCGAACAAAATGATGAGCATCATCCCCAACCAGAAGTGAGGGATGGCCACCCCCGAGACGGCGAAGGCGGTGACCGCGATGTCCGCCGCGGAGTTGCGCTTGAGGGCCGCGACGGTCCCCAGGGGGATGCCCAGGATCAGCCCGAGGAGCCACGCGGCCAAGGCCAACTGGACCGTGAATTTCAGTCGATCGACGATCTGGGGGAAGACCTCCATGCCGGTCAGGTACGACTTTCCCCAGTTGCCGCGCACAATGCCTGCCACCCAGTGGCCGTATTGGACGATCACCGGCTGATCCAGGCCGAAATCCCGCGTGATCTTCGCATACAGGGCAGGGTCGATGGCGCCGGTCTCTTCGACGCCGGCCAGCAGGCGAGCCGGGTCACTCGGCAGCAGCCGCATGACGGCAAAGACGTTCAGGCTCACCAGGAACAGCGTGGGGATCATGTTGATGAGCCGTCGCACCAGATACGTCCGCACTGCTCCCCTCGGCCGATTTCCTCCCGGACGCGGGCCCCGGCAGCAGCCCTATTTCTTCAACCAGAAATCCCCGGCGCGGATGAAACCATCCCCCCGCATCGGATTGGTCTCACACCCCCCGGTGGTGGGGATGTAGCAGCCGATGTAGTTCACCCGCAGCATGGCGGGCACATACTGCCAGAGGCTCCTCAGGGCGATGTGCTGGACCTGCTTGTACTGCTCGATGGCCTTGTCCATGTCCGCCTGCTGCGTGGCCTCGTCCAGCAGGCGATCAAGGTCGGCCTGGACCTTGGCGTCCTCGAGGCTCAATGTGTGGCCCTTGCCCTGGCAGACATTGGCGCTGACGTTGCTCCCCCCGCTGGAGCGCAGACTCTCGTCCATCAGGTGGGGCACCATCATGCCCGAGCCGGTCTGGGTGAAGTGCGTCTGGCATTGCTCCATGATGGCTTGGCGCTCGGCGGCGTTGGAGACGATCTTGAAATCGAACTTGACGTCGATCTCGCGCCAGGCGGCCTGCACGAACTCGCAGAAGAGCTGCCGGTCGGGACGCTTCTCGCAGACCCCCTTGAGCTCCACGGGGAGTTTGAGGCCCTTGTCCCGGGCCACCGCGTGCACCAGCTTCTTGGCGGCCGCCACGTCGTACCTCAACCACTCGCCCTCCCACAGCTCTTTCGCGTTGATGCCGTAGGGTGACTCTGGGGGGAATGTGTGGGAATGACTCGCGCGGAGGGTATTGAGGTATATGGCCTTGTTCATCGCGTCCCGATCGATGGCCTTGACCAGGGCGCGGCGCATCCGGAGGTCGTCCAGGGGGGAGAGGCCCATCGCCCACATCCAGCCGTCCCACCCGACGCCGGTGAAGGCCCACACCTTGATGTTCGGATCCTTCTGGGCCTCGGGCACCTGCTCGGCCTGCAGCCAGGCGACGTTGACCTCGCCGGTCTGCAGGGCCGCCAGGCGGGTGCGGTTCTCGACGATGACCTTGACGTCCACCTGGTCGGCCATGGGCTCGCCGCGCCAGTACTTCGGATGCTTCACTGACTTCTGCGCCACGCCGACCTTCCATTCCGCCACCTGGTAAGGCCCGGTGGCGATGGGGCTGGCCTTGTGCTTCTCGGCCCCGCCGACTTCCTCCCAGTGCTTGCGCGAGTGGATGCTCGAGCCGCGATCGAACATGCGGATGATCAGGTTGGCGTCGCGGGTTTTCAGGTAGACGTCCACGGTGTATCGGTCGACGGCCACGGCCCGGTCCATGGTCCGGAAGGCGCTCGCCCAGCGGGAGCCCGTATCCTTCCGGTGGATGCGGTTCAGGCTCCAGGCCACATCGTCGGCGGTCATCTCGCCGTAGCCCCCGTGGAACTGCACCCCGCGGCGCAAGTGGAAGCGATAGCGCTTTCCCTCGTCGAGCACCTTGTAGGCGTAGGCCAAGGATTCGGCGGGGTCGTACAATCCATCCTTGCCGATGGCCACCAGGGTCTCGTTGCCGGTGAAGAAGTACATGCGGTCGAACGTCCCCCAGGCCTGGAAGCCATCGGGGCTGCTGACTTCTCGGAAGTAGGCGATGTTCAACGTCCCCCGAGTCGGCTTGTTGGGGAGTGGCCGGGGCGGCGTGATCAGATCCGCGGCCAGGGTCGGAGTGGCGAGCCCCGCCCACATGGTCACTATCAGTAGAAGGAGAAGGTTCACGGAACCGACTCGCGGCCTAGTCAGGCGCTCCTCTTTCATGGCGACCTCCTCGACTGAGTATTCGGAGGGACAACATTCCCGACGCCCGACCGGAAGCTATTCTCGTCCATAAATATTGTCAATCGGTTTTTCAGGGCTGGGCGCCCTCACGGCCCTGCTCCCGCCGGCTCGAGACGATCTGCGCGTGGGAAGGAGAGGCCTTGCAGAACGGCCGGTGGCCGGCGGTCTCTAGTGCAGCCTCGGGGACTGCCGCCCGTCCGGTAATGTCATCGGTCCGGTCAGGGAGATTCCGCGGGAGAGGTTGAGCGTGGCTGAGCTTGCGGGGAAGGCTCGAGGGTCGAAGGTCAGCAGAGGCTCCAGAGAAAGGTGGGGCCGCCGTGGGCGTTCCAGAGGGCCGTCGCAACCTCGGCGTACGCGACGAGGATGTCCAGGTCGGGCTGGCTATACGTGTTGCGGGCCTGGCTGGCGACGACCAGTTGGCCGAGGAACTGGCCCTTCCATATCATCGGGGCGTACAACGCCGAGCCCATGCGGGCCGTTTTCAGGATCTGCTTGAACTCGGAGTCCTCGTCGGTGTTGGCGAGCAGCAGGGGCCTGCGATGCTTCACGACCCAGCCGGGGTGACCGAGGCCGATGTCGATCCGCAGGCGGTGCTGCTCCGGCGGAAAGCCGATCTCGGCCACGAGGAGATTGTCCCGCTCGTCCGGCGTGACGAGGAACACGCCGGCGACCGTGAACTGCCGCTCCCCCGCTCGCAAGGCGCCGGGCCGATGATGGGCGTCCTTGTCCCCGAGAACGATCGGACAGAGCGCGGTGATCTGGCGAAGCGCCTCTTCGGGGCCCTCGGCCGCGCACCCCGCCTGCGTCGCGCGGCCCAGCGCGACGAGCGCTTCGTGATACACCGCCTCCCGGGGCACCGGCATCCGCGGGCAACCCCCCAGGGGATCAGGCTCTCCCGCCATGCGGGTGCCGGGCCGCCCACCAGGTGGCGATGTCGTACCGGGTGGCGACCCACACCGCCGGCCGGCTGAGCACGTGCTGGATGAACCGCTCCAAGGCTCGGATGCGGCCCGGGCGGCCGATGATTCGGAGGTGCACGCCCAGGGACATCATCTTCGGCCGGGCCGCCCCCTCCTCGAACAGCACCTCGAAGGTCTCGATGACGTACCGGAGCCATTGCTCGGGCGTCAGCGCGGGCGCGGTCCAGAACTTCATGTCGTTCGTATCGAGGGCGTACGGGACGACGACGATGGGCTTGCCGTCCACCACGTCCCAGAAGGGCACGTCGTCGCTGTAGTCGTCCATGTGGTACGCGAAGCCTTCCTCGATCAGCAGCCGGCGGGTGTTGGGCGTGAGGAGGTACCGTGAGAGCCACCCGTAGGGCCGCCGCCCGGTCGTCCGCTCGATGGAGGTGACCGCCTTTCGGATGAAGTCCCGCTCCTCGTCTTCGCTCATCGCGAACTGGTGGATCCAGCGATAGCCGTGGGCACAGACTTCGTGTCCCCCAGACACGATGGCGCGCGCGAGGTCCGGCGCCCGTTCGAGCGCGAGCGCGGCGGCGGTGAACGTCGCCCGGACGCGATGGCGCTCGAGGAGCCCGAGGATCCGCGGGGCGCCCGCCCGTATGCCGTACTGATAGTTGCTCTCGCTGCCGAGGTTCCGGACCGGACGCTTCAGCGCCACACCCAGCTCGTCGACGGGCTCCGGGGCCTTGTCGCCGTCACGCAGGCTGTACTCGGAGCCCTCCTCGACGTTGACCACCACCGACACGGCGAGCCGCGCGTCCTCGGGCCATCGGGTTTCATCCGCCATGTCGTTCCTCCCTTGCTCGCGAGCGGGAAAGATGTCGAGGCAAGGTAGTACAGCCAGCGCGCGGGTGTCAACCGAGCCCGGCGCGTCGAAACGGGGAGGAGCCGTGTCCCCCTGATCGGGCAGGCGTTTGCCATTGACGAGGACTGAAGGTAAGATGCGCCGGCCCGGGTGCGAGGGGCCGCCCCGGAACCGGCGGGGCCACCGCGACGATGAGGCGAGGGCGCGCATGAAGTTTCCGACCTATTTCGAAGCCGTGGCGTATCCGCAGATCTTGAGCGATTATCCGCTGGGGCCACGGTTCGTGGAGACCTTTTCCCGGATGAGCCGGGACGAGCTGCGGGACCTCCAGAACCGGCGATTCCTCCAGGTGATGCAGCGGGGATGGCAGGTGCCGTTCTACCGGCGCCTGTGGACCCGGCACGGCCTGGCGCCGCAGGACATCCGCGGTCTGGACGATGTGGGCCGGCTGCCGGCCTACTCCAAGACGGACCTCATGGAGAGCATCGAGGCGCATCCGCCGTTCGGGGATTTCCACGGGATGGAGGGCCACGCCGTGGAGGAGCGGCCGCAGGTCGTCATCCACACGACGAGCGGCACGACGCGACGGCCCCAGCCGCTGTTCTACGGGCCGAAGAGCCGGGAGCTCCAGAACCTGCTGCTCGCACGCGGCTACCTGTTCCAGGGATTACGCCCGTCCGACGTGGTCCAGTCGGTGTACGGCCACGGGCTGGTGAACGGCGGGCACTACGTGCGCGAGACGTTCCTCCATTTCACCAACTCGCTGTTCCTCTCGGCCGGAACGGGGGTCGAGACGAGGTCCGCGACCCAGGTGGAGATCATGCGGGACTTTGGCGTGACGGTCCTGGTCGGCTTTGCCGATTACATCCGGCACCTCGCCGAGGTGGCCCGGGGCATGGACATCATTCCCGGCCGCGACATCCGGATCCGCATGATCAGCGGGCACCTCGGGCGCGAGTCGCGCGCGGGCCTGTCCCAGGCGTGGGGCGGCGCCGAGACGTTCGATTGGTACGGGGTGGGGGACACCGGCCTCATCGCTGCCGAAGGCCCCGACCACGGTGGCTTGTATATCATGGAAGACGCGCACCACGTCGACATCCTCCATCCCGACACCCAGGCGCCCCTGCCGGAGGGGGAGACCGGAAACCTCTGCGTGACCGTCCTGTTCAAGGACGACATCTTTCCGGTGATCCGCTTCAACACCAACGACCTGTCGGCGTTCGAGACGGGGCCGTCGTCCCTGGGACTCGGGCTGCGCCGTCTCAAGGGGTTCCTTGGCCGCAGCGACAACATGGTGAAGTTGCGAGGGATCAACGTCTATCCGACCGCGATCGGTGAGATCCTGCAGGGGCTCCCGCACACGACGGGAGAGTTCCTGTGCCGCGTCGAGCGGATCGACGGGCGCGACGAGATGACGGTGGCCATCGAGGTCGGCGGCGAGCCGGCGCAACGCGTCGGGTCGCTGGAGTCGTACCAGGATCTGTTCCGGCGGCGCCTCGGGGTCGAGGTCCTGATCGAGGTGGTCGCCCCCGGGGCGCTGGCGGCACTCACCGGGATCGAGAGCCGGCAGAAACCGATCCGCCTGGTCGATACCCGCTTCACGTCCTGAAGGCCCGGCGCCTCGGATGTGGGCTCCGGCCGTCTCTTCGATGTCCGGGCAGCGTCCCTCCCTCCCCGCTCGCCGGTCGCCTGTGAGGTGGCGTTCCGACATCCTCGGCGAGCGCCTATCCCGGGGGGGGCGCCGCCCCGCCCCATCCTCATGGAGGGTTCGGCGGCGACCCGCTCACGGGCTCCACGTTCGTGGACCTGCTGCCGCTGTTCGAGGCCGACCCGGAGACGGACGCCGTGGTGATCGCGGGGGAGATCGGCGGCGGGGCCGAGGAGGCCGCCGCCCGCTACGTCGCCGCCCACATGCGCAAGCCGGTCGTCGCCTTCATCGCCGGCCGCGAGGCCCCGCCCGAGCAACGCATAGGCCACGCCGGCGCGATCATCTCCGGCCACGTCGGAAGCTGGCCCGCCAAGGCGGCCGCCCTGGCCGAGGCCGGCATCCCCCTGGCCGACACCCCATTCGACATCCCCGCGCTCCTGCGCGCGCGCGGCGTGTCTCCCTCCGCACCCGCGGTCCCGTCCGCCTGATCGAGCCTCCCGGCCAGGTCCGGAAGCCTTCGCATGCCTCTGGCGGGCCCGTGATTTGGGGGCCTCCGATGACACCTCCGATGACCCTCCTTGACAACCAACCAGTCGGGCAGATAGGGTCCGTTGCGCGAGTCCAGACGCGGCGGGGCGAGGGCCGCGAGGGCCCGCCGGACGGGCGATCAGGATTCCAGTCATGCAGGAGAGAGCGCCCATGCTGAGAGCCCCGGTCGTTACTTGGCGGGACGCCGTCCTGATTGCGGGATGCTTCTCCTTGCTCCTCCTCGTGGATGCCATCATGGGTCGGTGGCCTCCCGGCTACTACCCCCTGCTCCGTGTGATCGTCTCCGTGACTGCCCTCTGCCTGGCGCTCGCCGCCTTTGACTGGAAGAGGTGGGAGTGGGTCGCTTTGATTGTCCTCGTCGTCCTTCTTTTCAATCCGTTCAATCCGCTGATAACCCCCCGAATGCAACCCGCCATCACCGTGTTGTCCAATGGCGTCGCAGCAGTCGTCATCGGCTATGCCGCACTAACGTTTCGGCGAGCACCAAAGCTAATCTTGAAGCGGGCCCCCTCTGTGGAAGGGGTGTCGTCCTCTCCCCGAGTCTTGCGCACCACGGACACGGAGGCAGCGATTCAGGAGCTCAGGCGCCTCACCATACCGCACCAAGCGGCACGCTCAGAGAAAAGCGCGGAGTCTGCCCTCCTATCCTGGCTCGAGGAGGGCGGGTTCAAGGGGTTGTCCACGCAGACATACATCGGCGGCCCAATCGGTCTCAAAATCGACATCGACATTGGTGACGGAAAGACTGGTGCAGAGGTGAAGTTGGCCTCCTCCCTTCTCGCCAGTGCGCCGGAGATCCACCGACTAATCGGCCAGGCGATTTACTACGACCGGAAGAAGTACCGGGGCAATCTGGTCGTCGCAGTGGCCGGGAATCCTGATGACCTGGTCGACCAGAGGCTATGCGAAACCTTCTTATTCCTCGAGGACCTCGGCATCGCCTGTGTTGGTGTCCGAACCACGTGACCTGCGGACCCTTGGCTGGAGCGCAGACCGCTGGTCTAGCTACGCGTCCGCACGAGCCCCTGCAGGACTTTGACGGAACCCTGGCTGGTGGGCCTTGACGTGCAAGCTGGATGAGGCTAGCATACCACCATAGGATTGTTTGAACGGATCGCGCGGTATCTCACTGACGACGTGCATGCCCGGGAGATGTATGTCTTCTTCTTGAACCATCTCGTTTACTTGCCCATTTGGGGTTTGACGATTGTCTTAGAACGGGCAACCGCCGCGCTAGCACGCTCCCTCGGAAGTGGATTGGACCCACTGAGAGTCTGAGCGACATCGCAATGTTGATAGCCTTTACCATAATCCAGTGGACTGCCCTTCTGATGATGGTTGCCGCCGTAGTCGCGCCCGCATTTCGGTACGTTCGTTCGGCTTATCTAGGCTTACGGGGCAGAGGGGAGAGCCTTCCGTGTATCCTCGCATAGGCACTTCCCGGCGCTCTGGTCTTTTCCCTAGATTAATCCTCATCGAGTTGAAATGCTGCCTGGCCTTGTCCACGTTCGCGGCATTCACCTTAGCGATCACTCAGAGGGTCTTTGGTGCCTCTCGTACCCTGGAGGGCCTTCTTTTTGGGCTGTGTGCCGCAGCGGTCGTGGTGATCGCGATTCGGAACACGGAGTCCTTCGAGAGAACTAGGGTTGTGGCGCAGATCGGTAAACCGATAGCACCGTTGTTTCCGCCGCCCATTCCGCTGAACGCCACAGGTGCCAATGGGCACTATGGGATAGGCCATCGCATCATCCGAGACGGGGCTCAGGACATCGCCCTGCATTCGTATTCCCAAGGCATACTCTATGGCTCTCCAGGATAAGATCATCGGCCTGCATATGATGGTGCAAGCAGTCGAGGCGGAACGCGGATCCGGCCTCGATGTCCCGGTGTCCATCACGGAGCGCCTTGCGGTGTACCTTGATTACACCCAGTACTGGATTAGGAACGATCGCACTTGGGTGAAAATCTCAGCGGAACTGAAGGTGAATCCTCAAGAGCGGGCGGAAGAGGGTCTTCAGCGATTCATAGCGAGGTTTATTTTCCAGGTCGCGTTGAATGGGCAGACGGATGATGCTGAGGTTACGGCCTTCCTCGCAAATCCTTCCGTTGTCGATCAACACTTAATTCCCTATATTTCGGCATTCACGGCGAGACTGAGCCAGGACATGTTCATGCAGCCGATAAGTCTTGTCCCACGTCCGCCGGAGCCTCCTCTGAGCCCGCTTCAAAAACTTGCCCTTGGGCAGTGGCCTGCCATTCCGCGTGGTGGCGGTACTTGAGCCCCGGCGCGAGCGGTCTGCCCACATTTCACTTGCTGCTTGACGACCTCCTCGCCTTGGTGCAGCTCCAAGTGCCCGAGCATGTCGGCCGAGTACTCCAGCGTCCGTGCCGGCGGGACGATCGCGGCCGTCCCCCCTACCCACGATGGGGTCTACGGTCCGATCATCCATTCTGGCGGCTCCTCGCGTGCCGCTTCCCCGGTCCCAGGGCCCTGGACGGTCTGCACCGGCCCCTTCGACGCCCGGACCGACGCTCGGTGGACCAAAGATCGGGGCCTCCCTGCGCCGTGTAGCGCGCCAGGCCCCGGGCCCGACTGGGGCGCG
>OBEQ012113704.1_pt1 | contig 10452 bp, 10 predicted proteins | sample 1670901 | NCBI WGS metagenome assembly OBEQ01 (sample SAMEA104232315, study PRJEB22302) | groundwater metagenome | biome: forest; feature: aquifer; material: groundwater | place: USA | collected 2011-08-07 | depth 5.4 m | reverse complement strand
TCTTCCAGATCATCCTGGAGCAGTCCGGTAGACAAGAATAGAGGCCGAATCAGTAAATTACAGCTGTTTGAGCGAAAGCGAGTTCTGTAATTTACACAGGATGAGGCCTCATTTTGTCCGGATTGCGAAAATGGACCTGGAATAGGGTTGAGGGCGAGCCTTAGGCGATCTTTCTATTCTAATTAGTAATCTACTTAACTCTGATATTCAACACCAGATCGCCGGATGGTTTTCCGGCTTTGCCGGCGTTGCCACCTTTGGGAATGACAACATTATAGCCATTCTCGATATTTTCCGGAATGTGCACCTCTAACTTTTTTCTGGTCTTTATTCTTCCAACGCCTTTGCACTTGGCACATTCTTTTTCCGGCATCTTGCCTTTGCCTCCGCAAGTATTGCAAACCGCTATTCTGGTGAACATTCCCAGATTAGACCGAGATGTCTGTCTTACCTGCCCGGTGCCATGGCAGGTCTGGCAAGTTGTTATCTTGTAGCCCTTGGCAACGCCCTGGCCGTTGCATTCGTCGCAAACTCCGAAGGCCTCATACTCAACTATTTTGCGGGTACCAAGGTCTTTCTTGCTTACGGTCAGTTCCAAATAAAGATTCTCGCCTTTTTGCTGGTCCTCCTCATACTGCGGCTGGCGGAATCCGCCGAACATGTCCGAGAACATATCGAAAATATCCTCGGCTCCTCCACGTCGCCCCTGCGAGCCACCAAAAAAATCCCAGAAATTATTCTGACCAAAATCATATCCCGATTGGGAGCCCCCATCGCTGTAGCCAAAACCAAAGTTGTCGTAGTTGGATCTCTTCTTCGGGTCGGAGAGAATCTGATAGGCCTCGTTTAGCTCCTTGAACTTCGCCTCACTGCCGGTTTTCTTGTCCGGATGATGCTCATGGGCCAGCTTTCGGTAGGCCTTTTTTATTTCTTCCGGCGAAGCCGTTCTCGGCACCCCTAAAATTGTGTAATAATCTTTGTTTGCCATTTTAAATCACTAATACTTCTACCGCCATGTCTTTGTTTTCTACCCAAACCACTCCGAATTTCTTAGTTATCCAATAAAGAATCATGCCTACCGCCATCCCCAACCAGATAAAAACAAATGACAGCCCCCACAATATCAAAAACAATCCGAAAGCGAGAATAGGTGGCGCATATTGAAAATATGGCTTCAGGAATGAGTTGAACTCTTGAAATACCTGGGAAGAGACCTGATTAACGACTTCTCGGCGTTGGCCTGTAGTCCGGGCCTGGATCTTATTCCCGGCGAATTTATCTACTATCTGCTGAATGAATACTTGGGTCTGGTTGGGCAGTTGATTGGCTTTCTTTATTTGGTCTGTCCAAGAACTCTGGTATGCGGCAAAGGATATCATAACAAACAGACCGAATACTATCGGCGTCAAACCGTGGTAAAAAGCGTCTTGGATGTTCAATATCCGCCGTTCGACGACCTCTCGTCTTACCCGAGTGGCAGACCACAAGTTAAATACAAGAAAAATAAGTATCGCTGAAAGATTGAGCCAGTTCCAGCCAAAAAATAATAGGAAGAAAAACCCGATAACCGCTGTCGCCGTTAACGACCAGCGTCTTTTTTGAAAGACAATATACCCAAGCACAAGCACAGCTGTAATTAAAATAAATGCCGCCAATGCTGGTACCTTAAAATCAATCCCAGTTAGTGCATCGAATTTTGCCGACTGACCGCCTAGCCACATCCACCACGCCAAAACCGCCACCAACACATGCCACCCCAAAATTTTGATTGATAATTTATTCAAGTTTTTTCTTTAGACTAGTTGTATATTCTTTAAAACCCAGTTTTTGATAAAAATTAAATGATGGATTTCCTTTTGTAACATGCAAAGAAATGTACTCCTCTCCATTCTCTTTACCGTATTTCTCAGCAGCTTGTATTAATTGTTCACCGATGCCTCTTTTTCTGTATTTTTCTAAAACAACCAAATCAGTTACGTAAACAAACTTATGAATCATGACACACGGGTCATCATCTTCACCAAGAGTCACACCGACAAAACCAGTAATCTCACCATCCATGTCCGCAACATAAATTTTACCAGAATTAACTTCTATAGAATTAAATAAATATTCAAGATAGGCATCCACCGAACTCTCTGGGTCAGCATAAAAATTAGGCAAATGATTATGCTCAACCGTCTGGAGCTCAATGTAACACTTCCTCAAACCTTCAATATCCTCCGGTTTGTATTCACGAATGGTAATAATTTAGAGCGCGGGTTGTGTCAAGAGTGACATAAGCGGAGCGGTTATTTTTTAGGATCTTCCTTTGGGATCTCGTTCTCTGGGTTTGGTGGCGGACTTTGTGGCGGTGTTTGGTTCTTATATAATTCCCCGCCGATCCTTTGAGCCACTTTGGATAGTTCCTCGGTAGTCTTTTTTATATCTTCGATATTTTCTGACTTCAAGCTATTTTTAACACCCTCGGCTTTTTCGTTAAGCTCTTTTTTGTCCTCTTCTTTTATTTTATCACTATTTTCGCGGACCATCTTCTCCGAGGTGTAGACAAGTGTCTCGCCAAGATTTCTGGCCTCGACTAACTCTTTCTTTTTGGCATCTTCGGCCGCATGTTTTTCCGCGTCAGCGGTCATTCTCTTTTTTTCTTCTTCCGACAAACCAGACGAACCCTCTATCCTTATAGATTGTTCTTTGCTGGTAGCTTTGTCTTTGGCTTTGACATGCAAAATTCCATTGGCATCAATGTCGAATGTAACTTCAACCTGCGGAACGCCGCGAGGTGCCGGCGGAATGCCGTCCAAGATAAACCTGCCCAATGTTTTATTGTCGTGAGCCATTGCCCGCTCTCCCTGAAGAATGTGTATCTCAACCGATGGCTGATTATCAGCCGCGGTCGAGAATATTTGAGAACGGGAAACAGGAACAGTCGTGTTCTTATCAATTATCTTGGTAAGCACTCCGCCCAATGTCTCAATGCCAAGAGACAATGGTGTAACATCAAGAAGCAGAACGTCTCTTATCTCTCCCTGCATGATGCCTCCTTGAACAGCGGCGCCCAATGCAACTACTTCATCGGGATTTATGTCTTTGTGAGGGTCTTTTCCGAATAAATTTTTAACCTCCTGGACTATCAAAGGCATCCTGGTCTGTCCGCCAACCATTATTATCTCGTTTATGTCGGATATCTTAAACCCTGTTTCATCTAAGGTCTTTTTAGTAAGCTGAATTGATTTATCTACCAGATCTTTGACCAATTCCTCAAGCTTGGCCCGAGTAAAAGTAATGGAGAAATGCTTGGCTCCGGATGAATCGGCAGAAATAAATGGGATATTTACCTCTGCCTGCATAGTGCTTGAAAGTTCGTGCTTTGCTTTTTCGGCGGCGTCTTTCAAACGCTGGATGGCAAACATGTCCTTGGAAATATCAACACCGTTGTCTTTTTTGAATTCTTCTATGAAATAACCAATGATCCTCTGGTCGATATCGTCCCCGCCCAGATGAGTGTCGCCACCAGTGCCCCTGACCTCGATAGTATCATCTCCTATTTCCAAAACGGAAATATCAAAAGTTCCACCTCCGAAATCATAGACGACTATCTTCTCATCTTTCTTTTTGTTGAAGCCGTAAGCAAGCGCGGCCGCAGTCGGCTCATTTATAACCCTTTTCACGTTTAGACCGGCAATCTCTCCAGCGTCTTTGGTGGCTTTCCTCTGGGAATCATCAAAATAAGCCGGAACAGTAATTATTGCTTCTGTTATCTTCTCTCCCAAACGATCTTCGGCATCTGCTTTGAGCTTCTGCAATATCATAGCCGAGATCTCCTCAGGTTTGTGGAATTTGTCTCCCATTTTTATCTCGACACTGCCGTTGGCGCCTTCTTTTAATTCATAAGGGAGAAGTTTTTTATCTCTCCGGACTTCCTCATCAGAAAATCTGCGGCCGATGAGCCGTTTTACGGAAAATATAGTATTCATCGGGTTGGTAACCGCCTGTCTTTTAGCAGTAATACCGACGTACCTTTCTCCATTCTTGCCGACAGCCACAACCGAAGGAGTAGTTCTCATCCCCTCTTTGTTCTCTATTATTCTCGGCTGGCCCACCTCGACGATAGCCATTGCTGAATTTGTTGTCCCCAGATCGATTCCTAATATTTTTGCCATTTTTTATTTAACCAGTTGTACTCTGGCCGGCCTTATTACTTTGCCGTACATCGTATAACCTGGCCTTAATTCTTTTAAATTATTGCCTTCTATCCCTTCAACCGCTTCGTGCATTACCGGATCAAATCCTTCTCCTTCTGTCTTTATCTTCTCTACTCCGTATTTTTTTAATAACTGCTCAAAATCCTTGCTTAGCTTTTTCAGCAGATCTGTTGGTTCGTGTTTCAGGCCAAGCTCGAGGTTATCCAGAATATCTATCAGTTCCAGTACCAGCGCCTCATTTGCGAACCTTACAAATTCCTCAACTCTTTTGGCTTCGTCTTTTTTGTAATTTATGAAGTCGGCTCTTTCTCTTTTCCAGTTATTAAGATATTCCTCGGCCTGTGTTTTAATTTTTTCTAATTCGTCGTTCATATAAATTTATTTAATTCCTCTTTTAAGCACTTGACCAAGGCGATGTTTTTCTCGTAATCCATCCTCGTCGGCCCAATTATCGTCAGGGAGCCAGTAAGGTGCTTGGGCAGATTATACTTGGTCAGTATCACTGTCTCGTCCCGCACGTCCTTTACCGGGTTTTCTCTGCCTATGTACATCTGCACGCTATCTATAAGGTCGTCATTAGCTTCTCCAAAAAAATCTCTGGCCATACGGTTAAACGCGCTCTCGAACTCTTCGAAGAAATTGGTCAGACGAAACGCTTTATCAAATTCCCTGAATTCCGGCATTTCGAATAAGCTCGAAAGGCCTATTTTATAAAAATCGTTGTCTTCAACTATATTCGTTATCACCAAGTTGTCAGTCAGTTCGGATATGACTTGAGCAATGGATTTGTTCATTTCCCAGGGATCCTGGCTGATTTTGATGGCTGTTTGTATCCTTTTTTTGAATCCGGCTTCCGGTGCAAGGTTCTCTTGATGTATCAAATTTTCGACAAAAAACCTGTAAGCCCGGTCTGTGGGAACTCTGCCACCGGAAGTATGGAGTTGAGCCAAATATCCGGCATTCTCAAGCTCGTACATCTCATTCCGGATAGTGGCCGAGCTAAGCTTAAAATTCGATTTTTTCGATACCAAGCCAGAGCCCACAGGTTTGGCTGTTTTTATGTATTCTCTTATTATAAAGTCCAGCAATTCGATCTGACGAGATGAGGCCATAACTCTCATTATATTTATTGGCACTGTCATGTCAAGAGTGCCAATGTGTGTAGTAATTGCCTAATGAAACTATCATGATAATATTAAGTTGTGTCCAACAAGCTCAAAAAATTCTGGCATTCCCTCGGCCCAGGGCTAATAACTGGCGCGGCGGATGATGACCCATCAAGCATCACTGTTTATTCTATAGCCGGAGCTAAATTCGGGTTAGCAATGCTATGGACAGCTCTGGCGAGTCTGCCATTCATTATCGTCGTCCAAAGAATGGCCGGCCGTATTGGTTTGATATCTGGAAAAGGCTTAGCCGGCAACTTGAAGAGACACTACCCGCACTGGATCTTAATTTCGGTTACACTGATGATTGTGTTAGCCAACATCATCAATATCGGCGCCGATATTTCAGGCATGGCGGCGGCGTTAAATCTTCTTGTGCCTTTTCCGCCCATCCTCTTGTCGGCACTACTCTCTGGAGCAATTATAGTCTTGTTCATATTTGCGTCATACCGTCGCATTGCCAGATATTTGAAATGGGTGGCTCTTTCACTGGTATCCTATGTCTTGGCGGTGTTTTTGGTGCATCAAAACTGGACGGAAATATTATATAGAATCGTGGTGCCTAAATTTATATTTTCAAAAGAATACCTGGCCATGTTAATAGCGTTGTTCGGAACAACCATATCCCCATATCTTTTTTTCTGGCAAGCATCTGAAGAAGTTGAGGAAGCACGGCTACGCCAAAGCTTGGCCAGTGGAAAGGTGGGAATGATACCTTCAGTGGAGCCGCATGGCCACCATCAATCAAAAGAACTAATAAAAAATGAGATTGGTTCAATGTATCAGGATGTTCATTCCGGAATGGCTTTTTCTCAACTGATACAAGCTTTCATCATCATCTTGGCCGCCTCAACTTTTTTCCGCAACGGTTTCACCAATATCTCCACCGTTGAAGAGGTCGCCCAGATCATTAAACCGTTAGCCGGTCATTACGCCAATCTGCTGTTCCTTATCGGCATTACCGCTTCAGGTATTCTTGCTGTGCCGATATTAGCCGGCACAGCCGCCTATGCGCTGGCAGAGATGTTCGGCTGGAAAGAAGGCCTCGAGCATCGCTTTACAAATGCCAAAGAGTTTTATTTGGTGATGATATTTTCAACCTTACTCGGACTGTTGATACCCGTATTTCACCTCTCGCCAGTTAATATCCTTTTCTATACGGCTCTGATATTCGGAGCAGTATCGCCGTTTTTAGTTCTCGTTGTCATCCATATGGCAAACAACCCCAAGATAATGAAAGAATTTACCAGTCGTTGGTGGACAAATATCATCGCCTATATATTATTCCTTATATTGTCAGTGTCTGTAATACTTATGTTTTATCTATGAAAATATACAACACCCTTACTAAAAAACTTGAACAGCTCCCCTCTCCTGAAGAACATAAAAAACTCAACATGTTCGTATGTGGGCCAACGGTCTACGACTACATCCACATCGGCAACGCCAGAACTTTTGTTGTTTTTGACGTTGTCGCAAAATACCTTCGCCATAAAGGTTATGACCTGACTTATATCCAAAATATAACTGACATCGACAACAAAATAATCGAGCGGGCACAAAAAGAAGGCGTAGATCCATTAGAATATGCAAAAAAATACACCGAGATATTCAAAGAAGACATGAAAGCTCTTGGCGTCACAGCTCCACAGTACAAAAACGCAACTGACCACATCCAAGATGTAATAAAACAGGTCCAAACTTTGCTCGACAAAGGCAACGCTTATGTAATTGAGAAGGATGGCATATATTTTGACCTCTCTACTTTCCCCGACTACGGCAAATTATCGGGCAGAACAGCAAGTATGGCCGATGATGCGGTTTCTCGGATAGATGATAGCGACAAAAAGAGAAATCGGGGAGATTTTGCACTTTGGAAATTTTCACAAGAGGGCGACCCATCTTGGCCGGCGCCGTTTGGCGCCGGTAGACCTGGTTGGCATATTGAAGATACTGCCATCACCGAAAAATATTTCGGCCCTCAATACGACATCCACGGCGGCGGAGAGGACCTCAAGTTCCCCCACCATGAAGCCGAGATTGCCCAGCAAGAATCGGCCTCAAGCAAGAAACCATTCGTTAAATACTGGATGCACGCCGGATTTTTAATAAACAAAGATGAGAAGATGTCCAAATCTTTAGGCAATTTTTCGACTACCCGAGAATTGCTAAAAAAATACTCAAGGGAAGCGTTAAGATTCTACTTTTTAAGCGCCCACTACCGTTCGCCTTTGGATTTCAGTGAAAATGCTCTTATCCAATCTGCGGCAGCAATTCAACGCATTGCTGAATTTGTTAATAACCTGAAATTAGTTAACGGATCCGAAAACCAAGGGGCAGTGAATCAATCTTTAGAACAGGCAAGAGCCACCTATCCAGCTGCGATAGAAAATGATTTTAACACCCCGGAAGCCTTGGCCTCGATATTTAAACTTATAAGAGACGTAAACCCACATAGAAACAAAATGACTGCTGAAAACGGCAATAGTGTTCTTGTGTTTTTAGAAGAGGTGGGATCCGTATTTGGTATAATACCAGACAAAGAAGAAAAAATTCCGAAAGAAGTATCGGAATTGGTTGAACAGCGCGAGAAGTACCGTGAGGCCAAAGATTGGCAGAAAGCCGACGAGATCCGTACAAAGATTGAAAAGATTGGATATAAAGTCGAGGATACTGTCTATGGACCGTTAATAGTTAAATCTTAACCGTCTCTCTTGTTCATTTTATAAGACCAGTAAAACAAGGCTGAGAAACAAAGAAAGATTATTGCAGCTGTTTTTAAGTTTCCCACCATACTGTCACTCAAAAGATATCCATCTAAATCAAGTACGAGAACACTGGATAGCACACAGGATAGTAGGGCCAAGGCCATGAATTTGGCTAATTTTATATTTCTGTGAATGCCATGCCAAAGACTCACAGAAAAAAGAACTGATGAGAAGCAAAGACTGGTTATCAAAATCAGATCAGTAATTGCCATAAAGCCTTGTCGAAGAACTGTTTTCAGAAGCTTACACCTGTTTTTTGTTAGACACAAGGTTATCCACATTTTGATTTGGACCGCTTCTCCTTTGTTATCACAAATTATAAAATAGTATGTAATGCAGAAAGTTTCACCCGACAAACTGCCGCCGCAAGCATTAGAAGTAGAGAAAACTTTACTTGGTTCTCTTTTGATAGACAAGGAAGCGATAAACAAGGTCGCCGATTTTCTTCGCCCCGAAGATTTTTATCAAAGAAGTCATCAAGTCATATACCAAGCCGTCATGTCTCTCTTTGATAAGCGTGAGCCGCTCGATCTTTTGAGCTTGTCCAACAAATTGGAAGAAATGGGCTACCTGGACGACATCGGCGGTATGGCCTACCTGACATCTTTGGCCGGTTCGGTCGGAACTTCAGCCCATATCGCCTCTTATGCCAAGATAGTTCAGCGCAAAAAAATGCTCCGAGACCTCATTGACGCCGCCCACCATATCATCGGGATCAGTGCGAGGGAAGAGGACGATGTTGAAGATCTCTTGGATGAGGCCGAGAAGAAGCTTTTTTCTGTTTCCCAGAAATCATTGACCAAGAATTTCCTGAAGCTGGGCGGGACACTGGACGAGGCCATGAACAGAATCTTAAGCCAAGGCGATGGAAACATCAGAGGCCAGAAAACCAATTATTTTAACCTTGACAACAAGCTTGGCGGACTTCAAAATTCGGATCTTATCGTCTTGGCGGCAAGGCCATCGGTCGGTAAAACAGCGTTCGCCATGAATTTGGCTCTCAAAGTTGCTCGAAACGATGTTCCGGTCGGCATATTCAGTATGGAAATGTCCATCGATCAGATAGTGGACCGTCTAATAGCCGCCCAGTCCGGAGTTAGTTTGTGGAAACTAAGAACGGGAAAATTAGGCGACGAACTTCAGCATACAACTCAAGCATGCGAAGAGCTTAAAGCTTTGCCAATCTTCATAGACGATTCTCCGTCGCCAAATATTCTCCAGATGCGCGCTATGGCCAGACGCCTGCAATCAGAACACGGCCTTGGTCTTTTGATAGTTGATTATTTACAGCTTATGTCCTCGCGCCGCAGCTACGAAAGCCCCGTCCAGCAGGTAACAGAAATATCCAGGGGACTTAAAGGATTGGCTAAAGAGCTTAATATACCCATAATCGCCGTCTCACAGCTTTCCCGCGCTGTCGAACAAAGAGGAGGCGAACCGAAACTGTCTGACTTGAGGGATTCCGGTTCTATTGAACAAGATGCCGACCTGGTAATGTTCATACACAGGGACGATAAAAAAGACGATCATGACTCAAACAAAATAAACGCCGCAAGACAGCTAATTATTGCCAAGCACCGCAACGGTCCCACAGGAAGAATAGAATATGAAATGAATCCCGACAGCTTACGTTTCAAGGAAATGGACAAGATGCACGGCGACCTGGCCGCGAACCAAGACATGGACATAGATCCCGGTATATTTTCTTAACCTCAAACATGAACCCGAAATTTAAGTATTTAGTAAAATTATTCCAGAAACTTCCCGGCGTCGGCCCAAGGCAGGCGGCTAGATTTGTCATATCTCTGATGGACAAGCCGGAATCGGAGTTGCAGGAGTTCGGCAACGCAGTGGCAAATCTCCACAAAGAAATATCTTTCTGCACGGTTTGTTTCAATATCAGCGAGAATCATCTTTGCTCGGTCTGCCTCGACAACAAAAGAGACCAAACCAAACTGCTGGTTGTAGAGAAGGTCACCGATCTGGATTCCATCGAGCGAACAGGCCTCTACAAAGGTCTCTATCATGTCCTTGGAGGAGCGATAAATCCTTTGGACGGCCTGACACCCGAAACCATCCGTTTGAAAGAGCTGGAAGCCCGCCTAAGTCAAATTTCTGGCAACATAGAGCTCATCATTGCCACCAACCCCAACACCGCTGGAGAGACTACCTCTCACTATATCCGAGACATTTTCAAAAACAAAAAAGGTGTTTACCTGACCTGCCTGGCCCGCGGCCTCTCCTCGGGCTCAAACCTCGAATACACTGATGAGATAACCCTCAAGAATGCCTTGGATTATAGAAAATAATCCCGCC
>OBEQ010946094.1_pt1 | contig 10452 bp, 11 predicted proteins | sample 1670901 | NCBI WGS metagenome assembly OBEQ01 (sample SAMEA104232315, study PRJEB22302) | groundwater metagenome | biome: forest; feature: aquifer; material: groundwater | place: USA | collected 2011-08-07 | depth 5.4 m | reverse complement strand
TCGTACCGATCTCGCGCGTGATCGAGAACGTCATCGACAAGCTCGAGAAAACCGCAGTGAGCGAGCACGGCGTCACGGGCACCTCGACGGGCCTCCGGGATCTCGACGGCATCCTCTCGGGCCTCCACCCCGGGCAACTCGTCGTCGTCGCGGGCAGGCCCGGAATGGGCAAGACGGCCCTCGCGAACACCTTCACGCTCGCTGCGGCGAGGGAGCGGAAGGGATCGGTCTTGTTCTTTTCGGTCGAGATGCCGCGCGACGAGATCGTCCTAAGGGCACTGGCGACCGAGGCCGGCATCGACCAGATGCACCTGAGGCGCGTGCATCTGAGGGCCGAGGAGTGGGAGCGCCTGAACGGTGCAGCGAACGCCCTTCACGGCCTCGATGTGCAGTTCGAGGACTCCGGGATCTGCACGCCAGAGGATGTGCACGCCCAGGCACTGCGTGCGATGTCGCGCGCTCCGGTGTCGCTCATCGCCATCGACTACCTGCAACTCATGGCGTCGCGACGGCATTCGGAGAGCCGGGAGCGAGAGATCTCCGAGATCACGCGGTCGATGAAGGTGCTCGCGAAGGAACTCGGCGTGCCCGTGGTCCTACTATCCCAGCTCAATCGAGACTGCGAGCAGAAACCGAACAAGCGCCCCCTCCTCTCTAACCTCCGCGAGTCTGGGGCCATCGAGCAGGATGCCGATGTCGTGCTGTTCCTCTACCGCGACGAGGTGTACACGGCGGCGAGTGGCGACGATGCGCGGCGCGGCATCGCCGAGATCATCATCGGAAAGCAGCGCAACGGTCCGACCGACACCGTGTGCGTCGGCTACCAGAAGGAATCGACGCGCTTTTTCGATCTCGCGCCAGAGTCACGCGAGGCATACCTCACTGCGATCGGCGATGGAGGCGGCGCACCGAAGCGAAGGCGACGAGCACTCGCGGAGGAACGGAGCGGAGGATGAAGACGGCGGAAATCATGGTCCGCCTCGCGGCCACGTACGTGCCGCCAGAGTGGGCGTTCATGGAGCAAATTGCGAAGCGGCTTAACGGTGAGTAAATGCAGGAGAGCGTCGAGGATTTCATGCGGCGCCGGGAGCGTCAGCCCACGCGGAAAATAGCAGGCGCACGGAATATCGGCGGTCGACGGCGCGTACAATGTACGAAGATGCGCGTCCTCCCAGCCCTGCTGATCCTTGGGTGCCTCGCACCTCGCACCGCATTCCGCTGCGACCCCAGCGATGCCGGCAACGCGTGCAACGCCCACCCAGGCGAGGTCTGCGCCGCAAGTGGCTACTGCGCCGCGCCGTCGCCATCGTGTGCGACAGGATACGCCTACACGGAGACCTCGGCGTGGCCCGGCGAGTGCGTACCGCACGAGCCCATTGTGGGGGAGGATGCCTCTCAGGACGGAGCCATCGTCGCCGACACGGCCGCGCAAGGCGCGACGGATGCCGCTCCCGATCCTGGAGATGCCCAAGTCCATGCCGATGCACCCGATACGAGCGGGGCGGACGCTGCGGTGGATGCTGCCGATGTGCCGCGAGGGTGTCCGCCGTGCGACGACCACGACCCATGCACGCTCGATCGGTGCGTGGACGGCGTGTGCGCCCACGATGCCATGAGCGGTCCGTGCGACGACCAGAACTGGTGCACCACGGTCGATCGGTGCATCGATGGGCGGTGCGTGGGCGGTGGCGCTCCGCTCTACTGCCCACAGGTCGGCGAGGGGTACTGCAACCACTGCGAGCCGCGGGGCGGATGCACATCGACGCCGAGGCCTACGGACGGCGGATCCTGCCCCGCCTCGTAGGCGTCACAGTCCTTTATGGAACTTCATCGCGAGGGCGAGCCCTGCGGATCGGCTCGGGCATCGTCGTCGCAGCGGAGGTTCTCAGACAAGAACGCCGCAGCACGCCCCTTCGTGGGACTCCGGGAACCAGCAGCGCCCGCCGTTCGGGAGGATGGTCATGCAGCGCGGCACTCCATCAAGGAGTACGAGCAATGCATCCACCGTCGCATCGAGGCGCTCGCACGAACTGTACTCATCCGCATGTCCGTGTTCGTAGCGGGCCCTTCGTAGTTCGCTGATGAGTTGCGCCAGTCGCTCGTCGTTTGGCATGCTCGTTCTCCTCGGCCATGGAGGGTACCATGCTTATCCGGTTGCTTGACAAGCATTTTCTCGCCTCGCAGCGGCCCTTGCGCACCACGATCCAGTAGCAGTGGCAGTTGCGCGCGTGGTGTGCGTTTTCCCATTTGCTACTGGTCAGGGAGCCGCCACTAGGATCGCGCTTGATCGTCATGTCACAGGCTGTCAGACCATCGACGGCACGAACGGCGGCCACGAAGTCGACCAGCGACCACTGGTACTTATGGTTGTGAACGAAATCCTTGATCTTGGCAAACACCAGCCCGTCTGGCCGCAATACGCGCGCAGCTTCGCGCAGGAACGGATCGAACAGCGCCGAGATGTTGTCGGCCTTCGCCGAGTGCGCGAGGCCGTACCGCTTGACCATCCCCTCGTCGGATTTCTGGCTCGCTGCCGCTGCTGGAAGGTGCGGCGGGTCGAACACAATTACGTCGAACGTGGCATCATCGAAGGGCATTGAGCGAAAGTCGGTAACGACATCGGGCTGCACCGCCGGGTCAATGTCGGAGTAGACCACCTCACCACCCCATACGACGCCCTTCCACATCTTTCTGGTGTTCGCAGTGCAGTCGAGCACGATGGCCCTTTCACATGCGTAGAAGTTCAACAGATTGCGCAACACTTCTGGATCTCGCCCGAGGATCACAGATTCAGGACGACTTGCAGACATATACTACCCATCCTTTGTCAAACAACCGGATAAGCAGAGAGGGTACCATGTCGTTCAACCGCCATGGGCGAGATCCAGCGTCGCGAGCCACGCGGCAAGACCCGAGACGTGCTCGATCGAATGCGCCACCATCCCCTTCGGTACATCGCCCACGTTCGCGGCCGGGATGAGAGCACGGGTGAATCCGCCAGCGTACGCGGCATCCATCCGTGCCCGCGCCCGTTCGACCTTCCTCACCCGACCCGAGACCGAGACGCTTCCGAAAATCACTGCATCTCGCGGCACCGCCCGGTGCGTCGAGGCCGATGCGATGGCAGCGAGCACGGCGAGGTCGGAGGCCTGGTCCGAGACCGTGGGGACGGCAGGGCAGTAGGCCTCGAGGTAGATGTCGCGCCCCGAGAGCGAGACGCTCGCCTCCTGCTCCAGGCACGCGAGGAGCATCCGGATGCGCGAGGACTCGATGCCGAGGATGCCGAGCGCGCCGCGGCGGAGGATCGGCGTGCCGTCCGCCTGCTCTCCGAGTGCCTCGGTACGATCCACGCGCGCCTCGATCTCGACCATGATCGGCCGTGCGAGGTCGGCCGATGCGAAAACGACGGTGCCGGGGCGTGAGACGCGTGCCGGCGAGAGGAACGCCGAGGCGGTGTCGCTCCGCTCGATCAGGCCCTTCGCCGTCATCTCCATCACGGCGAGTTCGCCCACCGCGCCGTGCCTGTTTTTGGGGGATTGTAGGAACCTAAGGCCCCCGCGCCTGTCTCCGGAGAACTCCACCATCACATCGACGAGGTGCTCGACCGACTTCGGCCCGGCGACATCCCCGTCGCCGGTGACGTGGCCGACGAGGAGGATGGCCGTGGGCCTAAGCCGGCGCTTGGCGTGTGCGATGAACGCCTCGGTGACGTGCTTGACCTGGGTGACACTGCCGGCGGAGTTCGGCACTGTATCGGAACGGAAGGTCTGGATGCTGTCGGCGACGAGGACCTGTGCGTTCCGGCGGTCGGCGTTGATGAGCACGTCTTCTAGGCGGCGAGTAGCGACGATGTACACGTCGTCTCGGTCGGCGCCGACGCGCCGCGCCGCCTGCCGCACCTGCGGCTCCCCCTCCTCGCCGGTCGCGTAGAGGCAGTGGCACTTCGGACTCGCCATGGCCGCGAGCGCCTGCAGAAGAAGTGTGGACTTGCCGATGGACGGCTCGCCGTAGACGAGCGTGACGGCATCGTGGACGAGGCCTCCGCCGAGCACGCGATCAAGTCCAACGATGCCGGTCTTGCGCCGCGGCGCGGGTCGCAGGCCCGGCGCCCGCATCGGCACCGACTGGGCGATGGCGACATTCGAGCGAAGGCGGTTCTTCTCATGGTCTATCTGCCGCGACTCGAACCCGTGGCATTTGGGGCACTGCTCGACTCCGAGCGGGCGTACCTGCCCACACCCGATGCAGAGGAGCATTCGGGCCGTCATGCGGTCCTCCCATACGCCGATGGCCGCATGCTGCCCATCATGCGCCTCCAGCTTTCGTGCGCCGTTCGATCTCTCGCTCGATATACCAGCATGCCTTTTTCAAGTCCTCGAGCGCGTCGCCCTTCAGATCTGCGCGCCAGAGATACTTGATGGCGTTGCCGATGCAAAAGTTCATGTGCTCGACCACATCGATGCACTCGATGCCTGATGGATGGGCGTTGTAGTGCCGAGGATGGTCGACCTTCGACTTTTCCTTACGCGTATCGCTCATGGAAGTCCTCTCGATTCGCGCGTAACGGCATGCGTACGGGGAACGCGTTCGAGGAGGGACGAGCCGCATTCGCTCTTCATCGATCGGCCCGCACGAGTTCGTTGAAGCGCCGGAAGAACTCCATGCGCGAACGGCTCACATCCCATGCCACGATCTGCTCGGGCCACGGCTCGCACGAGGCCACGTAGCCGCCCTCTGGCGCGACGCGTACGTCACGCTGCTCGGTCACGCGCGCCGCCTTGTCCGCGATCTTCACCGAGGGCGGCTCGGGCCACGCGAGACCGAACCTCTCCGCCACCGCCCGCAGGACACACTCCTCGGCGCTGCGGCGAAGAGGCCGAGGCCGTGGATCTTGGATGGCGCGATACGCGTCGCAACGTAGAGCATCAGAGTCTCACTTCCGCTTCCGGGAAGACTTCGCACTCCCGCCAGCGTGTTTCGCCATACGCTGCGTAGCGCGCCGCACGGCCTTCGCGATCTTCCCACCACGTGCGTCCACGACAACGGTGGCCGCTGGAGACTCGTCCATGGGTCTATGGGCCACCGGCGTGCCGGCGAGCACCTTGTAGTTCTTGTCGTTGTCCGTTCTGCTTGCGGTGCCACGGGTCGAGTGTAGCCCGCAGAACGCCCGCACGAGTTGCACGTCTTTCGTCACGTCCTCCACGAAGACGCCGTCCTCGGATCCGTGCTGCTTCATCTCGTAGAAGACGGCAGCCTTCTTGCCGCACCCTGGCTGGAAGCACGTCACGCGGTCCTCTTCGATGCGGGCGAGCCATCGCTTCTCGTCCTCGCCCTTCATATCCGTGAACACGACGCGCGCGAGCCAGGCGAGGTGCGTCATCGCGTCGCGCATCCTCGCGTACCCGCGCTCGTAAAGGAGCGTGCCCTTGCGCCAGAGGCGCGTCACGTACGACACGCGCCACTCGTCTCCCGAGACGCCGCTCGTCTTGAAACGCGGCAGGCACGCGATCTCGACCTTGTCGATGATCTCGTCGTCGTGGTGCCGCGTGTGGTGTACGAACCTACCGTCCCGTGCTAGCTTCATTGCCTAACTCCCGTGCTGGCGTCAGAGAGCAGTGCCGAGGCGCGCAGTTCACTGCGTCCCCGTGCGCCTGCCGGTTCGATCAGGTCGAGCGTGCGAAGGCGCGAGATGGCGTTGTTGAACCCGCCGCCGTCCGGCACGTAGCCCGTGAACCTCGCGAGTTCTTCCTTCGTGACGGCGGAAGGAAGGCGCTGCACGAGCATCGCTAGGATGCTCCGCTCCGCCTTGCCGAGCCGCCCGAGCCAGTGCTCCATGAGCGCACGGCCCGTCGGCAGCGGGTCAAACACGCCGAGCGCCACGCTCCCCTCTCGGGTGATCCTAAGCGTTCCGCCGACGTCCTCTAGAAGCTCGCGCGTGCGCAGCGCCGAGATGTAGTTACAGAAACCGCCGCCGTTGTGCGCGTATGCCGTCAAGATCGCGACCTGCACGCGTGAGCGCCCTTCGGGGTACTGCGCGAGCGCGGTCAAGATCTTGCGCTCGCCGCCCGCGAGCATGTGCCCCCTTGGGGTCGTCGCGGCACGTGGCCCAGTTCCCGGCACGGCGTCTGCTTTCGGGTGCATGGTCGTCGGCACATCGCGAGGTGCAGTAGGTCGCACGGCCGTCGCTTCGCCATTCGCAAGCGCCGAGTGCAAGGACGAAAGACTCACGCCAAGGTTCTCGGCAAGACTCTGGAGGAGCACCTTCGGAACGAGCAGGTATCCATCGGGAACTGCTGGCACCGTCGGACGCGCGTTCGCCCGCACCTGGGCATCCATCCGCTCGCGGTCCGATACGAGGAGCGCCTCGCGCACCCTTGCGAGTTCCGTGCGGAGCATCTTCGGGTCGTCCGCCCGCGCACGTTCGATGGTCTCCGCCATGCGCAGGCGTACGCGGTCGAGGTCGATGGGCGCGAGAACGCGCGGCGCTGCCGGGCGCGCGCCGACCTTCGGCGTGGCGCTCGAATCGAACGTGTGCCGGGCACGGATCTGGACGCGCTTGAACACGCCGAGCCATCCGGGCGACCAGACCCACGCCGACCCGATCGGGAGAGAGGCGAGAGAGGCGAGAAGCTCGTCGCGCTGCCCCGGAGCGCCGGGGGCGCCGACCCACGCCTCGATCGCGGCCCGGTCCTGCGGCCCGGTCGTGCGCAGGACCAGAAGAGTGTCGATCTGCGTCAGGACGTCCTTGTGCAGGACGGCCGCTCGCTGCGAAATCATCGTGACGCCGATGCCCTTGATCCGGCCGCGTCGCACGATCCTATCAACCGCGCCGAGCATACGCTCCGCCCCGCGCATCACGCGTTGCGGCGCGAACTCGTCGGCCTCATCGATCACCAGGTGCAGGGGCTCGCGGTTTTTACGATAGAGGCGCTCAGCGAAGTCGGTCACGAATCTCCGCTGCTCGCCGCCGCTGAATGCGGAGAGGTCGAGTACGAGCGATGCCTGCTCGTCCACCACGAGATCCGCGACGACGGCACCGGCGGTCGATTCAAGCGGCAGGTCTCCGTGCTCGCCCCCTAGGATGGTCACCGCGTAGCCAGGGCCCGTCCCTTTCGCGTCGGCGCGAAGGCCCCACCACGCACCAGTGGGGTCGAGTACGACGACGTGGAGCGACGCGGCCAGCATCTCCTCGACGAGCACCGACGCCGTATGCGTCTTGCCAACGCCCTTCTGCGCGAGCACTCCGAACGTGTGCGTCACCGCATCGCGCGGAAGGACGAGCCCGGGTGCGAGGGCGAGGCTGGCCGCTACGCCTCCGCGCTCTGCACGAGATGCGATACGCACCGCCGCAGTCACCGAGCGGCTCCCTTCGTGGTCGCGTTCATGCGCCGGCCTCGTACCAGACGCGTGCGATGTCCACTTCCTCTGGCATCGCGCCGGCGACGACCAGAAGCGGAGCGTCTACGAGCACGCGCCGGATCGCGCGATGCACCTCGTCGCGCGTCGTCTCCGCGATGCGCGCCGCCGCCGCATCGAAGTCGAGCACGTGTCCGAAGAGTTCGTAGGTCATCGAGTGGATGGCAGCGAGACCCCCGATGCTGTCGTCATGGGAGAAGATGTATGCGCGGGCCGCCATGCGCGTGTCCTCGATCTCTGCGTCCGAGGGGCCATTAAGGACCGCCTCGTCGACCACGGCGCGGATCGCTCGGGTCAGATCCGCAACTTTCGCCTGGGTCGTGTCCGCGCCCATCGTGAAGATCCTGTACCCGCCGAGGACCGCGCACGATCCAGATGGGTCGTACGAGAGGCCGAGCATGTTGCGCACCCGGTCGAAGAGGCGCGAGTTCGTGCCCATGCCGACGAGTTCCATCGCGTACCCATCGAGCGCATCGATGGCCTGCGTCTGGCCGACGCGGCCCACCCACGTCGCCGTCACCGTCGGCCGCTCGCCATCCGACACGGCATGCACGAACATGGGGCGGCTCATGCTCGCGCGGAGCGAGACCTCCTGTCGCGCCGGCAGGGCCTGCGGCGGAAGCTCCGACGAGAAGGCGCTGGCGGCCATCCGGTATAGTTCCTCGTGCCCTTGGGGGCCGGCGACCGTCAGGTGCATGTTCGTAAGAACGTGCCACCTCGCCATGTACGCGCGGACGTCTTGCTCCTCGATCTCGGCGAGGTCGGCGGGGTGCCCGGCGACGACGTTCGAGGCCGCCGCGCCCTCGAACATCGCGCCACGGATCGCAGCGCCGATGCCGCATGGCGCGCCGTGGTGCCATGCGCCGCGCGCCTCCTCGATGAGCACCCTGCGCTCCGTCTCGAACCCCTCCATCCGCGGGGCCCGGAAGGCGCTGGCGAGCATCGCGAGCACTTGCGCGAGCGTCTCTGCGTGGGAATCTACCGCGTACTGCGTCAAGCACGCACTCGTCGAGGCATTGATCCGAGCGCCGGCCCGCGATGCCTGGCGCTGGAACTCCTCGCGCGAGAGGTCTCCCGCCCCGCCGAACATCATGTGCTCGGCCATGTGTGCGAGCCCCCGCTGGCCCGGCGGGTCTTCGATCGAGCCCGCGCGGACGACGAGAGATGCTGCCCCTTCGTGCAGATACGGCCGCGAGACGGTGATGACCTTGAGACCACCGCGCGTCTCATGGGTCCGGGCCGTGGAGTAGAGCGTCGCGCTGGTCATGTCGGTCATCGTGGTTCTCTCCCGTAGGTCTCGATGCGCGCGGTGATCCCGCGCTCGTTCAAGAGTTTGGACTCGCTGTCCGTGCCGCGTGTCGTCGAGTCCGGGTGCACGAGGCAGAGAGCCTCGACACGGTGCCCCTTCGCGCGGAAACCGGCAAGCAAATTTGCCATCGCGCGGTTCCTCGCAAGCGGCCGCTGGGCGTGCGGGAGTCTGTCGAACGCCGGCGCGAGTTCGTGCCACCACGGCCACGGTGCCATCTTCCACGACGCGACCGCCATGCCATCGGCGCGGAGGACGAGCACTCGCGGTTTCTTCTCGGGCACGTACATCGAGGCGAAAATGGCGGCCGTGTCCGCGCCCTCTGCGCCGCCCGAGACGACCATCAATTTCGGGCCCATCGTCATCATCCTGTCGATCGCCCTATCCGTCGCCCAGTCCAGGGCAGCGATGTCGAGCGCGAAGCGGCGCGACCCGTAGACGAGCAAGACCTCCATGAGGGACGAGGTCTCTGGAGCCCTGGAGTCGTGCTCGTTCGCGCCGTCGGCCACGCTCTCGCTCGCCCTGGGGTCCTCTCGCGTATCGCCCATCGGCCACTCACGTGTTCGCGGGCGGTCGTTTGGTCTCGGCCATCGTGTCCTGCGCCGGGACCTCCGCCGACGCGATGCCGTACGACCGCTCGATGCCGAGGAGCGCGGCACGGGCGATGGCTCGCATGCGCGGCGAGTATATCTCGGCATTGCGCTCGGCATCGAGCACGCCGGCCAGTTTGGCATCGAAGACGTGATCTCCCGATGCGGAGAAGAGGATGGTCGCCTGGAGTACATGGGCATGCGACGCCCTGACGGACGCCTCGCGCAGGATGCGCGATCGTTCCTCCCGCACCGCACACTCGATGCGGTACGCGATGTGCGTGTCCTTCAGGCGTGGCGGCGAGCTCGCGTCGTCTGACTCCGCGTAGAAGGGCGGGCCCGACGTGTGCTGGTTCGGCACGAACCTCTCCTCGAATCCACGCACGGCCTCCTCCGCCGTCTTGCCCCCCCAGTTCGTGATCCAGACGCCCGAGGCATCGATGATGCGCCAGTTCTCGTTCGGCATCACGCGTCCTCCTTCGGCTTCTTCGGCGCGGAGGCCGCATCGAAGAGGGCCTTGACCCCCTTGACGCGCGCCGGGTCGAGGTCTCCGAGCGCGATGCGGAGTCCCAGGATGACGCCCGGGTCGACCTGGCACTTCGGATCTCCCTGGGCGAGCGTGATCGCGCCACGGAGCGTGCGCTTCCGCGGCACGGCCACGGCGCCCTCATCGCTCGATGCCTTGCCGTTCTTCTTCTCGCGTTCTCGGCGCATCACGTGTGCTGCCTGGTCGGCCGTGACGGCCGCCGCGCCGCTCGCGAGCATCTCCTCGAGCTTCGCGTCCTGCTCCTCGCGCGGCAGGACGGCGATCTTGACGGCGGCGCTCGGCGAGAGGCGCTTGTCGTCGACGGCCCTGCGCGCCTTCGGCGACAGGTCCGCGACCTTCAGGTAGTCGCGGACCGACTGCTCGCCGCACCCGAGCGCGACCATGATCTCGTTGATCGATGCACCGAGGTTCGTGAGGTGCTGCGCCTTCGCGGCCTTGACCATGTACGTGTCGCCGCGCCGGTGCTCGTTCTCGCTGAGCATCGCGAGGCCCATCTCGATGTCGGAGCCCTTGCGCGCCGCGACGGGCACGAACACGCGGTCACGCTTGCCCGCCTTCTTGAAGAGGGCGTTCGCGATGCGCGCCGCGCGGAC
>OBEQ012800237.1_pt1 | contig 10456 bp, 10 predicted proteins | sample 1670901 | NCBI WGS metagenome assembly OBEQ01 (sample SAMEA104232315, study PRJEB22302) | groundwater metagenome | biome: forest; feature: aquifer; material: groundwater | place: USA | collected 2011-08-07 | depth 5.4 m | reverse complement strand
TTCTAGGATTACCATGGCCGGATAGTCCCAGTAATTTGCCCGTATGTTTGTGAGGAGTAAAACCTAAGTACTTTGTGATGCTACCATAGAAATAACCTAAGGAATCTATAAATGATGAGCTTGCAACTTCTTTAATTTGTCCGTTTCGGCATTCGTATAAACCGTTAGAGACATCACTGCCCCAGCCATCGGCTGTGAGTGTATAGCAGTTGTTCCAGCCGCTGGTAAAGTATGCGCTAGCGGCGTGAGCCACGTGATGGGCAACTCTTTTTACGGGTCTACCGTAATTTTCAATCTGTTTTATGTATTCAACGTGTCGATTATTTATAACATATTCATTGTAAGCGTATCTTTTCCATAGTATTTCCAACTGGGCTTTTTTTCTTTCAGTGTTAATCTTTTTAGATTTTTTTATAAGGTCGGCCATTCTTTCAAATATGGGTTTTCTATTTTCTTTGAGATGAGTGCCGTCGTGAGTGGTTATAAAATCAACATTTTTTATAGAAATTCCAGCTTCTTTCAGGACCCAGTCAATTGAAAGACGAGGAAGGCCATACCAATTCTTAATCCTGTTTAGTCTTTCTTCGGCGATGGCGCAAATTATTTTGCCGTTTTTAATTATAGCTGCTTCGGCAGTGGAGTTATAGGAAATTCCCAAAATGGTGATATCTTTTTTCTTCATTTGGTTAGAAATTTTATTTCTTCTTCCAAGGTGGGTAAATTGATTTTCAGTTTTAACGCCTTATCTACATTAAGCCACATCTCTTTTGGGCGGTCGGCTAATCCGGACTTATTTTCAACAGAAATAAGATTTATTTTTCCTTTAAAATTCTTGAATTTGGTTAAAACTAATTTGCCAACTCTAGCCTTAGAAAGAAAATTTTTGCTGCCAATGTGAATCAGCCCGATACCTGATTTGTCGTTTATGTCTAATATCATTTTCGCCAAAGTTGGCGCGCTTAGAGGATTAAAATTAACGTCACTAAAAAGATCTATGTTTTTATTATTCTTAATACTATCTACAAGCCATTCAAAGAAATTAATCGCTGGACGTTTTAAGGGGTGGATTCCGATGGGGGCGGTTCTCACTACTAACCCTTGACCATAAGACAAAACAGCTTCTTCCCCAAGCAGTTTGCTAAGAGAATAATAATTTTTTGGATTTGGTGAATCATTTTCCCGATAATCACCAGTGATACCGTCAAACACAGAAGGTGTTGATATGTAGATCAATTTGGAATTTAACTTTTTGGCCAGCGAAACAACGTTTCTAGTTCCGACAACGTTGGCTAGGAAACAGCTTTTTTTGTCAGTCTCGCATTTATTAACATTAGTTAATGCCGCGCAGTGAATTATTAGATCAAATTTAGCTGAGTGAAAATTGTCAGCGAAAGTCGGATCGCTAATATCATGCTTAAATTTTTTTATGCCAAGATGGACAAGCTGACTGTTGTTGTTGAATAAACCAACTATTTTGTGGCCCAGTTTAGTCAAATGGCTAATTATTTCTGAACCTAGTAAACCACTGGCACCTGTCACTAATATTTTCATTTGTATTTTGTTTGATTTTTTTTGGGCAAATAAACTTTGCCATATGCCGAGGGTTTTCCCCAAATATTATCTTTCCACCACTGACCGTCTTTTATCCACCACACTCTTGGGTCACGATAGGTGTCGGCAACTCTGTCAAATTCAGGCTCGTTCCAGCTAACGTATTTGAGCCAACGATACAGGTCCTTTGATTTAATGTGATCCATTTTTTTCACTATTTCTACTGCTTTTTTGCGGTTCATAAGACCGGATCGTATGTCTTTAGAAGTATGATCGGTGGCTCGGCCATAGCCGAATTTTATGAATTTCATATAGTCATGAATTCCGTTTTCGTGCATGTCATCTAGGTTAGACATCTTTCGGTAGGTTCTTTCAAAAGGTATCTCCGCTTCTTTAAAACCATATTTTTTGATCATCATGGGACCATGGTTATTTGCATCCCATTTAAAGTAGTTAGAAATATAAATACCTCTTATCTCGACTTTGTTTATATCTTCATCGGATGGGTACATCCAGGGAATTAGTTCTTGCTTCGTTAATTTTTCGCCAAACCTAGGCGCGAGTTTTAAAAAGTCATACCACTCATAACCTCTTAGGGCATGTTCGTGCCGGAAACGGTATGTAAATTCAACAAAATCATTGTAGGAATGCATTCCGCCTAAATCCATAAAACCATGTTCACCCCAGATCATCAGGGGAGTTTTTGTTTCAACGGCAACTCTTATGGGATAAGTAAATATTCCGGCATGAGCATGCCAATTCATATCGCCCATGATTCTCATTCCTAGTCGGTTTAATTTTTTAAGCACGTTAATGCTGGGTGTAAAAAATATATGGTCAACACCAAAAACCTCGCGCATATTAATGAGGTTTTTCATCCCTGTGGGTGTGTAATTATTGCCGTGGTAGGTGACAAGGAGGGGATTGAGCTTGCAGACAGTTTTTATAATATGGGTTTGAAAGTAACTGTCTTTTCCGCCGGAAACTGGAATTATACAGTCATAGCCAGCTCCATCCTTATTGCGGTATTCAGCAACTAATTTCTTGAATCTTTTTTCTCTGTCTTTCCAATCTATTTTTTGACTTTGATTACTTGTTCTACAACCGGAACAAAAACCACTTTCATCAAAAGCCAAAGGTACAGCCGAGCTGGAAGGATACGTACACTTGTTGCAGTATTTGACCTTGTTCATGGTTATCTAAAGTTTAATTTGTTTTGTTTCAGCAACTCTTTTGTTCGAGGATAACTTAGTTCGGTGAAGTGGAAGATATTTCCAGCGGCGATGGCTGATACATTTACTCTTTTTGCCAAGTTTACAAAATCATTTAAACTGCCCGCACCGCCGCAAACAATGACCGGAAGTTTGGTTGAAACAACCACTTTTTTGATTGTTGCAATGTCATATCCGTTAGCCTTGCCGTCGCGATCTATGGAATTGAGGAATATCTCGCCAGCGCCAAGCTGTTCACACTTTTTTATCCAAGAGAAAATATCTTTTTTGGTATTTTTTTTGCCCCAATTTGTAAATACTATCGGTCGGTTTTTAATTATTTTGTAGTCAATGGATATCACTATCGCTTGAGAGCCGTATTTTTTTGCGGCCTCAGAAATAAGCTTTGGATTTTCAAATGCGCCAGTATTGAGGGTTATTTTGTCTGCTCCATTTCTGATTCTAAAATCTATATCTTCCATAGTTCTTATTCCGCCGCCGACAGTTAAAGGCATAAAACAAACCTTAGCGATATTACGCATAATGTTCTCAATTGAGCTATAGGACTTTATCTTGTGATCGTCTCGGCGCAAATCATAATTTTTTTCACGACTGATGTCAACATAGATTAACTCATCAACCTTCCATTCGTTGTAGCGCTTGGCTTCGTTTACAACATTGCCGATGTTTTGGTGGTATGAAAAATCTTCACTCCTGACAATTAAGCCGTTTTTAATATATAAAACTGGGATAAGACGAGTTTTTAGCATTTTATTTTGGAGAAATTTTCTAGTAATTTTAGGCCGGCAGACTGGCTTTTTTCGGGATGAAATTGACAGCCGAAAATTTTACCAATATTTATGACTGAAGCAAATTTTATTCCGTATTCGGTTTCACCGATTGTGGCAGTTTTTTTAGTCGGCTGGCAATAGAAGCTATGTACAAAGTAAAAACAGGAGTTATCGTCAATATTTTTAAATAAAGGCGAAGTGCTGCTCTTTATTTTTAAATTATTCCAGCCGATGTGAGGGACTGGCAGGTTTTTTGCCTTGTCTTTGAATGACAAAACTTTTCCTTTTATAAGACCTAAGCCTTTATGTTGACCATCTTCTAGGCTAGTTTCAAAAAGAAGTTGCATTCCTAAGCAGAGTCCCAAAATAGGTTTTCCTTGCTTGGCAAATTCCATAATTTTTTTGGAAAAACCAATCTGATTAAGCTTCTCCATAGCTGGTCCGAAAGCGCCGACTCCGGGCAAAATTATTTTATCGCACTTATCAATCTCTTCTTGTCTGCTGATGATTTTGTGTGGTATTTTTAAATAATCCAGTGAGTTCTTTACTGATTGTAAATTGCCAATACCATAATTAATTATTCCAATCATGCGATGTGGCTTAATTTAAGAGGGGTTCCTTTTTCTAAGTCGAACTTAGAGGGTTTGCCCATAACTCTAGTATAATGTTTCGGTTCAAGGCCATGACCGGGACGAATAGAACGCACGTTCTTATTAGTAAATTTGTCTCCTTTCTTAATATCTTCAACCACGAATAAAGATTTTCTGAAAATAATATTTTCTGATTCTTTTGCTCCTGGTCTATGAGAAGGTTTGCCGATGGTTTTCTCGGTATCTCTAACAGAGCAGACCAAATTTTCGAATTCCTTAGGTTCAAGAGAAAAAGCTGTATCTGGTCCGTCTTCAGTTCTAGATATGATGATATGTTTTTCTATTATCGAAGCTCCTAGGGCGACCGATATCGTTGGCACTAATATACCTGAACTGTGGTCGGATATGCCAACAATTAAGTTTAATTTTTTTGCTAAGTCTGGGATAGTAGCCAAATTCATCTCTTCATATTTGGCAGGATAAGAACTTACGCAATGAAGCAAGGCTACTGTAGGACAGCCAGCTTTTTTAAGAGTCCGGATGGCTAGCTTAACTTCTTTCAACGAAGCCATGCCTCTAGACATTATCACCGGTTTTCGGGTCTTTCCGATTCTTTCCAAGAGTGGAATGTCAACTACTTCAAATGACGCTACTTTATAAAGAGACACACCCATTTTTTCTAAAAAATCGACCGAGGTGTTGTCAAACACACTTGAAAAAAATATAAGCCCTTTTGTTTCTGCATACTTTTTAAGTATGGGCAACCACTCCCAAGGCGTGTAGGCCTTCTTGTATAAGCTGTATAAGGATTGGCCTTTCCAAGCTTTGTTTACTTTGACTTGAAAATATTTCTTGTCAGAGTCTATGGTGATTGTGTCGGGGGTATAGGTTTGTAGTTTTATCGCATCAACACCTGCTTTTGCGGCGGCATCAATTATCATGTAAGCTTTTTTTATATCATGGCCGTGATTTGCCGACATCTCAGCAATTATAAAAGTCGGCTGATCTGGACCGATTAACTTCTTGCCTGTTTTTGTTTTTATAGTAAAAGATTTCATTTATTTGAATTTATAACTGCCAGATTTTAAAGCCTTAATGCCTTCTTTTTCTTGAGCTATTCTCTTCTCCATGTTAGCAGTGCTATAAGCTTTGGATATTATCTTTTTCCATTTTGACGGGTCATGTTTAATAACTATGTTTTCTCCGGAAATAAGTCCTACTTTATTTTTTAAAATTTTAAGTTCGGGAATATAAGTGATCATGGCCCTAATTCTCGGCAAGTGATATCTGTTTGATATAACAAATACTTTGTCGTACTCTTTTATTAATTTTTTAGTTAATTTTAACTCTTGGAACGTTGTCAGTGATTTTTTGTCTTCTATGATTTTTTGTTTCGGAACTCCTAACTCAACAAGCTCCCTTTTGATTACAGAAGAAATTGTTACCGTTGTCGGTTCATGTAATCTTTTACCCTTGCCGCCGGAGGCTAGAATCAAACTATTTTTGCTGTTTTTGTATAGATAGTATCCGGCCAGAACTCTTATTTGTTCTCCGCCCACTTTCCCACCCTCATTAAGACCTCTTGTTTTCCATGAGCCATTTTTATCTTTAACTAAACCACCGCCGAGTATTACGATTACGTCTTTTTTATTTTTGTCTTTTCTGTATTTCATTTATTGGTGCATGAATAGCGTGTTTTTGCTCGCAGTCAGCGTTAATGGAAGCAATCTCTGGGTGCTGGTCTAGGAATTTTATGGCTTTGTCGGCGGGTACTAATTTGTAGCCATTAAATTTTTCATAAATCATATCTATCAACGCAAAGTCTTCCGGGTAATCTACGGTCAACCGATAGGATCTATTTAACTCTTTAGGTGCGATTACAATTTTACCTATTTTGTACTCGCCCTTTTTGTTTTGCCAGAAGTGGGGAGTTACGTGTTCTGTTTCGATGTTTTCAGTTGCTTCACGATGAGCCTTCTCTAAAGCAGAAAAAGAAAATACTTCTACGTCTAATCCTCTAGGGAAAGTTCTTTCTCCCGGGGCAACATTGCTTACGTAGTCACATTTTTGATTTTCACGGGCTTTAAAAATACGATCAATAGTACCCGGATCTGTCAGGGGACAATCGCCAGTAACTCTAGCAATGGTGTCTAGTTTATATTTTTTAGCAGTGTCGTAATATCTGGAAAGGACATCATTAGTGCTACCGCGATAATAGTGGATTTTGTATTGTTTACAAAACTTTTCTACTTGATCGTCGCTTTTGTCTTTGGTAGTTGCAATGATAACAAGATCGGCATGTTTAGACTTTTTACATCTATTATAGACATGCCAAAGAGACGGTTTTCCATTCAGGTTTTTTAATATTTTCCCTGGCAAACGTGATGATCCCATCCGAGCTTGAATAATTATCCCTATTTTATTTTTTTTGTGAGTCATATAATTATTTCTTTAGTAAAAATATTTCATCTTGATTGTCGCTGTTAAGATATTTTAATTTTTCCCCCTTAACAATTTTAAGATTCGGGAAAAGATCCAAATATATTTTGCAGAAATCAGCTTTCCAGAGGCGATTTTTATTGTCCCGATAGTTGATGTCAACATGTTTAGGACTGTAGTATTCATATCCCCAGATATATTTTTTGGAGACTCTATATATCTCATTCATTGCCCTTTTAACATCTTTGGGGTTGATATGTATCAAAACCCCAGAAGTGAATACTAGGTCGAAATATTTGTCCTTGAACGGGATATCAAAAGCACTGCCATTGATGATGTTTATGCCCTTTGTGTGGGTTTTTGCTATCTCTACGGCTTTTGGAAATACTTCGATTCCATACAAATTATTAAAACCTTGACCCTGAAGCAGGGCTAATTGATTGCCCACATTACACCCGACTTCGAGGATATTTTTAAATTTTAATTTGCCCAAGAATTCTTTATTAAGTCGAGATCTGGAGATACCAAAATTATTTGTATACAAAAGATCCAACTCTTTGGTAGAAAGTTTGTTTCTTTCTAAATATTCAGAACCAAAATTAGATAACCAGAACCGCTCTTCTTTAGTAGTTTTAGACGTTGGCACATAATTTTTTATCATATAAGCTTAGCATTAAGAATGTGTTTTTTGATGTTCTTATCGTCTAACCATTGAGTATTGGTATCGCTGGTAAATTGGAAATTTTTAGACATTTTTTTACCATTCTTTATATACTTTCTATAAGTATTACTACCTAACAAAGATGATATTTCTGGAAGAATAACAAAATAATCACCCATAATAAATGTATTTCTTGATTCATGTGTGGTCAGGAGAACCTCGTGCATTTTTTCGCCGGGCCTTAGCCCTATTACTTCTATTTTTGCCTCTGGAGCGATAGCTTTAAAAAGATTGCCGATTTTCATACTAGGAATATTGGGTACGAATATTTCTCCACCTTCCATCTTTTCTAAAGCAAAGGTTACCAGCTGACAGCTTTGCTTAAGAGTAAGCCAAAATCTAGTCATGTCCGGATCTGTTATTTTTATGTTTTTTAGCTTGTTTTGGCTGGTCAAAATTGTTTCAATGATACTGCCGCGAGAAGCGACCACGTTTCCGTATCTGACGGCGCTGAAAGCTGTTTGTTTGGGTGAATAAGAATTGGCTGCTACAAACAATTTTTCAGCGCTAAGCTTTGTCGCCCCATAAAGATTAATTGGTTGGACGGCCTTGTCGCTGGAGATTAGTAAAACTTTTAGTACACGTTGATTAATTGCGGCCTCAATTACGTTTTGAGATCCTATTATATTGGTTTTAATTGCTTCGGTTGGATTATATTCTAGCATCGGTACCTGTTTTAACGCTGCTGCATGAATAACTATATTTACTCCTCTGAAAGCCATTTCTAAGCGTGATAGGTCGCGGACGTCACCTAAAAAGTATCTAAGCTTTGAATTGGGATCGAGCATTTCTTCCTGCATCTTAAATTGTTTAAATTCGTCCCGACTGAAAACTATTACCTTTTTAGGCTTACAATTTTTGAGTAAATACTGTATAAAAGTTTTACCAAAAGAGCCGGTTCCACCGGTAATAAGAATTGTTTTGTTGTTGAAAATATTTGTCATTACAAACGTTATTCAGCCACAAGCTTAATGTATCAAAAAGTGTCAAAAGGTGTCAACTTGACTAAGTTAAGAATAGATAATAAATTAAAAAGCCCCTGGGGGGGGGCTTTATTGGAGATAGTTACTATATCGCACTACTTTAATTAGGTTTATTAAAAATATCAGATCTGTTTTCGGCCAAATCCTCGTTTTCTATATACCAGTTATATGTTATTCTTAGGCCTTCCTCTAGGCTGATTTGAGGTGTAAATCCAATCTTTTTGGCTCGAGTAGTATCAAAGAGCCTTTTCCTGTCGCCACTTGGTTGGGAACTGTCCCAGACTATATCTAGTTTCTTGCCGGATACTCGCACAATAGTTTCTACAAGATTTTTGATGGTAACACCAGTGCCACTGCCCAGATTAATCGGATAATTTGGACCGAGTTGCAATGCGACTGTCAACATCATGCCTCTGGCAACATCATCAGTATAGATAAAGTCTCTTATGGCGCTTCCGTCGCCCCAGACAACTATTTCTTTATTTGATTCGGCTACTCTTTTAATTAACGAAGGCACAACCATGGAGTTGAAAGGGTTAAAGTTATCATAAGGGCCGTATACGTTTGCTGGCCTTACAATAGAAACACTATCCCAGCCATACTCTGTCTCATAAATCTTAGCTTGATATTCACCCATTCTTTTAGCACGAGCCGCCCCGGGATCATTTGGTGAATAAGGCCCTTCAAGGGGGTCATTCTCATAAAATATTTCGGCTGGGGGATATACACAATTTGAGCTAGTGAACAAAAAAGATTTTACACCTTGGCGACGAGCCGCTTCCATGAGGTTGGTATTATACATTATCATTGGCACATAGTAGCTGGCTGGTTTTGTCGTGGCAGTTTTGGGCGATCCTTTCGTGCACAGAAGGTTAAAAACGATATCCATGCCTTGGCAAACATCCACACAGTTTCTTAATTCAGTTAAATCGCAACACACATATTCAGCATGAGCATGAGCCCTATTACCATTATCGAGAGAAGCAATTCTAACATGGGCTCCCATTTCAATAAGCATTTGAACTAAGGGTCGGCCAATCAGGCCAGTACCACCGGCTACTAAAACATTTTTATCGTAAAAAAATTCATTATTGGACATAGTCCCGCCCGTTTTATTGTAAAGTTTCCGGATATGATCTTAAACAATAAATACGTATTCGTCTAGATGCTCTAAATCTTAGCCAACTCTCGACTATGCAAAAGCCAGGCGTGACCTTGGAAAAAATCTTTAGCTGTTATTGCATCAAGTACCAAATCTTGAAAACTTGATACCTCATGTTCCATTATCCATAGTGGACTAGAATTGAATGTTTTGAATTTTACGGCGCTAATCCGCTCTATCTCTTTTGTCTCTAGCAGTTTTTTATAAATTGGATCTTTTATGGAGTCAGCTCCTGACATCATTTCATCTGTTGTCCAAAAGGAAGTTTTAAGACTTGTGCCTGGAATTACTATCCAACCATCTTTTACCTCGGTAAGATTGTCAATGTAGTGGATGGTATATTTTTTTATTAATTCTGGACGGATTGTGCCAACGAGATGCATATTATAACCAGTTCGATAGGTATAAAACTCCTTTATACCTCGACTATCTAGTGCTTTTAGGAGATTGGCAACGGCCATTCGAGAAGGAAAAATATCTGTAAAAAATTTCCACATATTCCACATAAAAATACCGGCGAGTATTATAAAAATCAACGGTGATAGACGTGAAAAAACGACTGTCCCTGTTTCTTGCAGAGCATAGCCGATAAACAGCAGGAATCCCAAATAAGCTGATAAATATATCCGGCCACTTTTTGGTGAATTTGTTAACTCGCCCCAAATACATGGCAACAAAGATACAAACAAAACTAGGACCGTATTTGTTAAGCCCCAACCATTGTGCGTGATTAAGCTTGAGATGACTAAAAAAAATAGTGAAGCGCAAAATATCAATATTGGTCCCGGAATAAATTTTAAGAAAAATCTGGGCAACCAGACAAAACTGCTGGGGGTAAAGTATCTATCTACCCTTATACCTTTGGCCGCGAAATATTCGACCCAACACCTAAAAGACGTCTTCTGCCTAATTTGATTTTCTCTTATATAGTGCCAATAGAAAGACAGCCCATTTTTGACATTAGGAAGAGTCCAGAATAATACCATGGCCACAAATCCGGATAGAAAT
>OBEQ011376510.1_pt1 | contig 10457 bp, 19 predicted proteins | sample 1670901 | NCBI WGS metagenome assembly OBEQ01 (sample SAMEA104232315, study PRJEB22302) | groundwater metagenome | biome: forest; feature: aquifer; material: groundwater | place: USA | collected 2011-08-07 | depth 5.4 m | reverse complement strand
AGCCTTCTTTTCATCTTTCTGCCATGAACTCCACCTGGGGGAATATTAAGACGTCTTTTTAGACTCGCAGAGTCTTTCTCAAGAATATTAAGTCCTTCTCTTCGTGCTAATTTATGTTTTGGTCCTGTATATCTTGCCATAATTTAAAATTTTAGATTCTTCTTTTCTTTTTTGCTCTTGGTCCATTATGCGGAATTGGCGTTATGTCTGCAATTAAAGAAATAGATAATCCGCCGCTTTTAATTGCTCGCAGGGCCGAATCTCTGCCTGCTCCGGGACCCTTAACGTATACTTCAACTGTTTTCAAACCTTTTTCAACTGCCTTTTTAACAACAGCCTCCATTGCGCTACTTGCTGCAAAAGGGGTCGATTTTCTTGTGCCTTTAAAACCTGCTGATCCGGCAGAACTCCAACCAATAGGATCTCCCTTATCATTGGTAACTGTTATTAAAGTATTATTAAATGTAGAAGTTATATAAGCACGACCAACACTTGTTACTGTAACCTGAGCTTTTTTTACTACTTTTTCTTCTGCCATATTAGTTACTTAGATTCCTTTTTCGTATCTGTTTTTGTTGCTTCTTCTTTCTTAATTGCTCCAATTGTAATTCTTTTTCCTCTTTTTGTCCTTGCATTGGATCTTGTGCGCTGACCGCGGACAGGCAAGTTTTTACTATGCCTAGATCCCCTGTAAGAAACAATTTCCTTAAGTCTTTTTATATTTGAGCTCACTTCTGCTCTTAGATCTCCTTCAAGCTTATATCCTTCCAATACTTTTTGAATTCTCTTTTGCTCATCTTCAGATAAAGATTTTACTCTTTTTGCGCTATCTACTTCTGCTTTTTTAAGAATACCTACAACATTTCTTCGTCCGATTCCATAGATGTAAGTTAAAGCAATATCAACTCTTTTTAAATCTTGTAAATTATATCCTGCAATCCTCATAACATAAGTTGAAAGTTGAAAATGGAAAGTTGAAAGTTATTTTTCAATTCTCAACTCTCAATTCTCAACTATTTATATCTGTAAACTATTCTGCCTTTTGCCTTATCGTAAGGAGTCATTTCTACCCTAACCTTATCTCCAGGCAATATTTTAATAAAATTCATTCTCATCTTGCCTGACAAATGGCAAAGAATTATAGCTGCGTTTGTCAGTTCTACTCTAAAAAGTGTATTGGGTAAAGATTCCTTAACTACTCCCTCTATCTCAAAAGATCCCTGGTGTGCCATAATAAAATAGACAATAGAAAATGGAATATAGAAGATAGTTATTTGAAAATAGAGGATCGGTTAGAAAAACAAAGTCAATATTCTAACTTCTATCCTCAAAATTCTACTTTCTATCGTCTATCATCTATTGTCTAAGGTATTATAGCAGACTAGCCTCTAAAGAACAAGCTATTTAGTTAACACTATTGCCCCCTCGTTTGTGATGGCTATTGTCCTTTCAAAAAGCCCTGACAAGCTCTTGTCCTTACTTTTTATTGTCCACCCATCGCTTCCCGAATACACAACATCTCTTTTCCCCATATTGTAGATTACCTCAATTGCAATTGTCATACCAATTTTCAAAAGGGGAGTTTCCAAGACAGGGCCATCCAAAAACCCTGGCACTTCAGGATCTTCGTGAAGCTGCCTGCCAACTCCATGTCCAATAAGACTTCTTACCACAGAATATCCAAAACCTTCAACGATCTTTTGAATAGCTTTTGATATGTGTCCAATTCTATTTCCTGCTTTTGCGTTTTTTATCCCTTCCCAAAGCGCTTTTTCCCCAGTCTGCAAAAACCTATCAATCTTATCGTAGTTTTGAGTTTTGAGTTTTGAGTTTTGAGTTGCAACGCGAAGCGTTTGTGCTGCGTCCGTATGAAATCCCTTATAAAATACACCGCAATCTACACCAACCACATCGCCTTCCTTTAGTTTGTATTCTGTCGGAACTCCATGGACCACAACATCGTTTGTTGAGACACAAATTGTATGCTTATAACCGTCTACTTTTTTAAACCCCGGTTCTCCCCCTTTTTCTACAATTAATTTTTCTGCTAATTGATCTAGTTCAAATTCCGAAACCCCCACTTTTGCATGATCTAAAACTTTAAACAAAACATCAGCGAGAATTTTCCCGCCTTCTCCCATAATTTTAATTTCCTGTTCTGTTTTTAAATCAATCATTACAGCTTGTTAGCTAAATTTATTATAATATTGCAGGTTTCCTCTTTGGAAATGTTGGAATCATCCAAAATAAAATAGCCAAACTTTTCAGGAGTTTTAACTAAGGCATGATTTTCTTCGATGTCTTCAAAATCTCTTTGTTTAATTTCTCCCAAAACTTTATCAAAATCTTCCTTTTCTCCTCTATTTTCAAGCTGGTTTACCCTTCTTGAAGCTCTTGTTTTGGGATCTGCAGTGAGAAATATTTTTAAGTCCGCGTTTGGTAAAACATGTGTTGCTATATCACGTCCTTCGGCAATAAAAGTTATGCCTTTTTTTATTGTAGAAGCAGCGATATTTTGCTGCCTTAAAATCATATCTTCTCTTACTTTTTCGAGATGAGCAACCTTTGGCGCCACATTATCAACCGTTAATGTCCGGATTTCTTTAGTAACATCATTTCCGTTTAACAAAACCGATTCTTTGATAAAATCTATATGAATATTCTTAAGTGAAGATATTACATCTTGTGGATTATTAAGATCTATTCCATTATTTAGACAATATAAGGCAACACAGCGGTACATTGCACCAGTATCAAGATAAATACCATTTAGCTTTTCTGCTAAAAGTCTGGCAATTGTCCCTTTTCCTGACGCAACCGGACCATCTATTGCGATTTTTATTGGTTTATTCATAAATATTGATAAAATTAAGAGGGTAAATTATTTTATTTTTTCCAGAATTTCTTTATGTATTTCTTCTATGCTTTTTTCTCCATCAATTTCCATAAGCTGTCCTTTTTTGCGATAAAAATCCAAAACCGGCTCTGTTAGCTTATGGAAAAGTTCGATCCTTTTTCTGATTGCAGTCAAGGTCTCATCTTCTCTTCCCTCTCCATTTCTATATGAAAGCCTCCATAATGCTTCTTTGTCTGAAACTCTAAGATAAACAACTTTGTCAACGCCATTTTCAAACTTTTTTACCTGCTCTAAAGTTCTTGGGAAACCATCGAGAATATAGCCATTTACATACTCTGATTTTTTAAGATATTCGCTAACTATTTCAACCGTCTTCTCATCAGGGATAAGAAATCCTGCATTCATTATTTCTTTAATATACCTGCCAAGAGGTGTTTTTTCTTTAGCCATTTCTCTAAAGATATGTCCTGTTGAAAGATAAGGAATTTTAAGTTTTTCAGACAAAAGATTGCCTTGTGTTGATTTTCCCGCTCCTTGTATTCCAATTAATATAATTTTCATATCTCAACCTTCAATTCTCAACTTACTTATTATATCCTTCGTAATTTCTCATTACCAGCTGCGCTTCAACTGCCTTAATCGTTTCCAAAACTACCGAAACAACGATTAAAATTCCTGTTCCTCCCAAGAGAAGTGTTTGAACATTTGTGAAAGCCCTAGCGACAGTTGGAAAAATTGCGATAATGCCCAGAAAAATTGCACCGGCTAATGTTATGCGGGTCAACACGTAATTTAAATAACTTGCTGTAGGAGTTCCCGGTCTAATGCCTGGAATAAACCCCCCATATTTTTGTATTTCCTCAGCTATCTTTTTTGGATTGAAAATTACAGCGGTATAAAAATATGTGAATCCTACAACTAACAAGAAATAAAGACCATTATAAAATGGCCCTGATGGATTAAATAATCCGGTAACCGTTGTAGCTATTGAGCTTAAAAGTTTGTTTGGCGAAGCAGTTAGATAATTTGCAACTATTGAAGGCAGAAGAACTAGGGAAACAGCAAATATTATTGGAATTACTCCCGCCTGATTGACGCGAAGGGGAAGATGGGTAGACTGACCTCCGTACATTTTATTTCCTCTAACTCTTTTTGCATAATAAACCGTTATTCTTCTTGTTCCCTCATTTATGACAATTATGGAAGCTATTACTAACAGACCTAGTACCAAAAAAGTGATTAGATTAAAAAAATTAGTAGCGTTTACAGTCGATAGCGTCTGACCAAAAATAACAGGAATTCTTCCGACTATTCCCGCAAATATAAGAAGAGATATTCCATTTCCAATTCCCTTTTCTGATATCAATTCTCCCAACCAGACTAAAAGCATTGTTCCCGCAGTCATTGTCGCAATAAAAGAGACAACATCTATCGTGCTTAATGTCGAAATAATTCCTTGACTACGGAGCAAAGCATACATGCCAATTGATTGCAAGATAGCTAAAGGTACAGTTAGCATTCTTGTGTATTGATTTATCTTCTGTCTGCCTGACTCTCCTTCTTTGGATAAAGCTTCCAATTTTGGGAAAACCATTGTTAAAAGCTGTAAGATAATCGAGGCATTGATATAAGGATTTAATCCTAGCGCCATTACGGAAAAGTTAGCAAGTGTACCACCGGAGAAAATATCCAAAAGTCCCAAGAATTGATTTTGTGAGAAGAGATTTTTTAGTGCGCCTAGATTTACACCTGCAACCGGTATGTGAGCAAAAATTCTAAAGACTATGAAGATACCTGCGGTAAATAAAAGTTTTCTCCTTACGTCCGGAGTTTTAATACTCTTGCTAAATATTCCAAAGATATTGTTCATAACAAGAAAAAATTAGGCTTCTACTTTTCCACCTGCTGCCAGAATTTTTTTCGCCGCACCTTTTGATACTGGTAATTTTACAACCAAAGAAACAGAGATCTTTCCGTCTCCTAGAATTTTAATTCCATATTTTTTTGCAGATTCGCTGTCTACAATATGATTTTCAGTTAGGGACTTTATATCTACAATACTATCTTTTTTTAATAAATTTAAAGCCTTAACATTAACAACAATTGGCCCATTAGCAAAGGATTTATTTTTGCCTTTTCCTCTCATAAACGGAAGTCTTTTAATAAGAGTTAATGCTCCTCCCTCAAAAGAAAGAGGTCTTGAGCCTTTAGCATTTTGCCCCTTGGTTCCTCGTCCTCCCGTTTTTCCACGTCCTGATCCATGACCCTGACCTAGTCTTTTTTGTCTTTTTTTTGTAATTTTTTTCAAAGATGAGAGTTTCATATTATTTCTTAGATCTTACTCTATTATTTTTGTGATATCTTTCAGTTAAGCGTCTTAACGCTTCAATTGTTGCATAAACATTGCTTGCCTGGTTCTTTGTTCCTAAAACCTTTGACGAAATATTCTCTATTCCCGCTAGGGCAACAACACTTCTTACTGCCCCTCCTGCTATGACTCCTGATCCACGCGGAGCTGGTTTTAGCATTACTCTTGCTGCACCCAATTTTATTGTAAATTCAAAAGGAATTGTACCGTTAATAATTGGCACATCTATAATGTGTTTTTTACCAAGCAAAACTCCTTTTTTAATAGCTGACGCTATTTCAGGACCTTTACCAAGTCCAACTCCCACTTTTCCTTTTTTATTTCCTACAACAGTCAAAACTGAAAATCCAACTTTGTTTCCTCCTTTTGTTTTTTTAGAAACCCTATTAACTTGAACTATTTTTTCCTCGAACCCATCAGTTGGCCTATCTTTATAAAATCTTAAATCGCCGTTCATTAGAATTCCAGTCCTCCTTCCCGTGCACCTTGCGCAATTGAACTAACTCTTCCATGATATGCATAGCTTCCTCTGTCAAATACTATTTTTTTAATTTTCTTGTCAATTGCTTTTTTTGCCAATAAAGCGCCAACTGCCTTTGCTCTTGCGATTTTTCCAGGAATAGTTTCTTTAAGGTGTTTTTCGGAAACGCCTATAATTGTTTTTCTCGCCTCATCGTTTATAAGCTGAGCATAGATAAAACGATTAGACTTAAACACAGATAATCTTGGACGAGTTTCCGTTCCTCTAATTTTAGATCTCGTTCTAATCTGTCTTTTTATTTTCTGTTTGTTTTTATTCATAATACTTAATCGTTAAATGTTAATTGTTAAATGTTAAACGTTATTTCGCTCCCAATGCTTTTGCTGCTTTTCCAACTTTTCTCCTTATTTTCTCCCCAACATATTTTATGCCTTTTCCTTTGTATGGCTCTGGTGGTCTTATAGATCTTATTTTAGCTGCCATATTTCCAACCAAATTTTTATCTATTCCGGAAATTGTTATCAGATTATCCACAACAGCAAAATTTAACCCCAAATCTGCCGTAATTTTTACAGGGTGGGAAAAGCCAACAGAAATAGTAAGATCCTGACCTGCAACTTGAGCTCTATAGCCAACGCCGGACAACTCAAGTTTTTTTTCAAATCCGCTAGTAACACCTGTAATCATGTTGGAAATCATTGCTCTTGTCAGGCCCAAAGATGGCTTTAAGCCTTCGTTATTTTTACTTGCCCCTCCGAATCCCGACGCGTCGGGAGAAGTGGGGTTTTTTAAAGAAACTATTAGGCGTCTTTCGACAAGCTTTACATCAATACCATTCGGAATTCTAAATGAAAGATTTCCTTTAGGACCATTTATTCTAATAATATCATTTTCGAAAGCAACACTTACGCCTTCTAGAATGCTAACTGGTTTTTTTGCAAGTTTAGACATAAAATTACCAAATTCTAAAAAGAACCTCTCCTCCTATATTTTTCTTCAAAGCCTCACGGCCCGTCATTACTCCTTTATTTGTAGAAAGTATTATCGTATGCCTGCCTCTTCTTTGAATTCCAGGAATTTCGGAAGCGCTAGCATATTTGCGTAAAGATGGCTTAGAAACTACCAATACATCTGTAAAGATGGGAATTCTTTTTTCATACTTAATTTTCGCAACTATAACTTTCTTATCATCCTTTATCGTAGCTTCAAAGCCATCCAAAAACCCCTCGCTTACCAAAACTTTGCAAATTGCTCTATTAATTTTTAAATTGTCTAAAGCAACTTCTTTTCTCTTGGCTCTTGTTGCGTTTTTAATTCTTATGATTAAATCTGAAACTCTGTGATTCATAGATTCTAAAACAATTACCAACTTGATTTAAGTACTCCTGGCAATTGTCCCTTCAAAGCAAGCTCTCTAAAGCATAGCCTGCACAAACCAAATCTCCTGATGTAAGAACGCGATCTTCCGCATATATTACATGTGTTTTTCTGTCTTACTTTATATTTCGGCTTACTTCTTGCTTTGATTATGTTAGATTTTTTAGCCATAAGATTATTTTACAAAAGGCATACCCATTGCTTTTAGCAATGCAAAACCACCTTTATCATCAGTTGCGGTTGTAACAATACTCACTTCAAATCCTTGTATTGTGTCAATTTTCCCAGGATCTATTTCAGGAAAAACTGTGCTTTCGGTAAAGCCTAATGTGTAGTTACCCTGACCATCAAAACTTACCTTTCTCACACCATGAAAATCTCTAAATCTTGGCAGAACAACGCTTATCAATCTTTCAAAAAAATCATACATTTTTTTACCCCTCAAGGTTACAACAAGACCAATTTTATCTCCCTCTCTTAACTTAAAAGAGGATATAGATTTGCGAGCCGAAGCCCATTTGGGCTTTTGACCTGTAACCTGAGCCATAATTACAGCAGCTTTTTCTAAATTCTTTTTATCAACTATAGCATCTTTCACTCCCATATTAACGACTATTTTTGAAAGACTAGGTACAGCCATAACATTTTTAAGACCCAACTCTTTCTGCAATGCTCCTGCAATTTGTTTTTTAAATCTCGTTTGTAAGTTATCCATAGCGAGCTACCAGTTATATTTTCTTCTCACACTTTGCGCAAACTCTGATTTTATCCAGCACCGATTCGGTGCTGGATTTATCATTTTTTTCCACTTTAAATCCAATGCGAGTTTGCAATTTGCAATGCGGACAGATAAGGGCAACATTCGAACTCGCTAAAGGCTTTGAAATTGTAACTATTTCCGAAGGCTGACCCTGAGCTCTTGCCTTAAGATGTCTTTTATATTGGTTAACGCCTGTTACCAAAACCTTTTCAATCTTAGGTAGAACTTTTTCTATTTTAGCCTCTCTACCTTTATCTTTTCCTGAAACTACTTTTACTAAATCACCTTTTTTTAATTTCATATTTTCTAAATAACCTCAATTGCCATACTCGCAATCTTTGAGAAACCTTTATCTTTTACCTCTCGAGCAATTGGGCCAAATACTCTTGTTCCTATTGGATTTCTGTCCTGAGCCGTATCTATTACAACTCCTGCATTATCGGAAAATCTAATAAAAGATCCATCTGACCTTCTTTTTTCTTTTCTGGTTCTAACAAGAACGACTTTTACAATCTGACTGTCCTTAACTGTTCCTATAGAACTTGCTCCTCTAACTACGCAATTTAATACGTCACCTATATATCCATATTTTCTTTGAGATCCTCCAAAAATATGAATAACCATAAGAGACTTTGCTCCGCTATTGTCCGCGACTTTTAATATTGTTCTATGCTGAACCATCTTTAATTACCTCCATTATTTTAAAATGTTTGGTTTTTGATATTGGCTTTGTTTCTACAATTTTTACCCTATCTCCAACAATGGGTGAAAAAGTTGAAATATCGGCATTTATCTTGTTATCTTTTTTAATAAGCTTTTTATATAGCGGATGAGGAAATCTCCTAGTAACGCTAACGACTGCAGTCTTGCGCATTTTAACTGAGACAATAACCCCATCAAGTATTTTTTTCATATTATGCCTTCCTCTTTGCCTGAATCTCGGCTAATTCTTTCAGTCTTAGAATCGTTAACATTTGCGCTATTTCTTTTCTTTTAAGGGAAATCAGGCTTGTATTTTTAAGTTTATTTTGCGTTTTGTCTAATCTTAACCCAACAAGCGCATCTTTTGCTTCTGCTGCTAAATTGTTTAGTTCTTTTATGCTTTTTAGATGCAATTCTTTTTTGTCTTTTGTTTTCATACTTCGATTTCGCTCAGTATTAAATATTATATTCAGATTTCATAACAATTCTTGTTTTTACATTTAGCTTGTACGACGCAAGTCTAAGGGCCGCAAATGCAATATCTTTTGTAACTCCACCCATCTCAAAAAGCATTCTTCCCGGCTTAACCGGAGCAACGAATTCAAATACATCTCCTTTGCCTCCGCCCATACGGGTTTCTGCAGGCTTTTTTGTAATTGGCTTATGAGGAAAAATTCTTATCCAAAGTCTTCCTCCTCTTTGAGTATAATGAGTGATTGCCCGGCGCGCTGCCTCTATTTGTCTGCTTGTAATCAATCCTCTGTCTTCTGTTAATAGACCAAATTCGCCAAAGGAGATTTTGACTCCTTTATGAGCTTTTCCTCTTACTCGGCCTTTTTGCTGTTTTCTGTATTTTGCTCTTTTTGGAACTAACATAATTTAGAAATTGAAAGTTGAAAGTTGAAAGTTGAAAATTATTTTTCAATTCTCAAGTCTCAATTCTCAACTCCTACTTCTCTCCCTTATTTATCCAAACTTTTACGCCAATGTAACCTTTTTTAGTTAACGCCGGGACACTGGCAAAAGCTATTCTTTCCCTAATGGTTGATAACGGAACTGTTCCTTTTTGTATTTTTTCTCTTCTTCCTATTTCAGCTCCGCCAACTCTTCCTGAAATAATAATTCTTACTCCCTTTCCGCCTGCCCCCATGACTCTTTCAACTGTTTGAGCCAAAACTCTTCTATGGGGAAGGCGTTTTACCAATTGGTCAGAAATATTTTTAGCAACTAAAAATGCATCCAAATTTGGCTCTTTAATTGGCTCTATTCTAATATCTATCTTAGGGGCCGCTTTAGAATTTTTTTTAATTTTTAACAATTTATATAAATATTCTTTTATTTCTTCCAAACCGCTTCCGGCCCTTCCAATTACCATACCCGGTCTTGATACGTTGACTATTAACTTTAAGCTATTAATAGATCTTTCTATTTCAATTTCAGATACTCCAGCATTTGCCAATTTAGCCATAAGAGCTTTTCTTAAGTTGTAATCTTCCAAAAGTACATCTTTATATTTTTTATCGTCAAACCAACGGCTGCTCCAATTATAAATTGTCCCAAGTCTTAAAATTTGCGGATTAACTTTTTGTCCCATAAGCTGCTCCTTTCGTCGCAGAATTTCCAATTTCCAATTTCCAATTTCCAATTAAATTTTTCATATTATTTTATTATTTGAGATTTGACATTTGAAATTTGAGATTGATCATCCGTAAGGATGATCTTAATATGACTGCTTCTTTTTTTATAAGGATGCTGTCTTCCCCTTGTTGATGGATGAGCCCTTTTAATGGCAGGTCCATCCCATACTTCAATTCCTTTAATAGTGAGAGCTTCCTTACTTTTCTTAGCATTATTAAGAGCATTGGCAATTGCGCTTTTAAATACAGCATTTAGAACACTTGCTCCTCTTTTT
>OBEQ010473879.1_pt1 | contig 10457 bp, 13 predicted proteins | sample 1670901 | NCBI WGS metagenome assembly OBEQ01 (sample SAMEA104232315, study PRJEB22302) | groundwater metagenome | biome: forest; feature: aquifer; material: groundwater | place: USA | collected 2011-08-07 | depth 5.4 m | reverse complement strand
TCCCGGCCCCGCTGTTTACCTCAGGCCGCCCCTAAAAAGCGGACATTTCACGTGCTAATCCACCGGACATATCATGTGCTAACGACAGGCGCAGAGTGATTTCTTGCCGGAGCCGCGAAAATCTGAGAGGATGTGCGCCAGCAGCCCCCGCTCAGAAAAGAAAACAGGAGGCCACTATGCCACGTTATCTCCAGCAAGTTTCCTACACGCCCGAAGGTTGGGCGGCGTTAATCAAGAAACCCCAGAACCGCATCGAGGTGGTGCGGCCGGTGATCGAAAAGCTGGGCGGAAAGATCGAAACCGCCTGGTTCACGTTCGGCGAGTACGACATCGTGGTTATTCTCGACCTGCCCGACAATGTGAGCGCCGCGGCGATCGCCATGGCGTTTGCAGCCGGGGGGGCGTGCAAGGCCGTCAAGACCACGCCACTGCTGAGCACGTCCGAGGCTGTCGAGGCCATGAAGAAGGCGGCCGCGAGCGGCTATCGCGCCGCAACCGCCGGCGCGTAAGTTCCGACTGGAACAGGTTCGCCGGGCTCACTGCAAGTAAGACAGGCGAACTGCTCGGAGGAGCGCTGCGTTCAAGCGCGCACGGAGGAATTCGTGTGCCCGGCTTACTGCCTTGTGGCGTCCCGGGAAGCGAGCGAAGAGGCTTCCGAGGAAAAGAAGCGGCGGAGGGAATCCAGCGAGAGATTAGAAGGCCGGGCGAGACGGTACTTCAAGTAGGTCCAGGGAATGTGGAAGAGGAGGACGCGAGGGCTGAACTTCATGCTGTCGGAAATCCAACAGCTATGCGTGCACCAGCAGTTGGCCTCGGGGATGGCGCGCACTTCCCGCTGCATTTGCGGCGAATGCAGCGCGGCGCCCAAGTCAAATTTGAAATCCTGCAGCCGGCCGATGGCGGGGCGCATCTCGCAGGCGCGGAATTCGCCGTTGTGATCAATCACGGCGCTGGTGACGCCCGCGAGACACGGCATGGGCCAGCGGTGGGGCTGCGCGAAACATTCTTCGTGAATGTCGAAATGCAGCTTCAGGGTGCCGAGGTAATACATCCGCGCGAAGAAGCGCTCGGCGGGCGAGAGGTGCGCGAATAGTTTTTCCGCATACGCTTCGTGGACGGGCATGAGCCGGCGGTGGATTTCGCGCACTTGCTCGACAGTGAGCTTGCGCAGGCCGAGGTCCAGCGGGTTGCCGCGGATGATCTCGAAATACTGGCCCATGACGTCGGCGTTCTCGAACAAGTGCGCGGCGAGCTTGACCAGCTCTTCGTAGTTTTCGCGTGTGATGACAGTGACGACGTTGCGCCGCAGGCGGCGCACGCTCTTGAATTCGCCCATGCGCTCGATGGTCGCCAGCGTTTTCTTGAAATTATTGGGCACGCCGCGGATGGTGTCGTGCGTATTGGCCAGGCCGTCGAGGGAGAAATTCAGGTCCACGGTCAGCTCGGGGCAGTCGCGCAGGACGCGGGTCATGACCGCATGGATCTTTTCGGGCAGCAACCCGTTGGTGGGCAGGTTGAGGTGGCGGATGCCGTTCTGGCGATAAAAGAGCGTGATGATTTCGGCCAACTCGGCGCGGAGGAACGGCTCGCCGCCGGAAAGCCACAGCTTGCGGAACGGCGGCGCGGTGCGCGAGAGGGTTTCGATCTGCTCGAAGGTGAGGTCCTGGTTCTTGTTCAGATTGTCCCAATAGAAGCAGGTGCGGCAGAGCGAGTTGCAGCGCGAAGTGACAAACAAGAAGAGGGACTCGAATTCGCGGCGGCGAAAGATTTTTCCGAAGTAGCCGCCGGAGTTTTTCGCCGTTTCTTGCATATGCGGCCGCCTGCGCTCTCGTGAAATTAGAGCATATACTGTGCGGCATGTATAGCGTCGAGGTGCTGGACCATTTCAAGAATCCGCGGAACGCGGGCGAGCTGCCTGGCGCAACCGCGACTGTGGAAGTCAGCAACCCGGCGTGCGGCGACATCATGCAGCTCGCCGTGAGGATGGAGCGGGGCCGGATTGCGGAAGCGCGGTTCAAGACGCGCGGGTGCGTGACGGCGATTGCCTGCGGCTCCTTGCTCACCGAAATGGTTCGCGGCAAGACTCTCGACGAAGTTCGCGGCATCGCCTACGCGCAAATCTCCGAAGCTCTCGGCGGCCTTCCTCCGGCCACTGTCCACGGGAGCCAGCTTGCCTGCGATGCGCTGGAAACTCTTCTCGCCCAACTGGCCTGAGTTCCCCTGGTGTCCTGCGGGGCGCGGCGAAGCATCTTTTCGCAATTCTCTCCGGCCGATTCATTCGCTCTCTCGATTCAGCGCGAGGCCTGCGCAATGGAGACACGGATCCTTCACTCCACTCTGGAGGACAAGATTTCAGTCGTGGCCGAGGGCGCGCGCAAGGGTTTCGGGGTCGTTGAGGTTTAGGACGACGCCTTCTTCGCCGGTGGGGATTTCCAGGACGTCGGCGGAGTGCGCCCAGACGACGGCACGAGCGCCTTTGTCGAGCGGCGCGGCGAGCATTTCGGCGTAGAGCTGACTCGAAAAAATGACCGGGTGGCCGCGCCGGCCGTTGTACGTGGGGACGACGACAAGCTTGCCGCCGGAGTAGAAGCTCCGAATCAGCTCACTGACAACGGCGGACGTGATCAGCGGATGGTCCACGAGGCAGAGCAAGATGCCGTGGGTCGCTCCGTCCGGCAAACTTCGGAGCGCAGCCTGAACCGACGAAAGCTGACCTTGCTCCCAGCGCGGGTTCAGGACCACGGTTGCGGGGTCGAGATTGAGCTGGGCGTGAATTTCTTGCGCCTCGGGCCCGAGCACAATGCGCGTCAACCCGATCTTGGGATGGCGCGTCACCTCAATAAGATGTTCGAGGAACGGGCGGCCCTGGTAGGGGAGCAATGCCTTCGGCGAACCCATGCGTTTGGATTCGCCCGCGGCCAGGATGACGGCGGCAAGCATGGTGGCGGTCAGTCGGCGGAGCCCAGGCCGGCTTTGGAGAGATGGACGGCCTTATGCGGCAGCTCGGAGGCGTTGCGGCGCACGCCGATCAGCTCTGCGGCGATGCTGATGGCGATCTCTTCGGGAGTGAGCGCGCCGATAGCGAGGCCGATGGGGGCGCGGACGCGGCCCAAATGTTCCATCGGCACTCCTTCTTTTTCGAGCGCCTTGTAAACGGACAGCACTTTGCGCTTGCTGCCGATCATGCCGATGTAGCGCGCGGATGTACGGATGGCCCAGGCCAGAACACGCATATCGTCCTTGTGGCCGCGCGTGACGATGACCAGATAGCTCGAGGCGTTGGGCTTGATCTTTTCAAAGGCCTCTTCATAGCTCGTATGGATTTCACCCGCCATCGGGAAACGCTCGGCATTGGCAAAAGTTTCGCGGTCGTCAATCACGCCGATGGCAAACCCGGCGGTGTGCGCCGCGTGCGCCAGCGCCATCGAGACGTGACCGCCGCCGAAGATGTACAAGGACGGCTGGGGCAAGATGGGTTCGACAAAAACTTCGAGCGTCCCGCCGCAGATCAGGCCGTTGTCGTAGCTGGCCTCGTTGTTCAGGTTGAAAGTCATCTTGCGCGGGGCTTCGCCGCGCATCACTTCCTTGGCCGCGGCCCAGACTTCGGCTTCGACGCATCCGCCGCCGATGGTGCCGGCGATGGAGCCGTCTTCGCGGACCAGCATGCGCGAAGATTCATAGCTGGGGATGGAGCCGTTGGTGTGCACGATGGTGGCCAGCGCGGCGCGCCGGCCGGCGCGGCGAAGTCTGACGATTTCCTCAAACAGGTCCATGACGTTTCTCGCCAAAGGAGCAGTATAATTATCGGCCCAGCCGATGGGCGAATGCAATGCCCCTGTGAGTTCGCGCACAAAATTGATTGATTCTGGAACGGTTTTGTTGGATTGTTAACGCGACAGCAGTTGAATTGTGCGTGGTGAGGAGGGCAATGGGAGCCGTAAAGCAATTTATCGCGCACCATTACCGCCACTTCAACGCGGCGGCGCTGGTGGACGCCGCGGAGGCGTATGGCCGGCTTCTGGATGGCGGCGGCAAGATGTTCGTGACGCTCGGCGGCGCGATGAGCACGGCGGAGCTGGGGCTTTCGCTCGCGGAGATGATCCGGCGGGATAAGGTGCACGGCATCTGCTGCACGGGCGCCAACCTGGAAGAAGACGTTTACAACCTGGTGGCGCACGAGTATTACGAGCGCGTCCCGAACTACCGCGATTTGACGCCGCAGAACGAGCAGGCCCTGCTCGAACGCCACTTGAACCGCGTGACCGACACTTGCATTCCCGAAGAAGAGGCCATGCGGCGGATCGAACGCGTGATGATGGAAGAATGGTACGAGGCCGACCGCTCCGGACAGCGCTACTTCCCGCACGAATTCTTCTACCGCGTGCTGCTCGCTTGCAAGTTCAAGCCCTTTTACCAGATCGATCCGAAAGACAGTTGGATGATGGCCGCGGCGCAGAAAAACCTGCCTGTATTCGTGCCCGGCTGGGAAGACTCCACGCTGGGGAATATGTTCGCGGCGCAGTGCATCAGCGGCAAAGTAAAAGACGCGCGCACCGTGCGCACCGGCATCGAATACATGATGGAGCTCGCCGACTGGTACACGAAGACGGCTACGCAGGCTCCTCTCGGATTTTTCCAGATCGGCGGCGGCATCGCCGGCGATTTCCCCATTTGCGTGGTGCCCATGCTGCACCAGGACCTGCGGCGCGAGGACGTGCCGCTGTGGGCTTACTTCTGCCAGATCAGCGATTCGACCACCAGCTACGGCTCTTATTCCGGCGCCGTGCCCAATGAGAAGATCACTTGGGGCAAGCTCGGCGTCGACACGCCCAAGTTCATCATCGAATCGGACGCGACCATTGTCGCGCCGCTCATTTTCGCTTACGTCCTGGGGTGGTAGAGAGCGCGCATGAAGGCCATCGTCTTCCACCAGCACGGCGGGCCGGACGTGTTGCGCTACGCCGAGGTCCCCGAGCCCGGGATCAATGCCGCCGAAGTGCTCGTGCGCGTGCGCGCCTGCGCGCTGAATCACCTGGACCTCTGGGTGCGGCGCGGCCTGCCGGGCATCACCTTCCCCATGCCGCACATCCCCGGAAGCGATATCGCCGGCGAAGTCGCCAAGGTTGGCGAGCTGGTGACGCGGGTCAAAGTGGGCCAGAAAGTGGTGCTGGCTCCGGGCGTGAGCTGCGGCCAATGCCCGCAGTGCCTGGCCGGCGCCGACAACTGCTGCCGGCGCTACACGAATTTCGGCTACATGATTGACGGAGGCTGCGCGGAATACGTGCGCTCGCCGGAAGTGAACTGCCTGCCCTGGCCCGGCGACCTATCCTTCGACGAAGCCGCCGCCGTGCCGCTGGTATTTCTCACGGCGTGGCACATGCTGGTCACGCGCGCCCATCTGCAGCCCGGCGAAGAGGTGCTGGTTCTAGGCGCGGGCAGCGGCGTGGGCGGCGCGGCCATTCAGATTGCGAAGCTTCACGGCGCGCGCGTGATTGCCACGGCGGGCAGTGAAGAGAAACTCAAAAAAGCGCGCGAGCTTGGCGCGGACGAGACGATTCATCACGGCAAGCAGAACATCGCCGACGAAGTGAAGCGTCTAACCGGCCGGCGCGGAGTGGACGTCGTCTTCGAGCACGTCGGCGTGGCCACGTGGGATATGAGCGTGGCCAGCCTGGCGCCGAACGGCCGGCTGATCACCTGCGGCGCCACCACGGGCTACGAAGCGCGGATCGACCTGCGCTACCTGTTCAGCAAGCAGTTGTCTCTGCTCGGCTCTTTTATGGGCGGCAAGGCCGAGCTTTACACCGTGCTGGGGCTCATCGGCCAGCGTAAGCTCCACGCCGTCATTGACCGCACCATGCCGCTTTCCGAGTGCGCCCGCGCCCACGAAATCCTCGAGAAGCGCGAGCAATTCGGCAAGATCGTCCTCCGCCCGTAATTCACGTCACGGAAGCGAATCATTGCGCGCGGCCCGAGGAATCTCTCCGCATGATTCCGGCGATTTGTCCTGGCCCGGAAAGTATGGGAAGATGATTTGAGCCAGGAGCGAAGCAGGATGAGCGTGGCGCTGGGCAAGAACGTGACGCTGGAGCGGCCGGACGATTTCGGGAAACTGCTGGCCGAAGAAGGCATCATTTTCACGTTGCTGGATAAGGCCGTGAACTGGGCGCGGAAGAATTCGCTCTGGCCGCTGGGTTTTGGCCTGGCGTGCTGCGCCATCGAGATGATGTCCATGGCGGCGTCGCGCTTCGACGTCGCGCGGTTCGGCGCCGAGGTATTCCGGCCCTCGCCGCGCCAGGCCGACCTGATGATTATCGCCGGGCGCGTTTCGCAAAAAATGGCGCCGGTCATCAAGCTGCTCTACGACCAGATGCCCGAGCCGAAGTGGGTGATCTCCATGGGCGCGTGCGCGACCTCGGGCGGCGTTTTCAATAACTACGCCATCGTCCAGGGCGTCAACCAAATCATTCCCGTGGACGTCTATGTGCCCGGATGCCCGCCGCGCCCGGAAGCACTGCTCTACTCCATCCTCCAACTCCAGAAAAAGATTGACGCCGAGCGCGGCAGCTTCCGCAAGGCCCTGAACCTGGCGTAGGGTTGGCGTCTCGAGTCCTGGACTATTTCGATTCCCATAAACGGAGTCCCGCGATTCCCGCCGCAATCAGCAGAATGCTGAGCAGCCGCGGCCAATGCCTCGGCTCGTGGAACAGGACCATGCCCAGAATCGCCGTCCCCACCGCGCCGATACCCGCCCACACGGCGTAGGCGGTGCCGATGGGAATCTGCTTTGCCGCCAACGCCAGCAGATAGAAGCTCGCCAACCCCGTTCCCAGTGAGATCGCTGATGAAAGTGGCCGTGTAAACCCTTGCGAGTATTTCAGCGCAATCGCCCAGGTGATTTCCAGAGCGCCGGCGAGCGCCAGAATAAGCCAGGCCATTGTTCTCCTCCTGAAACGGGGTATGGAGTGATGTCTCGAGATGTTCTCACAGGGGGCTCAGGTTCGCGGGGCGACCTTGGCGGCGGCGAGCGGCAGCTCGATTACCTCGGCCTCACCGCCGGACCAGGAGAGCTTGCTGCCCACGGTGTTGTGCTCGCGGCGGACGTAACCCATGCCGATGGCGCGGCCCAGCGCGGGTGAAAACGTCGCGCGCGTCACGAAGCCGGCTTCGGTTTCTCCCCCAAAAAGTTTGGCGCCGCGTTCGGGCACACCATCGCCCGAGAATTGCAAGCCAACGCGGCGGCGATTCACGTGGCCGCGCGAGCGCACGCGCTCGACAATCTCCTGCCCCGTGTAGCAGCCCTTGGTGTAGCTGAGGTGGCTCGATTCGAGCGCGGCCTCGTGCGGAATCACTTTGTCGTCAAAATCGTAACCGAACCAGGGCACGCCGGCTTCCAGGCGCAGGACGTTGAGCGCGGCGTAGCCCATGGGTCCGCCGCCGTGCGCGCGCGCCGCAGCGACCAGAGCGTTCCAGAGTTCTGCGACGCGGCCGCGGTCGCAGATGAACTCAGCGCAAGTCACGCCCGTTGTCGAGCGCCGAATGATCCGGCAAGGAATCGAAGCGACCTGCCCTTCGGCGTGGCCCAGACACCCGAGCGTGCTGAGGTCCGGCCCGCCGAGTCCGCGCAGCACCTCCTCCGCGAGCGGCCCTTCCAGGGACACCGCGGCGAGACGGTCGGTGGCGTCGTCGAGCTGGACATCGTCCATGATGATGAATTTATCGAAGGTCGCCACGGTGCGCTCGCGCACCATGGCGTGCGACACGGCCAGCAGGCGGTCGGGCAGCGCATAGGTTTCCACTTCGGCGAGGATGTGCCCCTGGGGGTTGAGCAGGAGCGAGACGTTGCCCTGGCCGGGAGCGAGGTCTTTGATGTCGTTGGTCAGAACAGCATGGAGGTAGCGGACGCGGTCGGGCCCTTCGAAGTACACGTGCATGCGGTAGTTCTTGTCCACGACCGCGACGCTTTCCCGGGCCATCCGATACTCCGCCTCTACGCCGGCAAAGCACTCGGGGAGCAAGGCATCGAAGTACACGCCCAGCTTTGCGCCGGATTTTTCGTGCTGCTCGCGCAGAGGGGTTTCGCTGGGCATCCTGACATCCTCCCTACAGCTATCTTAGCAGATCGCGGCGTGGCGCTCCGCGCGCGGGGATGGGCTATACTGCCTGCCAATGGCTGAAGATAAGAAAACGCGCAAAATGATCCACGAGATTTTGCCCGTGGGCATGCTGCAGTGCAACTGCTCGGTGGTGGCCGACCCGGAGACACGCGAGGCCATCGTCATTGACCCAGGCGACGAAGTGGACCGGATTCTGGAAGTCCTCGCGAGACACAAACTCAGCGTGCGCGCCATCCTGAACACGCACGCACACATTGATCACGTCGGCGGCCTGCGCAAGATGCGCGAGGCCACGGGCGCGCCCGTGTTGATGCATGCCGACGACCTGGAGCTCTATCGCGCCCTGGATCGGCAAGCAGAGTGGATTGGCGTGCGGGCGCCGGCGAGCGTCGAGGTGGATTCGTTGTTGAGAGAAGGGGATGCGGTGCGTTGGGGTCCGTACCAAGCGAGCGTGCTGCACACGCCCGGCCACACGCGCGGCAGCGTGTGCCTTTACTTGCCCGCCGCGGCCTTCGAGACTCAGACCAAGCCGGAGATCGTCCAGCCGGGCACTGGATCGTCCCGCAGGGAAACGCAGACGGCGGAACCGGGAAAACTCTTTGCCGGCGACACGTTGTTTGCGGGCAGCATTGGACGCACGGACTTGTGGGGCGGCTCGTTCGAGGAGATCATGCGCTCGCTTCAGACGAAGCTCCTCGCCCTGCCGGATGCCACGATCGTTTTTCCCGGCCACGGCCCGGCCACTACCATCGGGCAAGAGCGCGAAACAAACCCCTTCCTCCATCGAAGCTAGCGCCGTTCCAACTATTTCTGCCCATTCATTCCAACGCGAGGGAAGAGCCTTTGCCGCTCAGCTTTCCAAGAGATGGAAGTGTTGCGTAGGTTCAACAAGTTGGAACGGCACTAGCCGCAGACACAGTCTGGCGATGCGCTAATTGATGCGCCGTTGCTTTTCGCGCTGAGCGCGAAGGTCTTCCATGACGCTCTGAATGAGCTCTTTGGCTTTGGCGAGTTCCTGGTTGATGAGCTGAATATCCATGGTGGGTTTCTCCGCATCGCGGTTGCTGTGGCAATACACGCCATGCTGGCCGACGAGGATGATTGCGTTGGTCAGGCGGTCCAGACTGACGGCCAGCCGGCCGCGATGCACTCCCATCATTTGCTCGTACTGCTCGAGCTCTTCTCTATGCTCGTCGAAGGCAGACATGCTTTTCTCCAGTCGGAGCTTTCGCCCAACCCCAAGGTACCTTTTCCTCGTGCGGCTGGCAACCTGAGTTGCACAGCTCGTCCGATTCTCACGTTGCCTCTGCGTAAAACTGCGGACATGCCCCGGAAAATGCTGAGCGTGTTTCTGCTGAAATTTCCGCTATTCGAATGGCGGGAAGTCCCTGGCGGCGATCCGGGAACATCTTCGGCGGGCCGGCGGAGGACCGCTCCGCAACGCCCTTGGGCGATGCCCTTACAGGGCCCCTTTGGTCAACCACTAAAGGCTTTCTTATCTATAGGATACACATGAAGTGCCAGGGCATCCCAGCGATGGCGAACCCCTTGCGAAGGTGGAGTACTATAACCTACTATTGCATTGCAGGAACACCGCGTCGCGGCCAAACTTTACTGTATTCGAATGGAAAAGGATAATTCCTCGTGACGCGCGCGCCGGCCCATCAGCGTCTTGAAGCCGTTGAGCCGGACCCGCGCACGCGCTGTTGTACAGTTTAGCCGGCGCAGTTTTCTTGTCAGGGGGAACCTGCCGGAAATCTGATTTTCTGTGGCAAGGGCATCGCCGGGGCGCTGCTCGTGCAGGGCGTCGAGGCCGGCGCGCCGTGGGTGTAGGTGAACCTGTTGATTCATAACCAGGAGCTAGCTTACTTTCGTGAGGGAGCCATGAGACGATCCGATCTGGTGCAGCACAAGGATAAGGGGCCCAGTCCCCGGACCACTCAGATTGTTTTTGGGGAGCGGCAGCATCTTCTGCGCGTGCTCGATTCCCTGGAGAGCACGGACCTGCCGGGAGACCGCTTGACGCACGAACGCCGGGCGCTCGAAGTGTTGATCCACACGCGCACCCGGGAGCTCAACCAGATCAATTCGTCCTGGGATGAGAAGATCGGGCTGGTGCTGAGCGCGGACGTCAAGCCCGATTTGCTTGACCGTCTGGCGCGGCAGGCGCCGAAACACGATTACTATCTTCTTCGGTTGATCAGCGAACACCCCAAAGTTTCGGCGACCACACTGGGCCATCTGGCCAAACATCCCTATGCGGCCATCCGCGAAAACGTTGCGCGCCACCCCAACGCCGATGCCACCACGCTGGCTTGGCTGAGCCGCGACCGCAGCCAG
>OBEQ012921054.1_pt1 | contig 10458 bp, 8 predicted proteins | sample 1670901 | NCBI WGS metagenome assembly OBEQ01 (sample SAMEA104232315, study PRJEB22302) | groundwater metagenome | biome: forest; feature: aquifer; material: groundwater | place: USA | collected 2011-08-07 | depth 5.4 m | reverse complement strand
GGGCCTGTTGCGCGCTCTCGAGCAGGATTTTCTCCCAGCGTTCGGCGCGCTTGGCTGCCGCGGCGATCAGGCCCTTTTCGGTACGCGCGGCCGCCAGAGGCACGATCACTGCCGCGCCGAGTTCCGTTGCTTTTTCGAGTGCCCACTCGAATGCATCGAATTTCACGATCGCAAGAAGCAGCGTGGTATCGAGGGCCGGTTGCGCCGCGGCGAGTTCTTCCACCAGCGCGAATTCCAGGCGGTCTTTCCCGCTGATTTCCACTCGCCCCAGCCAGAGGTGCGTTCCGTCGCTCAGCTCGTACAACTGTCCTGGCTGGGCGCGCAGCACACGCCCGATGTGGTGGGCGGTCTCGCCGGAAACGACACAGCGATTGCCCGCAAATTCCTGGACAAAGAATCGCCTGCGCACTTGGAAATCCAATACTCCTACCGCCTAACGGCGCCGACCTAGCGTTGGTAAACCACCTTGCCAAAACTGAACGTCCTGCTCGTAAGTGTCACCTCGTCGAATTGGGCCAGGGCGACGGAATACAACTAACAAATGAAGATAGAAACCTACCCCGTGATATCTCAGAAGACAAAAGGGGCCCACATAGAACCCCTGATTGACACTATGAGGAAGGACCATCCGTGCAGCCCTGTGAATATCAATCCAAATCCTTAATTCCTGTCGAGACAGCAAATATCGATACAGATGACAGTTTCCCTGCAGGTCGGTCACTTCTGGGAACTCGTCACGCCAACGTCCCCTTCGATTAGGCCAAGCGTGGATCTTTACCTGAACTCTTAGCTTCCAGTCTCCAGGCGGTTCGAGAGAGCAATCTTCTTCACAGAAGCCGTAGGTATTTGAAAGCTTTCTCCACCCCTCACTGAGGTTGGCTATCGCTCTGACCTCTGTTGGTTTCGACTCCCACTCGAGTCGAAATTTTGGCACACTGCACCCCCAATGGCCATCCTATCCGAAAATGTCTTTCATTTTGTCGAACAGCGAAGAGTTGCGCTCCACCGGCTTGTTTTCCACATGGAGCGTCGCTCCGAGCGCTTCGAGCTGCTTCCGCTGCTCGCGCGTGAGCTTGGTGGGCGTCACGACGCGCACATGATAGTAGAAGTCGCCCGTGCCGCCGCCATGCGGGTCGGGGAGCCCTTTGCCGCGCAGGCGGAAGATGGTGCCGCTCTGCGCGCCTTCCGGAATTTTCAGCTTCTCTTCCCCGTTCAGTCCGGGGACGATCATCTCCGCTCCCAGCGCGGCTTGCGCGAAGCTGATCGGAATCGTGCAGTAGAGATCCGCGCCGCGCCGCTCGAAGAATCTGTGCTCCTTTACTTCGAGGACCACATAGAGGTCCCCCGCCGGACCGCCGTTCGGGCCCGGCTCGCCTTCACCGGGGACGCGGACACGCGTCCCGGTATCCACGCCGGGCGGAATGCGAACCTCGAGCGTTTTTTCTTTTTCGACGCGCCCTTGCCCGCGGCAGTCCGGGCAGCGCTCTCTGACGATTTGTCCGGCGCCGCGGCACGTCGGGCACGTGCGCGTGATCATGAACATCGCCTGCTGCGTCACCACCTGCCCGCGCCCGCCGCAGGTGTGGCAGTTCACGACGCCGGTTCCGGCTTTGGCGCCGGTCCCATTACAGCTCTCGCAGAAGACCTGCCGCGGCAGCTTGATCCGGGTTTTCACGCCCGCCGCCGCTTCCTCGAAACTCAGCGTCATGTCGTAGCGCAGGTCCGCGCCGCGTTGCACGCGGCTCCGCCCGCGGCGGCTTCCGCCGAACAGGTCCTCGAATCCAAAAAAGTCGCCGAAGATGTCGTGGAAATCCTGGAAGATGGTGCTGTTGAAGTCCGTCTCCCCACCGCCGCTGGCGACGCCCGCGTGGCCGTAACGGTCGAACATTTCACGCTTCTGCGGGTCGCTCAGAACAGTGTAGGCTTCGGTCGCCTCGCGGAATTTCTCCTCCGCTTCGGCCTTATTTTCCGGATTGCGGTCCGGATGCCACTTCAGCGCCGCCTTGCGGTAGGCCGACTTGACTTCATCAACCGAGGCAGTGCTGCTGACTCCGAGCACCTCGTAAAAATCTCGCTGCGTTCCCCTGGCCATGTTCCCTGGATTCCCCCGTCACTCAGCCACGATTCGATGCGCCGCTGGCATGAACGGCTACGCGCACCAGCGCCGGCCGCAGCACGCTGCCGTGAAACACATATCCGGGTTGAAAGACCTGGAGCACGGTGCCGTCCGCATGTTCGGTGGTCTCGGCCCGGTCCATCGCCTGGTGGAAATGCGGATCAAATACCTCTCCCGTTGGGTCGAGCCGCTCCAGCCCCAATTTCGTCAGGCTTTCGAGGAGCTGCTTGTAAATTAACTCGAAGCCCTTACGGAAAACCTCATAGGCCGGTTCTTTGTGCGCGGCCAGGGCGTGCTCGAAGCCATCCAGCACCGGGATCAGCCCTTCGATCACGCGAGCCGTCGCGCGGCGGCTGTCTTCGGCGCGCTCCTTCTCGATTCGCTTGCGGTAGTTATCGAAATCGGCCTGCCGCCGCACGAGCGTCTGCCGCAGCTCGTCGATGTCCGCAGCCAGCCGCGAGACGTCGGCGTCAATCCGCGCGGAATCCTCGGCCACCGCCTCCTCTTCGGAAGACCGGTCCAGATCCTCCCCGGAAGGCTTTTCCGGGTTTAGCGGAGTCCTTTTTTCGTCCACGTTTTCTTTACTCCTGAGGTGTTCACGTCTTGCTCAGCACTTCGCTGAACAACTGTGCCACGTAGGCCACGGCCGTCATCGCGCGCTCGTAGTGCATGCGGGTCGGCCCGATCACGCCCAGCAAACCCTGGGCGTTGTCGTGCCGCAGATACCGCGCGCTGATCAGCGCCAAATTCTCTCCCGATTGCGAAATCTCCCGCACGCCGATCTGCACGTGCACGGGTTCGGGCGTATCGATGCACGCGTTCAGCACGCTGATCAACCGGTGCTTTTCCTCGATCGCCGACAGCAGGTCGCGCAATTCCTTCTGGCCGGCAAGTTCCGGCATGCCCGCCATCTGCGCCGCGCCCTCCACGTGCACCTGCTGGGAAGATTCGTCCGCGAGGAGCTGGGGGTCGCACAGCGTCAGCGCGCTCTGCAAGATGCCTTCATAGCGCTCGCGCTCGGTCGCCAGTTTTTGCAACAGGTCCGCGCGGATCGCCTGGATCGTCCAGCCGGAATAGTGCTGGTTGAGGAAGGCCGCGGTCGCGTCAAGCTCCTCCTGCGTGAAGTGCCGGTGCGGGTGCAGTATTTTGTCGCGCGTGGTTCCCCCAGCCCCGATCAGGACGACCACGACCCGCCCGTCGGGCAGCAGCCACATCCGCGCATGCTCGAGCACCATCTTGGCCACCGGCGGCGAAATGACGATCCCGATTCCCTTGGATACCTCGGCCAGTACGTGCCCCGCGCGCTCGGTGATTTCCGCGGCGGTCGCGGCCCCGGCAAATTCCCGCTGGATCCAGCGCCGGTCCTCCCCGCTGAGGGTCGCCTGCGAAGCGATCTCCTGCGCGAAAAACCGGTAGGCCTCGGCCGTCGGCACGCGTCCGGCCGACGTGTGCGGCTGGTAGAGGAGCCCCGCGTCTTCCAGATCCGCCATGACGTTGCGGATCGTCGCCGTGCTGAGCGACTCTTCAAACCCCTTGGAGATCGCCCGCGAAGACACCGGCTCGCCGGACTCGATGTAGGCCCGCACCAAGTCCGCCAGCACCTGACGGTTACGCCGTTCCTGGAGTACCGAATTCCTCATGGCAGCAGTCATCGGAAACCCCAGCTTTCATTGTAGGAATCGCTGCACCGCTCGTCAACGCAGCCCGTTCTTAGGGCGTGCGATTGAGCAACCGATTTTCGCCGCTGCCGGGCCCGTCGGGAATGAGTTTCCAGGTTCAGTTGTTGTCAATCTGGGCGCGCTGGAGCCGGTCGGAATAATCCACGTAGATGGTCTTCCATTCGGTGAAAAAATCAATGGCGGCGATCGCGGCTTCGCGGTGGCCGTTGCCGGTCTGCTTGGTGCCGCCAAAAGGCAGGTGCGTCTCCGCGCCAATCGTCGGCGCGTTGACGTACACGATGCCGGTGTAGAGTTCCCGGGCCGCGGTGAACGCGCGGTTGACGTTTCGCGTATAGATCGAAGCCGACAGCCCGTAGACCACGCCGTTCGCGATGTCCAGCGCCTCTTCCAGGCTCTCCACTGGAATTGCCGAGACTACCGGTCCGAAGATCTCTTCCTGCGCGATCCGCATTTTGGCCGAACAATCCCCGAACACCGTCGGCGCATGGAACCAGCCCTTCGCCAGGGCGCCATCATTCAGCCGTGTCCCGCCGCAGAGGAGTTTTGCGCCCTCGTTCTTCCCCACTTCCACGTACTCCATGACAGTTTTCAATTGCTGTTCGTTGATGCAGGGGCCCATGTCCGTCTTAGGATCCAGACCGTCACCCACGCGGAGATTTTTCGCCCGCTCCACGAACCGCTCGATAAACTCCTTGTAAACGGACTTGTGCACCGCCAGGCGGCTCGCCGCCGTGCACCGCTGGCCCGTCGTCCCGAATCCTCCCCAGAGAGCTCCGTCTACCGCCAGGTCCAGGTTCGCGTCGTCCATCACGATGATGATGTTTTTCCCGCCCATTTCCAGGCTGTAGTGCTTGAAGTCCGGCGCGCACGCCTGCGCGATCAGCCGCCCCACTGCCGTGGACCCCGTAAAGCTCACCACGGGGACGTTCCGGTGCTTCGTCAGCGGCGCGCCAGCGCCCGGCCCGTCTCCGCTCACCAGGTTCACCACGCCCCGCGGCAATCCCGCTTCCGTCAGCGTCTGTACCAGGTGGTAGGAAGAGAGCGGCGTATCCTCGGCAGGCTTCAGCACCACCGTGTTTCCGCATACCAGCGCGGGCATCATCTTCCACGACGGAATCGCCATCGGAAAATTCCACGGCGTGATCATCCCGCACACGCCGATCGACTGCCGCACGCTCATGGCAAACTTGTCCGGGAGTTCGGAAGGAGTGGTCTGGCCAAAGAGCCGCCGACCTTCTCCCGCCATGTAATACGTCATGTCGATCGCTTCTTGTACGTCGCCGCGCGTCTCGGCCAGGACTTTCCCCATCTCCCGCGTCATGTCCTTCGCGAACTGTTCCTTGCGTTGCACCAGGAGTTCGGCGGCGCGGAAGAGGATTTCCGCGCGCTTCGGCGCCGGCACCAGCCGCCATTTCTTGTACGCCTCTTTCGCCGCATCCACTGCCCGGTCCACATCCTCTTCCGAGGATGACACGAACATCCCCACGAGCTCATCCGTGTTCGCCGGGTTGCGGTTCTCGTAGGCCTTGCTCCCGCGGGCCTCCACCCAATCTCCATTGATGAAATTCTTGTAAACCTTCGGTGCAACGGCCGTGGCCATGCTTTCTCCCGATGAATTTCTGTCCGGTTTTCTGCGCGCAACGGCATTTCCAGGCTTTCGCGCGGAAGAGAAAAGTGTACAGGCGGCTTCCGGGACCGTCAAACCTGGGGCGAATTCCTCAAATCAGAAGCGCCCCTAATTGGAGCGTTACGCTGCGGGATCCGCGAGTTTCGCCAGCGCGGCCCTGTCCTTCACGATCAGCGTCGCGCCGCGCACCGCAACGATCTGCTTCTTCTTCAAATCCGAGAACGTCCGGGTGACGGTCTCGCGCGAAACCCCGATGACGTTGGAAATCTCTTCATGCGTCAGCGTGAGCGTCAACCTCACTTCGCGCTCACTGGGCCCTTTCTCCCCGCACAACTCGAGAATAAACCGCGCGAGCCTTTCCCGGGCCGAATGCGACAGCCCGATCGTCCGCATTTCGTTCATGATGTCGTGATAATTCTCGCCGAGCTGCTGCGCCACGCGCAGGGCCGCCTCGCCGAATTTCCCCAGGAACTCCAGGAATTCCGCCCGCGGAATGAAATTGACCTGCGCCGATTCCATCAATTCGGCCGTCGCCTGGTATTCCCTTCCCGAAAGCGCCGACCCCAGGCCGAGGACTTCTCCCGCGTCGGCCATCCGCAGGATCAGCGTCTTGCCGTCCGCTGAGGCTGTCGAAAGCTTTACGCGGCCGGTGCAGATGATAAAGACGCCGCGCGCCTCCTGGCCCTCCACGAAGAGTGTGGCGCCCTTCGGATACGAAGCCGTGGATGTGATTCGAGCGAGCGTTTGTAGGGCAGGCGGAGAAAGGTTGCAGAAGAGCCGGTCTTCCCGGTGGGGGCAGGCGAGGCAGTCCTCAATGATTTCAAGCCCATAAGGCGCGCGCATGGATGCCTCTGCCGGAATTATACGCCGGTCCCCGCGCGGGGCAATCCATAGACGCTTGGCTGTCATCTCGCAGGGCCTCGCCCCGCAAGCCCTTATTTTCCACAGTCCCCCCGCGTGCCCCAGTGACCGCCATCACAGGTCTGCGTGACATCCTTCACTGCTTGCTGAGGGCGGCAGAGCGTTTGTCCACTACCACGGCACCCCCCTTCATTACCCACCGCACCCCGCTGATAACCGCCTGGATGTCCCGCAGCGGATCGCCTTCCACAGCCACCAGGTCGGCGAAATATCCGGGTGCCACCGCGCCCAGATCCTTTTCCTTCCCCAGCAGCGCCGCCCCGTTTACCGTCGCCGTCTGCAGCGCCTGCTCCGGAGTCATCCCGGCCTTCACATACCAGCCCAGCTCCCGCGTGTTTTCGCCGAACATGGTATAGATCGCGTCCGAGCCCATGGCGAATTTCACCCCCGCCTGGACGGCTCGCCGCGCCGTCTCCAGGTTTCTCGGGATGAACGCCTGCAGCCGCTCCTTGTATCCCGGCGCGTAGCCAATCTTGTCGCCATTATCCAGGTAATAGCGGTTGTGATCGATGGTCGGCACGTAGAAAGTCCCCCGCCGCGCCATTTCTTGAATCGTGGCCGCGTCCATGTCGGTTGCGTGCTCCACCGAATCCGCGCCAGCTCGCACCGCATCGCGGGCGCCTTCCGGCCCGTAGGAATGGATCGCGATCTTCTTGCCAAACTGGTGCGCCGCGTCCACTGCGGCCTTCATCTCCGCAAAGCTGTAGGTCTGGAACCCGGTCACGTCGTCGTCCGTCCCCGTTGAGCCGTACATTTTGATCACGTCCGCCCCGGCAGCGATCTGTTGTCGCACCGACCGCAGTATTTCCGGCACGCCGTCGGCGATTCCTCCGGCAGGCGGCGTGCCCTCTTTCCGGAACGGCGTCGCTGTGATGTAGAGCCCGTAGCCGCACACAAACATCCGCGGCCCGGTCATCTCGCCGCGGTTGATCAGGTCGCGCATGGTGATGTCCATGTACTGGTCGGCGCCGAGGTCGCGCACCGTCGTTACGCCGGATTCGAGCGTCCGCATCGCACCTTTCCGCGCCAGGTACACCGTCATCGCCGGAACCATGTTCTGCATCTGCTTCAGCATCGGCACGCCCGGCGTTTCTTCCGTGTAGAAGGTCAAGTGTGTATGCGCGTCGATCAACCCTGGGAGGCCGGTGTACTTCGACAAGTCGATGATTTGCGCCCCGCGCGGAATATCCGCCGCATTCGTCGTGACCGCAGCGATTCGCTCCCCCTCCACAATCACGATCGCCCCGGTCCACAACTTTCCCCGGGCGTCCCATAACTTCCCGAATCGCACAGCTTTCACCCTGGGTGTTTGCGCATGCTGCGTTTCCTGCTGGCCCGTGGCGACTCCCGCGCAGAGTACCCACAACACGACGCAAACGACGATTCGCAGATTTTTCATGGGAAAGCTCCTCGGCACGCAGTTCCTGGAAATAGATCTCGTGCGGGAAACTTCTAATGCACCACCGTCAGGAAATCAATCAGGAAAGAGGCTTCCGCCGGGGGGGTATTGCCGGCTTGAAACTCCCCGGCTGCGCGAGCATCTGCTGGCCAATGGCGCCCAGCCGGGGCCCATTGAACCGCGGTTCTACATGGAAAAGGGGGAAATGCGAGTGACCGATCCCAACGCCTACTGCATCCTTATCGGGCAGGGATAAGGCAGGGACAATTCGCGACCGAGAGGAAGACCTTTGAAAACTATTGCCGGCGACGTGAAGCCTCCGGCATTGCTGTGGAAGCCATACCCGCCGGCATCGGAGCAGCCACTCCTGCCACGTCCGACCCCAGTCCCAGCTTCTGCAAGCTCTTCGCGTCCAGCTTTCCGGTAGGATTCAGGCCCTGCACTTCCTGGAACTTTTTCAATGCTTCGACGGTAGCCGCGTCCCACTTCCCGTTCTGCGTTCGGCTGTACGTCCCGGCCTTCGCCAGGGCTCCTTGAATCTCCCGTATGCGGTCCGCCGTCGGCGCCTTCTGTCCGCGCTGGCGCTTGCCGCGGCGCTTGCTGCTCTTCGTCTTCTTTTTCTTCGCGGCCGTTCCGGAATTCGCCTGCGGCCGCGCAGCCGCGCTGTTCCAGGCGAAGCTCAGCAGCAGCCCTGTCAGGACCGCAACCGCCTTGCGTGCTGTGCCGCGACGCCTCATATTTTGCCCGCTCTCGATGCCTCCGCCGGTTCCTCAGACGACAGCGGGCCGGAAGCTCATCGCCTCCGGCCCGCAGCGCGCTGTTTCTATTGCTTGTTATCCGCTGGAACGATTCCCGACAGGTACACCGTCAGGAGCCTCTCGTTGTTCTGCGGCGTGCGCCGCATCACTTTGAACACGACGCTTTGCCCCGCTTTGAGTTTTCCCACTGCCTTCCGGTATTCGTCTATGCTGACGACACCCTGCCGGTTCACTTCCGTGATGATGTCACCGGGGAAGAATTGCAGGTCTTCGGCAAAGCTCGCCGGCTCGACCGCGGTCACCTGCACTCCCTTCACGAACTCCAAGCCCGCGCGGCTGGCCCGTGCCGGGGTGAACTCTTCCACCCGCAGCCCGAACTCGGATGGCGCGTTCTCGCCCGACGGATCGCTCACGCGCCCCGCCTGAGAGCGGAATACCTTTGTCCGGTCTTCTACCAGCGTACTGGCCGCTTTCTGCTGGCCGTCGCGCACGTATGTGAGCTTCACCTTGCTGCCGATCGGCGCCGTTGCAATCGGATTCACCAGGTCGTTCCCGGTTTTCACCGCGTGCCCGTTCACCGACGTGATCACGTCCCCGGCCTTCAGCCCCGCCTTCTCCGCCGGGCCGCCCGGCACCACGTCTTCGATCACAATTCCGTGCGGCGCCCCCAGTTCCTTCAGCGTTATCGGATTGGTCGAATGCTCTTCGTTAAACTGCACGCCAATGGACCCCCGCGTCACCCGCCCCTGGTCCACGATCTGGTTGTACACCATGATCGCTGTGTTTGACGGCAGCGCAAAGCCCACGCCTTCGTAGCCGCGGCTCCCGGTGATGATCGCCGTGTTGATCCCGATCACTTCCCCCGCCAGGTCAATCAGGGGCCCGCCGGAATTTCCCGGATTGATCGCGGCATCCGTCTGCAGGAATCTCTGGAACTGCCTGCCAATCCCCTGTCCGGTACGGTCTTTCGCGCTGATGATCCCCGCTGTCACCGTCGCCTGCAGGCCAAACGGGCTTCCGATCGCCAGCACCCAGTCGCCTACCCGCACACCATCCGAATTTCCCAGCTTCGCCGTGGGCAGTTCCTTGTTCGCTTCGATTTTGATCACTGCCAGGTCGGTCTCGTCGTCCGTCCCCACCACCTTGGCCGTATACTTCGTGGATTCCTCATTGAGCTGCACCTGGATCTTCGTCGCCTGATCCACCACGTGATTGTTCGTCAGGATATACCCGCGCTTGTCCACAATCACGCCGGACCCGAGGCTGCGTTCGGTCTCCGGCGTTCCGTCCTGCTGCCTCCGGTCGAAGAAATTGTCAAAGAAATCCCGGAAGGGATCGTCCTGGCCGTTCGGCGCCCGGCGCTGCCTGCGCCGGTTCAGCACCTGCGTCGTCGAGATATTCACCACGGCGGGCCCCACCTTGTCCACCACGCCCGCAAACGAGTTCGAGAGCGTAATGGGATCCGGAACCGCCAGCGCCGAGGGCCCGCCCACGCCCGCGTTTCTGACCGCGGACACCCGGCCGGAGATCACGGTTCCGATCAGGATTCCGACCGTCAGGGTCAGGCCAATGAAAAAGCCCGCCAGGAATTTTCTGTGCTTCGCCCAGTCCAATATTTCCCGTACTTGTTCACCCATTGCTCGCGCTCCTCTTCTGCATCTTGCTGAAAGTATATCACCACGTGGCCGCACTGCCCCGAGTCCCGCCCCTGCCGTTCGCGGGCGGAAACTGGCACAATTGCCAGGGTTCCCGGCGACCGCCGCATCGGCGCTCCTCCTATTGGACGCACGGGAGGCCCTTTTTGTTGTCACCCATTTGTTGCGAGGGGTGCCCCTCGATAAGAGCGAAGGCGTTGTCAAGAGACATTTCTTCGCCGCAATGCTGTGCAGCACCGCACGGATCTCAGAGTGGTGGAGGGCCGAAGCTCTGAAACTCTCACGGTGAATCATCTTTCGGCG
>OBEQ012777677.1_pt1 | contig 10459 bp, 11 predicted proteins | sample 1670901 | NCBI WGS metagenome assembly OBEQ01 (sample SAMEA104232315, study PRJEB22302) | groundwater metagenome | biome: forest; feature: aquifer; material: groundwater | place: USA | collected 2011-08-07 | depth 5.4 m | reverse complement strand
TTCCATTCCACCAATCATTTCCCAAGTAATACTTGGAACTTCAATTAATACTTCACGAAGTGCACTCGGTCTTACCATTTTTAGAGCTTCAAAAAAATCTGCTTGTGCGATTACTAATTTTTCAAGAACTTCTTTTGGAATAGGTTCTTCTTCTTTAAGTCTGAGTTCAGGTAATACTTTTCGAAGAACAATCATTGCTGCTTCTTTTGCAAGTGCAGCAAGATCTGCTCCAACAAACCCATGAGTAATATCTGCAACGCTTTTAAGATTCACACTCTTATCGAGCGGCATAAATCGTGTGTGAATTTTAAGAATATCAAGTCTTCCTTCTTTTCCTGGAACTCCAATTTCAACTTCTCTATCAAATCTTCCCGGTCTTCGAAGAGCAGGGTCAAGAGAGTTTGGAATATTTGATGCAGCAATAACAACTACTTTCCCTCGAGACTGAAGTCCATCCATTAATGAAAGTAATTGTGCAACAACTCTTTTTTCAACCTCTCCATGAGTCTCTTCACGCTTTGATGCAATCGCATCAATTTCATCAATAAAAATAATTGCAGGAGCATTTTTTTCTGCTTCTTCAAATTTCTTGCGTAAATTTTCTTCTGATTGACCATAAAATTTACTCATAATTTCTGGACCATTAATTAAAATAAAATGTGCATTTGTTTCATTCGCAACTGCTTTTGCAAGAAGTGTTTTTCCCGTACCTGGTGGACCATGTAATAAAACTCCTTTCGGTGGTTCAATTCCAAGTCTTTCAAAAATTTCAGGATGCTTGAGAGGAAGTTCAACAGTTTCTCTGATTTTCTTCATTTCATCATGAAGACCCCCAATATCTTCATACGTAACTTCAGGAAGTCTCTCTTCTTCTTTAAGTCCGACAGCCTCTGGATTGAGATGAATTTCTGTTTGTTCTGTAACAACTACTGGTTGTTTTGGAACAGTATCTACAACAACAAATTTAATATCTGAAAACCCAAGACCCATAACCGATTCATCCCACATACTAAAAATGTCTTCAAAAAAAGGATTTTCACTCATCGTAGATCTTCTTCTTCTTGTTCCACCAAGAGAAATAATATCTCCTTTTACAAGTGCTCTTCCGAGAAGACCTTGTTTAAATAATTCTTGCGGCGCACGAATCATAATTCCCTTACGTGCTGGTGCAATAGAAATTTTCTTTGCTTCTTTCACATCTGCTCGTCTTACTTTTACAAGTTCTCCAATTCCTGTTCTTGCATTTCTTCGAAGAATTCCATCCATGCGAATAATGTTAAGACTTATGTCACCTGGATATGCTCTATCAACAATACCAACTGTTTTTCTTTCGCCCTCTATTTCAACAATATCCCCTGGACGAAGACCTGAGTCTCGTAAAAGATTAGAATCTATACGAACAATTCCTTTATTTACATCGTCTTGAATTGCTTCTGCAACTTTTAGTAATAATTCTTTTTTAGGTGGTGGTGTTTCCATAATTACTTCCTCAAGTGCATAAGACTAATGAACTAACTAATCTATTATTCTACTTCATCTCAAAAGAGAGTTTTTTCTCTCATTCTCATACACACCTTATTTATTTTTGCAGTAGTTTCTTTTTACTCATTACTTTTTTTGCATTGATACACGAGGTATCTCAAAGGGAGCAGGAAGTCCAACATCTCTACTCAAAATAAGTGCTTGCACGTTACAGCGCGACAGAATTCCATTTGCAAGCGTTGCGAACAATTCAGCGTTAATTTTTTTATCTTTCTTCCACTTTTCTAAAATTTGTGCAACTTTTTCAGTTTCTTCCATATAAAGAAAATCTCCCGACAGAAGAATCTTTCCAAGCTTTGGTTCATACATCGCACTATATTCAAACCCAAAACGAAGAGCTTCTTGTTTTGTTTTTCCAAGAAAAAGATCTGCTTTGTCAATGCTTTTAATGGTGACATTATTATTAATACTCACTTTACCTTTAAAGTCAGGCGTTTTTTCAGCCTCCATTCGATGAAATCCAAAACTAATAATTGCCATAGTAAAACCTCCAAGTATTACAGACTTTTCGAATATTCCTTCTATTTAAAGATTATTGTTCTAAAGGAGTGAAAGAAGGAGGGAAAGTGGCAATTGGATTTAGAAATAATGCAAAGAAGTTTTTTAAAGAAGACATCTTTTTAAAGAAAAATGCTCATTGATGTTCATGCTCATTTAGATGATGTATCCTTTTCTTCAGATTTAGAACTCGTTCTAAACCATGCAAAAAATGAAGGAGTTCATTGTATCATTACTAATGGAACAACAAAAGAAGGAAATATGCGAGTTCTTGAACTTGCAAAAAAATATTCAATCATTAAAGCAGCACTCGGACTTCATCCAGAAGAATCACATCATATAACAGATGAACAAGTTGAAGAAACCCTCACTCATATTGAAAATCATAAAGAAAGCCTTCTTGCAATAGGTGAAGTTGGTCTTGATAAACACTGGTACCCAACTGATATTGAAAGACAAAAAATAATTCTCAAAAAAATAATTTTGCTTGCAAAAAAAATAAACAAACCTCTTATTGTTCACACAAGAGATGCGGAAGAAGAATCACTTGCACTTCTCGAAGAGGAACATGCAAAAAGAGTTATTTTACATGCGTTTGGCGGCAATAAAAAACTTGTGCGAAAAGCAATTTCTCTTGGATTTTTTTTATCGATTCCTCCGAATGTTGTACGTACAGATCACTTTCAAATGGTTATAAAAGAAAGTCCTATAACCCAACTTCTCACAGAAACTGATTGTCCTTATCTTGGACCTCTCAAAGAAGGAAGAAACGAACCAAAATTTATTCGTCTTACAATACAAAAAATTGCAGAAATAAAAAAGATGAAAGAAGATGAAGTTGAAAAAACTCTTGAAGAAAATTATAAACAATTTTTTAAAATTTCGTAATTGTTTATTTAAGACAAAAAGTGAGCAATATCAAATTGTTTTTTTTCTGTTGCAGGAATTTTTTCTTTTGTTGCAAGATCTACGACAGTTGGAGAAGCAGAGATTCCCATAATTTTTATACTTTCTTTATTTACTCCTTTTTTTTGTTTTTCTGAAATAATACTATATGCATTTTTTGCAAAGGAAATATCTTGTGCACAAGGATTTACAAAGTTAAGATCAAAAAGATATAATTCAACTAATTCTTTTTTTGCATCAGCAAGAAGATGATCCGGAGATGTTGCAAGAATGACGCTGTATCCTTTTTGAATTGCATGCATACGATAGAAGAAAATAAGATCTTCGTCATGAATACCAAGTAAAAGAGTTTTTGTCATAAAATAAAAGAAAGAGCGAAAAAGATTTAAGACTTTCGAAAACATAACAAGAAAATAAATCATATTAAAAAAAAAAGAAAAAACGCCGGCGGCAGGATTTGAACCTGCAATTCCTTTCGGAAATGGTTTGCTCTCCATAAATATTCGAGACCATCGCTCTATTCTCCCAAGTTTTACTTGTCCGGATTAAGCGACGCCGGCAATAGTTTTTAATTTAATTTTCTTTTTAGAATGATTAAATCCTATTTCTTTTAAAAAGTTTCGAATATTTTCTTTTTTTCCTATTCGAAGAATAAAATTAGTATTCCAATTCTTTTCTTTTCGTTGATAAGAATACATCTTTGAGAATATACCAAAATGTAAAAGCGTTTTCTGAACATCTAAAAGACCATCTTTACTTACACTTTGCATAGTTACTTCTCTCTTTCCAACATAAGCTTCACAATCAAAAAGAGCTCGAATCCATTCCCTCTTCTCGACATCCTTATCTGCAATATATTCGGGAATTCTCCATTCAAGACTTCTGAATTTTGCAGAAGCAAGCAAATCAAAAACTGCCGATTTTTGACTTGTGCGAATTTTGTAAAAATTTTTATCAAATCTTATTTTCAATTCTTTTCCAAAAAGTAATTCATATCTGTAAACAAAAAGACAAGCAACATAAAAATCATCAGGATAAAAAGCAAGATCATAATGAACAATCCCTGTTTTTTCCCTCCTGATAGCAACAAATCCATCGCCCTGAAGAAAACCTATTATCGAAGATTTAAGAAAATTTCGTTTATTAACATCTTTAATCGTTTTTTCAAAGAGTAAAACTTCCTCCTGCTTCCAACGAATAAGAACTTTTTTTCTTTGCAGGTCTGAAAAAGTAGGCTTCATATAAATAAACAATTTTACTCTCTTATTATAGATTACGTACATAAGTCTTGTGACTAGTGATCCATACACTGATGATATCTGTACATTCTTTTCACACTTGCATTGCAATTTGAAATTTTTCTATGTCCATAATAAGATCTGCAATTCTACGTAAATGAAACAAAGAAAGAAAATCATCTTTTGCAGTTGTCTTATGCAATTTCTTATCAATTTCTGCTCGAATACTATCTCTTTCTATTCTTAAAGAGTTCACTTTTTCAATATCAAATGTGTAAGACAATTCATAGAAATGTCGAAGAAAATTGCTCACTCTTTTTGCAAGTTCAATAATCACTGATGAAAAACGATCACTACCAACATAAAATCGAGAGTATTGATCTCCCAATGCTTCAAGAAAATTAAGAAGTGTATGAAGATACATGCTTTTTTGAAGATCTACATCAGAGTGTTTATGTAAAACTCGAAGACAGTAAGAAATAAGTCTATTAATCGAATCATCTCGTTTACCTATTGTTTTTATCATTGCAAAATCCTTTTTTTGCATTGCAATAATTCCATCTTCAGACATACCCAAAAGAATAAGATATACCCGACGAAGAAGCTGATCGAAATTTTCATGATCGCTCCGTGCAAGTTCTTTAAGAATACACACATTTTTTGTGTGTTCAACAATCTCAAAACCAATAAGCCATTGCACTTCATGAATAATCGCTTCATATTGTTCGGGCGTGTGATACGTAACAATTATTTCATCATCACCGCGAATATATCTATTTTGTAAAAGAGAATACACAAGAGTTGGAAGAAGTGTTCCTACATCAATTGTTGTTTTATTATTTCTTTTTTGCAGTGTTGTTCCTATAACAAGACGTAGTCCCTGCTCTTCAATAAGAAGTTCATCACCTGCTTTAATGTGTACTTGCTTAACCCATTTTGTTGGAAGACTCATTGTAAGTGTTCCTTTTCCTTGCTGAATGACCTTTCTTCTTTCCATAAAAAAGAAAAATTTTCAAGAGTATATAAATATTCCTGAATATATTCCTTTGAGAAAAAGAATATACACTTCATTTATTGATAAAATAAATAGATGGAGGTAAACACCATGATAGATCATAAAGAAATACAAAAAACTAAAGAAATACAAGAAACTAAAGAAATACAAGAAACTAAAGAAATACAAGAAACTAAAGAAAAAACAAACAAAAGAAAAAAAATAGAAAGAAAAGACGAAATTGATACAGTGATTTTTGACATAGGAGGAGTTCTTGTCAGCGACGGAGGCAGGAGACCAAGATTATTTGCAAAGTATAATTTAATACTTCCTGAAGAATACAAACTCTGGGATGCATACAAAACAGGAAAACTCACCGAAAAAGAATATTGGATGCAAACACTCAAAGGAACATACCTTGAAGGAAAAGAAAAAGAACTTGCACAAGAAATGAGAGATGTTTTTGCACAAGCAAAACCCGGACCTGCCGTTCCTTTCGTTTCCCGAGTAAAAAATGCAGGATATCAAACTGCGATACTGAGTAACCACTCAAGTGAATGGGGCAGAATTACTCTTGGAACAGTTAACGTAAGTCAATACTGTAATCCTATCCTCATCTCTGCAGAAATAAAACTTGCAAAACCAGACCCAAAAATTTATGAATATACTCTTCGTGCAGTAAACAAAACAAAAACACCCGAAAAATGTTTATTTATCGACGATCTTGAAAGAAACACGAGTATTGCAAGAGAAATGGGAATAAAAACAATAACTCTACGAGAAGATACAGATTTGGAAAAAGAGATAAAAGTTTTTGGAGTAAGAATATAATTTTTTATTTTTTATCTTTTTTATTTTAACAAAAAAAAGTTAAAAAAATAATCACAGAGCAAAAAATAATAAACAGAATAATATGTGATAATATGTAATAAAAAATAAACAATTAAAAAGAGAAGACTCTTCATCTCATTGATGCAAATAAAGAAAAAAACATTTTGTATCATCATTTTTATTTTACTCGTAGGAATCATTACAATAACTACCGCGAGAATGTATCTTTCTCCAACAAAAGACGCATATCAACTTGAAAATAATCTTTTAACATATTCAAAAAATAGAGAAACAACATCCTTTCAAAAAGAATTGAAAAACAAAACAAATGAGTATACTCTATACAAAATAAGTTTTGAAAGCAGACCCTTTCTCACATACAAAACTACAATTCAGGGACTTTTATTTTTGCCAAACAAAAAAGAAAAAGTGCCTGGAATAGTATATCTTCCCGGTGGAGGTGTTTCAAAAGAAAGCGCATCTCCTCTTGCAGAGATACTAACTAAAATGGGATATGCCGTTCTTATTATTGATCAAAGAGGAATTGGCGAAACAGGAGGATACTACCTTTCTCTTGATGATGATTATAAACTATTTACACAAGGAAATGAACCTATTCAACATTTGAGTGTATATGATGGATTAAAGACGTTTGATGTTCTTCGAAAGATTTCAGAAGTAGATGAAAAAAATATTGCAATACTCGGCGAAAGTATGGGTGGCAGATATGCACTCATCGCGGGGAGCCTTGATGATCGAATAAAAGGAGAGATTATTATCAGCGCAAGTGGATTCCATTTTGAAAACAATCCTCTTCTTCCTTACAATACTTATTTACAATCCATAGATCCAGATAATTATGTAGAAAAAATAAGTCCAAGACCTGTTTTCTTTTTTCAAGGAACAAATGACTCTGTTCAGAAAATAAATGATACTCAGAAGACATTTGATTTAGCAAAAGAACCGAAAAAACTATTTATTGCAAATGGCTGCGGACATGGATATTGTAATGAAATGAAAAATGAGCTACAAAAGAATTTAAAAGAAATGTTTGAGAAGTAAAAGATAAAAAATAAAAATTAACTAAAAAAAAGATATTAAAAAAATTAAAATAAAAAGTAAGGAATGTTATAAATCTCTCCAACTCTTTATATTTTCCAAATTATTCATTTCAATAGCCTTTTTCATATTAATAATACCACAACTCATACAAGTATAAAATGGACCATATTTTCCTTGACGAAGATCAAGCCATCCTCCACATACACATTTAAGATCTGGGAATTTGTCTTCTTTATGTTTAATACACATTGGAATTCCTTGTTCGTTTGCTGTTGTTGCTTGTTTTTTACAGAAAGGACATGCAGTAAGTTTTGACTCACCATATCTTTTTGGAATATACATAGAATGAAAAACAAAAGAAGGAGTATATAAAATAGATGGATGAAATAAATGAATAAAACTATTGAAAACAATAACAGAAACATTAATAAATAATATGTTCTTAAGAATCGTCGTGGCTGAGAAAAATGCAGAGATCAAAGAAAAAATAAATGAGGCATTAGAGTTTATTGATAACACCTATCATCGTTTAATCTATCTTCTCAAAGAGGATATGCAATTTGCAGTCAGAAGTTCTGTAATTCTCACTGTAGAAGACTTTTCACTTTTAACACAATATTCTCATTTTCTTATAGAGCTAAAAAAGAGAATACAGGAAATATTTTTTAAACCCATACAGGTGGAATTAAAAGATAAAGAAGATGCAGAAATTAAAAATTTCAGACTACATCTTATCATAAAAAAAGAATATTTTTCAAAACAAGAATACATTAATTTAATAATTCAAACAAGCGTTTCATTATCTCTCTGTGTAGATCGCATTTTACAAATTCAAGATCAAAAAAGAGATACGATAAATTCTCAGTACGTACTTCTAGATTTGAAAAGAAATTTAGAACAGATACCTGTTGCACTCAGAAATATTCAGAAATTACTTCCCCTTCTAAAAGAAGAATTAGTTGCAAATGCCCCATTTTCTCTGCGAAGAAATTTTAATTTTTCAATAGACATGTCAAAAATGAATAAAAACACTTTTGGGACAGTAAATGTGAGAATTCGTCATCTTCATGAGATAGATTATAATGAAGAGGATACTTTATTTATTATGGCAAAAATTATTGGACATTTTGGAAACATAGAATTATACTTCAAAAACTTATTTGTATTTATTCAAAATGCATTTGAACAACTTCTGAAAATACATACTGATCTTTTTATCAGAGTTTTTGGAAAAAAAATTTCATTTCAAGTCTTTGTTGATATCTCCAGTTGCCTCAATAATGTGGGAGACATGTTTGTTGGAAGAGATAAGATGATTGCATTTCAGAAAGATAAAATAATAAGGATAAGTTCGTATGATCCTGCTAATAAAGAATTTACTCTCGGTATTCCACTCACATCAGTTGTATCATTACTTGTGAAAGAAACGACAAAAGATGATTTTATCATTTATCTTATTCATGAATTTAATCACACTTTCGATAAAACACTTGTAAAGAATAAAATTTTCTTTCATACTGCAGGTCTTCTCTTGCGAACTGAGGGAATCGCATATTTTTCTCAGTTTGTCATAGGTAAAGAAATGCCCGACTACAATATTCGAGAAATTCTTGAACTCATAACAAATCCTGTCTCAACAAAAGAAAAATTTGATGAAATAAATAAATTTGGATCAAGTGAACCATATGAAATTGGGAGTTTCATATGTTTTGTATATCTTACATTTTTTCTAAGAAAAAAAGAAATTTCAATAAATCCTTTTCTTAAGGAAGGCATTTCTGAATTGCGGACAAATCCTGAAGGAATGAAAATTGCTGAAAATCTTCTTATAATGTTGCGAAATTTTTCAAACAAAGATTTTTTAAAATTTTACAAGAAATATTCTGAAGAAATGGGTGTTCCTTTAATTTTTGAGAAAACATTTTTAGATAAGATAATTGAAGAATTATGAAAGCAAATAAGATAAAAAAATAGAATATTATTTAAGTACAATTTCATCTGTTCCATTCATGAGTTCTCCCTTAATTGGAATGTATTTTCCACTTCCTGATACGAATTGGTATGCAATTGCATATTTCAAACATTCACTATTAAAATAAGGATCACATGCTTCATCTTCTTCATCACAGATATCTGTGAGAGTATACTCTCTTCCTTCTTTTGACTTAACGCTTACTTGAATATAGTCTACACAGGAATTACTTCTACCTGCTGATTCTGAATATATTCTTTTTACAGTCACAGGTTTCGCTTCAATTTCTATTGGTGTTGAGTTGGGTGCTTTATCCCATTCATCACAACCTGTTGTATAAAATACACCCATACATAATTGTGCAAGTGTTCCTATAACTAAACCCACTCGTCCCATTTTTTGTTTTATTGTTTCATTTACCATTTTATTTTTCCTCCTTTTTTATGTTTAAAATGCATTTTTCGCATTTTTTCATTGTTTGTTATTGATAAATGATAACATTAAACTATTTAACTATTAGCTCTCCATTTTTGGAGGATAAAACGAAAGATTGAAAAAGAAAAAGAAAAACTATACCAATATGGAAACGCAAATTTTAGAAGACATCGGTTTTACTCACGCAGAAATCAAAATATATCTCTCCTTACTTGAACTTGGAACAAGTACAGCAGGACCAATTATTGAAAAATCACATTTGCAAAGTTCAGTTGTTCATATGACACTTGGAAAACTTTCAGAAAAAGGATTCATTTCTTTTGTTAATGAAGGAAAAAGGAAACATTATCAAGCAACAGACCCAAAACAGATTATCAAATTTATTGATGAGAAAAAAGAAAGATATGAAGAATTATTGCCAAAACTTCTTCTCAAACAGCAGATGGCAAAAGAAAAACCTGAAATTATATCATTTAGTGGAATAAAAGGAATAAAACAATTATTATATGAACTTCTTGAAGACTCAAAAGGAGAACATAACACCTTTGGTTCAACAAAAGAATCACTTATACTTGGAGAATCATTTTGGATCATGTATCACAAAAAAAGAGCAGAAAAAAAGATCAAAGCAAGACTATTATTTAATGAATCTTTACAATTTTGGAAAGCTGAAAAAAAATATCCTCTCTCAACAGTAAAATATACGAAAGCAGGTTTTGAACCTTTAACTGAAACAATTATTCGAAATACTTGTGTAGGGATAATCATTTGGACAGAAAAACCACTCGGTGTTCTCATAAAGAATAAAGTTGCTGCGGAATCTTATACAAAATTCTTTGAAGTTTTATGGAAAAATGGGCTAATATGAAACCCTCTTCTTAATATCGAAAGTTATTTTAACTCATCCTCGTCGAGAAATTGATAGGAAATCAACATTTATCGACGAGGTGAGTTTATGGAAATAATTGTTCAGAAATATAA
>OBEQ013010430.1_pt1 | contig 10460 bp, 11 predicted proteins | sample 1670901 | NCBI WGS metagenome assembly OBEQ01 (sample SAMEA104232315, study PRJEB22302) | groundwater metagenome | biome: forest; feature: aquifer; material: groundwater | place: USA | collected 2011-08-07 | depth 5.4 m | reverse complement strand
TCTTCAGCCAGTGGCTCAGGATGCACGAGGTGCTGATCCGCCGACTCGAGCGCCGGAAGTGGAGCCACGTGCTCTTTCACGGCGGCGTCGAGAGCGCCCGGCGCCAGGAGCTGGTGGACCGGTTCCGCGAGGACCCGCGGTGCCGCGCGTTCCTCTCGACCGATGCGGGCGGCGTCGGCCTCAACCTCCAGCACGCGACGGTCGTCGTGAACGTCGACCTGCCGTGGAACCCCGCCGTGCTGGAGCAACGGATCGGTCGGGTTCACCGCCTGGGCCAGACGCGCCCCGTGCAGGTGGTGAGCTTCGTGGCCAAGGGTACGATCGAAGAAGGGATGCTGTCGGTGCTCGGGTTCAAGCGGTCGCTCTTCGCCGGCATCCTGGACGGCGGCGAGAGCGAGGTCTTCCTGGGCGGCAGTCGCCTCAAGCGCTTCATGGAGAGCGTCGAGGGCGTCACGGCCGGCATCCCGGCTCCGGTCGTGGAGGAGGCGCCCGAGTCCGCGGCGGCCAAGCCAGCGATCGACGAAGCAGCGACGGATGGCGACGGTGAAGTGGCTCCCGCGGCGGCTGGAGCGCGCCCGATCGCGGACCCTCTCGGCGGTCTGCTCCGGACGGGCCTGGAGCTGCTCACCCAGCTGGCGTCGGCGGCCGGGACGGGTCAGGCGACCGAGGCGGCACCGTCGCCAGCGCTCGCGCGAATCCGCGACGAGCGCTCGGGCCAGAGCTACCTCAAGATCCGGATGCCCGAACCAGAGGTCCTGGACCGGGTCGTCGGGGCGTTGCAGGCGCTCCTGGAAAGCCTGAGGGCCTGAATCACGCTCTCGCCGCCGCGGGTCATCACGCGCCCGGAGATCAAGGGCGCGGTGGGCTTTGCGCGGGGGAACGGCGTGATCGCTGGTCGTTCCGGCGGCGACCGTCACCTGGGCAAGACCATCACCCTCCGGGCGCCGCTGGCCATCGCGCGCTCGAAGATCGACCGGGTCGTGGCCGTCCTCAACGAAGCGACCGCGGACCTCGGAAGGAGGTCTGAGTAAGCTGACCCCGGCTCACGCGAGCGCGAGTGGCGGTGCCCGCCAGCCTCGGCGAGCTGGTGGCCGCCGAGAACGGCGACCGGATGTTCCTCTACAAGGCGCTGGTCGAGCAGAACAACATGCCCCCGGGCGACATCACCCGGGGGCAGGCGGCGGTCGCGAAGGTGCGGCGCGAGAAGGCGGCGCCGGGGATGCTGATCCAGCTCGAGACCGGTCAATGGACGCGGAAATGAGGACGGCGGCGCCGGCGCAGGCGAGCCCGAGGGCGATGCCGCCGAGCACGTCGGAGGGCCAGTGGGCGCGGAGGACGACGCGCGCGAGGCCGACGAGCAGGATCAGGACCGCCGCGAGCGCGCGGAGGGCTCGGCGCGCGCGCGGGCGGAGGTCGCCCGCGCCCCAGGCGAGGGCCGCCATGTAGGCGGCGGCCGCGGTGGCGTGGCCGCTCGGGAACCCGAAGGTCGGGCTTTCCGGGCGCGGCCGCCCGATGAGGGGCTTCAGGAGGAACTCGAGCGAGGGCGCCACGATCAGCACCAGGAGCCAGATCCACCAGTGCCGCCGGGTGCGAGGGAAGAGGAGGAGGAGCGGCGCGGCCGGCACCAGCACTCGCCAGTTCCCGGCGAGGTTGATCCAGTGCATCACGGCCGTCAGCGGCGGCGAGGCGTGGGCGAGGATCAGGTCCCGAAGCCACGCGTCGCCCGGCGGCACGCCGGCCAGCAGCGCGACGCCGGCCAGCGCCAGGAAGGCCACCGCGGGGCTGAGGAAGGCGACTTGTGTCACCGGCGCGTGAACGCCTCGGCGGCTTCGCGGTCGGGCTCCTGCGCGACGTCCGGTCGCGTCACCGCCATCACCGTCCACACCGCGGCCAGCGCCACCCCGAACAGCGTCACGATGGCGGCGCCCGTCGGGATGTCGAAGTACGCGGAAAGCACCATGCCCGCTAGGCTCACCGCCACCGACAGGCTCCAGCCGAGCGCGAGCCGGCTGCCCCACCGCGTGCCCCAGGCCACGCCGGCCAGCGCGGGGACGATCAGGTAGGCGAAGACGAGCAGGACGCCCGCGATCCGCACCGAGCTGGTCACCACCACGCCGAAGGAGGCGTAGAAGAGGAAGTCCCACCAGCGCACGGCGAGGCCGCGACGGTGCGCCTCGTCCGGGTCGGTCGAGATGAGGAAGAGGGGCTTGCGCGCGAACCAGTGGAAGAGGCCGATGGCGCCGTAGAGCGCCCCGGTCTTGACGACGGTGTGGGGCGTCACGGTGAGGAGGCTCCCCACCAGCATTGCCTTGATCTGCTCGATGCCGTGGGGCGCGCGGTCCAGGAGCAGGATAGCGGCGGCGGCGGAGACGGCGTAGACGACGCCGATCACGGCCTCCTGCGGCACGCGCCGCTCGCGCGTCCGGGTGAGCGCGAAGATGGCGGCGCCGGCCAGGGTGAACCCGAGCGACATCCAATAGGCCACCGTGGTGTCGACGTCGTGGCCGAACAGGTAGGCGGCGGTGGTGCCGAGGGCGGCGATCTGGGCGAGCGCGATGTCGACGAAGATCACCTCGCGCGCGATCACGTGCAGGCCCAGGTAGCCGTGGATGAACGTGAGGATGAGACAGGCCACGAACGGCAGCCACATCAAGCTCACGAGGTCAGTCAGCATAGGCCCCTCGCGCCGGAGACGCCGTCAGGAGCGTCCGTCGCATGGGCGGTTCCTTCGTTCAGGCGAGCGCCTTGGCGATCGCGTTGACCAGGTAGTCCATGTGCGCGATGTAATCCTCGGTCCCCTTGAGAGCGCCCGGCATCTGCGGCACGACCAGCACCTTCGCGCCCGTCTGCCGCGCCACGAAGTCGGAGATCTCGATCGGGTACCAGGTCTCGTGCAGGATAACCTTGATCTTCTCCTCCTTCATCAGGCGGATCAGGTACGCGATGTGCTGGGGCGAGGGCGGGATGCCGGGCCGGTCCTCCGCGATGCCGCCCTCGACGAGGCCGAAGGCCCGGTAGAAGTAGGGCCAGGTGTCATGGTAGCTCGCGATCTTCGCGCCGCGGTAGGGCGCGAGCGTCTGCTTCCAGCGCCGGTCGGCCTCCGCCAGCTTCTCGAGGAAGGTCTTCCGGTTGGCCTCGAACTTCCCGGCCAGGTCGGGTATCGCGTAGGAGAGCCCGGCCACGATGTTGGCGGTCACGATCGGCAGGGTCCCGGGGTCGATCGTGTAGTGCGGGTTGCCGAGCGGGTGGACGTCGCCGAGGGACCGGTCGATGGGGCCGGTGGGCACTTTCAGCACCTGGATCCCGCGTACCGCCTCCACGACGTTGGGCGAGCCGCGCAGCAGCTTGGGATTCCCGGCGCCCTCGACGATCGGGTCCACCCACATGTCCTCCTCCAGTCCGTTCCGGATGAGGACGTCGGCCCGCTTGACCATCAGCATCTGGCTCGGGCGGATCTCGAAGTCGTGAGGGTTCTGGGTGGCGCGGGTGGCGAGCTGCACGTCCACGAGGTCACCGGTGATCTCGCGGGTGATCGACCACAGGTCGGCCAGCGTGGTGACCACGCGCGGCTTCGCCTCGGCGGCGGCGGGGACGAGGCCGAGCAGCGCGACCGCTGCGCCGAAGGTCGTGAACCGGATGAGTCTCGACCGCGCTGATCTCAGCATCAGAATCGCTCCGTCGGGTGGGCGCCCATGATGAAGCTGCCCTGGAGGAACACCTCGTCGTTGTCGCGGATCGGCCCGGTGCCGTTGGTATGCTTGTACTCGACCCGGAAGCGCAGGAACTCGGAGGGCTTGAACTGCAGGTACGGCGCGAGCGCCCACTCCCGTCCGGTCGACGCCGGAAGCTCGGTCCAGTCGTAGCGGAGCCCGGCGGCCCAGCGCTTGGTCCAGTCGTACTGGCCGTAGACGTAGTAGCCCCACCGCTCCCAGCGCTCGACCGCCTGGACGACGGCGGTGTCCGGCGCGCCGGTGGCCGCGGCTCGCTCCGCGACCTCCGCGCGTGACCGCGCGGTGGTCCGGTTGCCGTAGATCGCCTCGCCCGCCAGCGTGATGATCGGGAAGCTGTAGCCGGTGGTCGGGAACCACTTGTACTTGAGCCCGAGCCCCGCGATGTTGTGGCGGCGGGCCTTCGCCGTCACGCCGGGGCCCCCCGGGAGGTCGAGCTGGAGGCCCCCGCCGCTCTCGCCGAGCTCCCAGAAGCTCCGGAGCCGGCTCAAAACGAGCGGGTCGCGCAGGCTGCCACGGCCGAAGGCGACCTGGTTGTCGCCGTTGAAGACGCCGAGCGAGAACTCCTCGTAGAACGGCAGCGGCAGGAGCCAGAACGCCTCGACCCCTTTCTCGGTGTTCATCTCCTCCTGCCCGAAGAACCGCCGCAGGACGTCCGGCCGGTCCACCTGGGGCAGGTCGTCCTCGTGGACCATGTTGAGCGTCCCGAAACGCGGCATCATGAGGCCGAACCGCATGGTGGTGCCGAGCGGCAGCGTGAGGAGCGTGGCGTTTGCTTCCTCGAGCTTGGCCGTGATCTCGGCCTCCCGGCCCGTGGGCCCGATCGGCTCCTCCGCCCCGGTGAACCGGATGGCGGCGCTGGCGTACGGATCGACCCGGCCGAACAGCCCCAGCTCGACGTGACGCGGGAAGAGCCGATTCTCGCGGCCGTTGAAGGTGCCGTCGTGCAGCCGCTCGGTCTTGTTGTCGGTGAAGTCGGCCACGAAGTCGCCGGCGACGCCGATGTCGAAGAGGAGGATGCGGCCGGGCTGGGAGAGCGCGAAGGGCTGGCGGGGTCGGAGGTAGTCCATGAGCGAGGGGCTCGGGGGCTCGGACGGGCCACCGGGGGGAGCGGCCTGGGCGACCCCGACCGCAGCCGGCGGCGCTGCGGTCTGGAGGGCCGGGGCCGCCGCGGGGGCCGCGGGCACCGGCTTCTGAGTCTCGAGCTGCTCGAGGCGCTTGCTCAGGTCCTGCATCCGGCGCTCGTACTGCTGCTTCATCGTGTCGAACTGCTGCCGCATCGCCTCCAGCTCGCGCTTCAGGCCCTCGGCGTCCTGCGCCGAGGCGAAGGCGGGCACGCCCACACCCAGGACCACCACCAGCCACAGCCAGCGACGAGATCTCCACGACGACATATGCCACTCCTCACGCATGATCGAGATTGAGCACCGCCCGCACGGGGGCGGCGCGAACGAGAACGATGGCGGTGGAGGAGCGCTACGAGAGTGGAGGGGCGCGGGGCGAGTCGGGGGTGGCGACGACCTCGGGGACGCGCCCGACCCGCGGGACGGCCAGCGGGAGCGGCGTGACGTCGAGGCCCAGGTCCACGGGCGCGGACGCCCCCTGGGCGACCGCGTGGCCGGCCAGGTCGCAGAGCACGCACTGGGCGCTGTACACGCCGGCGGCGCTGGTGTCGTGGGCGTGACTCAGCGGGATGGCGCTCAGGAGCACTCCGATGACGAGGAGTGCCAGGGTGAACCCGACCCGGAGATGGCGCATCGCGGGTAGGCTGCCATGCGGCGCCGGCATTGTCAAACATTGCGGTCGCCAACATTGCGGTCGCCGCCGGTGGGCCGCCGGGAGCGACAGCCCCGGCCCATCCGCGGCTCTCTGCGCCGAAATTTTCGCTGGACAGGGAAACCGAGTTCAAGTATTACCGCCCTCACAATCCTCATACGAGGTGACCCATGCCCCTGCCCCGCCGCCTCTCCGTTCCCCTCTCCCTCTTCCTCCTGGTGACCGGCGCCGCGGCGGCGAGCGGGCAGGAGCCCCGTGCCCCCGAAAAGCCGCCGCCGTCCGAGGAGCTGGTGCTGCCGCCCCTCGTCGTGACGGCGCCGCCGCCGATCTCCGCCTCCTCCGAGCAGTTCATTCCCGGCAAGGACTTCGAGCTGCGCCCGCAAGGGCGGCCGGCCGACGTCCTGCGCCTGGTCCCGGGGCTCATCATCGACCAGCACCAGGGCGGCGGCAAGGCCGAGCAGTACTTCCTTCGCGGGTTCGACGCCGACCACGGCACCGACCTCGCCCTCTTCATCGACGGCGTGCCGGTCAACATGCGGAGTCACGCGCACGGCCAGGGCTACGCGGACCTGCACTTCCTGATCCCGGAGACGGTCAAGGTGCTCGAGGCGTACAAGGGCCCCTACTTCGTCGAGTTCGGGGACTTCGGCACGGCGGGGGCGTTCAACTTCGTCACCAGGGACTTCGTCGAGGAGAACACGCTCGAGGTCGCCGGCGGGAGCTTCGACACGCAACGCTACCTCGCCCTCCTGTCGCCCACCCGGGACGCGCTCAAGACGTTCGTGGCGATCGAGGGGTATCGCAACGACGGTCCCTTCGAGCATCCCAACGGCTACCTCCGCTTCAACATCTTCGGGAAGGCGAGCGCCACGCTGGCCGAAGACACGAAGCTCTCGCTGTGGGCGTCCCACCATCGTGCCGAGTGGCACGGGTCGGGCCAGATCCCCGAGCGCGCCGTGCGGGAGGGCCTGATCACCCGCTTCGGCTCGATCGACCCGACCGAGGGCGGCGTCACCCAGCGGACGAACCTGAACGCGGAGTTCAACTGGCGCCTCGCGGAGAACCATCTCTTCAAGGTGCATGCCTACGGCACCTATTACGCGCTCGACATCTTCAACGACTTCACCTTCTTCCTCGACAATCCCCACCCCCTCGTCGGCGACGAGATCAATCAGCGCGATAACCGGCTGCTGGCCGGCCTCGACGCTCAGTACGAGCACCGGAGCCGGCCCTTCGGCATGAGCCTCACGACGACCGGAGGGCTCCAGTACCGCATCGACACGCCCAACGTGGTCCTGGCTCGGGCCACCCAGCGGCACCAGACCGGACGGGTCCAGGACGTCGACGTTGTCGAGCAGTCCTGGTCCCCCTACCTGAAGTTCGACGTCGTGCCGGTTGACAAGGTCCGGCTCGTGACCGGCGCCCGCGGCGACATCTTCAGCTTCGACGTGCGGCAGAACATCAACGCCGCGGGAGGCAACCTCAACGGGACCGAAATTCGGGCGCGCCCGAACGTCAAGGCGAACCTGATCCTCGGCCCCTGGTACGAGACCGAGGTCTTCGCGAACTTCGGCACCGGCTTCCATAGCAACGACGCCCGCGCGGTGATCCTGAACCCCAAGCTCGACGCGCTGCCGACGGCGACGGGGTACGAGTTCGGGACGAAGACGCGACTCCTGCCGCGGGTCGAGCTGTCCTACACCTCCTGGTTCCTGGATCTGGACAGCGAGCTGGTTTTCAACGGCGACGCGGGCACGACCGAAGCGGCGGGAGCGACCCACCGGGAAGGGTACGAGGTCGCCGCCCACGTCAAGCTGCTCGACTGGCTGACGTTCACCGGCGACTTCACGCACACGACGCAGGCGCGCTTCGTCGAGACCGGGGGCGCGATCCCGCTGGCTCCCGTGTGGACCGCGCGCTTCGACCTGACCGCCCGGCTCCCGGGCGGGCTGGCCACGAGCTTCGGGATGCGGTATCTCAGCGATCGGCCCGCCAACGAGGAGCGGACAGCCACGGCGCGCGGCTACACGCTGTTCGACTTCACCGCCCGGTACCGCTACAAGGCACTCGAGGCGTTCCTCAGCATCGAGAACCTGACGGACGCGGACTACCGCGAGGGGCAGTTCTTCTTCACGTCGCGCCTGCCAGGTGAGCCGGCCGAGGGCGTGCCCGACGTCCACTTTACCCCCGGCACGCCGCGGTCGTTCCTGGGCGGCCTCGCCGTGCACTTTTGACTGGCCATGTACGGTGAAGGCGTGAGTGTCCGCGGCGAGCGGGCTCAGCCTGAGGACGCCGGCTTGACGAAGCGGCGCGCTTGGCGTATGCCTCAGCACGCGCATGACCGCCGAGCTGACCCTCGGGATCTCGCCGCGCGACTGGAGCCGGGCCGGCTGGCTCGCGTTCTCGCTACTGCTCCACGCGGGCGCAGTCGAGGCCCTGCGTACCGTCCACTTCGAGCTCGACCGGCCGCCGCTGCTCGTGGACCTGGTCGCGCCCGCACCTTCGGGCTCGCCGGGGTCAGGCCCGGTGCCCGACAGGACGCCGCCATCGCCCGCCCCGATGGCCCATGCCCGGGCGGCGACCGCTGCGCGGGCCCCGGCGCCGACGGCCCCACGGGTCGATCCCACCCCGCAAGTCGCCTCGGCGCCCCGAGCGCCCGAAACGGTCTCGCCTCCGTCTCCGGCGCCGCGCGAGCCCGAGCCACAGTTGGCGCCCGCCGCGGCGCCCTCGGCGGAACGCCCCGAGTGGCCGTCGGTCAAGGTCCCGCCGGTCGACCTTCCCCGGCTCGGCGCGCTCGCTCGCGCGGGCCCCGGCGAGTCGAGTGAGGCGCTGCCGGGCCCGGTGGGCGCGGTGACTGGATCCTTCTCGTCGGGCCCGTCCGCCCTCTCCACCCCGAACCTCGCCTCGCGCGCCTGGGGAGGGAAGTCCGGAACGGACGCGGGCGGTAGCGGGGTCGCGAGCTTGCTGGCTCCACGGCTCGCGCACGAGATCCGGCCACGATACCCGGAATCGGCGCGGCGTGCCGGCATCGAGGGGACGACCCTCGTCAAGGCCCGCGTGCTGGCGGACGGCAGCGTCGGCGTCGCCGAGGTCCGGCGGTCGTCCGGATACCCGGAGCTCGATCGGGCGGCGCTCGAGGCGATACGGGAGTCTCATTTCATCGCGGCAGAGCGAGGCGGAGCCCGGGTCACGGTCTGGATCGAGATCCCTGTCAAGTTCTCCCTCAAGCAATAGCCATGGAGCGTCCCATGATGGTCTCTCGCCGACATGCCTGTCGTCGCCTCGGGGTTGTTGTCCTGCTCACCCTGTGCCTCTCTGCCGAAACCGCCACGGCACAGGGACAGGAGGAGGATCAGGTGGTGCCTCTGGCGCCGATCGATGTGACCGCGCCGTGGCCGCTCACGCCGCCCGCCCCGAAGCAGGTGACCCGCCCACCCTATCCCGAAGCCGCCCGGCGGAACCAGGAGCAGGGCACGGTGAACCTGGTGGTGAAGGTCCTGCACGACGGGAAGGTGGGTGACGTGAACGTCAAGAAGAGCTCGGGTTCCCGCCTGCTCGACGAGGCCGCCGCCGCCGAGGCGAAGAAGTGGCAGTTCGTCCCGGGGCACAAGGGCCCGAAGCCCGTCGACGCGTGGGTCGAGGTGCCCGTGAGGTTCCAGCTCGTCGTTGAATAGCCGCTACCGCGAGTCCGCGCGGTCTCCCTCGACGTGGTGCGCCGGCGCCTGCGACTGGCGGGCGGGCATGGACTCTCCGAGCACCGCGGTACACGCGAGCACGACGATGGCCAGCGCCGCCTCGCGCGCTACGTTGGTCGTCAGCCGCGGCGCGACGGACGCCGGGTCGACGTCGGGCCCGGGGAACCGCGCGACGGCGGAGCGCAGCACGCCAGGCCGCAGGCGCCCGTCGCGGTCGAGCCGCGGCAGCAGCGCGTACCGGTTGGCGGCGCCGAGCCCGACCAGCGCGAGGACAGCCAGGAGCTTGACCGCCAGCACCCGTCCATAGAACGTCGTCCAGAGCTGCGACGGCGCCCCGAGCTGCCACCAGGCATTGTAGACGCCGCTCGCCACCACCACGGCGAGGCAAAGGCCGGCCAGGGTCGAGAAGCGCCTCACGACCGCCGCGAAGGGGGCGGCCGGCCAGTCGGGACGCTCGACGAGCGCCACCAGGGCGAGCCCGAGGAGCCCGCCCACCCACGCGGACGCGGCCAGAACGTGCCCCCAGTCGACCAGGGCGCTCAGGGTGAAGTCGCCCCGGTCGGCGGCGTGGCCGGTGAGGGTCGTCGTCAGCGCGATTCCACAGGCGAGCGCGAGACGAAGAGTGCGAAGCCGCCCGAACGACAGGATCAGCAGTCCGACGAGCGCCGCCAGCCGCGCGGTCCAGACGAGACCGAAGTGAGTCCGGCCGAGCACGAGGGGCACCGCCGCGATCGCGACGCCGAGGCTCCCGCCGCTCATGGTCCGGGCTCTGACGACGAGCTCGCCGGCCGAGGCGGCGAGCAGGACGACGACGGCGCCGCCGGTCCACGCGCGAAGGCGGCGCCGGGCGGGCACCAGGGCCGGCGCCGTCGCCGGGAGGATCACGACGTCCAGGACCAGGCCGCCGATCACGAGGGCGAGGGCCGCGAGCGAGATCCAGCGGATCGCCGCCGCGGCCGCGAGGGGCGCCGGCATCATCGACGCCATCGCTCACTTGACCCTGAACGAGTAGTCGCCTTCGGTCCGGTGGCCGTCGCGGGCCACGACGCTCCAGTAGACCCGGTACTTCCCGGGCGCCAGCGGCCCGAGACTCGCCTCGAGCACGCGGCTGTCCCGGGGATCGACGTGGCCGTCGCCCTTGTCGACGCGCTCCCGGCCGCCGTTCTCGACGCGGATCGTGCTGAAGACCGGCTCCATCCCGCCGGCGAACCAAAACCTGCCCCCGCCCGGGGGGGGGGTCACGGGGGCGCCGGCCGGCGGG
>OBEQ011703022.1_pt1 | contig 10460 bp, 12 predicted proteins | sample 1670901 | NCBI WGS metagenome assembly OBEQ01 (sample SAMEA104232315, study PRJEB22302) | groundwater metagenome | biome: forest; feature: aquifer; material: groundwater | place: USA | collected 2011-08-07 | depth 5.4 m | reverse complement strand
GGCCGACGAAGCAATCTGCTTTTAAAACCAGATTGCTTCGCCCCCAACAGGGGGGCTCGCAATGACAAGTTATTTTGTTCCCACGATCAAAGTGGCCGCACCACCAGTGAAGCGGTGGATTTTAACTTCCCTGAAACCTATTTTAAGCATCATGGCCGATGTATTTTCTGGGTCTTGAAAACTAAGGATGGAATCAGAAAGAAAGTGATAGGCCTTTTTATTGCCAGTAAGAATGCCGCCCATAACGGGTAGATAAAATTTTAGATACGGATAATAAATAATTTTCCAAAAAAAATTCTGTGGGCGAGTCAGACATAAAAAGCCAACTTTGCCTCGGGCCGTCAAAAGATCGAAAACTCCTTTTAAAAAACCGTCCATTTGACGGACGCTTCGCAAAGCAAAAGCCGAAATCACGCAGTCAAAACTTCCAGGCAAAAAAGGAAGCGCCTGAAAATCGCCATTGACGAGTTGGACGGGTTGAGACACCACTTGGCGGCAGCCTGCCAGCATTTTGGATGAAAAATCCAGCCCGCAGGCGCGGCGCCATTTGCGACCCCGCAAAAACAATTCGAGAAATTTTCCCGTTCCAACGCCAAGATCCAGAATAGACGATTCCCCGCCTGTTAAAATTAAATCGCGGGATTTTCTTCGCCAGAAATCATCTAGTTTAAAACTCAGAAAAGTATTAAGGAAATCATAGCGAAAGGCAATGGCGTCAAAAAAACCCCGAAGGACCGGGGCTTCGGGAGCGACTACGGTCTCAGTTGAAGACATGGAGAATTTTATAATTCGTATCGCGTTGCGCCGGGACATAACCGGCCTCGCGAATCAAACGGACCAAATCTTCGCCGCGCGTATGGACTTCAATGCCCGTAGGTTCTAGAACCTTGTCTTCGAGAAGCGTGCCGCCCATATCATCGCAGCCGAATCCAAGCGCGATCTGGCCAAGCTTCAGACCTTCGGTGAGCCATCCACTTTGAATGTGTTCGATATTGTCCAACATCAAACGGGAAATGGCGACAGTCTTCAAATAATCTTCGCCTCCGGCCGGACGAAACTGGCTCATGCGCGGCGTGCCCTGCGGCGATAACGTCCAGGGAATAAAGGCGCGAAAGCCATTTGTTTCATCCTGCAAATCCCGAATTCTAAGCAAATGCATAATGCGTTCTTCAATCGTTTCCACATGCCCGAAGACCATGGTGGCGGTTGATCTGAGCCCGCATTTGTGGGCCGTGCGCATCACATCAATCCACCGGTCGGAAGATGCTTTTTTGACGCTAATAATTTTACGGACTCTCTCCACCAAAATTTCAGCCCCGCCTCCCGGAACAGAATTCAAACCCGCTTCTTTGAAGCGGCGGAAAACTTCTTCCAGCGGTAAACGGAATTTTTTTGAAATCATGTCAAACTCAACCACGGAGAAAGAATGAATATGCACTTGCGGAAATTTAACGCGGATGGCGCGCAGAAGATCCAGATAATATTCCAACGGAAGCGCAGGATTGACTCCACCCTGAATCAGGACTTGCGTCCCGCCCAAATCCACAAGCTCCTGGATTTTTTGAAAAATCTTTTCATACGTCAGCGTGTATTCTTCTTCATGTCCCGGGCTGCGATAAAAAGCGCAAAAATCGCAGTCCACGACGCAGGTATTTGTGTAGCTAACATTGCGGTCTATAATAAATGTGACCTGGCGGTCGGGCTGCATGCGGCTGACAAGTGTTTGAGCGGCCTTGCCCAATCGGAGCAAGTCGCAAGAATAAAGAAGCATTCCCTCTTCTGAGTTGATACGCCCGCCTTCGAGTCTTTTTCCTAAAATCTGGTCATAAATATCCATGACGGCTATGCCCCACTCCTTCCGAAAAATTCCAACGGCTTCTGCCGCGGTGAAATTTTGAGCCGTGTTGCTAAACGATAAAAAAGCTCCAGACCTTCGAGCACGTTTGCATCAAGCCCGTAATTGAGATTAAAAAGATATCCAAAAACCTTGGAGAATTTCTCATCCAGAAAAGACAGCTGCATTTCCTGGCGTATCAATGATTCAATATCGGTAAGATTGCGATCAAGATTTTTTCTGAGCTGGTTGCAAAAAGCAATGACTTCGTCAGGATGCTCTGCAGCAAATTCACGGCGAACGGCCCAAAGCGCAAAACAAAAGGGCTTTTCCGCCCAGTTCCACCATAATTCGCTCAGATCATATTTATAAACAAATTCTTTGGGCTGATAAAAAAGGGCGTCATCCCCGATCACAAGCGCTGCTTTGTGCTGGCTGAGCATTTCCACGGGGTTCGAAGGCATTGCTTCAAACGTATTCTCGAATTTATATTTAAATTTCAACAAGATACGCAACAGGGCCACTGAGCTCAAACTTTCACGGGTCGTCGCAATGACCGCGCCGTTTAAGTTGTCGATTTTTTCTTTGGAAAAAAGAAGGACGCTTCCTGAGAAATCTCGCGCACCGATGGCGAAACCAGGAATCAAAATATAATTTTTTTGGTGATTCAAATATTCGAGAGAAGATACCGGAGCAATATCGATCTTGCCCTGGCGCATGGCCTGGTTGATGCGCACGGGATAATCTTCGTACAACTCCACATCAGAGGCTTCTTGAAGGCCAGAATAAAAAGGAATGCAATTGGTATAACGAATTTTTCCGACGCGGGCCTTGGTCCTGATTTCGCTATTCATGTTTCGCAGGTTGGGTCAAACCTGTCCACCGAGGATAAAGACCGTGCGGAATTTCAAACTGATCGAGCACTTTTCCAACCATAAAATCAATGACTTCATTTAAATTTTGCGCGCCGGAATAAAAAGCCGGCATGGCCGGAACAACGCGCACGCCGAGCTTTGAAAGCTTCAGCATATTTTCAAGATGAATGGCATTCAACGGTGTTTCGCGCGGCACAATCACAAGCCGGCGGCCTTCTTTCAACATACAATCCGCGGCGCGGTGAATCAAATGCTGACTGACACCTGACGCAATCGCGCCAAGTGTGCCCATGCTGCATGGAATGATGATCATGCCGGCTGTCGGATACGATCCACTGGCGACAGGTGCACTAAAATCTTTCGCGGAATGAACTTTGAATTTTGACGTGCCAAAAATTTCGGTGAGGTCTTCGGAATGATTAAAGCTTCTAAGAGATTTGCCAAGCTCTTCGCGTATCACGAGCCGGCCGGATTCAGAGATGATTAATTCGATAGGATAATTTAATTCAGCGAGCACCTGGACCAGGCGAACGGCATAAACAACTCCGCTTGCGCCTGTGATCCCGACTACAAAAGGTTTCATATTTTCCCCAATGAAAAATCAATCACGGTCGCTAAAAAAACCGAAAGGCTGACCACCGCATTCATGGTAAAAAAGGCTTCATTCAATTTTTGAAGCCCGAAAGACCAGACCAGCCAATGCTCCCGGACCAAAAAGAAAATGACAATCCCCATGCCAAGAAAATAAACAATTCCCAATCCAGCAAGTTTGCCTAAAAAAATCCACGCGGCCACGGTCAAAACATGAAGGATTCGGGTCGTGAAAAGGCTAGCGTCGTAGCCGAAGCGGGCCGGAAAAGAATAAAGGCCTGATTGACGATCAAAATCTATGTCTTGCAGCGCATAGATCATGTCAAAGCCTGTGACCCAGCATATGACCCCCAAGCTTAAAAGCCCGGGAATCCATGAAAAACTTCGCTGGCTGGCTAGCCACGCCCCATAAGGAGCAATGCCGAGTATGATACCCAAAACAACATGGGACAACCAGGTAAATCTTTTCATCCACGGGTATAAAACAGCAAAGAAAACAGGGATGGGAGAAAGCAAAAAACACAAGGGGCCAAGAAGCCAGGCGCTCGCCTCAAAAACGAAAAATGAAACGGCGGTAGCAAGCCAGACAAATGATATTTTTAGTTTTCCGGCCGGGAGCGCGCGATTTTTAGTGCGAGGGTTGCGGCCATCGATATGAGAATCAATGATACGGTTCAGTGCCATGCCCATGGTCCTGAAACTGACCATGGCGACGGTCACCCCAAAAAATAAATGGGGGCGGGGCCAATGTCCTTGGGCATGTTCGCCAAGAAATAATCCAAGATAGGCAAACGGGAGGGCAAAAATAGAGTGTTCGAACTTAATCATTTCCAGAAAAACTTTTATCTTGCTTAACTGTTTTTCCATTTTATTTTTTTGTCATTGCGAAGGGGCGAAGCGACTGAAGCAATCCCGGGATTGCTTCGGGCATAAACCGCCCTCGCAATGACGCTAAAATCCGTATTCCTTCCAGCGTTTTGTAACAAGCTCCCGAATCGTCGGCTTCATCACCATATCTTCCGGCCACGGCCGCTTCATGCCTTCGGCCTCGCTTTTGCGGGTCGCATCAATTCCCATTTTGGAACCGAAAAAATCCTGGCTCGCAGAATGATCGAGTTCGTCCACGGGCCCGTCTGCAAAAACAATATCACGTTTGGGATCGACATTATTAAAAGTGCGCCAGGCAACTTCTTTCAAGTCTTGGATATTGGTGTCATGGTCCATCACAATCACGCATTTTGAAAACATCATTTGCCCAAGCCCCCAAATCGCGCTCATTACTTTCTTGGCTTGCTCGGGATAACTTTTGCGGATCGAGACAATCATGCAATTATGAAAACACCCTTCCCACGGAAGGTTCATATCAATAATTTCAGGCATTTGCTTTTTAACAAGCGGAAGAAAAATTCTTTCAATGGCTTTGCCCATGTGACAATCTTCCATGGGAGGCTTTCCCACGACAGTTGTGACATAAACAGGATCTTTGCGATGCGTCATACAGGTCACATGAAAAACCGGAAAATCTTTGGCTCGGGAATAAAAACCCGTGTGGTCACCGAACGGCCCTTCGAGCCGCATATCACCTTCTTGCACATAACCTTCCAAAATAATTTCTGCCTCGGCCGGGACTTCGAGGTCAAGCGTCTTGCACTTCACAAGCTCAACAGGTTCTTTGCGGATAAAACCAGCCATCATCAGTTCATCCATACCGGGTGGAAGCGGACAAGCTGCAGAAAACATAGTGACAGGATCTGCTCCCAGCGCCACCGCAACTTCCAGTTTCTTTCCGCTGCCTTTTTGTAGGCGACGGAAATGTTCTGCACCGTCTTTATGAATTTGCCAATGCATGCCCGTGGTTTGATTATCATAAACGTGCATCCGGTAAAGCCCGACATTTCGTTTACCGGTTTCGGGATCGCGTGAAAAAACCATAGGAAGCGTAATAAATTTTCCGCCGTCATCCGGCCAGCATTGAATGATGGGAAGTTTGTCCAGCATGGGCCCTTCGCCCGCATGAATGACCACTTCCTGGCACGGTGCATTTTTGACGACCTTAGGGCCAAGCGCGCCCAGAATTCCCAATTTAGGAAGCATCTGTAATTTCTCAAGCGCGCCTTGCGGCATTTTCATGTCCAAAAATTCTTCGATTCGATTCGCGATTTCATCCGGCGAATTAACGCCGAGCGCTGTGGCCATCCGGGCCGGTGAGCCGAAGAGATTAATCGCAAGAGGAATGGAAGATCCTTTGACCTTATGGAAAAGAAGTCCGGGGCCTTCCTGTTTTACAACCCTGTCATAAATTTCGGTGATTTCAAGCGCCGGGTCCACTTCAGCGCGGATTTCTTGAATCTGATTTTTTTTCCGAAGGGCATCGATGAATTGTCTAAGATTTTTATGAGCCATGTTTTTAAAGTTAATGTTTATTCTTACGCAGAAAAAAGTCCGGCAAAATCAAAAACTTGCCCAGCTTTTTCAAAACGCAGAGTGCGAAGTAGTTTCTTTATTTTAACCATTTCATCAATCTCAAAATAGCCGGTTTGTTTCAAATGAAAATAAACCCGCCGGCTGGCGTCCCACTGACGAGGCAAATCCAAAAGAATACAAGCCAAAAGGGCGGCTAGAATCATCGAGCTAAAAAACTTCAACGCCGGGTGTTGCAACCCGGGCACAAAGGCAATCAATGCCGGTAAAATTAAAAATCTTAAAATCGCCCAAGCCTGTTTTGAAAAATCAAAAGATACAGGCGTTTGGGTCATCAAAACAGTCTTGCGCGCGGCTTCTGTCACCGCAAATAAGGTCTTGCCATCATAAACAGATTTTTCAAGACCAAGCTCTTTAACGGGCCAATGTCCCCACAAATCTTGTTTTTGGGTAGATTCGACCACGACCTGCGTAAGCCCTGAGGCATCCAAAAGATGACGGGCGATCTCGCATCCCGTAATACCCTGGCGACTTAAATCCTGTTTATATTTCGAAAGGAATTTGTTCTGAAAAATAAAGCCCAGGAACAAAACACCCCAAATGAAAGCCCCAATCCAATTCATAGGCATGTGGATTATAAAAAATTAATCGCATGGCGTCTATAAATAGGTTTACGCCTCTGCATGTGGGGAAACGCGAGCGAGAGCGTCCTCCAAAGCATTGGCGGACAAGCAAGCGCTGGAAGCGAACCTTGTTTTATGCATTTTCTTCTTCGAGATGCCTTAGCAAATTTTCCATATCTTCAGGAATCGGGCATTCGAAATACATTTTCTTGCGCGACTTGGGATGCACAAATCCCAAAGCAAAGGCATGGACGGCCTGCCGATTGATCCAGGAAGAGGTCACGCCATAAAAAGCATCGCCCAAAACCGGATGGTCCAAATAGCCCATGTGCACCCGGATTTGATGTGTGCGCCCCGTATGCGGCCGCACTTCGAGTAATGTAGCTTTGGCAAAACGTTTGATGACACGGTAAAAAGTGGTCGCATCTTTTCCGCCGGACGGCTTCACCACAATTTTTTTCCGGCTCAAAAAAGCCCGGCCGATCGCTTCCTCGCAAACGCCTTCTTCATGCTGCACCACTCCCCGCACTGCAACGCGATAAAATCTTTCCATCGTATGCTCTTTAAATTGCTTGGCCAGAAACGCGTGGGCAAAATCATTTTTAGCAATGATCATAATGCCGGAAGTGTCCTTGTCCAGACGGTGCACAATGCCCGGCCGGACAACTCCTCCGACACTGGATAAATTCCGCACATGAAAAAGAAGCGCGTTGACTAATGTATGTTCAAAATTCCCATGCCCGGGGTGGACCACCATTCCGGTGGGTTTATTGACCAGAATAATGTCCGCATCTTCGTGAATAATATGAAGTGGAATTTCTTCAGCGTCCGTGGAATCGCCCGGTCTTTCCTGCAATTCGATGTGAATAATATCTCCGGCTTTAATTTTATAATGGGCCGGCACTTCGCGGCCCCTGACTTTAACGGCGGCCGCTTCAATCATTCTTTTGAGTTGGGACCTCGAAAAAGACTCCACAAAAAGCGCCGCAAGATAGACGTCGAGCCGCGTGCCTTCGTCCGCTTCCGTAACTATAATTTCTTTTATTGCGTCTTGTTTTTTTTCCATTGTGATAAGTATATAATTCCGGCAACCGCAAAGGTCGCAAGGCTAATCCATTGGTTCCAGCTGAAAAACATCCACGAAGGTTCGGTGCGAAAAAATTCGATTATAAACCTTCCCGCCGGGTAAATTACAAAATAAAGGCATGAGATTTCGCCTTCAAAACGTTTAGTTTCATAACGTTTATTCAAAAAAATGAAAAGTAAAAAATCAAAAACAGCTTCGTAAAGCTGGGTTGGATGGATCGCGCTTTCCAACCCCGGAAAGCGGACCGCCCACGGCAGGTCGCAAACTTTGCCGTAACAACATCCGTTAAAAAAACAGCCGATCCGTCCGAAGGCATGTACCATTGCCACATACGGCATCAAAAAATCGAGCCCCTTGAGAAAAGGGATTTTCTTTGCTCTCATGCAGATTGCGAGCACGATCAAAGAAGAAATCATCCCACCATAAAATATGAGCCCGCCTTCCCAAATAGCAAAAATTTTTAAGGGATGCTCTAAATACCAATCCGCATTTTGGAAAATATATTGGATGCGCGCGCCCAAAAAACCGGCCGCAACCGTTATAAATACGAGATCTGACGCATCATCATTTAAGGGGAAACCCGTACGCTTTGAGCGGCGGGACATGAGATAAAGCGCAAGGATAAGCCCCAGTGAAATGACAAAACCGAATGAATAAAGCGGCAACGGGCCGATATGAAAAAGAACGGGTCTCATTTGGAATTCCGAATGAGCAAGAGTAGATAAATCGATACGCCGATCGTAATGGCTGAATCGGCAAGATTAAAAACAGGCCAGATGCGAAAATCTAAAAAATCAATCACGGCTCCGAAACGAATGCGGTCGATCCAATTACCGATCGCGCCGCCTAAAATCAGTGCCAGCCCCACCCGCTGCGCCACCGGCAAATCCTTTGCCCTGAATCCCCAAAAAAGTAGAAACAGAAGGCTAGCGCTAATCAATACCATGAGAAGCGCCGGATGATTATGAAAAAAACCGAAGGCCACCCCGGTGTTATGCACAAGGGTCAAATGAAAGATACCGGGAATGAGGGGGTATGTTTCGCTTGCTGCAAGATGCGCTAGGGCGAGAAACTTTGTTACTTGATCAAGCAGAACGACCCAGACAATAAGGCCGTAGAAAATTACTGGCGACGTTTCTTCTTCTCCTCAAGCTCTTGGCATTTGATGCAAAGTGGGGCATGAGGCATGGCCACTAATCTTTTTTGGGAGATGGCTTTCGAGCAGGACTCGCAATCACCATAGGTGCCTTCTTCAATTTTGCGCAAGGCAACATCAATCATGTTAAGGCTCTGCTGCTCGTTGGAGGCCAGGCCTAGGGTAAACTCACGGTCAAAATTATCAGTGGCCATATCGGCCATATGGAAGGAGTAACCTGAAAGGTCACCGGAAGAATCGCGTTGATTTGTATTAAGGGAATCGCCTTCCAAATGCTTCAAGTCCCCGGCAAATTTTACGCGGGCTTCCTGAAGAAGTTTTTTGAAACGTTCCGAATCTTTCTTATTCAAGGGGCTCATGTTTGATTCCTTATACGAGAGGCGACATTATACAGATTGAGATTATGAGAATCAAGCATTTAAGCAACCTGGGTTCCGTCCGTGCAATCATCCAGGAAAAAGCCGACCCCCCTTTTTTTCATCTCTCTTTTGATGGACCGGCAGAAAGCCTCTACGACAACCGGGTCAAACTGGGTGCCTGCGCAACGGGTCAGCTCTTCAAGGGCAAATTCAACGGGGCGGCCTTTGCTGTAGCAGCGCGTCGAAACAATGGCATGAAAGGCGTCTACAACGGAAACGATCCTCGCCTCGACCGGAATTTCATCGTTTTTCAGGCCCCTGGGATAACCGGAACCGTCATAATTTTCATGGTGGCAACGCACAATCTCGGCCACCTCTTGAAAATCAGAAAGAGGCCCGAGGATTCGAGCTCCCTTTTCCGCATGAGTTCTCATGACTTTCCATTCTTCCGGATCAAGCCGGCCCTGCTTTTTTAAAATAGCATCGGGGATACCGATTTTCCCAACATCGTGAAGAATGAGTGAAGCCGACAGCACGTCCTTTTTTTTGCCGGTCAAATCCATTCCCATTTCTGTGGCTGTCATAATTCCCAACCGTTCGACCTGATGAATGTGACCGAAAGTGTAGGCATCCTTGGCGTGAACTTCTTCAGCCAGGCAGCGCATGATTTGGTAATAAGTTTCGTGCTCTTTTTTACGCATCACTTCAATCTCCTCGATGCGTTTGAGCATTTCTTTGTTTTGCTCTTCAAGGTTGCGGTGATACTCAGCGGTCTTGACGGCCATAGAGCAATCTTGGACCAACACCTGAAAAAAAGAAATTTCGGAAGGGTAAAATTGCCGGCCGTTTGTTTTACCGCCGAGGAGCAGGAGCCCTAAAAGAGTATCTTTATAATAGCCCGGCACGGCAAGCTCGATCTTGAGCTTGTCCATCGTGGAAATAATTTTTTCTACTTCATGTGCAGAGCGGCCGGGAATATTGCGTTTTTTGATTAAGCGAGGGCGATAAAGAAAATCTTCGTTCAGACCTTTTTGCGGATCAAACCATTCGATAAAAGGATGGTCGAGTTCCATTTTAACAAAGCCAATGGGGAAACGTTTGTTTCCAAGGGAATCAACAAAGGTAAATCTTTTTTTCTTTTCTTCAAGGATAAGAAGCGATGTGTGGGAAACGCCTACTTTGCGGTCAATGAAACGGGTAATGATTTTCAAAAGCCTTTCCGGTCTTTTTAACCGGACCATGCTTTTGGCAATGTCCCGCAATGACTTTTGATAATTGATGCGTTGCTTACCGACAAAGTCCATAAATTTTTAAATTAAATGAGCTATTTTGTCCTGAACGTCTTTTTCAAGATACTCTAGGCTAAGTGGTTTAGTAATATAATTGTCCGCGCCGAGCCGCATCGCTTCTTCGATTTTGTCACGCGTTTCAAGGGCCGTCACCATAATCACTTTAATGCCCGCGTGCTTCTCTTTAATTTGTTTGAGCACATTCATGCCGTCCATGCCGGGCAT
>OBEQ010446489.1_pt1 | contig 10460 bp, 26 predicted proteins | sample 1670901 | NCBI WGS metagenome assembly OBEQ01 (sample SAMEA104232315, study PRJEB22302) | groundwater metagenome | biome: forest; feature: aquifer; material: groundwater | place: USA | collected 2011-08-07 | depth 5.4 m | reverse complement strand
TACAGCTACGTTCATTGGTGGCAGCAGGCAGAATCGAAGATCGAACCGGAAGAAATTCTTCTCAGGTTGAGTTCTCCGGGTAGATGGCGTTCTATGACCGACACGTACAAGCAGTTCGAGTTCCTACGAGGAGATAAGATCTCTATCGTCACTCTAGACGGTGGCATTCGTGTGACTGTCGTATGAGCAACATCGATGTGGTGCCCGGTGAGTTGCTCATCTACGTCGTTAAGAAGCCGAAGAAAAGAAATCCGCTCGCGACGAAATACGGACGCCACGAGATCATTCTGGTCCTGGAACAGATCAGCGAGCGAGAAGCTGTTATTCTCATGGAGACCGGAGAGGTCGGTAGATTCGTTCTCCGGGCTCGGCTGGCAACAGCCGAAGTTGTGTGGGATTGGACGATGAGCGATTGGGAACGTATGTGATTCGAGTATTCAATGGAACAGCGCCCTCGCGATCGAATCCTCCGCAACCCGGTGATGTCTTCATCATTAGATGGGACAACAGCATTCCAGACGAAGTCATGCTGGTCGTCGAAGTTTGTACCAAGTACAACGAGCAGGACGACTGTTGGACCGGTCGAGTGTTCACACCCGCTGGCAAGTTCCGCACGGAGTGGATGTTCGTGAAAGATCAATGGTTGTGATGAATCGTCGTTTGCGAAAGAAGAAACACCTTGGTGAGTTCAACTACAGGGGATTCGAAGTCGTGTGCGAATTCTTCCCTCTGCTGTCCGAAGGAGAGGTCGACGATTTCCTCGACGATTTCATCGAGTTCGTTGAAGCCAACGATCTCGGTTGCGGCGGTTCATGCAGCAGTTCTCGCATGGAACAATTCATCACTAAGTACGTGCCAACCCGACGCAAGTCGAACGGTAAGATGCACTACAAGAACGAACACTGCACCGACTCCGACCGTGAGAAGGTGAAGGCTTGGATCGAATCGAAGGTGGCTCTCAAGACGATCGTCGTTCATCCTCTCGTGGGTGCATGGAACTGAGGACAGAAAAATGAAGACCGTATTTCTCATCGACTACTCGGGCAGCACAACGAACGACATGTTCTTGAACATGTCCCGGTACATCGCTCGTCGATTCCGTCCCGGCGACTGCGTCGTCGGTTGGCACCACGAGTCCTTCGCCGTCTCCTTTATCGGCAACCCGACGTACGAGGACATCATCAGCGTCGCGAAAGACTTCTTCGGCGGCACGGACCTTCGGCAAGCGATTCTCTTCGCTAGGAAGATGTCTCCGGACGGACAGCTCTTTGTTCTCTCTGATGGATGTCATGAGAACTTGAATAAAGAGTTCGAGTACGAGCTCGTGATCTTTACCGGAGGTCAGAAAGGTTACACCATCTCCGAAGGAATCTGCGATCTGCACCGTCCCTGCACCATCTACGCTGGCGGAAATTTTCATGACACCTTCATGGTGAGATGATGCGCGTTCAGATGACGGAAGAGCAGGCGAGGATGCTCGGCATCGTCCACTGCGCCCACTGTGGGCGGCCCCCGAACAACCACTTTGGAGACGGAGAACGTGGTGGCAAGTGTGCACACGACTCGAAGTGTCCGGGCTACAAGAGGAAGATAAGCCTTCCCCAACCAAGAAGAAAGTAGACTATCATGGCGAAGGGCATCGGCGACATGGTGGGAAAGATGTTGCTCTCGACGGGCAAGTCTCTTCTCACGGGTGAAATCAAGAAGAAAGCGAAGGGTCTCATCGGAAACTACTTCGCCAAGACGTTCGATCAAGCCCGTCGCGAGGCGGCGGACAAGGTCGGGTACGATACCGTCCATTTCACGATGGACAAGAAGGAAAATATCGTCTTCAAGTCGTCCGCCGTCTTCGTTCACGAATGGCTCACCAGCAGTCCAACCGTGAAGGGTCGTCTGATGAAGGACGAGGAGAACGGGCAGATCTACTTCGACGGAAATCCCATCCTGTCCAAGACGAAGCTCGACATCATCACCACCATCAGCAAGCAGACCGGAATCAATAGTCCAGCCCTTCGAGGTCACCTCGAGAATGCTCTGGACGACCTGGAGGTATCCGACTTCACCTCGTGGAAATTCAAGCAGGAATTCGCAGGCTGGGATCCGAACAAGGAGAGCATCATCGATACGTTCCTTCCGAAAGCGTTCGGCACTGCCATCGTGGCGGAGGATGTGCCCGCCGCGAATCGTCTGTTCAGAAAGTGGATCATCGGCACGGCCAAGAGGGCTCTCGAACCCGGATCATCGCACGACGGTTGCTTCGTCTTCCAAGGGCCGGCCGGCGTCGGCAAGACGAGGTTCTTTCGAGAGCTTCTGCCGGAACCGTTCGCGCAGCGCACCGGAGAGATTCTGTGCGACATCAAGAGCCCGCAGAAGTTCCAAGAGGCTATCGTCGGCAAGACCGTCGCGTGCTTCGATGAGCTCTCTGTCCTCGCTTTTCCGAAGACGCAGGACATCTTCAAGCAGCTGCTCACCTCGCAGTTCATCGACGTTCGATTGCCCTGGGCGCGAAAGCCCGCGCGGTACGCTCTTCGGCAGGGGTTCGCCGCAACCTCTAACCCGATGAAGTTCATCACAGATCCTGCGTTCAAACGACGACTGTGGGTGGTCAAGTTGAACGATTCGCAGCGTCTCGATTTCGATTTCCTCCACGGTAACCGCAAGGAGCTTTGGCAAGAAGCCGTCTACCTCGTCGGCCAGGGTGAGACGGGAATTCTCTCATACGAGGAGCAGAAAGAGCTGGAAGCGGCGAACTCGGTGTATGAGATCGAATCCATCAAGGGCGAATGACATGAAATCTATACATCATTGCTTATTCGTTGGCCACGTTCTTCTTCTCTTTCATGCGCGAGAAGAACGAAGAAGAAGTATCCACACAAGGCCGTTGGCGAAATCCACGAGACCCTAGCAAGTCGTACTACAAGCTCTGCGAGGAATGCGGCGAAGTCGTCCCAAGAAAAGGAACCCCTAAGTCGCACGGATGATGTCACAAGAGAACATGTTCTCAGTACAGACCCATGCCCGGAGTGTGAATGTTCGTCAAGTTCAAATCATCTTGCTTCATCTGGACCGGTGAAGGTTGCGACCAAGATGCGATCCCCGTTTCGGACGGCACAATGGCTCTAATCCTTTGCGTATCCGAATGGGAAGGGCCCTACAGACCTCATCGTGCCTACGTTCTTCTTCTCTTCGACGGAAGAATTGGGTGGACTCCCTTTACTGAACGAGAACTACACCACGTAGATTTTCATGAATAGCAAAGAACATGACATCACTCTCGTGACAGTAGGACATCAGTCCTATCTTTGGGACGAAAAGGGCCAGGGTGTCGATCACACCGGTCGCTCTGACTATGCTATTCTGCTCGACATCATGAGCAGAGAAAATCCCGACCAATCACCAACTGCACGAAGATTCGTCTGGATACCGATCATCATGCTCAACGACGGCAAGGTCGTCCGTACGCGATCGTACCAGTCCGATCTTCAAAATCCAAATGGTCGACTCAGAGTTTTGACAGAAGTCGGACTTGTTCCGTACGTCGACATCGATCCTCTCATCCAACAGTGCTTCGACGTCGGATACACGATGGTCGACGTAGGTCCGAGTGGATACGGAGGAAGTTTCGGTATTTCCTGCAAGTACGACAAGGGAAAAGAGCCACAGGACAATGGGTGGCCTCCCATCTGGAGAATCGTCGAAGAATTCGACCTGGGTGGAGGAGCGGGTGGGCATCATTCCCATCAGATGATACATTTCGAACCGACGGGCAAGTACAGATTCGGAGAACATCGACCGTAGAGTTTTGCCGCAGTAGCTCAGAGGTAGAGCCCCGTTTTCGTAAAGCGGTTGTCATCCGTTCGATCCGGATCTGCGGCTCTATGTTGTTCGTCGGAAAAATGCTGACCACATCGTGGGGATTCCCGAAGGGGACGATCGTCGTGTGTTTGGGAAAAGCTCGCGGGCAATTTCCTACATTCACAGAAGAGCGACACACTGTCCTGTACTTCTACGTCAGTAACAACAAGTACTTCGACTCCTCGGCTGGACCGATGCGTGGTATCGAGCTCGGGTATTGGGAAGAGATCGAATGATTCTAAAACTTCTGATCGTCTGCTGGAGTTTACCCGAAGGAAGCATCATTCTGCACGTGGGCTCTCTTCCCGCAGAAGCGCTCGTGAAGCAGGATGACGGAAGCTACGTTCGTCTCCCCGCCGAGAAGTACCTGTACCTCCTTCCGAACATGAAGGTGGAGAGCTCGTACATTGGTCCCACGGGAGCAAAGTTGGGTGTGTGGGAGCCTGTCGAATGATCGCATTTCGCCTGAATCAGGAGATGTATTTCGAAGTTCCCAGCAGAAAGATCGTAGACGTCTTCATGCTCAACAGAGGTGAGATCGTTCTCCGATTGACAGAAGAACCGATCCAACTCTCGCGGAACGTATTCTGGTGGACGCACATTTTTCTGACGTCGCAAGGAATCGCCTACAGAACTTCGTACAGAGAAGAACTGTTGCTGGACATGGATCTTATGTGATGAATTCATTAACGTCGTGTGATAGAATTAACGAATAACCAAGGACACAAAATGAGTCTTGCGTACGTAGTCGTCGTTCAGGATAGTCAAGGTGCGGAATGGAACGAACATGTCGGGACAGTTCGTCCAAGAGCGTTCAAGATCTTCGAAAAGCTCAAAGTCGAGCTCAAAAACGATCATGATACCGAAGAACTTCGGTTCGAAGTCTGGAAAGCCGGCGTTCTAGTGCCGCACCTCACGCTACGTGTTGATCTCGCTCCTGACGAGGAGGAAGAGGAGGACGAAGAAGAGGACGAGGAATACGAAGACGAATACGAGGAGGAAGAGGACGATGAGTGATAAGGAGCGCACGACAGAGGAGGACATCGCGAGGCTCAAGGTCGAGGTCGATCGACTCGCTGTCTATCTCAAAGACCCTCAACCGCATCTCACGATGTGGATGATCGCCGTGGGTAACTGCCTGCAACAACTCGCTCTGATCCGGGAAGGACTTCCCATGCCGGATCCGAAGGCCGAGCTGTCGCAGGAACACCTCATGGAGGTGCTCAAGGTTAAGCTGAGCCCAGGCGAGATGTACAGCCTCTTCGTTGTTCTCGATGAAGATGCTAATTCATCTTTTTTGAAAAATGTGGCGATCGAGGCGCAGAAGGCTCGGCCCGATGAGTTCACCGATTGGGAGTCGGAAGAAAGCGCATTCGAAGAGGAAAGCTGCTGAGATGACGCGTATCGACCACAATCTATGGAACGATGTCGAATCGTTCTTTCGCACCAACGTCCTGATGTCCGGAGAGGAGAAGACGCTCTCCGAAGATGAGATCGGCGAGCTCAACCAAACGCTGAAGACGGTGTCGACATCGATCGAGCGCCTGGACGAGATCGTCAACGTTGCCAGAAATCGCTGGCAGGAACAGAACAAGTGATCGCCGAACTCTGCGGAGAACGAACATGGGTTTCATGAGAAGGACACCGTTCAAGTCGCAAACGCACGGGACCCGTCGATCCGACTATCCGACGATGTCGGAGGCATCGAAGGCCGCGGACGGTTCCCTGTACAACCGGGACGAACAGGAACACGGAGTTCTGTTCTACGAACGAGGGTTCTTCGGCGTCGTCTGGTACGAGAATTCCACCAGAATGGTTCGAGATTTGAAGAACTGGTAACTCGCAGAAAGGAATCCCATGAAGTTGTTCAACCTGTAGCACCATCATTACGTCGACGGCAGAAGCTCGAAAGACATCGATCCCAAAGCGCAACTCGTCGCAGAGGGACACCAACATACGCGCCTCGCGCAACCAAAACCCGCCTAACACCGGGTCAAAAAGAACGCTTCGGGCGTTCAGATCTGGGTCGGTTGAATGGTGCATTCTCCCCTCCCAGACCTGAGATTCCGATCCGAGAAGGAGAAACAGCATGTTCACCCTGTACGCGATTTTCGCGCTCATCACGTTCGCTCTTCTTTACGGAGTCATGCACAGTTTGTTTCCACGCACGTATCCATTTTGGAAGTGTGCATTGCTCTCGATGATCTGGCCCGGAACGTGGATGTACGTGTTCACTCGATGGGTTCTCAAGCTACTGTTCTAAAATCTGGCTGTAGGAGGTCAAGGTGGACGAGGAAGATAAGAAGTCGAAGAAGTCGTGGGGAGTGATTCTGCAGGAGCAGATCGATCGTAAGAATGTCGAGCTGACATTCAAGATGAAAACGCCGATGCTCTACGATCCTGGGTGGTTCGACATCTCTCCAACGATTTCCGATGCGAATATCGACAACGCGCTCGAAGAACTTCAGAACATCAAGAAAGCTCGTGAGATCATCGAAGAGCACGAGGAAGGTCACCGGCGAATCGCAGCCGAATGGTCGTCCAGGTCCGACGCAGTCCAGGCTCGTGCCGTTGCAGATGGATTCGAAGTCGTACACATCAGGCTTTCGAAGCTGGAAGAAGAAGATCTCTGCGGAATCCCCAACATTGCGAAGGATTTCTCGACCAACTGGGACGCTGATCCTCGACGAAAGGCTCCTCTTTTCTTCGATGAAGTTGGTCGTTGTTCTCATGAATGGTGGAGAGCAATGCATCCGCTGGTGCAATCGACAGGACAGCTGGTTCAGTCTGCACGTCGGGTTGAAGCTCCGTGCAAGTTGTGCACACGCCAGAACGACATCGGTTCGAAGAAGTGTTGGTGGTGTGAGGTCTCAGATCCGGTATGCTGAGAAAGCTCGGGCATCTCAGGCTTTGCGAATCGATCTTCCTGCCTCGTGACGCTGAGTTCGCTGTCTGGTCGACGAATCGTGTGCGCAAAATGCAGTGGGTCCCAGCGGGCGTCTACACGTGCGTTCTCCTTTGGGAAGCCTACACAGCGAACGAGGGAGTTGCGACGCTCTTCTCTCCCAAGCTCTGCGTTCGTGGCATCATCGTTGACACGCACTGGGGTCACACTCCCGGAAGAAGCATCATGACACCTGTTCCGTTTCTCGTCGGTGATGAAGTCGTGGAGATTCGCACGGGAAAACAGAAGAAGATCTCGCAAGCCTTTCTGCACAAGGATCACTGCGAGCATCACTACAAGTTCGAAGGTGAAGATGAGGATTCCATCCAGAACCTGCGATGGCACCACGAACTAGCGAAGGTCACGAAACCCGTTGAAGGACCGAAAGGTCCGGAGGAGAACAGCAAATGAGCGGAAAAGGATACGGAGCAGCACGCAAGCATCCCGGAGTCAAGGGTTTCAGCCCGCATCTCAAGAACATGCGATGGCGCGATGCGGAAGGGGTGGCCGGAGTGGACGGTTGCAAGGTCGACGGCCGCAACGTCAAATGGGCGAAGCTGTCCTTCGTCGAGCAGCTCTCGATCCTCGAGATCAAGTTCCCGACCGGAGCTGTCAAGCAGAAGGCTCGCATCAAGGCGCGAATGGAAGCTGCGAAGAACAGGGCGCCGGTCGCCGAGCAGCCGAAGAAGGACCGCGATGTCGAGGACGACAAAAAGATGTCCTCCCGAGAGAAAAAATACGAGGAGCAGAAGGCCGCGCGCGACGCGGCTCGGTTCGCGACGAAGGAGTAACTCGTCGAGGAGATTGGCGCAATCCCGACAGGTTGGGGCTCCCCTACAAAGGAACTTTTAGCATCATGTCGGGATTGTGTCACGTCTTAGAAGAGTGTTCGGAATGCTACCCGGACGAGCCGTGGAAGCTGAAGAAAGCAGAGCAGATGGCCGCAACGAAGGATGTACATTCGACCAGTTTCATCTCCGAGTGCGACGTACAGATCCTGTGTACGTCGGCGTGGACGTTTCCGTACACCGTTCTCGCAGATTCTGACGTCCTCTATTCGCAGGATGCGATCTCGTACACGAAGGAAAAGTCGAAGGTCACATGTGCTGGGTGTCTCAAGAAGATGAAGGTGTGATCGTGCCCAGATGTAAGTGCGGTCTGAAGGACGTGCCTCCCGGCAAGGACTTCTCCTGGTTCTGGGAATCACACAACGTCGTGCAGTGCACGCAGGTGAAGAGAATGGTCTCGACCACTCCTCCCACAGCGGAGTTCGAGGAGGTCGAAACGATCTACCGCATGAAGAATTGCACTGCTCTGCATCGTAGGAACGACGATTCCTACGACTACAAAATCGTCTATCACACGGGCGACACGGTCTACTTCAATCCCGACAGGACTGTCAAATACGTCGTCGACAGCGCCGGCAAACCGTGGTGGTAAACTATGCGCAAGAGTTGCTGCGGCCGGGAGACGTGCTCGTAGCGTACAAGTACATCTACTTGATTCTGGACACGTTTCCAGGAGGAATGTTCTTTTTCTCCACACCCATGAATCTTGTCTATAGCTCTGTCCATACCTTTCGCTACGACTGGACGAGCGTCGGATGGAAGATTTTGTAAGAACACGACGGGAAGAAAAATGACGCACATCTTCTGCAAGCGCGGTCACGTTCCGATAGCGAAGGGTCAGGAGTGGGCTCTTCGGGTCAAGGGTCCGAACGACTTCGTCGGATTCCTGATTCTCAGGGTAGAAGGCTTCGAGAACGAGTCGGTGGCTCTGGAGGTGGTCCAGGCCGAGCACCAGGGAGTAGAGTGCGATATGGTCCAAAAGATATGGCACGATGCGCTCGACCAGTTCGGGTACGATGGGAAACTTCACTTCGCCCATGCAGCCTGGCACGTCTGGCACGAGATGATGCCGAATCGAGCTTGAAGAACACTATAGGGAAGGTCCACGATGTCAGAACACAGGTCGGTTCGCAAATTTCGACAGATCAACCGCATCCCGCCGTTCGAGTATCTTGCGAAGGAAATCCACTTCGTGGAAGTCGAACCTGGGAAGATCAGATCTATCATGATCTTCGACGATGATACACGCATCGAAGGTCCGACGGTGGACGAGAAGATCCACAAGATGAACATCGAGGGATTCGACATCGTATCGAAGGGCAAGGACGGTGTCGAGATCGTGACCGCTCGTCACACCGGAATGCTCGAGAACAAAGCATGGGAAGAGATCTTCGACACCGTGCCACCCGCCGTCGAAGCAACTATGGTTGAAGAAAGACAGGTGGCGTGATGACAACGAAATTCTTCGAGGTGCGGGATCGTGCGACGTTTCTTCCGGTCGTCGCAACGCTGCTCGAGTCGTCCAACGCGCAGGACTCGTATCTCTTGGCTCGAGCAGGTTACGGCAGGGGCCACGAACCTGGAGGCGATGGCGGGAGATACATCCTCCTCGCTCGTCTCAGCGGAGGCGAAGTAAAGTTCGATCCGTACGATTGGAAAGATCGCACGATGAGCGTGGTGCACAACTACATTGTCAACAACTGGGATATCGCCGTGTCGGGCCAGGTGGTCGACGTGGAGTTCATTCTCGGAGAAACTTCGGAACCCAAGGTTTCCGAAAGCGAAGTAGACGGGGTGACGTGAAGAAGAACAAGGAACCCAAGGGCACGCATCTGTGTCCGTGGCAGGACAGCATCCACCCTTCCGTCAAGTGTCTGGCAGCTCGACCCTGCGCTCTTCATCCGATCGTTCTGAGAGGTGCGACAGAGCCCACGCTGGCGGACATCGTCAAGCGTGAGAAGAGATTCGCTCCTCTCCCGACAGACGAGGACGAGACGGAGTGCTGAATGAAGAAAGACAGACTTCTGAAGGGACAGCTTTGGGAACGAGGAACTGGAAATGTCGAGAAAGAGCTGTTCCTCGTCATCAGCGATGAATTTTTCGTCAAATGGATTTCTCCTTCGTGCCTATCTCTAGCAGAAGTGTATCTGCTGAACAGCAAGTCGAAGATCATACGAGCGTACGTCGACTCTGTGATGGCCAGTCATTGGAGATTGGTAGATGGCTGATAGGTTGTACGGAATACGCATCATCGTTACGAATTGGGCGACCGTCGACGGCGGTGCGGACAGCGTCGGTACGCTCTCTGAAATGGAAGAACTGGCGGCTCGTTGGCGCAGCGAGGCGCGTCCAGAACACGACGTTCGATTCGAAGTTGTTCCGTACACGGGGAATGATGCGGTGGACTAAAGAATTTGCTCCCATCATCTAGTGGTCAGGATACCGGTTTTTCACACCGAAAACGAGAGTTTGACTCTCTCCAGGAGCACCATGCTGTATCGTTTGTCGGGGCACTGGTGGTGTTCGGATGTCTGGGGCAAAACTGCCATCCGACTGTTCGAAGATTTCTTCCTGTTTCCGGGTGGCGATGTAGTTCGCGTCAACAAAGACGTGCAACTCTTCTACATGACAGAATTTCGATACTGATGCTCTACAAGCTCATAGGCGTCTACTGGATCGACGCGGCCCAAGGATGGGTCGTGCTTCATCTGGGTGAAACGTACTTCCTGTATCCTACCGGAGAGATCGTTTATCAACCCGTACGGGTTCTGCACGAAATGCAACCCATGGACCAGTAGCTCAGTTGGTAGAGC
>OBEQ010885023.1_pt1 | contig 10462 bp, 7 predicted proteins | sample 1670901 | NCBI WGS metagenome assembly OBEQ01 (sample SAMEA104232315, study PRJEB22302) | groundwater metagenome | biome: forest; feature: aquifer; material: groundwater | place: USA | collected 2011-08-07 | depth 5.4 m | reverse complement strand
GGCCCCCGGAGCCGCTCTCGATCAGGATTTGTTCGGCCGCCAGCGGATTGATGTTCATCCCGCGGCCATTCGGGGCCGCGACACGGTTGAACGACATCCCGTCGAGCATCAGCGCCGAGTCGTCGGGTCGTCCCCCGTGGATCGAGATCCGGGTTGAACTCTCGCCCCGGCTGCCCCCGACGTCCTGGGTGCTTGCAGCCTGAGTCGCCGCAGGCATCAACGTAGCCAGGCCGATCATGCTCTTGGGCGTGGGCACAGAGTCGAGCACGGCCTGAGTAATTGCCTTCTGCTGGGTCACGTTCTGCGTGTCCACGAGCGGACTCTCGCCCGAGACCGTGACCGTTTCTTCGAGCGTGCCCACGCGCAGCTCGCCGTTCACGGTCGCCGTGAAGTTTGGCGCCAGGTCGAGACCCTCTCGCTTCATCGGACTGAAGCCTGGGAGGCTGAAGGTGACGGTATAGGTTCCCGGCCGCAACTCATTGATCCGATACTGGCCCTCGGCATCGGTCGCCGTGCTGCGAACTTTTTCGATGAGAGCCGGACTGGCGGCCTCAACCGTGACGCCCGGAAGTACCGCGCCCGATGTATCGCGGACCACTCCGGCGATGCTGGCGGCGCTGGTACCTTGAGCCGACGTGGTCGAAGGAAGCAGCGCGAAGAACATGACAACGGCGAGGCACACAATCGCACTCTGTCTCATATACTTTCCCCCTCAGCGATCGAACCGACACCGGAAGAGCTGCGCGCAAAGGTGCAAGTGATTGCGAAAGCCCACTCGCTATAACACGGCGATTACAGGTGGACCATACCCAGTACTGGGTACGACACGCGTCGAGCGATGCCATCTACCCAAGACTGGGTACAGCCAGGATTTCTGTCGCTGTGATATAGCCCAGACATCTCACGTGCCTTCGTCTCGTGAGCCTGTCTGGATGCGTGTGTCTGCCGGGATCGTTCGCAATCCGCGTGGCTGTCATGCGCGCGAGAAGTCTGGGAAACGGCGATTCGCGAAGACTTGGAGGCTCGAATGAAAATCCTCCTGCGCCAACGCGATAGCGGTTACGTTACGGGCTTGAGGAGGATTGCCGTGAAGAGAATGCTTGTCATCGCAGGAACACTCGTAGGACTGATGCTGTTGTTTCTCGTGCAGCCGCACGCTCAGCAGCGGGGGCAGGGCGGCGGCCAGGCCGCCGCGCAAGGCGCCGGGCGTGGTGCGCAGCAGTTGGTGGTGGGCCAATTCGGCGGCAAACCGGTCGTCCAGGTCAACCGCGGGGCCGATTTTCGCGACACTATTTCTTTCAACGACCCGGCGATGAACGGCCCTGTGCCGAGATTGGCCGACGGCCATCCCGACCTGACCGGACCCTGGGAAGGTGGCGGCTCGGACCAGGATATGGAGACCGATGGTGGGCTCAAGAAGGGCGAGTTGGACGCGCTGCTCTTGCCCTGGGCAAAAGCAGCGAAGGCCGAACGGTCGAAGGCGATCTATGGAGAACCCTACATCTACTGCCTGCCCATGAGCGTGCCGCGCATCAACCCGTATCCGTGGAAGTTCGTGATGGGTTACACGTCGAAGGGCCTGATGGAGATTTACATCCTGCACGAGACGGGTGATGCCGGTGCGCATCGAGTGGTCTACATGGACGGCCGCAAGCACCCGGACCCGGCGATAACCCTCAACACGTGGTGGGGGCATTCAATCGGGCGGTGGGATGGGGATACGCTAGTCATCGACACGGTCAGCTACAACGACAAGTTCTGGTTCGATGCGGTCGGCCCCCCGCCCACGGAGAAGCTGCACACGATCGAGCGGTGGACGCGCCTCAGTTACGGGACGCTGGTCAACGACTTCACACTCGACGATCCTGGAACGTTCACCAAGCCGGTCGAGCTGAGGTTCGTGGCCAGGATTGTGAAGCCGGGCATTGAACTGGCCGAGTACATCTGCGCCGAGAACAACCAGATTGGCATCGCTGGGGGCTACCTGGACAAAACCGATGCAAGTCACATCGGCATCGGCGGCGGCCCCGCACAGAATAGTGAAAAAAAATAAACGTGAGTGCACAAGCATCTAGGAGGATCTGCAATGCGAACGAACCTCGGAGTCCTGCTCGCCGGTCTTGGTGTCTTCTGCCTGACCGTGCCGGTCGTCGCGCACCACGGGTTCGATACGGAGTACGACAAGGACAAGATGATCACAGGGACGGGCGTCGTGTCGAAAGTCGAATGGACCAATCCGCATATGCACGTGTACATCGACGTCACGGATGCGAGCGGAAAGGTGACTACGTACAACCTGGAACTGACCAGCCCGAACGCCATCCAGCGGCTCGGTTGGAACAAGAACGATCTCCTCGGTGGCGAGAAGGTGACGTTCGCCGGGCACGCGGGCCGGGTCGTGGAATCGAGGGGCGCGCTGGATTCGCTCGTCAAGGTCAGTGCACCGAAGCAGGAGATATTCAAGGGCCAGAAGCCTGGCGAGCCTGGGTCCAACTAAAGCACTCGGGAAGGGATAGATTCCTGCCGAGGGAGAGGCCATGACGTTCAGCGGGAGGCGCACGATGACCGGCGCCGTCGTGGGAGCGGCGATTGTGTACCTTCTTGGCCTGGTTTCAGTCGCCGGTTTGCGCGCCGAAGCCTCGGCGAATGCGGGTCAGACAGGGCCGACTCAAGGTGCGCAGCTGTCGGACACCGTCTTCAAGGACGTCCAGGTGCTCAAGGGAATTCCTGCCGACGAGTTCATGGACGCGATGGGGATGTTCTCCGCTTCCCTCGGCTATGACTGCGCCAGCTGCCATTCGCCAGAGATCAAAGACGATCGAGCGGCGTTCGCGATCACGACCCCGCAAATACGGCGGGCACGCCAGATGATTTCGATGATGAACAGCATCAACGAGACGAACTTCGGCGGCCGGCCGCTGGTGACCTGCTTCACCTGCCATCACGCGCAGATCCCACCCGAATCGATACCGAACCTCGCACTGCAATACGGTGAAGTCATCGACGATCCCAATGCCATTCGGATCGCGACGGACAGGCGATTCACTGTGGATCAGATTTTTGAGAAGTATGTCCAGGCGCTCGGCGGGGCGCAGCGGCTGGCCACGCTCACGAGCTACTCCGCGCGCGGCATCTTTTCGGGATTCGCCACGAGTGGGAACGAGGCCCCGGTGGAGATCGTCGCCAAGGCTCCCAATCAGCGGACCGAGATCGTCCGCACGCTCGAGGGCACCAACGTCAAGACCTATGACGGCCGCACCGCGTGGGCAGCCGAAGACTGGCGACCAATGCCGTTGCTGTCATTGACCGGCGGGAATCTCGAAGGCGCCAGGGTCGATGCGATGACGTCGTTCCCGGCAACGATCAAACAGGGGTTCAGTCGATGGCAGGCCGGGTCAACGACCATCGGTGATCGTCGTGTTCAAACTCTCCAGGGTATCAACGCCGGTCAGAATCCTGTGAACTTCTATTTCGACGAGTCCGGCCTGCTGGTGCGGGTCGTGCGGTGGAACAAGACGCCGGTCGGCACCGTGCCGACGCAGATCGACTACTCCGATTACCGCGACGTCGCCGGGGTCAAGATGCCCTTCAAGATCGTCGTGACCTGGACGAATGGACAGAACACGATTGTGCTGAGCGACGTGCAACCGAACATCGCGATTGATGCGGCGAGGTTCGCCAGGCCGGCCCCATTCCGGCGACAGTAAGTTGAGATCGACGCGCCTCCTTTCAAGGAGGGACTGCTGGCATCTGCGCTCAGAAAAGGAGTCTCGAATGAAGTCCCGAATTGCGGCGGTGTTTGTTCTGGTGTTTGTGGCCCTCAGCGTGGCTTCGACGGCCCGGGCCCAAGCCAGACCCAAATGGAACCTCAAGATCGACAATTCGCCGTACGTCTATGGCCTGTACGCAAAGAGCCCGATCCGGACGGCGGACGTGACCACGCCGCTCGGCAAAGAGGCCGTCACCGAAATCCTTGCGGGACCCACCAACGGCTCGACCGAGGGGTACTTGATGTTGACCCGGATGCCGAGTGGAGCACACGGCCCGGCCCTGTTCACACTACCTGACGAGCACTTCTTTATCGTGCTCGAGGGGACGATGAACATCCAGATTGGCACGGACAAGTTCGCCCTCAACAAGTTCGAAGGCGCTTTTATCCCGGCGAACACGCCCCATGAGGTCTGGAACGACGGTCCAGGAGAGGAACGACACTTCGAGGTGGTCGCGCCGGGGTCATCCCGAGACCTGCTGTCGATGGTGAAGCCTGCCCAGGCGCGCTCGGTTCCTGATGCGGCCAAGCTCATTCGAAAGCCGACCATACCGCCCGCGGCCGGCCTCCCGGCAGGGTTGAACGGGGCGCAGTTCGCGTCAACGATGACCGGTGCGAAGATCCAGTTCCGCATGGACAACTGTCGCCCGGGGACGTGCGGTCCGCCCACGCACGTCCACAAGTTCCAGCAGGTGTACTTCGAGACCGAGGGTGAGACGACCGTTGAGTACGGCTTGATAACTTACAAGCTGCCGAAGTACTCGCTGGTCGTGATTCAGCCGGGCGTCGTGCACACGAACAGGAACGAAACCACGGCCGTCGAGCGGCACGTCACGCTCCTGATGCCGCAGCTCACGAACGGCGAACCCGCTGACATCGAGTACGAGAAGCAGGATCGGCCGGCACAGGCACCGGGCGGAGCGGGACGAGGCCGCGGCGCGACGACGCCGTAGATCGGATCTCGTGAAGCAACCTTCCTTGGCGCCGGTCAGGATCTGTGGCCGATGAGGGTAACGACGGGGAGGAGACGTATGAAGTGGCGAATGCACGCAATTCTGGTCGCGACAGTTCTGCTTGCGTGTGGTGAGCGGCTCGTCATGGGCCAGCATGGGCACGTCGCGATGGCGACGCCCGCCTTCGCTGTTCGGGGACAGCTCCCGACTGAGGCCACAGCGAAACAGTTGTTGGACACGTGGGGTCGCCATCGCGAATGGGCCGAAGTACCGTCAGGGACGTCCGTGATTCGCTCTTTCCTGGTCTATCCGGATCGAGCCAATAAGGGGCCGGTCGTGCTCGTCACGTCGAGGGACCAGGGTATGAGCGACTGGGTGCGGGCGGTCAGCGACCAGGTGGCAGCGGACGGCTTCATCGCGGTGGCACCGGACCTGCGCGGCGACGCGGTCAGCCGTCACGCCGCTGCGGTGCGCGACTACATTGGCGCCAGCGTGCCTCTGGCGAATGGGAAATTCGCGAGTCTCAACCTCTCCAGGAATGCCAACGGGACCATCCGGGTTGACGTCGCGGCCGAATCCGCGAGACCGGCGACGTTCACCGTGACCCCCCAGACGTGGTCCACGGCCGTGGACTATCTCAATCGGGCGACGAACAACCGGCCGGAGGGGGTGCCGTCCGAGGCGGACATGCACGCAATGGGCATGGACATGGCTGCCATGGCCATGAACGACATGCTGGCCATGTCGCCCGGTGATGCCGTGGCGATGGACCTCGCTGAGGCGCAAGAGCAGGCTCGCAGTCGCGGGTTGAGTGGCGAGCCCACCAATAGCGATAAATCGCCGATGACCACCAAGCGGCCCGACCTGCCCGCGAGCATCTACACGTCGCGAGCGACGATGCTGCACACGACGCTGAAGGGTGAGTGGGTCTACGTTGACGTCGGAGGCGTGAAGGTCCGTTCGTGGGTCACGTATCCCTCTGGCAGCGGCAAGGCCCCTGTTGTGATCTTCATCTCTGGCGCCACCGGAATGTGGGAAGACTTCCCCCAGGCAGTCACCGACCAGTTGGCCCGTGAGGGCTTCATCGGAGTAGCGCCTGATCTGCGATCGGGCCAGGGACCGAACGGCGGATACTTCGATTGGCACTATCCCCATCTCGACTTCGGAACCCCTCCCACACCGCAGGCTGCTGCTGGCGAGCCGCTACGGCGCGTCATCGCGGTGCGCGATTACGTGGTCAAGCTGCCGCGATCCAACGGCAAGTCCGCGACCATTGGCATCTGCGCCGGAGGCAGCCTGAGCTGGCAGTCCGCGATCAACATCCCGGACCTGAACGCCGCGGTCGCGATGTACGGCGGTCCGCCGAACGACGAAGCGCTGCTGGCAAAAATCAAAGCGCCGGTGTACGGATTCCAGGGCGAGTTCGATGGCCGGCTCGCGGTCGATGCTCCCAACGTGGCCGCGACGATGACGAAACTCGGAAAAGAGTTCCATTTCGTCAACTATCCGAGGGTGACGCATGGGTACCTGACCAATCAGAACATCGCGAACAACTTCCAGGCAGTCGTGGATTCGTGGCCGAAGACGATCGCGTTCATACGAAAGAACACGATGTGACGAGGAGGTCTGGGATGAAGGTTTACGTACTCGTCGCAGTGGTGGGGCTTGCGCTCGCGGCCGGCGGCACGCTGGCCAGCGCGCAGGACGCCGCACAGGGTGGCGGTCGGCAAGGCGGTGGCCGGCGAGGCGGTGGACCGCCCCCACCAGTTTCGCCCCCGGTGAGAAACGCGCAGGGCGTGCTGATCGAAACTCCGCCCCCGGCCACCATTCCAAATGGTGGAACCTATCAATCGAAGGTCGACACGGCACCGGCAAGCTCCGCGATGGCCGCCGCGACGATGAAGCTCACTCCCCGGCATGGAGAATGGGTCGATATCCCTGTCGGTAAAGCAAGACTCCACACATGGATCTCCTATCCCGATGGGAACGCCAGAGTGCCGGTCGTGCTGGTCCTGAGCGACGAGGCGGGCATGTGGGACGACTTTCCGAGGGGGATCGCCGATCAACTGGCTCAGGATGGCTTCATTGGTGTCGTGCCCGACTTCGTGTCGGGGATGGGGCCGAAGGGCGGCAACTGGGATTCGTTCGACAGCCTCAACCTTGCCGTCGTCGCAGCGCAGAAGCTGAGTATCAAAGACGCCCTCGATTTAGCCAAGGGGGCGCAGGACTACGCGCTCAAGCTGCCGCGTGCGAACGGCAAGAGCGCCACGCTCGGCTTTAGCTTTGGCGGAGATGTCAGCTTTGCAGCCGCCGCGCTCATGCCGGGGCTGAGTGCCGCGATCGTCTTCGATGGAAACACGGCGCCGGATGCGGCCACCATGGCGAAGATCGCGGCTCCGGTGCTCTACTTCGGCGGCGATCTCAATGACCGCGACGTCGCGCTGGTCGCATCCGCATCGCCAGCGATGGAGAAGCTCGGGAAAAGCTTCGAATATCACATCTGGGCCATCACCACCGGCCAGTTCGTGCAGATTGGGCAGCCCGCGAATGACACCCAGGCCAACCTGGCTTCGTGGCCCATAGCGATGAAGTTTCTGAAAGATCACACGATGTAAGGACGCGGTAGTTTCTTCCTTTCACGGAGGGACGACATGTCTTTCTCAGGCCGCGGACGATTCACACTCGTCGTCGGTATTACGGCGTTCGCCCTGTTTGGCGTCAGGGTGTACACGCAGAACGCCGGACAGGGCGCCCAGGGGCGAGGCGGCCAGGGCCGAGGCCCCGCGGGGCCTGTTCCAAATGCAGATGTTCTCGACCCGACCAGGAATCCCCTGCCCAATCCCAACGCGACGGTGGTCAAGGGCTTCGGCATGCTGCCCGACGGCAGGATGTGGGGATCGACGGCTGGTGTCGCGGTGGGCCCCGACCAGAACGTCTGGGCCTACGACCGGTGCAGTGCCAACACGTGCGAGGACTCGAACCTCACCCCGATCTTCAAATTCGATCGGACGTCAGGCAAGGTGCTGGCGACCTTTGGCGCCGGAATGTTCGTGTTTCCCCACGGCCTGTACGTGGACAGAGATGGGAATGTATGGGTCACCGATGGACAGGCAAACAAGGCGGGGACGAAGGGCCAGCAGGTTTTCAAGTTCAGTCCGCAGGGGAAAGTTCTGTTGACGCTCGGAAAAGCCGGCGTCTCCGGTAATGGTCCCGACACGTTCAACCAGCCGTCCGCCGTGGTCGTTGCGCCCAACGGCGATATCTTCGTGGCAGACGGGCATGGCGGTGACAACGCCCGGATCGTGAAATTCTCCAAGGACGGAAAATTCATCAAGACGTGGGGAAAGAAGGGGACGGCGCCCGGCGAGTTCGCGCTGCCGCACGCAATGGCGTTCGACTCCCGAGGCCGCCTCTTCGTAGCCGATCGCATCAACCATCGTCTTCAGATTTTCGATCAGGACGGCAAGTTCCTCGAGGAATGGAAGCAGTTCGGCCGCGTGAGCGGCCTGGCCATCGACCGCAACGATACGTTGTATGCGATCGACTCTGAATCGAACGAGACACGCCATCCTGGCTGGAAGACAGGCATCCGGATCGGCAGCACGAAGGAAGACAAGGTGGTCGCCTTCATCGTGCCCCATGACAATTCCAAGTTCGAGGGAGCCGCAGGAGAAGGTATCACCGTGGACCGCGACGGCAACGTCTATGGAGCGGAAGGGCCGATCTCGCGCCCATTCGCCGGAGGCGGACTGACCAAGTACGTCAAGAAGTGAGCGCCTCGCCCGCTTTAACATGGGCCGCCGGGCGCGAATGACCACTACAGACACCTTCAGGGACATCGAGAAGCTGGAAACGGACCTCTGGGAGGCCGCCGACAACCTCCGCGCCAACTCGAAGCTCACATCCAGCGACTACTTCATGCCGGTGCTGGGCGTGATCTTCCTCCGTCACGCCGCCAATCGGTTCGACGCAGCCCACCGGCAGATTGAAGCGGACCGCGCCAGCGGCAAGATGCCGAAGCGGAAGGTGCTGCCGGCCGACTACATCGCGCGGCGCTCCCTGTATCTGCCCGACACGGCTCGATACGACTGGATCATGCAGCAGGCGGCGGTGAGCGGCGCTGACCTGCCGAAGCTCGTCACCGAGGCCATGGCGGCCATCGAATCCGAGTTCGAGCCGCTCGTGGGCGTGCTGCCCAAGGACTACGGCATCTTCGAGGCAAGGGTGCTCGAAGACCTGATGCGGCTGTTCAACAGCGAGCGGATCAAGCAGGCCACCGGCGACGTCTTCGGCCGCATCTACGAGTATTTCCTCGCGAAATTCTCGATCCAGAAAGCGCACGACAACGGCGAGTTCTTCACCCCCTCCTCCATCGTCCAGACCATCGTCAACGTGATCGAGCCCGAGCACGGCACCGTGTTCGACCCGGCGTGCGGATCGGGCGGCATGTTCGTGCAGTCGAGCCATTTCATCGAGCACGAGGGGGGCGACACGGCGAAGAAAGTCGTGTTCTACGGCCAGGAGAAGAACCGCGACACCATCCGCATCGCCAAGATGAACCTCGCGGTCCACGGACTGGAGGGGAAGATCGCCGAGGCCATCACCTACTACCAGGACGAGCACACGCTCGCCGGCAGGTGCGACTTCGTGATGGCCAATCCGCCCTTCAACGTGGATCTGGTGGACGCCGAGCGCATCAAGGGCGACCCGCGCCTGCCATTCGGGCTTCCGGGCGTGAACAAGGAGAAGAAGGTCGGCAACGGGAATTACCTCTGGATCTCCTACTTCTGGAGCTACCTGAACGAGAAGGGGCGCGCCGGCTTCGTGATGTCGTCGCAGGCGTCGAGCGCCGGGCACGGCGAGAAAGAAGTGCGGCGGAAGATCGTCGAGACCGGCGACGTGGACGTGATGATCTCCATCCGCGCCAACTTCTTCTACACGCGGTCTGTTCCCTGCGAGCTGTGGCACTTCGACCGCGCCAAGCCGCCCGAGCGCAGGGACAAGGTGCTGATGCTCGACGCGCGCAACGTCTACCGCAAGGTGACGCGCAAGATCTACGACTTCTCGCCCGAGCAGATGCACAACCTCGCCGCCATCGTCTGGCTCCATCGCGGGCAGCGCGATCGGTTCCTCGCGCTGGTGAAGGACTACCTTGGCCGCGTGTGCGCAGAGAGCGCTGCTGTGTCGGCGGCCCTGCAGCCTTTCGAGACGACGCTTGCAGAACTTCGCGGACGCTTCGACTGCCTTGGTAAGGCGATGGCCGAGTACGCAGACATCGACGCCGGGAAGAAACAAGCACTGGCCGCCGCGGTCACCGAACTGTGCGAGGCGGCGACGCTCTACGAGACCGACGCGAAGAAGCTCCTCGACAGCCTCTCGACCTTCGGCCAGAAATACGGGACGGGCCTAGCGGCGGACAACGATGGGCAGCACGACGGACGCAAGGCGTTCGATCCTCACGCCGAGGCGATCCGCGGCCTCGTCAAGCAAGTGGATCTGCTCTACAAGCTGTCGGCGCGCGTCGCGGACCTGGGCGCCGAGCTGGCAGTAGACGAGGTGATCTCGGCGGTCCATGACCACCGCGCCACTGGCCGGCTGGTGAAGCGGCTCGACGAGGCGCGCAAGGGCGCCGTCGAGCAGATGAAGGACGCCGTCTACTTCCACCGCCAGGTGGCGTGGTTGCAGGACCGATTCCCGAATGCTGAACTCCAAGCCGTGCCGGGACTGGTGAAGGTGGTGG
>OBEQ010719387.1_pt1 | contig 10464 bp, 10 predicted proteins | sample 1670901 | NCBI WGS metagenome assembly OBEQ01 (sample SAMEA104232315, study PRJEB22302) | groundwater metagenome | biome: forest; feature: aquifer; material: groundwater | place: USA | collected 2011-08-07 | depth 5.4 m | reverse complement strand
GAGTTCGGCGCGACCACCGGCCGGCCGCGCCGCTGCGGGTGGTTCGATGCGGTGCTCGTCCGCCAGGCGATCCTCATCAACGGCATCGGCGAGATCGCCGTGACGAAACTCGACGTCCTCGACGACAGCCCGACAGTGAAGATCTGCACCGGCTACCGGCTCGACGGCCGGACGGTGACGGAACCGCCGGCGACGGCGGAGGCGTGGGCGCGCTGCGAGCCGGTCTACGAGGAGCACCCGGGGTGGCGCACCGACACCGCGGCGGCGACGACGATGGACGAGTTGCCGGCGGCGGCCCAGCGGTACCTGCACCGGCTCACCGAGCTGCTGCAGGTGAAGATCTCGATTGTCTCGGTTGGTTCGAAGCGGGAGCAGGCGTTCCGGTTGGCATAACGAAGGAGAGATCCCCATGCGACGATGGATGCGATGGATGAGCGGTGGAATGCTCCTCGGGACGAGCGTGTGGCTGACCGTCACCGCGCGCGCTGAGGAGACCCAGACGGCTTCGGCGGCCCCGTCGGCGCCGGCCGCCTCGACTCAGAGCACTGCCGCGCCCGCGGCGGCGGCCTCAACCGCCCCGGCCGTGCCCGCCCCGGCGGCGCCCGCCAAGCCCGCGGAGATCGTGGTGCTGGATGACGAGCTGCCGGCCGGCGCCACGACGACGGGCACCTGGGTTTGGGAGGCACAGGCGGCCAGCGGGACGAAGTCGCACGGCCACCCGGCCGCGGCCGGCCTGCAGCAGCACGCCGTGACGTTCGCCAGCCCGGTCACCGTCCCGAAGAATGGGGAGGTGGTGACGTCGGTCTGGTTGGATCCGGCCAATCCGCCCAAGGGAATCATGATCAAGTTCACCCTGGCCAACGGTGAGGAGACCGGCGTCTACTGGGAAGGGGAAGAAGAGGTGTTCAACCCGGGTGAGGACGAGGAGGTCTGGTACTACGGCCTCCTGCCGGAGTTCGGCGCGTGGGCCCCGCTGGCGGTGGCGGCGGAAGACCTCGGTATCGAGGACGCCTCGGTCAAAACAATCACCTTCGTCACGCACGGCGGCCGGGTACTGTGGGACAAGACCGTGGTGCATGAGATGGCGGAGGTGCCGCCCGCGGCGGCGGCCCCCGCGTCTTCGGGGACGACCTATTGACAGCTGGTCTGAGGCGGTGCTAGAATCGCGCACGTGGAGCGTAAATCATTAGCGTGGATCTGGGCCGGTCTCGGGGTCGTGGCCGTCCTCGTCCTGGTCACCTCGGGCGTGTGGCGCCGGCCGGCCGCCGACCTGAATGCGCCGCCGAATGCCACCCCGCCGATCATCGTGGAACCGATCCAGCCGACCGCGGCGGCCCAAGTGCCGTCTCTGCCCGCCGGCCAGCGGGCCGCGGTGACTGATCCGGCCCCGGCCGCCTCGGTGAAATCGGCGGCCGGCCGGACGGTGGTGGCCTCCGCCGCGGGCGAGGAGGGGGCCTCAACGGCCCTGCCGGCCGAGGGGCCGGCGCGCGTCCGGACCGTTCAGCAGGCCCTGCAGACCGCTGGCTATGCGCCCGGCGCCGTGGACGGCAAGATGGGCAAGCGCACGCAGAAAGCCATTCGTGATTTTCAGGAAGCCCACGGGTTGAGCGTGGACGGCAAGGTGGGTCCGAAAACGTGGGCCAAGCTGGGACCGTATCTGCAGCATCCCGCCGAGTCCTCAGCCAGCACCAGCGGCAACGCTGACTAACCAACATCTGCGGTGCCAGGTCTAAAGACCTGGCACCGGCAACGAGGAGTATCCTATGACACGGTCCCTAGCTGCGCGCACGTGGTTCCGCTCTGTGCTGATGACCGGTGTCGTCGTCGCGCTGAGCGGCTGCGGCATCAACTTCTATGCCGGCCGCCCGACGGACGTCCACCGCATCCAAGAGCTCAGCACCGAGCTCGATCGTCTCCGCCAGCAGAAAGAGCGGGAGTCCCAGCAGCTCCGTGACGCCAAATCACTGCTGGAGCAGCAGCTCCAGCAGGAGATCGCCGACAAGCAGGTGAAGCTCGAGATGGCCGAGCGCGGCCTGGTCATCACGTTCGTGGCCGAGGTGCTCTTCGATTCCGGCAAGGCGGCCCTGCGGCCTGCGGCCCACCAATCACTGGAGAAGGTCGCCCGGGTCATCGAGCAGAAGGTGCCGGACCGGGACATCGGCGTGGAAGGCCACACCGACAACCAGCCGATCAAGCATTCCGGGTGGAAGTCCAACTGGGAACTCTCTACGTCCCGCGCCACCAGCGTCATCCATTTCTTCGTGTCGCAGGGCTTGAACCCCCGTCAGTTGACCGCCATCGGGTACGGCGAGTATCGCCCGGTCGTCTCCGATGACACGGCGGAGGGCCGGCAGAAGAACCGGCGCGTCGAGATCGTGATCCTCCCGAAGAAGCTGACCAAGCGCGAAGCCGATCTCCTGCGCCGCGCCCCGGAGATCGATGCCTCCCGCGCCGAGGCGTCCCAGTACAAGTAAGCCGACACCGCTCGGCCAGCGTCCGCGCGAGGAGTTGTTGGTCCTGGCGCGGACGCTGAAGATCATCGGGCGCACCCTCCTCACCAAAACCCAGTTGGTCCGCGCCATCGAGCGCCGCCAGACCGCGCGCGCCAAGGTTGCTCCCTATCGCTACACCCCCATGTACCCGAAGCCTGCTGCTCGGAGGGCTCCGGGCTCGGGGGTGACCACTCGCCGGTCGGGCTCGATTTCCCCAGCGAGGAAATCGGCCCTACTGGCTCGGCCTCGCTCGTCCCGCCCGGAATCGGGCGGGACACCGTGCTCGCTCGGCCTGCGCAGTCCCGGCGAGGATCACCCCCTCGCAGAGCCCTCCTTCGCTCCTGAGAAAAGAGATGTTCTGCCGGACCGCTACGGCGAGACCCGGCTCGTCGCGCAGGCGCGCGACCCGCGCTGGCTGCACGCCTACTGGGAATTGGCCGAGGCGGATGAGCGCCGCGCGGTCGGCGGGCGGACGGTGCTCCGGATCTATGAATTGACCACCGCCCGGTTTTCCTCGAAGACGATCCGGCGCTGGGATGACATCACGCCGACCCCGGAGGCGCGCGATTGGTTCATTGAGGTAGGCCGGCCGGCCTCCTGGTGGTGCCTGGAGCTCGGCGTCGCCGGCCCCGGCGGGTTCGTTCCCCTCGTGCGCTCGAATCTCGTGGAGACGCCGGCCGACCGACCCTCCGATGAGTATGAGGCCGACTGGCCGCGGCTGGCCGACGCCCTCGCCGCGCAGATGGCGGGGCAGGTGAGTTCATCGCGCGCCGCCCTTTCGTGAAGACCCCCAGCCGCCGCGGCAACCTCTGCATCGTCCTCCACGGCCACCTGCCGTACATCCGGCATCCCGAGCATCCTGATTTTCTGGAAGAGCGCTGGTTGTTTGAGGCGATCACGGAGACGTACCTTCCGCTGCTGGACCGCCTGACGACGCTCGTCGAGGAAGGGGTCCCGTTCCGGCTGACGGTCAGCATCTCGCCGACGCTGGGAGCGATGTTGGCCGACCCGCTCCTGCAACAGCGGTACCTGAGCCACCTGGACCGGCTGCGGGCCCTGGCGGCCCGCGAAGGGGGACGGACCGCGGCGGGGGGTGGCCGGTTCCGCCCGCTGGCGGAGCACTATCGCCGACAGTTCGCCCACTGCCGCTGGCTGTTCGTCGAGCGCTTCCAGCGCGACCTCCTTGGCGCGTTCCGCCGGCTGGCCCAGAGCGGGTGCGTGGAGCTGATGACCTGTGCGGCGACACATGGGTTCCTGCCGTTGATGGCGGTCAGCCCCGAATCCATCGCGACCCAAGTCGAGGTCGGCTGCCAGGCCTTCGAGCAGGCGTTCGGCTGGCGGCCGGCGGGGTTCTGGCTGCCGGAGTGCGGCTATCACCCGGCGGTGGAGCCGGCCTTGAAAGCCGCCGGCATCCAGTACACCTTCGTCGAGAGCCACGGGCTCCTCTACGGCCGGCCGCGCCCCGCCTACGGCGTGTACGCCCCGGTCCGGAACCCGACCGGGACCGCCGTCTTCGGGCGGGACCCGGAGACCACCCGGCAGGTCTGGTCGTCCGCCGACGGCTATCCGGGCGATCCGTGGTATCGCGAGTTCTACCGGGATCTCGGTTTCGAGCTGCCGCTGGACCAGCTGGCGCCGGCCGTCCATCCCGACGGCATCCGCACGGCGACCGGGCTGAAATATTACCGCATCACCGACCGCACCGAGCAGAAGGCGCCGTACGAGCCGGCCCGCGCCGCCGAGCAGGCGGACGCCCACGCCGGGCACTTCGTGTTCAATCGGGACCGGCAGGTGGAGCACCTGGCTGGTGTCCTCGGCGGCCCGCCCCTCATCGTCGCCCCCTACGACGCCGAGCTGTTCGGCCACTGGTGGTACGAGGGGCCGCACTGGCTGGAGCTCGTCCTGCGGCGCTTGGCGGCCCACCCGACCGTCGGGCTGACCACGCCCAGCGAGTACCTGCGCTGCGCCCCCCGCCTGCAGACGGTCGCGCCGTGCCTATCCAGTTGGGGATGGAAAGGGTATAATGAAATGTGGCTCCAGGGGGCGAACGCGTGGATCTACCCGCACCTCCACCACGCCTCCCAGCGGATGAGCGCGCTGGTACGGGCGCATCCGTCCGCCGACGGCCTGCGGCGCCGGGCGCTGACGCAGGCGCTCCGCGAGCTGCTCCTGGCCCAGGCCAGCGACTGGGCGTTTATCATGGCGACCGGGACGGCGGTGGATTACGCCCGGACCCGGACGCGCCGGCACCTGGCGCGGTTCGCGCAATTGGACCAGCAGATCACCCGAGGACCCCTTGACGCCCGTGTCGTGGCCGAGTGCGAAGCACACACCCCCTGTTTCCCCTGGCTGGACTACCGTGTCCACCGCTGAGCGGCGCCTGCCGCTGCCTCGGCATGTTGCCATCATCATGGACGGCAACGGCCGGTGGGCCCAACAGCGAGGACTGCCGCGGGTCATGGGGCACCGGGCCGGCATCAAGTCGGTCCGCGCCGTCGTCGAGGCGGCCCGCGAGGCGGGCGTCGAGGCGCTGACGCTCTACGCGTTCTCCATCGAGAACTGGAAACGGTCTCGCCAGGAGGTCGCGACCCTCATGCGACTCCTGGACGAGTACCTCGCCCGTGAGCTGCCGACCCTCCTCAAGAACCAGGTCGGGCTCAACGTCATCGGCCGGCTCGAGGGGCTGCCGCCGGCAGTTCAGCGGCACCTGCGCGACGTCATGGCGAAGACGCGGCCGGGGGCGAAGATGGTCCTGACCCTGGCGCTGAACTACGGCGGCCGCACGGAGATCCTCGACGCCGTCCGCCGGCTCGCCGCCGACGTCACCGCCGGCGTCCTGACGCCGGAGGCCATTGACGAGGCGGTCTTCAGCCGGTATCTCTATACCGACGGTTTGCCGGACCCCGACCTGCTGATCCGCACCAGCGGCGAGCTGCGCATCTCCAACTTCCTTCTGTGGCAGATCTCCTACACCGAGCTCTACATCACCCAGACCCTCTGGCCGGACTTCGGGAAGCCGGAATTTCTGGAGGCGCTGCAGGCGTTCCAGCGCCGCGAGCGCCGCTTCGGCGCGGCAGAGGCGCCCGCGCGGCGATGACCACGGCCAGGGCGTTCCTCACCCGGACGGCCTCGACCGTCGTCCTCCTGTCGGCCATCGCGTGGGTCATCTTCGGCGCCCCGCCGTGGGTGTTCGGCGCGGTCGCCGCCGCGTTCGTCGGCGTGGGCCTTCAGGAATTCTTCAGCATGGTCGAGCGGAAGGGGATCTTCCTCTACCGGACGCTCGGCCTCGTCCTGGGGGTGATTATCCCGCTCTCCATCCACGCCGGGTTCGAGCCGACGAAAGGGTGGGAGTTGGTGCTGATGGTCGCGGCGGTCCTGGCCCTCTTCGTCCTGCAGTTGTCGCGGGCCGACAGCTCGCAGACGATCGTCGGCATCGGCACGGTGCTCTTCGGCATCTTTTATGTCAGCTGGTGCTTCAGCTTCCTCATCAAACTTCGGGATCTGGATGTCGCCGGCGTAGACGGCCGGTGGCTGGCGGCCTTCCTCATCCTGGTGACCAAGGCCGGGGACATCGGCGCCTACTGTATTGGCTCGCTGGCCGGCCGGCATCCCCTCGTCATCCGCATCAGCCCGTCGAAAACGTGGGAGGGGGCGCTCGGCGGGTTGGCCTCCAGCGTGGGAGTGGCCGTGGCGATGTCCCGGCTGGCGCCGGTCGGGATCCCCGCCGCGCACGTCGTCCCGCTGGGGCTCATCCTCGGCATCGCGGCCCAGCTCGGCGATCTCTCGGAGTCCATGGTGAAGCGGGACTGCGAGGTGAAAGATTCCGGGCGGGCGTTCCCGGGCATCGGCGGAGTGCTGGACCTGATTGACAGCTTGTTGTTCACCGCGCCGCTCTGCTACTTCTACCTGCGGCACTTCGTCTTTCGAGGGTGATGTGACAAAGCGCGTCGTGATTCTCGGGTCCACCGGGTCCATCGGGCAGAACGCCCTCAAGGTGGTCGCGGAGCACCCGACGGCGTTCGAGATCGTGGGGCTCACCGCCGGCACCAGCGTCGAGGCGCTGGCGGCCCAGGCGCTGGCCGTCCGCCCGCGCCGGGTGGCGATCGCCGACGCCGCGCAGGCCGGCGCGCTGGCCGAACGGCTGCGCGGCTCCGGCACCAGCGTCGAGGCCGGCCCCGACGGGGTCACCGCCGTCGCCGCGATGGACGCCGACGTCGTGCTGGTGGCCATCACCGGGGCGGCGGCGCTGTCGCCGGCGCTGGCGGCCATCCGCCGCGGCCGGACGATCGCCCTGGCGAACAAGGAGACGATGGTCATCGCCGGGCGGCTGATGCGGGCCGAGGCGGCCCAGCACGGCGCTGCCCTCGTGCCGGTGGACAGCGAGCACTGCGCCATCTTCCAATGCCTCGACGGCAAGCCGCGGCACCACGTCCGGCGGCTCATCCTGACCGGCTCCGGCGGGCCGCTCAAGGAGATCCCTGCGGAGCGGTTTGACTCGCTCTCCCGCGAGGAGGTTCTCAACCACCCGCGCTGGCGGATGGGCCCGAAGATCTCCGTGGACTCGGCGACGATGATGAACAAAGGGCTCGAGGTGATCGAGGCCCGCTGGCTCTTCGATGTCCCGGTGGAGCAGATCGAAGTCCTCATCCACCCGGAGGCGGTCATCCACTCGATGGTGGAGTTCGTGGACGGCTCGGTGCTGGCCCAGCTCGGCATCACCGACATGCGGATCCCGATCCAGCACGCGCTGACCTATCCCGACCGCCTGCCGACGGGACTGCCGTCGCTGGACCTGGCGGCCGTGGGCCGCCTGACGTTCGAGCCGCCCAACCGCGAGAAGTTCCCATGCCTGTCGTTCGGCTACCGCGCCGCCGAGACCGGCGGCACCGCGCCGGCGGTCCTCAACGCGGCCAACGAGGCCTGCGTGCAGGCGTTCCTCGACGGGCAGATCCCGTTCACGGCGATCCCCAGGACGATCGAGGCCGTCGTCAGCCATCACCGCCTCGTGGCGGAGCCGACGCTCGACGACGTCGTCGCCGCGGACCGCTGGGCCCGCGACGAGGCGGCCCGGCGCTGGCCCCGGGCGGTGGCGCGGTGACCCCACTCATTCTGCTCGTCGCCCTGAGCGTCCTCATCCTCGTCCACGAAGCCGGCCACTTCGTCGTCGCTCGGCGCCTCGGCGTCCGCGTGGAGCGGTTCTCGATCGGCTTCGGGCCGGTCCTCCTGCGGTGGCGGCGCGGCGAGACGGACTATGCCGTCAGCGCGTTCCCGCTCGGCGGCTACGTGAAAATGGCCGGCGAGACGGCCGACGACCGGCGGACCGGCGCCCGCTGGGAGTACGGCAGCCATCCGGTGCGGCACCGCGCCGGCATCGTCGTGGCCGGCCCGCTCGTCAACTACGTGACCGGCACGCTTCTGTTCATCGCGCTGTTCTGGGCGGGGGCCCCGACGATGATGGCGACGGTGGGCGGTGTGCTGGCGGGCTATCCGGCCGCCGCCGCCGGCCTCCGGCCCGGCGACCGCATCACGGCCGTCGCCGGCGAGCCGGTGGACTCGTGGGAGCAGGTGACGGCGCAGATCCGGCGACGGACGTCGGGGGCGCCGATCCCGCTCACCATCCGGCGCGGCGGCGCGGAGCAGGTGATCGCCGTGACCCCGACGATCCGGTCCGGCCGCACGCTGTTCGGGCGGACGGTGCGGACGGCGGTCGTCGGCCTGACGCCGTCCGACGACGTGCGGATCGTCCGGATGTCGCTGCCGGCCGCCGTCGCGCACGGCGTCGAGCGAACGTGGATGCTGACGGCGATGACGCTCCAGTCGCTGTGGCAGCTCGTGACCGGCGCCCTGCCGATCAAGGAGTCGCTGACCGGTCCGGTCGGCATCTTCTACATCACCTCGTCGGCCGCGGCGCTGGGATGGCGCTACGTCCTCCAGCTCTTCGCGGTGCTCAGCGTCTCGCTGGCGATTTTCAATCTCCTCCCCCTGCCGGTGCTCGACGGCGGCCACCTGCTGTTCCTGGCCATCGAGCGGCTCCGCCGGCGCCCCGTAAGCACGAAGGTCCAGGAAGTGGCTACCCAGGCCGGGATGGTGCTCCTCCTTGGCGTCCTGCTCGTCGTGACGTATAATGATCTGGCCAAGTTCCAGCTGTTGTCCCGGTTCACCGGACTGTTCAAATAAGATGCCCACACTCACCGCGTCCTCCTCGCTGCGCCGCGCCAGCCGCGACGTCGCCATCGGCCCCGTCCGGGTCGGCGGCGGCCAGCCGGTCCGCGTCCAGTCCATGACGACGACCACCACGCGGGACGTCGAGGCGACCGTCCGGCAGTCGCTGGCCCTCGTCGAGGCCGGCTGCGAGATCGTCCGGATCACCGCCCCGACGACAACCGACGCCAAAGCGCTGCAGGCGATCCGCCAGGCGTTGCGCGCCAAGGGCTGCGCCGTCCCGCTCATCGCCGACATCCACTTCAATCCCGGCTCTGCCCTCGAGGCGGCCGAGCACGTCGAGAAGGTCCGCATCAACCCCGGCAACTTCGCCGACGCCAAACGGTTCGCCGTGCAGGAGTACACCGACGCGCAGTACGCCGAGGAGCTGGCGCGGATTGACGAGGTGTTCACGCCGCTCGTCGAGAAATGCCGGCGCCTGGGCCGGGCGATGCGCCTGGGCACCAACCACGGGTCGCTGTCCGACCGCATCATGAACCGCTTCGGCGACAACCCGGCCGGCATGGTCGAGTCGGCGCTGGAGTACCTGCGGGTCGCCGAGCGGCACGGCTACTACGAGATCATCTTCTCGATGAAGGCGTCGAACCCGACGGTGATGCTGCAGGCCAACCGCCTGCTCGTGCAGACGCTGGCCGACCGCGGCCACCCGCCGTACCCGCTCCACCTCGGCGTCACCGAGGCCGGGGGCGGGGAAGACGCCCGCGTCAAATCCGCGATGGGGATCGGCGTCCTGCTGGCCGAGGGGATTGGCGACACGATCCGCGTGTCCCTGACGGAGGACCCGGTCTACGAGGTGCCGTTCGCGCAGGCGCTGGCCCGCTGGGCGGAGTCGCGGTGGGCGAAAGGGTTGGCCGTCCCGCCGCCGCGCAGCCCGTTCACTTCGCTCCGCCGCCCCAGCCGGCCGGCGCTGCACGAGACGCTGGTCGTCGGCGGGGAAGAGCTGATCAAGGTCGGATTGTTCCAGGGAGACTACGACCATCCGCGCCGCGCCGGCGGCCCTGAGACCCCGTGCGAGTTCGTGCTCACCGACGACGAGCGGACCCGACAGAAGTTTCACATCGTGCAGGCCGAGGAGCTGCTCGCTGCCGGCCGCGCGTTCGTCCACCAACTGCCGGCCGACGACCGAAAGCCGATCGTCCTGGTGTGGGACGCCCGCCGACTGACCGAGGACAACGACCGCCTCCTCATCGAAGCGGCGGTGCAGATCGGCGGCCTCCTCGTGGACGGCATCGGCGACGCCGTCGTCATCCGCTCCCCCCTGCCGGCCCAGCGCATCCTCGAGCTCACCTACACGATCTTGCAGGCCGCCCGCGTCCGCAGTAGCCGGACTGAATACATTGCTTGTCCTGGCTGCGGCCGCACCCTGTTCGACCTGGAGCCCACGACCCAGCGCATCAAGCAAAAGACCGGCCACCTCAAGGGCGTCAAGATCGCCGTCATGGGGTGCATCGTCAACGGCCCCGGCGAGATGGCCGACGCCGACTTCGGCTACGTCGGCGGCGCCCCCGGCCTCGTCAACCTCTACGTCGGCAAGGAAGTCGTCGAGCGCAGCGTCCCGACCGCCCAGGCCGACGACCGTCTGATCGCCCTCATCAAAGCCCACGGCAAGTGGGTGGATCCTCCGTCGCTTCAGGGGTGCCCCGCCTCCGGGACGGGCGGCCGTCCCCAGCGAGGCCGGCCGCCCTCAGTCCTCGCCCGCGCTCGTCCCTCGGCCTGACGGCCTCGGGACACCTTGCCCGCGCGGGCTGCG
>OBEQ010354431.1_pt1 | contig 10464 bp, 3 predicted proteins | sample 1670901 | NCBI WGS metagenome assembly OBEQ01 (sample SAMEA104232315, study PRJEB22302) | groundwater metagenome | biome: forest; feature: aquifer; material: groundwater | place: USA | collected 2011-08-07 | depth 5.4 m | reverse complement strand
ATTCTCAAATTGCCGACAACCTAGTTCAAAAGTATCAAGCCACTTTTCAATGAAGAAAACCCAAACCTCCGGTGACCTTTTCCAGACCCCCGGCGTTGCGGAAAATCCACAGCACGAACCGCTGGCCTCGCGCATGCGGCCCAACACCTTGGAAGAAGTCCTCGGACAAACCCATGTCCTCGCGCCCGGGAAACTGCTCTGGCGCACGATTAAAGCCGACCGCTTCAGTTCCCTCATTTTTTACGGTCCTCCGGGTTCCGGGAAAACATCCCTTGCCTATGTCATCTCAAAAGTGACCCAGTCCCATTTTTTGTCGGTGAATGCCGTCAACTCCAACATTACGGAATTGCGCCAGCTTATGGAAGAAGCGCACCGGGTACGCCGCAATACCGGACAGCGGGTCTTGCTTTTTATCGATGAAATTCACCGGTTTAACCGCGCCCAGCAGGATGTGCTGATGCCCGATCTGGAACGCGGGATCTTTGTCCTGATCGGCGCAACCACGCACAACCCTTCCTTTGTACTCAATGGGCCGCTCCTTTCGCGCGCCATGATTTTTGAATTGAAGCCGCTTGAAATTGAGGAGTTGATTCTTTTGATGGAACGGGCTTTGGGTGATTTCGAACACGGTTTAGGTAAATTAAAAATTAAAGCTGAACGGGAAGCCCTGCGGCATATTGCCAAAAGTTCCGGCGGCGACGCGCGGCGCGCCCTCAATGCGCTCGAAGTGGGCGCCTTGACAACTCCGCCGGCAGAAGATGAAATGATTTATCTCACGGCCGCAGTGGCCGAGGAATGCTGCCAGCGCAAAGTCGTCTATCACGACCGGGAAGGCGATTACCACTACGACCTCGCCAGTGCCTTCATTAAGAGTATCCGCGGATCCGACGTCGACGCCGCGCTTTACTGGCTCGCGAAAATGATTCACGGCGGGGAGGAGCCCCGGTTTATTCTGCGGCGTTTACTGATTTTATCCAGCGAAGACATCGGCAACGCGGACCCGCAAGCTCTGGTTCTAAGCGCGGCGGCCTTACAAGCCTTTGAAATGGTCGGTATGCCCGAATCACAAATCATTATGGGGCATTTGGTCACCTACCTGGCCATGGCACCCAAAAGCAATGCAAGCTATATGGGACTTCAAAATGCGATGGCCGATCTCAACCGGGAGCGCACGGAAGAAGTCCCGAATCATCTGCGCGATAAGCATTATCCAGGCGCCGAACGGCTTGGTCACGGCGAAGGCTACAAATACACGCACGACTATAAAGGCGCCGCGGCCGTTCAATCCTACCGGAAATCCAGCCAAATCTACTACCATCCCACGGATCATGGTTTTGAAAAGGTTCTCCAAGAACGTTTGGCTCTTTGGCGTAAACTGCACGCCAATCTTCCGGCTGCTTGAGCCAAATTAATATGCAGAATTGATTAATAAAGATAGATAAAGATATCTATTGCTTGTTTTAAGGTGGGGATAGGCTTTTTTTTTCTTGAAAATTAGACATTTAACAATTCATCAGGTATCTTCACCATAGAGGTAAAATAATCCTGAAAGGGGCTCAACTGTGAACGATAGAATCAAATCCAAACATGTAGGACAAGTCAATATCTGTGAAATTTCCGGGGACTTTCGCTCCCAGTTTGCGCGCCGCGGCAAAGTCGCATTAGCACAACTAGCCCATGGAACCAAAACCTCCGATCTTTTTGTAAATCTTTGTGCGCTTCAAGGGATCGATGCTTTCGGTTTGGACGTTCTTGTCGAGAGCAGTTCGCATTTTCTCAAAAGTGCGCTTTTGTTTGAAAATTCACCCGCCAAAGGAAATCTGGATCGCTCGAAACTCGAACCGACATTTCATTTTGTGAGGGACTGCCTGGAGGCCGCTGATTATTTTTCCAGCGAATTTGCAAAACTTCAGCCCGGCGTTGTTGACGGAGAAGAACGGCGCGGATTCATACGGCTGCCAACGGTTTTACCCGCGCAGTTTACGAAGCATGATGGAGCAGACAAATCCCGGACTTTTTTTTCGGTAGTCACGAATCTCAGTGAGGGCGGCCTGTACGCAGAGTTTATCGATTCTGACACCGAGACCTGTGCGGCAAAAAATTTGGACCCGCTGGAATTAATTTTGCTGGATCTCCGGTTAGTCTTGGCTCCGGGAGTTGTGGTCAAAGCGGGAGCAAAAGTTCTCCACACCCAAAAAGACGGGGGCGGGATCGGAATGGAGTTTTATCAGTTTCATCCGGGCGACAAAGAAAAATTGATGGAGTGGCTTGCCCGGCAAGTCGAGGGCGGTAAGGCTTTTTCCGAGACCCAGACGGGGCTTAGGACAGACTTTCAAGGAGGGGTTCATTCATGAAAAAGTTCAAACTTAGTACGCGAGAAATCGGCACGGTCCATGTTTTTGATCTCGAAGGGCTGCCGAATCTGGAAGAAATGGATGACGCGGCGTGGCGTATTCAGCGCAACATCCGCCGGCACCGCCTTCAGCGGGTAATTTTGAACCTGCAAGGCGTTCCTTCGCTGGACCAGCTGGGACTGCGCAAATTGCTGGCGGCATTCATCCGCCCGCAGCGAAGCCTGATCTTCGGCGCGACGGGCGAAGTGATCCACGCGCTCGAGGAGACGTATGTGCCCAAGAATGTCCGGGTCTGTGCTTCAGAAAAAGAGGTTGCGGAAGACTTCGGCCCGTTTCTGCTCGAAAAGGAGCTTGAAAAACGTATTGGAATGGATTTTGAAATCGAACCCCAGGATACGATTGGCTATCAGGTGGAACGCCGCCGCAGCAAGCGGATGCACGTGGCCATCCCCCTGGAGCTCCAGATTTTTACCGGTAAAGGGCCTGTGACCACGACGGCGATTGCCACCAATGTCGGGGAGGGGGGGCTGTTTGCCGAATACCTGGACCTGCGGAAAGCGGAGATTATCGACAAAATCGAAGGGATCGACGGCTCTGAAGTCGCGATCCGCATCTTTTCTAGTGCAAATTTCCAAAAAGAATGCAATTTAAAAGGCAATATCTGGCGTAAGGAACTGCGCAAAAAACAGCTCGGTCTGGCGATCAAGTTTGACGGCCTGGCGGCGAACTTGAACTGAGCTGGTTGTTTCGAGGGGAACTGAGGCGATTCCCCTGACAAAAGAGGCGTTTCTCTACCCCTATTGTTATTGAAAGTTAGCCCAAGCTAGAAAGTAAATTTTAGGCATTTGCATCCTATTCAAATATAGGGTATTTTTCTTCAATGAAATCAGCCTTTTCAAAATCAAACGCGAGGGTTTTTTATCTTTTTCGGCGCAGCGTCTCTGTTTTTGTGCTGGCGGCGTTTGCTTCGACCCATTTTTTTTCGTCTTCCTACGCAAGCACAACCAACGCACCAGCACAAAAAAACCTCCCCTTAGATTTAACTCGCATCGTCGTTCCCAAGGAAATCGGAAAGCTCCAGGAAGTCTTTCAAGGCAAGGAAAATAAGGTTGTTATTCTAATTCAAGATGCCCATGCGATCCCGGATGCGCAGCGCAGTATTCAAAAACTCATCGAGTATTTCCAGGCAGCCTATGGATTGAATCTCATTGCTCTGGAAGGGTCCTCTTCAGTCTTGGATGCGCAGATTTTTAAAAGCTTTCCGGATCAACTGCTTCTGAAAAGGACCTTTGAAGCTTATTTCGAAAAAGGAGAACTTACGGGCAGTACGGCAGCGGCGATCTTTAATGCGGCGCCGGCCGTATATCGCGGCATTGAAGACTGGTCTTTGTATGAAGAAGGTTTAGAATTGTATCTGAAAGCGAACCAAAATGAGCCGCAAATTGTTGGAAAAATAGATGCCTTAAAAAAAGACCTCCGGAAACAAAAAGAAGCCGCTTATTCCAGGGAACTTTTAGACCTTGACGGAACCCTTGCGGATTTCCACGCCAACCATAACAATTTGATGGATGTCTTGAGAAAACTAGCCAAGGTTCAAGCTCCCGAAAAAGGCAGTGAACTGGCACTTCTGGTTGAAGAAGGGGCTAAGAATAAGGAAAATCAAACTTCGATAGGGACCGAAGTCAAGAAAATTGCAGGCCAAGTAAAAAACTTTCTGGAATCTTTCCCGGATGGCTCTGCTGATCGAGCTGCTTTTAACAATCAATTTCAGGAATTTCAGACTTCTCGAATCTCGCCTGAATCTTTTGCACTTTTCCTGAACGAGCTCGCTGCAAAAGATCATCTCCCCATGCAGGTATCACAGGGGCTTGCCCATTGGATGGGCGTCCAGAAACGGATGTGGGATATCGAAGGGACGAAACTCTTCCGGGATTTTGAAAAATATGCCGCTTCGGTTAAGGGTTCTCTTCTAAAGAATGCGGCGCAAAGAAAACTTGATCAAGCGACACGAAAACTGGAACTCCTGGAACGGCTGACGCGCCTTGAGCTTAGCCGTGAGGACTGGAATGAAATCAGCGTAAAGTCTTTGGAGCCCCCGCTTCAAGAATTTCTAAAATCCCATATTGCTTTTTATGAAAACGCTCAAAAACGCGATTTGATTTTCTTCAAAAATTTGTCGTCTTTAATGAATAAGCATCAAGCAACGACATCACTGCTTATCGCCGGCGGTTTCCATACCGAAGGCGTGATCCAAAAGCTTAAAACGAATGGCATTTCTTATCTGCTTGTAACGCCTCAAATGGGGCAGATTCCTGAAAAAACGCATTATCGCGAGCATCTGAGGGGAGAAGTTTCCTGGAAAAATTATTTCGAGATTGAAAATGGAAAAGTGAATTTATACAAGGCCTTCGTCCGCGGCAGCCGCGACAAACTATTAAAGGAAAACAAGGATGCTTCAAATCAACTGTTGAAGCGCTGGCGCGACCAAATTATTCGTGATCTTGCCCAGCAGCAAAAAATTACAGCCGCAGGGCAATACACCTCTTTTATCGATGAGACGGTCCAAAAGGACCCCAGAAATCAATTGCGAAAACAATGGCTTGCCAATATCGACCGCTTTGTCGAGGGACTTCTCAAACTTCAGGCCCAAGGGCAGCTGACCGAGCAAAATATTTTCAAGTTGTTTCCATCGGCGACGATTCCCGAAGAAGCGACTTCTGCCGTGCTGAGTCCCTCGGCATTATCACGCGTCATCGCGGAGCATATTACCGGAGCAGCGTTAGAGGCTGCGCTGCTCACCCCGCAGGAAATAAAAAACAAACGTTCTGAAGTACGGGGACTTGGTCACGGCGTATTGGCGTCGGGCGGTGAATTAAGCGCCAGCCAGCACCGGATTGTGAATGACGCTATTGCGTCTTATTTTAAAGAAGGCAAGGCCGTCCAAGCCAATGAAACCGTCTACGGGCAGCTCGATCCTAACGGCGTGCTCAAAGGAATGGGCGCAAAAATTTATATTCTGGACGGGCTGAATCAAAGAATTCGCGAAATCGCGCAAAAAGCCGGAACCACTTTTGGAGATCGCGTAATTGCGCATCCCGGAATGAATCGCAGCGGGGGGACCGAGAAGAATGTTTATTTGGATGCTGCCGAAGCGGCGCGATTATCAAAGCTGCATGCCAACGAACGCTCTGCCTGGGCCAATCATGAACAAACCCATTTGAATGAGCCCGGATTGAGTGAGGCGGAAGTGCAGAAGAAAGCGCCGATTGAGGAACTGCTGACAGCCTTAAGACAGCTGAGAGTAGAAGAACGCTTACCGCTGGTGGTGCAGGATGCGTTACAGGCCGCACCCGACACTTCAGACAAAGACAAGAGATACATGTTACGGCAGATTACAACCGGACAGCGCAGTGCCGGGGAAGTTTCGACGGCCATTGCCTTAGCGGCTCAGCATGGCGTCACCGGACGGCAAATGCTGCAGTTAGCGGACCGGCATAAAGTGACCTTGCCGATGGTCAGTGAGATTCTGGATATGACGAAATCTTATGAAACGGATACCGCCCACGTCAGCTCATGGATGCGTGCGGTGCATGCTGCAGAACAAGGTGATAATATCGAAAGCCGGGATGACGCAATTGAGAGCTGGGGACAAGCACCTCTGCAGGATAAACAAGCTGTCCTTGAAGTGACGAGTGAATTATTGGAATTAATAAAAGAATTTGAGGGCGTGGAAGACTCCTATAAAGTTCTGACGATGGCAAAACTTTTAAAACTTTACAAGGCCGTGGGGGATGTCAAGGGCATTGCGGGCGTCCGGGAAGTGATTGAGGCCATTTTCAATACGCAATTAACTCAACGCGAAACCCGCCAGGCTGCATCGGTCTATTCCAGGAGATATCGAGAAGTCCTGCAGCGTATTGAGGACACGGGCGGCTTGACCTTTGATGTCGCCAATTTCTTCACGGATAACCGCAGGGAGGAGCGGCGTTCCGAGGTCAGAGTCTCCAGGAACGAAGAGGATCTTGTCTTTACCGCAAGCGGGAAATCCTTAACGACCGCTCAATATGCCATTGTGAGAGAAGCGACGGATGCCCTTATAAAAGAGAGGGATAGTAAGCTGCAAAGCGGCTCCAGCCTCATTTACGATACTTACGCACTTGATACGCATGCGAAATATGCGGCGGTAAAGGTTGATTTGTACCGCATTAATTTTCTTAATGAAAGAATTCATGAACTCGCGGCAGAGCGCGGCGTGCCGTTTCGAGATTATGTGATCGCAGTTCCAGGACACTGGATTGTCACAAAAGTCCCCGGCATATGGAATGAAAGGGGGCGGCCGGTAAAATCAGAAATAAAAGGCCCGGAGGACAAAGTCTCTCTTATTTTTGATTCTGCGGGTTATGAGCAGCTCAAAAAAATGCCGGTCGAATTCAGAGACCGTTTCGTTCAAAATCAAGTGCTTTACTTTAAGCATCCCCGGTGGACACGCGATCAGATCAATGCGAAGGCTCCCATTAAAGATGTCCTTTTAAATTTTTATGAAAACAAAGAGCGCCTATTTTACGGGAGCCTCTTTCCTGATTTAGGTCTCAACATCCGGCGAAAAGCCTCGGATCAACCTGCGGAGCCGGAGCTGATTTTTAAGCAAGTTTTTGGAGAAAATTTTTCAAGGACACAGGAATGGAAGAAATTATCAAAGACAAAGGAATGGAGTGAATTATCAAAGACGGGATTGCCGCCCATATTGCAATTGACGAAAAATATTCACGCCGCCAAAGAAATGATACGGAGTTACGCCGGCTTTGAAATCAGTTTCCTTATTCATCTAGGGACGAATTTGAAAATTCCTGTGGCGTTGCAGGACGATACGATTGTTTTTGATATAAGCTTTCTCAGTTTAATGCCGGAGGAAATGCGAGCTATTTTAAGTTACGCCTTTGATCATCAGAATAGAACGAATCGAGTGGATTTGAATGACCCCATGGCCAGAGAACAAGTTGCTTATTTTGAGACTGTCCGCGACCTGATAACGAAAGAGGCCTCATTCCGCAAAGCATTGTTATCCGGTATGCGCAAATTAGCAAAGGCTGGGTGGAATACGGATGCCCATATTCGCTATCTTGAGGCCATTGAAAAATCATCTGCTAATGCCAGCGTTAAGAAAATAAATATGGATATTATTCGTTCCGGTAAGGAAAGCATCGAGAGGACTTATCGTAATATCATCAAAAACAACCTTATGAACCCGCAATCCCAAAAAATGTTTTTCCATGAAATACTTGAAGCGGTCAACGGACCGGTTGAGAGCCAGCCTGCTCCGCGGCAGCTGGAAGATGCTTTTTATTCTGTCCCGACGGTGATAGAAATTGCCAAATTGGCCTACGCATTACCCCCTTTATCTTATGAGCAGGCAGCAAGTATTTTACATTCTTCGCCGGAACTGGTTTTTGCAGGCCGTACCCAAGGCTGGGAGAGATTAGTGCCGCATATGATGATTCCGCCCTTTGAGGAACTGGCCGCCGATATCAAAAGGGGTTCCGCTTCTTCAATCTTGAAACATTTTTTGAAAAGAGCGGTCAAAACCGACAATTTTTCAGGGCTGAAATATAAGGCGGCCATGGAAGGCTCGTATGCGCTGCAAATATTGATAGGGCGTGGGCCATTGCAAAATCTTACGGCAGGATTAAATCAAGACGAAAAAACCCTGCTGACCGCTCAGTTTCAGCCTGTTTTTTATGTCAAAGATGCTTACAATGACGAGATGTCTCGTTTCCTGCAATCCGTGGCCGGTTTAGTTGAGGGCGTTCAGAGCGGCCAATGGCGGGATGGCGCTTCTTACCTTCAAAAGCGCGGTGACATACAGGGGATTGCCACGATGCTGGCATCGATAAGGAAGGCCGATTCCGTCCAAGAGATCTATGCTCGCACCAAGGTTTTTTCTAAGCCAGATATAAGAATGGACTTGGTTGAAAAAGCTCACAGCGAAATTGTAAAAAAATTGATCGAACAATGGGGAGTCGGATTGGGAGTTTTATTGCGGCCTGCAGAACCAAGTGCCGATTTGCGCTCTTTGCTCGCGAGTTATCCAGCGGTTTTTCGAAGCGTCATGGCGCAGTATGAGCCTGAAGCGATTGCCGAAGGCGGCCCTCTTTTTGAATCGTTATTGCTTCTGCGCGAGGACTTGAAGGAAAAAGGAAGTGAAAAATTCCTATCAAAAACAAGAGAGATGCTGGAGGCCGGCTTACGCGTTATCGCGGGTGTCGATCTTTACGATTCTTCCAAGGCCTTGAGCGTAGAACGTGCTGCTTACCGGTATATTTTAGCCATTAAAGACCCTCAGGGATTGACTCTGGTAGGCCGGATATTTGCAAATTACGTATCCGGGAAGACCACGCCGCACACCTATGAATATGTCCGTTTGGCCTTAACTGCCGGCGGTGAGCATAATGCGCTTTCCGCTATTGCCCATTACATTCTTAAGCGTGAACTGGCATCGGGTAACCGGAAAGCGGGCTTCATCGATGTGCTTAAGACCTATCCGGAAACTGCGAGAAAAGAAGTCATTACCGGAATGTTTAAGAATGCAGCGGATTTTCTTAAATCAGCCGCCGGGCTGGACGCCGATCTTAAAACCTTCTTGCTTTCCTATATGCCGCCCGAAACAGTTGCCGGCTATCTCGATACCACCAAAAATGATGATACAGTCCAGCAGATTCTTAGAAATCTTCCGCCCATACTTACGCGTGATATCACTTCGAAAATGGCATCTAAAATTTCAGGCAAAGACCATCTCTATAAAAAGATTTATCAAGAGTTTCTGGACAATCCATCATTTCAGAGCGCCAAAATCGAAACCAAGATTGGGGACGTTGTCACGAATTATTTCGTGATTCTGGGTGTGCCCCGAAGCGCAAATAAGGACATGGTGAAAAAATCTTACCGGATCCTCGCGCGTCTTTACCATCCCGACCGCAATCCCGGTGATAAGGAGGCCGAAGCGCTATTTAAGCGGGTTCAGGAGGCCTATGATATTTTAGACGATAGCGAAAAAAGAGCGCCTTATCAGCGGAATATTGTCAACACGGCGCAATTATTTCCGGGTGTTCCATGGTATCAGCGCATTCCTCCCGAGGTTGTTGAGCAGCTCGCAGCGGAAACCCGTTCTGAAGTGCGTAAGCTCGCCGAGACATTAAAACCGGAAAGCGCGGTCACTGAGACTGAAAAGCAGCAAGCCGCTTCATTTGCATTAGCAGCAGTTAATGCTGAAAATATTGCCAACTTCGCCGCAATGCTTCGAAGCGAAGCACGCACCGCTGCGATCGATTCTGAGAATACAGATATAGCCGGAATCGAAGCGGTTTACCGCGAAGAGACAGCACATTTGATTGATCTGATGAAGCTCGTCCTGGCGCAATCACCGGAACAAAAAGTGGAGCTTTCTTTTGAATTCACACATCAGAGTAATCCCGATAGTGCCAAAGGCGCCATTGCCGCTTTCGCACCCTCCATCGAACGGCTTGTTCTTATCGGCGAGGGGAAAGAACAGGCCGCCTCCATTGCAAAGGCAACGGGAATAAGCGTCACCACGACGCGTAGTCTTGAAACTTACCGCCCGGATACCAAAACTCAGGGGTTGTTGCCATTGATTCAACCCAGCGACAATGGGTATCAGGGTAAAAATGCCGCCATTTTAGCGATTGGAATGAATTCAAAAGGGGCTGACGAGTTTAGTACTCTAACGTACTATGCCGAGCAGTACGGAGAGATTATAAAAACGGGGATCGGTCTTGCGGCCGCTTTATCACGTGAAAGCCGCGAACAGATCATCCGAAGGTTTCAGACTGGGAATTTTGATAGACTGGACCAGCGGCTTGTCAATCTTCTGAAGGCGGTTTTATTGGACGAATATGCCGCCAAAACGGGCAATCAAGTCGTGGGCTTTACGAATAAGGGCATCGTGATTAACGCTGTGGCCTTGGCCGCCTATATGGCTTACCGCTCCGAAATGCGCATCCAGGCGTCTGCATAAGATTGGCCCTTTAGGCTCTGCGAAACAATAAGTGATCCATTTGACCGAGGGGATTTTGAGCCGAATCGAAGCCGAATTTTT
>OBEQ013032185.1_pt1 | contig 10465 bp, 12 predicted proteins | sample 1670901 | NCBI WGS metagenome assembly OBEQ01 (sample SAMEA104232315, study PRJEB22302) | groundwater metagenome | biome: forest; feature: aquifer; material: groundwater | place: USA | collected 2011-08-07 | depth 5.4 m | reverse complement strand
ATGCTCCGCTCGATGTCGGCGATGGCGCGCATCCGGCGGTCAAGAGGGCGCAAAAAACAGCGCTGAAATTGCCGTTCCGGTGCATCGCGGCGAACCTAGCACGCCATCGTGCGATTCCGTTCACTCAGCCATCATGACGCGGTGCGCGATACGACGCACTCCCTCGCCGAAGGCTGCCTCCGGAGTCAAGAGGCTCAAGACCAGGTACGCGCCGCCTTCGAAGCCGAAGAAATGCCCCGGATGAACGTACACGCCGTCCTCGGAGACGAGCTCGATCGCCCATGCCTCATCGTGCTTGATTTCCGGAACCCGGAGTGTCGCGTACCAGCCACCCTCGACGTTCAACACGGTGGCCGCGGAGTCCGGCCCGATGGTGGCGCGCGCGGTTGCGAGGTTGCTTCGGATGCGCGCACGAATTGCGTCCGCCGCGAGATTTCGGCTGGCCAATAGCGCGGGGAGGGCGACCTGCACGGGCGTTCCCGCGGAGAGGAAGCTGTCGCCGAGAAGCTCGAGACGTTCGAGCGCCGGGCGAACGAGCGTCTCCGGTCCGCCCACGCACGTCCAGGCGAGCTTCATCTGCGGTAGCGCAGCGATTTTCGAAAGCCCGCCCAGCGCGAACACGAGCGTCTGGTCTTGCTCGAGGGCGGTGGCCACCCGTGTGCTCGGCGCATCGAGGGGGTAGTCCGCGAACACTTCGTCGCTGACCAGCGGCAAGCCCAGGTCGGCCAGGGCGGCGAGTTCGTCCTTCTTGAGGTAGGAGCCGGTTGGATTGTTGGGGCTGACGATGAAGACTGCACGAGTACTTGGTGTCACGGCGCGCCTGACGGAGTCGAGATCGACGTGCCATCCGCCGTCATAGGCCAATCGATAGGGGACCAGGCGCACCGACTCGAACGCCGCCAGCAGATCGAACAGCGGGTAGCTCGGTGCGGGGACGAGCACCTCGTCGCCGGGATCGCACAAGAGCTTCAGGAGGAATGCGTAGGCTTCGCTGGTGCTCGCGGTCAAAAGGATATTGGACGGATCGATGACGATCCCGTGGCTCCCAAGTTCCGTCGCGATGGCACATCGCGCCGACGCCATTCCCAGCGGTTCCGGTGTGTAAGTGAGTGTCTGCGGGTCGGATAGTGCGCCCAAAATGGTGCTCGCGTCGTAGGGAATCGTCGCCCGCGTGGGGTTCGAGACCGTCAGATCGAGCACGTCTCCTCGGCGCGCTCGCGCGGTCTCGAGCGCGCGCGTCAGGGCGTTGGTTTCGAGTTCACGGAAGGTACGGCGGGAAAACACGGTCTTCTTTTCAATGGATCGCTTCAGTAGAATCCACTCAAAAGCGTGGTGTCGCACCTCCGACGTCGCGCGTCGAGCCGGACACGCGATTGCCGCCGAACTAACGACATTTCCTCGCCCGACCTCTCTCTTCCCCCGGCGCGCGATGGTGCACGCTCAGCCGTGCCTCCGCCGGAGACGTGACCGCGGTAGTGCCCGCCGAAAACGACCTCTGGGTCGCGAGCCGCCGCGGTCTCGTGCGCGCGCGCCCGTAGAGTCTGGCGCGAGACTTCCCTCACAGCTCGCCCCGCAGTAGAACACGCGGATGCAAACGACAGCCGAGCGGGTCGCCGATGGCAATGGCGCGGCCATCCAGCACGCGCACCTCGACGTTGGTGAAGTGCGCCTGCACATCGCGCTCGCCGGTCCGGAAAACGGCAAGCTGGTCGTGCTCCTCCACGGCTTTCCGGACTTTTGGTGGTCGTGGCGGCATCAAATCCCGGCGCTGGCGGCGGCGGGGTTTCGTGTCGTCGCGCCGGACATGCGTGGCTACAACTTGAGCGACAAACCTTTCGGCGTGGAGCCCTACCGCATGGAGCGCCTGATCGGCGACGTCGCTGGGCTCGTCCGTGCGCTGGGACGCGACCGCGCGCACATCGTGGGTCACGATTGGGGTGCGCTCGTTGCTTGGGAGTTCGCGATGCGACGGCCGGAGATGACCGAGCGCCTGGCCATCCTGAACGCACCGCACCCCCGCGTGCTTCTCGACGCGCTGCGGCGCCCCGGGCAGATGAAGAAGAGTTGGTACATGTTCTTTTTCCAGCTGCCCAACCTGCCCGAGAAGCTCATCGCCAAAGACGACTATGCGCTTCTGCGTAAAACGTTTCGTCGCTACCCCAAAGACGATGTCGAGCGCTACGTCGAAGCGGCGAAACTCGCGCGCGCCCTCAATGGGCCCATCAACTACTACCGCGCGTCGATGCGCGACGTGCTCCGCGGCCGAGGACCGGCCTACCGTCCGGTGCCGGCGCCGACGCTCGTAGTCTGGGGCGAAAAAGACCCGTTCCTCGGCATCGAATTGGCGCGCCCCGATGCGCGTTGGGTTCCGAACACGCGTTTGGAGATGGTGCCGGAGGCCGCGCACTGGGTGCAGGTGGATGCGCCAGAGAGAGTGAGCGAGCTCCTTCTCGGGCACCTCGCACCCGCATGAAGGTCTTCGTCGGGACGAGTGGGTACTCGTACAAAGAGTGGAAGGGGACCTTCTACCCGGAGGACATTTCCCCAGGTGAAATGCTCGCGTACTACGCATCGCGTTTCGAAACCGTGGAGATCAACAATACGTTTTACCGGATGCCGCAGAGTAACGTCGTCGCATCGTGGGCCGCGCAAACTCCGGAGCACTTCTCGTTCGTGCTCAAGGCACCGCAGAAAGTGACGCACATCGCGCGGCTCAAGAACGTGGCCGACACGGTCGGCTACTTTCTCAAAGTTGCTTCCGAGCTCGGGGCGAAGCAGGGCCCCCTTCTTTTTCAGCTTCCACCGAACTTCAAGAAAGACATTGGCCGGCTGAGGGATTTGCTCGCCCTGCTTCCTTCCCGCGTGCGCGCCGCCATCGAGTTCCGTCATCCGTCCTGGTTCGACGAGGAAACCTACGAGGCCTTGCGCGGGACCGGTGTCGCTTTGTGCGCGGTCGAAAACGAAGATGGGAAAACACCGCTCGTCGCAACGGCCCCGTTCGGTTATTTCCGTCTTCGAGAGCTCGAGTACACCGACGACGAGCTCGCTCGCTGGGTCGACGCCATCCGCGCGCAGCCCTGGTCCGAGGCGTGGGTGTTCTTCAAGCACGAGGACGAAGGGCGCGGGCCAAAGCTCGCCGAGCGGATGATGTCGCGCCTGGCACAATAGGTGCACTTTGCACGCGCATGCGCGCGCGGCTCACTCTGCCAGCGATGATTCTGCTCGCGGTTGTCGCGTGCGGTGGACAGCGCAGTCTCAACGTCGCGACCACGTCGGCGAGCCTGACTGCGGCGGAGGTGCCGCTGCATCGCGTTGATGAGCCGTGGTTGTCGCCGCCGCCGAAGGTGCCCTTCGAGCCCGTCGAGCAGTGGCGCGGGCGATATCCGCAGGCCGCGCGCGTTCTCGACGAGTGGCGGGCCCAATATCCACGCGCCGCTTCGATGCTCACGGTGTGGGAGCAGCGCAACCCCGAGCAGCTCGAAACGCTCGTCATGTGGAGCGTGACGGAACCCCATGAGCGTCTCACCTCGTTCCTTCTCACGCGCTCTGGCTGGGGGGAACTCAGAGCGATTGCCCATGCCGAGCCCGAGGCGGTCGAGGCGTTTTTGCATTGGGCTCGACAGAGTCGCCTCGCCGCCGAGGAGCTCGCGCTCCATTCGGGGAGCGCGCTCCTGTCGGTCACGGGTCGCTAGTTCAGCGTTGCGTGGGGTTTGCGGCCGAACGTGGTTTCCCAGTTGTCGCGGTAGGCTTCTGTTGCAACTTGCGCAGGGCCTGTTTTGGGGGGAAGCGTGGCGGCGGGTTTGGCTTCGTACTGGACTTCGACGTCGCACACGCGTGGCGCTCCCTCGCGCGGGCGGAGGGTGACCACTTCGCCCGACGTGATGGGCTTGCCACAGGTCACCGGACGCACCTCGCCCATTTCGACGTTTCCGTGACGCGCACGAAGGACTCGCACGCCGCTGCCATCGTCCGTCGGACTGTGCAGGAGCACCACGTCGGTGTTTTGTTCCTCGGAAGGCATTCTGTGCTCCTCAACCTTGTTCTGCCTGAGGCCGGGACGCAAGCACGCAGGACCGCGGCAAAGCGAGCTTATCGGCGCAGGGCGAGCGCGTAGTAGCGGTTACAGCCAAAATGCCCGGTGTTTCCCATGGCCGCCGTGAGCCTCGCGAACCCTGCCCGCTCGTAGAGAATGCGCGCGGCGTCCATACCGGTGAGTGTTTCGAGGTAGCAGGTGGCGTAGTCGAAGCCGCGTGCCGTGTCGATGCAGGCCGATCCGAAAATCGAAGTCGCTGCGCGCGCCGCGGCGGCCGAGTTTTCCGAGTTCGAGCGGGTGCTCAACGTGATCACGATGCAACAGGGCCCGGGCGAGGTGGTGGTCTCGATCAAGATCGCCTTCGCCTCGCGCCTGGCGATCGACGAAGTGTGCCGCGTCATCAACGCCTTCGAGGAGAAATTCCGTACCAAGCACCCGGAGGTGAAGTGGTGCTTCGTGGAGCCGGATATTCCGCGCGAGAGCTAGCGCGCGAAGATCGCGGTCACAAGGATGCTCGTGCCAGCGCATCGTTACGTGCCGCGACGATGTGCCGCGCAACCTCGTCGATGCCTTCGCCCGCGCGGCATTGTGTGAAAACGAAGGGGCCGTTTTGGCGCATTTTCTTGGCGTCACGCGCCATCACATCGAGGCTTGCGCCGACATGCGGAGCCAGATCAGTCTTGTTGATCACCAGCAAATCGCTCTGCGTGATGCCCGGGCCGCCTTTGCGCGGCACCTTGTCGCCCCCCGCGACGTCGATCACGTACACCGTGTAGTCGACGAGCTCGCGGCTGAACTGCGCAGCGAGGTTGTCACCGCCGCTCTCGAGGAGCAGGAGCTCGGGACGCGCGTCGATGTGAAGCTGCTCGAGTGCGTCGAGGTTGTGACTGATGTCTTCGCGGATGGCGGCGTGCGGGCAGCCGCCTGTCTCGACGGCGCGAATGCGAGCGGCCTCGAGCGCCTCGTTTGTGCGCAGAAACTCGGCGTCTTCGCGGGTGAAAATGTCATTGGTCACGACGCCGAGGGACATCGACCCGCGTAGTTTTCGGCACAGCGCAAGGACCAGCGCCGTCTTTCCGCTCCCCACCGGTCCGCCGACGCCGACGGTGAACGCGCGCCGTGCGAATTCGCGCGGGCGAGCCGGCTCACGATCGCGGAAGAGCCCGGGGTGCGTCAGGTGTTCGTGATCGTGATCATGATCGTGGCCCATGAAAGCTCCTCATGATTGAAACAGCCGCGAATAAAGGCGGTCTTGCGCCGCGCCGAACAGATCGATGAGCGGCGCCGGTTGCGCGGCATCTTCCCACGACAGGCCTTCGCATGTTTCGAGCACGCGGTCGAGCGTCGGCGCGCGGGCGCTGACCAAACGCTGCGCTTCGTTCGGGCCAGTGACACCGAGGCGTACCGCGGCAGATGCCAGACCTCGCAGCGAGGCGTGAAGATAGAGGGCGAGCGCGTCGTTTCGCGCAACGTCGAGCGTGCGCAGTGCAGCGCCGAAAACCGGCGCGACATGGGCGAGGAGGGAGCGCGTGCGGCAGGCGTCGTCGAGATCCACGAGAGCAGCGGTGCCCCAGACCTTTGCGCAGGTGGCCGCGAACGCGCGACCCTGCGTGCGACTTGCGCGATTCGCGACATGGTTCGTGAGAAGCGCGTTGCAGGCGGCGTCCAGGGCGGCCACACGCGCCGGGTCGTCGTAGGCTCCCCCGACGAAGGGAAGGGCTTGCTGTCCCGCTTGCCAGAGGGCTGCGTCGACGAACAGGCCGAGATCGTCCACCTCACCGAGTTGCCACGCGGCTTCGAGCCCCGCCGAGTGCGCGAAGCCGCCTGTCGGAAATGCCGAGTCGGCGAGCTGGAGAATGAGCCATTTCATGATTCAAAAGAGACAATAGCGCTGCGCCAGCGCGAGGCGAGGCGCCGGCTCGCACGTAAGAAGTTCGCCATCGGCGCGAACCTCGTACGTCTCGGGGTTCACCGTGATCCGAGGGAGCGCGTCGTTGAGCTTCATGTCGCGCTTGCTGATGTTTCGACACTGCCGGACGGAGGAGAGGCGCTTTCGCAGGCCCAGGGCCATGACCGTTCCCTCCTCGATGGCCCGCTGCGAAACGAACGCCAGGCTCGTGGCTCCGACCGCGCGTCCCATGGCGCCGAACATCGGCCGCATGTACGAGGGCTGCGGCGTTGGAATGGACGCGTTCGGATCTCCCATTTGCGCCCCCGCGATGAATCCCCCTTTGATGACGATCTCCGGTTTGATTCCGAAAAAAGCAGGCCGCCACAGGACCAAGTCGGCCAGTTTGCCGATTTCCACCGATCCGATTTCGTGCGACAGGCCGTGGGCAATCGCCGGGTTGATGGTGCACTTGGCGATGTATCGGCGAATGCGAACGTTGTCGTTTTCCCCGCGTTCTTCGGAGAGACGTCCGCGGGCGCTGCGCATCTTGTCGGCTGTTTGCCAATTGCGCGTGATCACCTCGCCAATGCGTCCCATCGCCTGGCTGTCGCTCGACACGATGCTGATGGCCCCCATGTCGTGGAGCACGTCTTCGGCGGCGATGGTCTCGCCGCGGATGCGGCTTTCGGCGAACGCGACGTCTTCGGGAATGCTCCTGTCGAGATGGTGGCAGACCATCAGCATGTCCAGGTGCTCGTCGAGCGTGTTGACCGTGTAAGGCCGCGTCGGGTTCGTCGAGCTGGGGATGACGTTCGGCTCGCCGCACACGCGGATGATGTCCGGCGCGTGCCCTCCGCCAGCGCCTTCGGAGTGGTAGGTGTGGATGGTGCGTCCTTTGAAGGCGGCGATGGAGTCGTCGACGTAGCCCGACTCGTTGAGCGTGTCGGTGTGGATGGTCACCTGCACGTCTTCTTCGTCGGCTGTCTGGAGGCAGCAGTCGATGGACTCGGGGGTCGTGCCCCAGTCTTCGTGGAGCTTGAGACCGACCGCGCCCGCGCGGATCTGATCGACGAGGCCTTGCGCCTGACTGGTGTTCCCTTTTCCGGTGAGGCCGATGTTGATGGGAAGCACGTCGGTTGCCTGGAGCATGAGCTCTAGATGCCGCGCACCGGGCGTGCAGGTGGTGGCGTTCGTACCGGTTGCGGGACCGGTGCCGCCGCCGACGAGGGTGGTCACTCCGGAGGCGATCGCCTCGTAGGCGAGCTGCGGGCAGATGAAGTGAATGTGCGTGTCGATGCCGCCGGCGGTCAAGATGAGCCCCTCACCGGCGATGGCCTCGGTGGTGACGCCGAAGACCATTCCCGAAGTGACGCCCGCCATCACATCGGGATTGCCGGCCTTGCCGATGCCGACGATGCGTCCATGCTTGATGCCGATGTCTGCTTTGTAGATGCCGGTCCAGTCGACGACGAGGACGTTGGTGATTAGACAATCGAGCGCCTCGTAGTCGTACGAACCGACGCGCTGGCCCATGCGGTCGCGAAGCACCTTGCCTCCGCCGAACTTGCACTCGTCGCCGTACGCGGCAAAATCTTGCTCGACTTGTGCGACGAGCCCAGTGTCGCCGAGGCGTACGCGGTCTCCCGTGGTGGGCCCGTACATGTCCGTGTAGTGACGGCGATCGATGGATCGGCTCATGTCACTTTCCTCATGCTGGGGACCGACTCGGCCTTCTTCGCGAGGTCCTTGGCCAGACGCGCGGGAGACGACCAACCGTGCGTCGACGAGGTGACCGTCGCGACGAGCTGCACCGTCTTCTCTTCACCCGGCTCGAAACGGACGGCCGTGCCCGCGGGAATGTCGAGCCGCATTCCGCTGGCGCGCTCGCGATCGAACTCGAGCGCGCGGTTCGCATCGACGAAGGGGAAGTGACTGCCCACTTGGATGGGGCGATCGCCGGTGTTTTTCACGGCAATGTCGACCGCGTTGCGCCCTTCGTTGAGCGTGATGTTGCCCGGCGCGACCAACACTTCGCCCGGGAAGATAGGGGGATCGATGTCGGGGTTGGGGAATGCGGTGATGGGCGGCACGGGGAGAAACGACCCGTAGAGCGCGAGGCCGAGATCGCCCTGGTCCATGGCGATGGGTTCGTGCACCGTGACGAGCTTGGTTCCGTCGGGGAACGTGCCTTCCACTTGCACCTCGTTCACCATCTCGGCCACGCCGGGCATGACTTGCGCGCGCCCGAGCATGCGGCGCCCGAGGTCCATCAGCTCGGCGACGGAGCGACCCTCGCGAATGAGCTCGAGGATTTGCGTGGCGAGGAGCGCCACGGACTCGGGGTAGTTGAGGCGCAGGCCGCGCGCGAGCCGTTTTTGCGCGAGAACACCGGCGCCGTGGAGGACGAGCTTGTCGAGATCGCGGGGGGAGAGATGCATCGCGGGCGGATTCTAGCCACATTGTGTTTCCGCCACGTGTCGTTACCACTTGCGGGCGAAAGGGTCGTCTCCGAAGATTTCCCGGAGGTCCCGGAGGGCGCTCTGGACCGCGCGCGTGACGATTTCGATGCGTGTTCCAGCGATTCGGAGCACGGCGCCACCCTCGCCAATGGGGCTTGCGGCGATCACGAGATCTGCGCGTCGCTCGAGCGGTAGGGTGGCGGCCGCGTGAAAGGCTTCGCGTAGACCGCTCGCGGCAGGACCGAACGCAAACATGGTCGCGACGGCGTCGAAGCGCCCCATCCGCTGCGCGATGTCGCCGTGGGCAGGGTCTAAGACGATGCCTTCGTTCGCGAGGAGCGCGCCGTTGCGGGTGATGCGTGTTCGCGACGCATAGCGCGAGAATGCCCACCGCTCGCCGCGCGCGCTGCGGCCGCACGACAGGACATCGACCGTCACCAGCGATGCGCCGTGAGCGAGCTCGAACGAGGAGGTTTGCTCGTAGCGCGCATCTTCGAAGCAGGTGGTGTGGTCGGGAACGAACGCGAGAAACGCGCCTTCTTCGACGCGCGCGGTGAGCTTCTGGCGCGCTCCTTTGCGGGGCGATTGGTAGACCTTGGTGGAGGCTTGCGTTCCCAAGAGGGCGCGCGCGCCGCGTTCGATGCGTACGTCGAGATCGATGGTGTCGCCATCGACGAGCCCGCCTCCGAAGGTCGAGATGAAGGCCCAGCGTCCGTCGCCGTGGCTGCGGGGGAGGAGGATCTTGAGGGGGCTCTCGGAGGTTGCCGCGGCGATCACGCTGCGCTCGGCTGCGCGGGCGATCACGAGCGTACCGCGGCCGGGGGAGCGCGCGGCGGGGGCAACGAGGAGCATTGGCAGGACGTTAGCTCACTCCGACTCCGACTCCGACTCCGATTCCGAGCCCGACTCCGATTCCCGCTCCGGTTCCGAGCTCACCCCAGTTCCCCCAAGTCCCACTTACGCAAGATCTCCCTAACCCCCTCCCCATCCTCCTCCCTCGTCACCAGCTGCGCCTCCTCCTTCAGCGACTCGAGCGCATTCGAAACCGCAACCCCCAGCCCACATGCACGCAAGAGCGAGTGATCATTCTCCCCGTCCCCAATTCCAATCACCGTCTCACCCGACATCCGAAGAGTCGCCAGCGCGGTCCCGAGCCCGCTCGCCTTGTTCACCCCCGTTGGCAAAATCATCACTGCCCCCTTGTTGAAAATCAGCTCGAGCTCCAGCCCCATGTCTCGGATGATCTTCAGCACCTTCTCTTCATTCGGTTCCCGCGTGGCCACAATCACCTTTCCCGTCGCGAGCGGATAGACGCCGCCGGCTTGCAGCGCCCGGACGAAGGCCTTCGGGGGCGCGGGAGCGAGCACGCGAATGTCGCGCGGTTTGGGAGTCACCAGAACGGCGCCGTTCTCTGCCACGATTCGCGAAAACAGGTGGGTCTGCTCGAAGACGGTCTCGAGGCTCTCGATCTGTCGACCGGTCACGAGCAAAAGCCGCAATCCGGCCGCGCGCGCACGATCGAGCGCTGCCAGTGTCGCTGCGTCTACTAGGCCGCCTTGTCCGGCAAGCGTTCCATCGTAGTCGAGGGCCAGCCCGGTCCAGCGCGAGCGCATGCGTGGGACGGATGCAACCCACGTACCTGCTGGCGTATCCCGCGGGCGGCCCGTCGAAAGGCTGGCAGAGGCAGACTTGCGAGCGACCACTGTCTTGTAAGTGTCCCACTGTTCTCGGAGTGGCTCGCGTTTTTCTAGGATGGGGGCTGGGGTGCTACCATGTGCTCGTGGCCCGCGCGTTTCGCGCCACTCTCGTCTTCGTCTGCCTCGCGCTAGGCGTCTCTTTGACGTTCTGCGCGACTGCGCCACCCCCACGTTCGGAGCTCAAGCCGCCGGCACCTGACGCGATCCCCTTGGTGCCGGAAGCCACCGCCGCGCGGGTGGATGCCGAGCCGCCCGATCCCTTCGCTTCGCCCGCGGTAGAGGACCCGCGCTTTGCCTCGATCGACGCGGCGGTGGTTGCCGCCATCGCCGAAGGCAAGCTTCCGGGATGCGTGATTGTCATCGGAATGCGCGACGAGATCCTCCT
>OBEQ012163565.1_pt1 | contig 10465 bp, 11 predicted proteins | sample 1670901 | NCBI WGS metagenome assembly OBEQ01 (sample SAMEA104232315, study PRJEB22302) | groundwater metagenome | biome: forest; feature: aquifer; material: groundwater | place: USA | collected 2011-08-07 | depth 5.4 m | reverse complement strand
TACTTTCAGATCCTCTCGTTGGATCAGTCGGTCATAAATATGTTTGCCGATAAATCCGCTGGCTCCTAAAACACAAACCTTTATTTTGTCCATAAGTTATCCCTTCTTTTGTTGTTAAAAAAGCTTTTATTACTCTAATATATTATACTAACTTAGTCAAACTTGAGCTTAGGACTAGAACTCACTTTTATCAAACACAAAAAGATGATTGGGAGCTTGGTTTAATCTCTTCTCCAAATGGGGGGCATTAGTGTAAGGCCAGAGAGCGGGTTCGTGAGCGCGCATTTGCAAAAATATTTTTAAGGAAGCTTTTTCCGAGGGGTGATCTTCGTCCATCATTTCTTGGTCGGAAAGGTGGGCCGTGGTTGAGTCCGAAAAATCGTAAAGATGGAAACCAAATTGGTTAAAGAGAGGTCGGAGAGATGAACCAAGATTAAATAAATAGTCATACTGGTGGCCTATTTGTTTCATCTGCCGGTAGAGCGCTTGGGTGTAGGGGGTAATAAAGCCGACGACCAATATTTTGCGAGATTGACTCTCCGCTAAAAATCTTTTAACTTCGGCGGTGGTGCGGGCGGCCATCTCCGGGCATTTTTGTTTGGGTTCGTTTCCAAAAAAATGAGTCATCGTTCTTTCCTTAAAGGATTGATCAGACTCGGTCAGGCGGCGAAAGGTATCTTTAGTGTTGTTTAAAGTTCCGTCCCAGACATAGCCAGTCTGGTTAACAATGGCATTTAAGCCAAGCTCGCTGGGGTGGTGCAAAAGTTTTGGTAAATCGCGGAGAGAAAACTTTCCGGCTAAATAGTCTTGGTAGATTTGAAGATATCCGAATTGCCAGGCGTGGAGGGGGTTGGAGGCGTTAAAGGTGGAGGAATATTGTTGGTTTAATTCCTGGTAATCATGCCAACTGCTGCATCGTTGGTTAAAGGGAGCGGGATCGAGGCCCAGCAAAATAATTTTCGGCTGGTCTTTGGTGGGGAGATGTTTTAAAAAAATATAAAAATCTTGCAATTGGCTACCAATAATATTGGCATTGTAAAAAACATCTGGAGAATTAAAAAAAACGGAGCGAAAGTAGCCGGTGTGTGATGAACCGAGCATGATAATTTCTGGTTTTCTATTTAAAACTGATTGCAGTTTAAAATAACGGAACGGGTCAGAGTAGGCGAAGCCAACCAGAGAGGAACGGGAATTTTGATGAAACTGGATGATTTGATCCGGCGAATTAAGCTCGCCAGATTTTAGGAGTAAAAGAAAAGATATGGCGAAAAACAAAAACAAAGGAAGACAAAACAATGCCCCTCTTTTTATAAACTTTTTTATTTCTTGATTTTGACTCATGTTTCTTAAGAATTCGATGAATCGCCTTTTTTGGATATTCTCGCGAGAGGCTTAGGTGAACATAGTTTTTATTTTAAATAATTAAAATAAAAACTGTTCCCACTCCGCCTCTGGCTGATTTACTTAAAACCTTTCCCGTTTGCCCAAGTTCGAGGCAAAATCGAGGCTTGAGACGAGACGTATACTCATACGGCGAGTCTCAAACGGAGATTTTAACGAAGAAATTGGGCAAACCTGAAAGGCTAAAATTGGGATAGCCCTTTAAGTCGGCAAGGGCTCCCAATTTTAGCGGGGAAGGTTTTATTAAAATTGGAAATAGATAAACGGGGTCTTGTTAAATACTCCGAAAAATAAAATTCCGAAAAATAGGGCGTAGTAAGCGCTCCAGCGAAGCCAGGTTGGTGGTCGATCCATAAGATTAATGCCATTGTTTTTCATTTCCAAAAAATCAATCAGGATGAAAAGCAGGACTGCTGTGGTCACAATTAAGAAATCTTCCCGGTGCTGGCCAGCCAAAAAAGGAGTTAAAAGCCCACTGCCGACTTTTCCGGTGTAGTGAAATATCTGTCTAAGATATGCCCCAAGGCCGGTAAAAAGATGCGAGACGATATAAAAAGCATCAGCCATAGATTTGGCTCTGAAAAAAATAAGCGAGAAGCACCAAAATCCAAAAGTATAAACATTCCCCGCCATTTTCCATAAAAAGCCATTTATCTTAGGAGCCATTTTTTTTCTAACATCTTCGGTCAATAATTCGGCTGAAATGGCCAACCCATGTAAAAGTCCAAAGAGCACAAAAGTCCAATTGGCTCCGTGCCAAATTCCGGCTATCGCAAAAGTTACCATGGCGGCCATAACCATTCCGAGAATTTTCCAAGAACGCCATCGAAAAGCCAGAGGGGTAAAAATATAATCTCTTAACCAGCTCGATAAAGTTATATGCCAGCGGCGCCAAAATTCACCCACCGAACGGGCCAAATAGGGCTGGCGAAAATTTTCGGTTAACTGCATACCCATCACTTGAGCCGAGCCGAGAGCAATATCAACGTAACCGGAAAAATCGGCATAGATTTGAATGGCAAAGTAGATGGCGGCCATGATTAAACTGAGGCCAGAAAAATCACCGGGATGATCAAAAACTGCTCCCACAAAAAAAGCCAGCCGATCGGCAATGATAATTTTTTTAAACATGCCCCAAAGCATGCGTTGTAAGCCTCTGGTGACGCGATGATATTCAAAAGTTTGGAGAGTCTTCAGTTGAGGAAGCAGGTGTTGAGGCCTTTCAATCGGCCCGGCCACCAATTGGGGATAGAACATCACATATAGAGCGTAAAGACCCAAATGACGTTCCGCTTTTTGCTGGCCTCGATAGACTTCGATGACATAACTCAAACTTTGAAAAGTGTGGAAGGAAAGTCCCAAGGGCAGAGCGATTCTTAAAAAACTTAAAGAATAATTCCAGTGCAAAAAATGGGCCAGGGTGTTGACGTTGACGGCAAAAAAGTCAAAATATTTAAAAAAGAACAAGACCAAACAAGTGGCCAGAATACTAATGATCAGAAAAATCTTTTTTCGTTCCGGTCTGACTTGCTCCATTCCTAGGCCGGCTAAGTAATCAATCAGGATCAGTATCCCCAGAATTAAAATATAAGCTGGCACGAAGGCCATATAAAAAAAGATACTGGCTGAAAGCAAAAGTAGCCAACGCCAGCGGTGTGGAATCAAAAAATATAAAAAAGTCACGATCGGAAAAAAGATCAGAAAGGGGATGGAATTAAAAAGCATTGATCAGTTTGGTTATTAGCTTGGCTACTTCTTCCGGAGTGGTAATTTCTTCTGGTCGGCTTTTAGCTTGGATAAACTTTTTGACCACTTCGGGAAGATCTTGGTTTAAACCGCCGGGCATAAAAGCCGGAGCAATTTCGTAGACCCGGATGGATCGGTCTTTAAGTTCATGGGATAAAACTTTTAACAGCCCTTTTAAAGCAAATTTGGACGGAAGATATGAGCCGGAAGGGAAATAATCATTTTTTTCAATGGCTTGGGAAGTAATGCCCACTATGGCGCCCCCTGGAATAATCAGGGGACAAAAACTTTTGAACAAATTAAAAGCACCCAGTACATTGACCGAAAATTGAGATTCAAAATCTTTAAGAGAGCCGGTTAAAACTGGTTGGCGGATCAGGGGGGCGGAAGAGGCATGGATAAGAGCGGTGATGGTGCCAAATTTATTTTTAACTTTCTCTGCCAACTTCTCTACGGCTTTTGGGTTAGTGATGTCCACTCCCTTAGTTTTACTGATGAGCACCACTTCAAAACCATTCTCAACTAGTTGATGAGCGATGGCACTTCCCAAATAGCCGGTTCCTCCGGAAATCACCGCTATTTTTTTGGACGATTTGTTTTTCATTTAAAGTTTTATTCTAAGACTTTAACTTGTACTGACCCGGAAGCTAGCAAATCTTTATTTTTTTTTATTTCGATGGCTAACTCAATTAATCTGGTGGCGGTGCTTTTATGGACGACCAGGCCTTTAACCAACAATTTCTCTCCCACTCTAGCCGGCTTTTTGAACTCCAAAACCTCTTTAACCAACAGAGCTTTTTTGCCGGGTAATTCCATGCCCACTAACCGGGACACCAAAGCTCCCAATAGCAGGCCATAAACCACCCGGCCCTTAAAAATTGTTTGGCTAGCATATTTTTCGTTCAGGTGCAGGGGATTATAATCTCCGCTGAGCTCGGAAAACTTAATTAAATCCTCCTCGGTGATTATCCGTTCAAAAGAAGCGGTCTGGCCAATTTTTATATCTTTAAATTCTTTATCCATCATATCTTCACTCCCTTTGCTCTAAGTATATTTTTAAGTCCACCAAGTGAATCGGCCTTAAGGACCTCATCCATATTGAAAGAAATCTGGAATTCTTTCTCCAGTTCGGCAATAAAAAGCAGATAACTCATGGAGTTCCAGTTCGGAATATCTTTGGCCGTGAGAGCGTCTTTAATATCAGCGGGGGGAACTTTAAAAATCTCTGAGACAATTTTATTAAATTTTTCCATCTTTAATAGTTATCCAGGCGGGCGGGTCAATTAAATAATCAACCGGCACGACCTGATTATTTAAATATTTTTTAACAAATTATTCCGCCGGTTTATTTTTATCGGTCGGAGTAAATTCTATCGATAACTTTTCGGCCTGATGCTGTTTGGCTAAACGGGCGATCGAAGACAAAAAGGCCTCTTCCGCTCCTCGGCCAATCACTCGGCAGCTCATCAAAAATTGCTTAAGGTGCCACAACTCACCCCGATTTTCGGCGATGGCCAGATTAACAATACCGTAATCTCCAAAGCGGTCCAGCAAGCGGCCATGCAGTACTTTATATTTTGGGTCGTTAATTAAGTCTATCATCTCCTTTTCAGCGAGAGGCAGTTTATTGATGTTGAATTGGTTAGTTTTTTCGGTCAATTGAGCTAGGCGGGCCACGGAAGAGAGGTCATTCACAAACACTTCAAATTCTAATCCCAGACTTTTTAGAAAATCAGCTTGGCTGGTAAAAGATTTTTCGGCTTCTTGGCGCAATCTTTCCGTCACATAAAGATTACCTCTCATTTTATCCTCGTCGGTAATGGCGGCGGAGGCAAAATAAGGAAGAGAGTGGAGAAATTTGGCATAGTGGGAAGGATCCGGTGGTAATTCTGGCACCTCTACTTCCGGCAGGACCGCTTTGACTAGAGCGCGGTTAGTGGGGTCATCATCTAGAAAGACCATGGACTCAAGGCCGATCTTGAGTTCTTTGGCTAATTCCAGGAGGTTGGCGGCTTTGTCATTCCAATTAATCCGACTGGCGGCAAAATGATGCTCCCTCAAAATCATATTGGGGTGGGAGCGGATCACTTGCATAGCTTCTTCCCGATTATTCCGGCTGTTAATAGCCAAAATCACTCCCCGATGATAAAGATCCAAAAGGGCCTGCTGAAAAGCGATAAAGCTGGCTCCGGCGGCAGACAGAGATAGTTGGATGCCACTCAAACCATCTTCGCCGATAATGCCTCCCCACAGAGTATTATCTAAATCCAGGACGATGCATTTTTTAGTCATTGTTTTATGGCTATAGCCAAGGCAATTTTATTTGAGTGGCTAATGGAAACTAAGATTAACTTTTGTCGGCGGTGGTTAATCCAAACTACCGGTCGACCGCTTGGCTCTTTTTTTATTTCTACGGCAGACAAAGTTATTTTTTCTTTTACCCAGCACTTCACCACCGCCTCTTTGGCGGCAAAAATACCAGCCAAGTGAGGAGCGGGGTCCTGAAAAGAAAAACAATAATCCAGCTCGGCGGGGCTATAATTATCCAGCAAAAAAAGGTCTTTCCGGCTTTTTTTAAAAGGAATAAAACGACTTATTTCTATTATATCAATTCCTAAGCCCATCTGCTTCATAGTGGCCACATAATACTATAAAAAGTCAAATAAAAAAAGCCCTGCAGAGGGCTGATTTAGAAATTTTAGCTTGCTTTCAAAACCGTCTGACAAATAAACTCTATGTCGGAAGGTTTAAGGTAAGGATGATTAGGCAGAAAGAAACCAGAATCAAAAAGCCGGCAAGCCATTATGCCAAGAAATTTTCCGTCTGTGGGGGCTTGGTTAAACCAGTAAGGATGCAAGCCTTGGTTTCCAGCTGTAAAGTATCTTGTGCTGATTCCTTCTTTTTCCAAAGCCAAAATAATCTTCTCCCTTTGTTGAGAAGTTCTCGCTAAAGCGCCGAAATGAATACTGGATACAGTGTCTTCTTTGTCGTACTGCTGGGTTTCAAAAGAGTCACCGAGGATCTTTTTATAGAGTTGATGGTTGTTCCATCTCTTTTCTATCATCCAATCTAAGCGCGAAAGTTGTCTAAGGCCTAAAAATCCTTGAATTTCCATCGGACGCAAGTTGTATCCCGCTTTAAAAAAGATGAAATTAGTGAATTGCCGTATGTTATATTTCCCAAACTCTTTTTCTTTGGATTTTTCGTCAAGATGGGTGGGTTGGCCATGATTGCGCAACATTAAGAGGGAGTTATATAACCCGAGATCATTGGTAAAAACAACCCCGCCTTCAATGGTTGAAAATTGATGGCCATAGTAGGTGGAAATCGTAGACATTTTCCCAAAAGTGCCGGCCTTGCGACCATGATAAGAAGAGCCTAGGGCGGCACAGTTGTCTTCCAAAAGAAAAAATCCGTATTTTTCTTTCAAGTGCAGGATCTCATTCATTTTAGCGGGAACACCGAGAACGTGGACTAGCATTACAGTCGCTGGCTTATATTTTTGGAGCAGTTCTTCAAGATGGACAGGGTCCAGCCCCCAACTGTCAGGATCTGCCTCACAGATGATCGGATCAAACCCCAGCTTCATAAAAGGAGAGATGGAAGTGGACCAAGCCGCACTAGGTACGATTACCTTTTTGTTAAATAATCTTTCTTGATCCATGAGAGCATCGGCCATCAGTAAATTAGCAGATGAGCCTGAGTTGCAAGAAACAGCGTATTTCATGCCCATCCATTCAGCTAGCTTTTCCTCATATTCTTTTACCAACGGTCCCATCGTAAATTGAGGGGCCGGTTCACTGGTTATCCATTCTGCTAATGCTTGGCGATCTTCTTGGGTAATGCTGTCTGGATTAAGGCGGTATCTTTTTTCTGGCATTGGCGCTCCTCATAAATTGACAATGAACTTTTCCAGATTGTAAACAGTTTATTGGTTATATGTCAAGGTTGACTTTTGGTTAAAATAAAGCAATTATAGCCATAATCAAATCTGGAAAAGAACGATTAAGGAGTAAAAGTGCAGACATTGGGTTTAGCTCTTTACCAAAAATTGTATTTAATTCGTCAGGTGTCGGAGAGGATCCGGAAGGAATATCCGCAGGACCAAATTAAAACGCCGGTTCATTTATCGATGGGCGAGGAAGCCATTGCGGCGGGAGTTTGCCATGCCATTGGCCAACGGGGCCAGTTTTTCGGAACTTACCGTAACCATGGTCTTTATCTTTCACTCACTCTGGAAACGGACAAATTCTTTGCGGAATTATATGGCAAGAAAACTGGAGCTTCCGGTGGGAAAGCCGGCTCGATGCATTTAACTGCTCCGGAAGCGGGATTAGCCGGAACATCAGCGGTAGTGGGAACCACTATTCCCATGGCCGTTGGTGCGGCTTTTGCCAATAAAGTGCAAAGCAAAGATAAAATTGTGGTGGTTTTTTTTGGAGACGGCGCTTTGGATGAAGGGGTGTTTTGGGAAAGCTTTAACACTGCTTGTGTTATGAAGCTACCTATGATTTTTGTCTGCGAAGACAATGGCCTAGCTCCGCATACCAAAAAAGATGAAAGGCAAGGGTACTCTTCTATTGTCGATATTGTTGACCAGTTTGATTGTGTTACTTTTGAAAGCGAAACAAGTGATGTGCAAAACATCTACAAATTGGTTTGGGGGGCGGAGAAAACAGCGAAAATACTTCAATGCCCAGCTTTTATGCGATTAGAGTATTATCGATACTTGGAGCATGTGGGTATCAACGAAGATTTTGATCAGGGCTATCGTACCAGAGAAGAGTTTGAAGAATGGTTGAAAGTTGATCCAGTTAAGTTGCAGAGAGATCATCTTTTAAGCATTTTTTTGGAAAAAGAAGTATTGGAGATCGAAGAAAAGGTCAACGACCAGATCGAAAGAAGTGTCGAGTTGGCCAAAGAGGCAGATTTTCCAGATAAGGAAGAATTATTCAAAGGAGTGCTGGCATGAAAGAAATAAAAGAACCGCGGATGATTACTTTCCAAGAAGCCATTGTCGAGGCCTTGCATCAGGAGATGGCTAGAGATAATCGTGTTTTTATTTACGGCTTAGACGTAGCTGACCACAAAGGGATTTATGGCACCACTCTTGGCTTGGCCAAAAAATTTGGGAAGCACAGATGTTTCAGTACTCCTCTTTCCGAAGATGCCAACATGGGTTTTGGTTTGGGAGCGGCCATTAATGGTCTGCGGCCAATCAATGTGCATATCCGAGTGGATTTCTTGCTGTTGGCCATGAATCAGTTGGTTAACATGGTGGCCACGCATTATTACGGCTCCAATGGCCGCACACCGGTGCCAATGGTCATTCGGGCGGCCATTGGACGAGGTTGGGGGCAGGGGTATCAGCACTCTAAAACTCTCCAATCCGTCTTTGCCCATATTCCGGGGTTAAAAGTGGTGATGCCGACCACGCCCTATGACGTGAAAGGTTTATTAATCGCCTCCATCCGGGACAATAACCCAGTGATCTTTATCGAACATCGCTGGCTTTATTTTCAAAAAGGGGTGGTGCCAGAAGAAAGTTATACGGTGCCACTGGGCCAGTGTAAAGTAGTCAAGGAAGGAAGAGATGTAACCGTGGTGGCTACTTCTTGGATGAATGTGGAAGCGCTCAAGGCCCAGGAAATTTTAGGAAGAATTGGCGTGAAGATTGAAATTGTCGATGTCAGAACGATCTCCCCTTTGGATAAAGAAACAATTATAAATTCAGTTTTGAAAACCAGGCACTGTATTGTAGCGGATTATGATTGGGTCAACTGCGGATTCAGTTCCGAGTTGGCGGCGATGGTTTCTGAAGAGTGTTTTGATAAGTTAAAATCTCCGGTGACTAGAATCGGATTTGCGCCCACTCCTTGTCCTACCACCCGGGCGCTAGAGGACGAATTTTATCCCAATGCCATCGAAATTATTAGGGCCGTGGAAAAGAAACTTGGATTATATCCAGCCAATCTTTCCGGAGAAAACTTTTACAGCTACGAAAATAAATTTAAAGGTCCGTTTTAAAACCTGCTAAAATGCGCAGGTTTTTTATTTGTTCGTCCTAGTAATGTTTAGAAGGAGAGTAGTAAATGATCTGACTGCCGGAATTTTCAAATTCAAATGGTACTTGCACCAATTTTTTTAGTTTTAATTTTAATTTAGAATGGAGTTCCGGCGGAGCAAAAAATAACATAAATCCTCCTCCGCCGGCACCCAAAAGTTTGCCGCCAATTGCTCCAGCTGATAAGCCGGTTTGATAGATATCGTCAATGACTGGGTTGGAAATTTTGGAAGTTAAACTCTTTTTTAGCAACCAACCTTGGTGAAGCAATTTTCCAAATTCACGAATGTTTTGGCTATGATGCAAAGTGCCAACCGCTTCGTCTACCATTTGCTCCATTATTTTCAGCTCACTTCCTTTTTGGGGAGTTTTTTTAATCTGTTCGGCGGCGATGCGAGAAGCTTTTCGGGAAAAGCCAGTAAAAAACATCATTAAATGGTTTTGAAGGTTTTGTAATTTTTCGGAAGACAAAATTACCGGATTAACAGTGATAGTTTGGGGACCGCCGAACTCTATTTTGTTTAGTCCGCCGAAAGCAGCGGCGGTTTGATCTTGGGAACCGACGCTTTCTTTAATCAAATTTTGCTCTACATGAATGGCGTCCAGGGCCAACTGGTCCTTAGTTTTCATCTCGCCCCTTAATCCATAAAGCGAGTGTAAAAGACCAACGGTAAAGGAAGAACTGGAGCCGATGCCAGTCATGTGCGGCAAATCACCATAGTGGACGATTTCAATGCCATCTTTCCATTTTAAAAAACGTAGAGTTTCTCTGACCGAGGGGTGATCTATTTCGTCAATACTGCTGGGTAGTTCCGTTTTGGAATAAACTATCCGATGTTTATGGCTAAAAAAAGGCGGTAAACGCCGACAGATCAAATGGCAATATTTATTAATGGAAGTAGACAAAACTTTTCCGCCGTTTTCTTTATACCAAATGGGGTAGTCGGTGCCACCGCCAAAAAAAGAAATTCGAAATGGGGTTCGGGTGATAATCATAGGGACAAATCCTTGGCATTAATCAGCCAAGCGTAGCCGCGGAAACGGTCTTGGTTAGTGACTTCATGAAGGATCAGATCTCGAAAACTGGCCACTTCACTTTCGTGGACCCAAATATTGCTGGTGCCGAGAGTTTTAAATTTGGTGCGGGCGATTTTTTCTATGCGGTGGGTGGCTAGCAATTTGTTCAAAACCGGATCCTTAGTGTAGTCGCCGTCTTTAATACTCTCTCTTTCGGAAGACATGTGCATGGCTTTA
>OBEQ011747989.1_pt1 | contig 10465 bp, 13 predicted proteins | sample 1670901 | NCBI WGS metagenome assembly OBEQ01 (sample SAMEA104232315, study PRJEB22302) | groundwater metagenome | biome: forest; feature: aquifer; material: groundwater | place: USA | collected 2011-08-07 | depth 5.4 m | reverse complement strand
TCTCCGCCTTCTCGGCACGAGCGGTGAGCTCTGCTTTGGAGTCACGGAACACGTAGACCGAGAATCCGATCAAGACGATTGAGACGACGCCGAGGATAATGGGCAATCTTTTCATCGTTTCCTTCCCTTCTTGTCTTGTAAATGGCTCCGAGCTTGAACGCCCAGAAGCCGAGCTTGTCCCTACAGTATACTCCCATTTACAGAAAAAGTCAACCCTGTTGTGAGTAACAAAATATCGGCTTATTAAGCCGATATTTTGGTGATTTGGACTTTGGTGAAAGGCTGGCGGTGGCCTTTCTTTTTGCGCTGACGAGTTTTTGATTTGAATTTGAAGACCATCTTTTTTTTGCCTTTGCCGACGGCTTCGAGGACTTTCGCATCAACCGTCGCACCAGAAATCATGGGTTTACCAAGCGTAATTTTGTCACCATCAGCCATAAGGAGGACTTGATTAAATGTGACAGTTTCTCCATCCACCTCGCCCGCCCCCGGCTTCGCCTTGGCGAGGCCGGGGAGTTTTTCAACAACCAAAGTATCCCCCTCCTGGACTTTGTATTGCTTGCCGCCGGTTTTGATAATAGCGAACATTGTTTGAATATAGTAACAGATTCTTAAGAAAAAGAAAAGGTCCCTCCCCAGTTGGTATTAAATTAGGGAGGGACAGAAGGTACAGTGTTAATGGATACCTAACGTTGTGTGGCGCGATTTTGACGCCGATGTTTTCTCTTGTGGCATCGAATCTCTTGTGAGGGGTTTGTGGATTTCGTTGTAGACATCTATCCCTATTTTCAGACCGAATAAAACGGCCGGGATAATCAATAGGGAGTTGTACCACACCTTCTCAAGACCCAAGGTGTGACCGGTCACAAGACCAGTAGCCCACGAAATTATCATGACGCTCACAATTTTGTACATGAGTTTACTCACCTCCCCAAAAACAGTTCCCCTAAATCCGTATCTTAAAAAGATAATATCAAAAATAAAGAGAACTGACAACCTTGCAGCCCTAGCGGGAGTCGGACCCGCGTTCCAGCCTTGAGAAGGCCGTGTCCTAACCGCTAGACGATAGGGCCAATGAACCAATATATTCTAACATGTTTTAGGTATTTGAAAACCCGCTCCGATTTCAATCGGAGCGGGCAATAAAAATCATCGTTCTCTCTGGGCAAGTCCGAGATTTTCTAACTTGCAGAAGTAGATATAACCCAAATCAATCTCACCTGGCTTTCGGGCGAAGCGCGGAGAATTTTGCTTGTCATGATGGTTATTGTGAAGTGCCTCACCACAAGTCAGAAGCGCCCAGATACGACCCGGCAAATTCCGGGATTCGTCAGGCGTATCAAAATTGCGATAGCCCCACCAATGACCTAAACCATTGATAACTCCCGCGGCAAAACCAGGAATCCACACCATCTCAAAAAGCCACATCGGGAAACCCGAGACGCCAAAGAGCCAGAGATTCGAGACGAGAGTCAGAACCGGTCCAAGAAGACTGAAGCGACCGTATATAACCCGTGCCACCCAGTGACTTGGCGTACCCGTGCCGAATCTTTCGAGCGTCGCTTGGTCATGAGCGGCTCGATGATAGAGCTTGGTGCCATAGAAAAGCACCCGCCAAATTCCATATACCCAGGGGGTATGGGGATCGTCTTCGCTTTCGACAAAGGCGTGATGCTTTCGGTGGACGGCGACCCATTCCTTTGTCGGCATCGCGGTCCGAACCCAGAGCCAAGCTTGCATCAGTTCGGCAATAAAAGGCTGGAACGTAATGCTCCGATGAGTCTGATTTCGGTGTAAATAGAGCGTCACACAAACCGTCGTGATGTGAGTATCCACAACCGCAATGAAAACATAGACCAAAATGGGCCAGGCGGGCCACACAGCGTGAGAGTTGATCCAAAACTCGATCTGTTGCAACCAATCGGATGGCCAGAATCCCAAATAGATTACGGCGCCGAGCAAAAGTATCAATACCCCGATAACCCTGACTTTTTCAAAAGACGTGAGGTCATTCACTTTGGCAAATAAAGCATCACTATATATCATGGTTCCCTTTCTTTAATTTTCAAGGAACTTTAAACCAACACTATTAATATTACATCTAATTTACTTCATAAGCCAGCGGTGAGACTGACGAACCAGAAGACTTTTTGCGTTTTCAGGTTCGGCCATAATTTCTTTGACGATTTTTTCCATACGCATACTTTGAGAACCTTTGATCAGAATAAGATCATGTTCTTGGATCAATTCTTTGACTTTTACTTTAGCTTCATCAGAATTTTCAAAAGATAGTCTAACAGGCCCGACCTGTTGTAACAGGTCGGGCCTGTTAGACATTCGAGAACCAACACCAATGACTATATCGGCAACTTCAGAAGCAAATTTTATGATTTCTTGATGAGATTTTTCAGAGTGTTTGCCAAGTTCCAGCATGTCTCCAAGCACGGCAATCTTCCGAAGTGCTGGTACATCACGCAATGTTTTCAGAGCGAGTCGGGTCGAAGCCGGCGAAGCGTTATAGGTATCGTCAATAATATTTGAATTGTGAATGCCATGAAGAATTTTTAAACGACCTTTGGGACCGTGGTAGGTACTCAAGGCTTCGCTGACTTGAACAAGATTAATACCAAACACGGAGCCAACCGCAGCCGCGGCAGAGGTTGACCACGCCTGTGATTTACCCAAAGAACCTTCGATTCGAATCGGTACAAAGGTATCATTGTGGTTCAGTTTAAATGTCATTCCCAGTGGCCGACCTTCATCACTGCTCATATATTCAATATCAGACGCCCGAATCGTAGCAGTTTGATCAAAACCATAGGTTATAACGTGAGCCTTCGTTTTTGATTGCATCCCCAATACTCGTGGATCATCATGATTTAAAATGGCGTAATCATTCGCGGATAATACACGTACTAAATTTGATTTCTCATCAGCCAGCACGTTGGCATCTTTGAAAAATTCAACATGCACCGGCACGTCTCCGACGGTCGTAACCACAGAAATATGCGGTTTGTACATGGAAGCCAGTTTTTTAATATCCCCCGGCATATCGGCACCATATTCAAGAACAAGAACTTCGGGATAATTACTATAAACGAGAAACTGTAAACTAGAAACTAATAACACTTTAAACCAAAACCACAGAGAAGGACCTTTTTCATAATATTCTTGATCGAAGTTACCGAGAATTGTCAGCGGCAGACCGAGTTCGTTATTTAAATTACCCCCGGCAACGCGGACACGTTTTACTGTTCTCATCACCGCGCCGATCATTTCCTTCGTTGACGTCTTCCCCGCATTCCCCGTCACCCCAATAATTATGGGCTTATAGCGCCACAAATAAAGTCGCGCCAGAAAAGCAAGTTTCCATTGTAAAATTTTTTGCATGTTACCTGGTTGGCGGTATGTTGTAATAGTTAATTAGATACTGGGCGACATCGCGGAAGGTAGGTGAAAGACTGTCGGCGGCGAAAGTGATGCCTTGGGGTTTATCCATTTTGATTAAGACGACAAACTTAGGATTTGAGGCGGGCGCAAAACCCAAAAAATTATGAATAAAGACGCCATCCTGATAACCACCCTTGCCATCGGCAATTTGGGCTGTGCCCGTCTTACCCGCGATATCATAGCCTTTTATCCGCGCTTTATCAAAGCCATTGTCGACGACACTCACAAGCATAGTTCGAATTTTTTGCGACGTCGTAGTGGAAATTGGAATACTGATCACCTCGGGTTGGGTAATCTCTTCTTGTCCGCCCTCGTGAATAACACGATCAACAACATAGGGTTTCATTAGTTTCCCACCATTAGCAAGAGTTGAGTAAGCGGTAATCAATTGAATCGGCGTCACCGCAATACCCTGCCCGAACGATGCCGTGACAAAGTTAACTTGGCGACCACTGTATAAGTTCGCGATGTCACCATTCACTTCGCCTGGCAAATCAATGCCGGTTTTTTGACCAAAACCGAAATTAATAACGTAATCTAAAAATTTTTCTTGCCCGACAAGATTCTCAACATACGCCGCGCCGGTATTTAACGATTTCTCTAAAACTCTTGTCATCGTTACTGTGCCGTGAGCCAGACCGTCGAAGTTGTGAATTTGCCGGCCGGCAATATCAATCACGCCCGGATCGGTATATTTTGTTGTCGGAGTAATTTTGTCTAAATCCAAACCCATTGCCATCGTAATCGGTTTAAATGACGAACCAGGTTCAAACATATCTTGAACATTGCGATTGATATAAGAACTGGCGGGCGAGGAACTGTAGACATTGGGATTAAATGTTGGTTCGTCAGCCATGGCAATAATTTTTCCGGTTTGCGGATCTTGGATAATAATCGTGCCTCCGGTCGCGTTCCACTTGGTCAACACGTCATGAAGTTTTAATTCAATAAATGTCTGAACATTGCGATCAATGGTTAACACGATATCATTGGGTCGAGGTGAAGATTTTTCTTTGATCTGCCCACTTAATTCATCTTCAAAATATGATTCAACTCCGTATTGACCCGAGCGACCAACAGCACCATAACCAAAAAAACCTATAACTTTAGCCAAAAAAGAATCTGCCGGATAAAAACGATCAGCTTCGTAGCGAATACCAACCCCTTTAATAGCCAGTTCGTTAATTGCGCCGATTTGGTCCGGCGCGAGTTTACGCGCTAAAATTTTGGTGGAAGATATTTTAGTATCAAGTTTAGTCTGAATGGAACTGGTATCGATATGAAGAATATTGGCCAATACTGATGCAGTATTAGTATCAATTACGGAAGCGGGTATTATATAAACCAAAGGAAATTTTTTATTGGTTGCGACAAGATAGCGTTGACTAGAAAGCGAGCCTGTCTCATCAGCTGGTGGGCCTGAAGCTTTCGGATCTTGAACAAAGATATTACCCCGAATCAGGACATTTGAAATATTTTCATTTTGAGCTTGAGCAGTTTTTGCGTAGAGAGTATGTTGAATATAAGAAAGTATAAAAAGTCGCCAGGTGATTAAGCTGGCGGCCAAGACAACACATCCAAAAACAATTTTGATACGGAGAGAATCTTTAGTCATAAGTCATATTATTTATGCAACGCGACATTGCCGTTTTCAAAAATATAGACGATATCTTTGGCTTCAACCATATTTTGACTTTGGGCAAACATTAGAGCGGCAACTGGATTTTCAGTCGCTGATTTCTTGGCAGTTAATAAATTCTGTTGTTCCGAAAGATGGGTAATCTGATTTCGGAGAGAAGAAATATTATATTTAACTGATGTGGCTGAATTCACTTCACTTATATAGTAAGTTAAACCACCTGCCATTAAACAGAGTAAAATTATGTTCAAATAAACAACAAAGTGATTAAAAAATGCTCGGGCTTGAGAAACTGCAGTCACGGGACTAATGCGAAGGCATTCCTGCTCCACACGTTAACTAACCAACAATCTACGACTGATTTGAATTTTTGAATCTATATTTAAATTTTCTCTGCGACTTTCATTTTTGCGCTTCTACTTCTTGGGTTTAATTGCTGTTCAGCCCACGTGGGTCGGACGGTGCCTTTTTTGGGTTGAATGATTCGCCCAGCTTTGACTTGTTCTTTAAATATTTCTCGCACCAGTTTATCTTCGTGCCCTTGAAACGATATTACGACGAGACGTCCACCCGGCTTCAAAATATCAATCGCCGCTTCGACCCCTTTTTTAATATTCCCGAGTTCGTCATTGGTCACCACCCGCAAAGCTTGAAACGTCTTCGTCGCGAAGTGAATCTTTTGACCCTTGTACCAATTCGGGACCGCGACACTGATGACATCAACTAAATCCTGGGTCGTCAGAATCGGTTTCTTTTTACGATTGATACCGATGGACTCGGAGATATCACGCGCAAATTGTTCTTCGCCGTAATCTCTCAAAATCTGTTCAATTTCAGGCACGGTATACAAATTTACAATTTCCGCCGCAGTCTGTCTTGCTTCTTGATTCTTGCTTCGTGCTTCTGTATTGAAACGCATATCGAGCGGTTCATCGCGTTTGAATGAGAACCCTCGTCCGCTGACTTCGTAATGCCAGGATGACAGCCCGAGATCGAACAAAATACCATCGGGGACAATATGCTGCTCTTCGGCAATCTGCTTCAGATTGACATACGAATCATTGACCAGAATCAGACTCTTTCTAAATTCGTAATCCGCAATTCGTAATTCTGTTTCCTTGAGCAATTCAGTATCCCATTCAATCCCTAACACCATACCGCCCGTCTGAATTCGCTCGGCAATCGCCAGCGTATGCCCGCCTCCGTTTAATGTAGCATCAATATAAGCCTCGCCAGGTATGGGTTTTAAATATTCAAGAACTTCATTTAAAAGAACGGGCACATGAACTTCGTTCATCAGTTTTCAGTTTTCATTTCCCAGTTTTCAGTTATTGAGAACTGATTATTTATTGGAAACTGGTAACTGATCACTGTTAATTTATATTCCCAATTCTCTAAGCTTTTCCGCGATACTATCTGAATTTTTTTCTAAATTTGCCTTGTAGTTCTCCCATTTCTCCTCATCCCAGATCTCAAGGCGGCTATATAAACCCGCTACGACGGCAACTTTTTTCAAACTGGCATATGTTTTTAAATACTCGGGCACCAGAATGCGCCCCAAACCGTCAAATTCGACTTCGACCGCGCCGGATAACAGCAATCGGGCAAACGAGCGCGAATCCTGCTGAACAATCGGCATATTGCCTAATTTTTCTGCCAATTTCGCCCAGTGGGCTGACGGAAATACAAATAAACAATTATCCAAACCTCTCGTAATGACTGCCCCCTCCCCTAATTCTTTACGGAATTTGGAAGGTATCGACAGTCGTTTCTTGGCATCCAGATTGTGTTTGTATTCGCCGATTAACATGACATATCCACAATCTTATCCACTTTCATCCACTCAATACCATAACTTAGGTATTTTATCCCACTCTCAAAGAACACGCAATGTTGATAACCTGTATATCAAATTTGGCTTCCAAAGAAATAAAAAGCCACAACGGGTTACGTCGTGGCTCGATACACTTTGATTAATGTCTTACTTTTTATCGGTAGGAGAGACCCTTGCCCAAAATAACTTTATTGGGTTAGACTTTTCTTCTTCCGTGAACACTTCATCAATCTGGACTTCGGTTCCTTTTATTCCACAGAAACCAGTGCGATCAAGATTACCAGGAGTTTTTTTGGTGGGATTAGTAATGGGTGGCTTTAAACGGTTAGCCTCTCCGGCCGTAGGAAAGTCGACAATTCCTATACTTTCATCCCGCAAGAAACGAATGTGGTCACCCTTTATAGGAATATCACTCCAACGTTCTTTCTCTGTCAGGACACGACTGATGACTTCAACGTACGGACACTGCCCCACCGATCAAGTCTGGTATCCCAACCGCCAAGCAGAATCCAGCCAGTCTTGTACACCAATGCCTCGCGGAAATCAGGACATGAGCGTTGTGCTGATACCAATGACACAATCGCTAGCGAAAAACCAAGTACCAAAACCGTCAGAATATCCACAATTCGCTTCACGGTAATACCTCCCTTCGAGAATTTTGATTATTCAACCATTGAAACGAGTGTCTCGTTGGTAACCCATTGTTTTCGAATCACGATGGGTTCGCCGGCGGGCGGTTCGGCACCTGTAAAGACGATCACGCGAAGATTCGGATATGCCCGAGAGACATCTCGTGCGTTTTGTATAAAGGATTCGGAAAAGAAGACAAGTGTTCCACTTTCCGAAGTTCCGAGAAATTTCAACGCATCAACGAGAGTACCATACACTCTCGGTTTGAATTTTCTCTGATCTTCGTCCTTGACTCCAGAAATGTGATCAATCACGTCATCCAAAACTCGTTGCCACGTTTCAGCCAATAACAGATTGGCATTGTCTCTTGGTCCCCCACACTCAAACGCGAAAAACGCCACCTTGATCGGCGGTTTCACCCGTGGATCCATTCCACACCCCCATTGTTAAAGAAACTACACACACCCCAATAGGAATAGACTGTACAACAAAAAGATAATGATTACAAGACAGATAATAAATTCGTTGTGGGCAATACAGGGATCGGACCTGTAACCTCTTCGATGTGAACGAAGCGCTCTACCATTGAGCTAATTGCCCAAATATATTTAACTTCTATAGAACTCTATAGAGGCTTAGCCTCTATAGAAAAGTATACGGTAATATTTCTTCTAATACATTAGAATCTTTTACGTCCTTACTAATCCAATCTTTAATAGATCGACTATCGTAACCAATATTAATTAGTCTAGAACTATCAATTAACATTGAAAACTTTTTTGATCCAAAGTAATCAGATAGACTAGACCATTTATAATTTTTAATAAAATTATAAGCTGTAACCAAATCAGTAATTCCGTCTTCTTTCCACTTTGATTCTATTATTTCAAGAGGATTCGAATGAATATAATTTATAAGATGTTTTAGATATTTATCATGATCTATATGAATAGCTTTGAAAGTTCCCTGAAAAAGAGAACCGTTCCGATCATTCTTATTATTAAAATACATAGTGTACCCAGTCGATATTTTTTGTAAGAATTTGGATATACCTTTTTCATCTACTTGCTTTAGTAATAAATGAAAATGATTAGGCATTAAACAAAATGAAATAATATCTACTAACTTATTTCTTTCCCTACCTTTAAAATAACTTTCTATAGAGGCTAAGCCTCTATAGTGATAAGTCGAATTAAGAAGAGACATTCTATCATTACAAACAACCATAAGAAACAAGAGTTTCACATAGTTCCTATCATTTAAGAATATTTTTCTTTTATCAACGCCTCGATTAAAAACGTGATAATACTCCCCATCCACGAAAGATATTTTCCTCATATATACAGTTTAGCACAATAAGAATCTTTCCTATAGAGGCTAAGCCTCTATAGGCCGATTTTATTGATAATTTTTTCGTGGGGACCTTCCAGAAGCACGCGGACGAAGCGGTCAAACATGTTATAGCGGTAGTCGAACTCTTCTTTATCCATGAGGGTGAATTTAATCTCGGTGCCAATCTCGGCTTCGATCGCGGCGAGGAAATTGCGAAGCTTGGCGCGGTTGATATCATCACCGACGATAAATAAATCTGATGGTGAATCATATTGACTGACCGTATCCGGATCACTTAGAAAGATTCCCGAGATAACCGCGAGACGGACGCGACCGAGCGCGGACACGCGTTTAAGCATCCGTTCTTTCTCGCCCGCCGAAGATTTCAAAATTAACCTGCGCAGTTCGGAAAAATATTCAAAATCAGGATTGAGGGTAAAACGCTCGCGCCGAGGTGAAGACTTTTTGATTCTTTTGATAATAAACATCTGGCGTAATGTTTCAACTTCTTGGCGAGCGTCGGGATATGATTCTTGAATCCTCTGCGCGATCTCCCGGACGCTAAAATCAGCCGGAAAATTGCGATAGAGAAACTTTAAGACTTTAACCCTGATTTTTGACCCGAAGAGGTTATCAAGTACCGGCTTTGACATATGTCTATAAATTAACTTAGAATAGGTTTAATATAGTAACTTCTTGGCGGTAGTCTATCCGACTCGAATAAAAAAGTAAATGGCCATGGAAAAAATCTTCATCAAGCCGGTTGCCAAAGAAATCCTTATGAAAGGTAATACTAAGGACGGACCGGTTGATTTATTCTCATATGATAGCAATGGTCATAATCGAGCATTAGGGAATCTATTTTTAGTCGGCAATATTCAAGGTGGTGGTACTGAAGCTTCAGATGATATTGATGTCGGTTATGTCTTAAATTTGGTAGCTTCCCTCGCCAAACGCGAATATTATGCAAATCCCGATTTGAATCCGAAAGACGCGTTCACGGGCGCGTTGAAAAAAATCAACGGCGTCGTTGAAGATTTTTTCAAAAAGAAAGATATTAAAATTAATATCGGTATCTTTACTATCGCTAACGAACAGATTCACATTTCAAAACTCGGTAAGTTTAAAATTTTTCTCGCCCGGGACGGCAAGAATATAGACATCCTCAATAACATTCAGTTGTTTAATAAAGAACCAACTCAAGAACGAGAATTTTCGAGTGTCGTTTCCGGTAAAATCATGGCGGGCGATCGCCTTCTGGCCTTTTACCCCAGTCGAAGTATTGTTACTCGTGAGAAATCTCTAAAGGACAATCTTGTTGGTTCTACCCAAGATGAATTTGTTACGCAATTAGCTAGTATCAAAGAACATAAACCAGATTTTGCTTGCGTTGCATTACATATTGATATTAAAAAAGGGTCTGAAATGGCAGTTGAACCGGCCATCCAACCTCTTGAACTCCAAAAGGAACCCGTAAAAGAAAGTCCTAAAATAATTGCCCAGACTATCGCCCATCTTCCGCCAGAACCAGCAATACCAAAGATTATACCCAGTGAATTTGCACGCGGTAAACGCGAGCT
>OBEQ010943041.1_pt1 | contig 10465 bp, 10 predicted proteins | sample 1670901 | NCBI WGS metagenome assembly OBEQ01 (sample SAMEA104232315, study PRJEB22302) | groundwater metagenome | biome: forest; feature: aquifer; material: groundwater | place: USA | collected 2011-08-07 | depth 5.4 m | reverse complement strand
TTCCGCGATTCCTGTGCCCGATCCTGCGAGAAAGAGAAAAAAAATTCTCTTGGCGGGAGAAATTCCTTCTCCGACCCATCCGCCACAAGGATGTTCTTTTCATACGCGATGTCCTTTTGCGGAAAAGCGGTGTCGCGAAGAAAAACCAGAATTGAAAGAATGGAGCTCGAAACAATGGGTGGCGTGTCATTTTGTAGATAAGATTAATGTTTAAGGAAGGTCGGGAGGTATGATGAAAAAATTATGGATGATCGGAATTTCTTTGCTGATGGCTGGTTGCGTGACTGTTGGCGAAAAAGGCAAGAAGGTGGAAGGTCCGATTGAGGGCGTGGTGGGCCGGCCTCTGCGGTCTTACTCGATGACGATTGACACAGAGTATGATCCTCGCCTGGATGATTTGGTGGCGGGGTATAAATTATTGCCCGTCACGATTCAAAATCGTCACCTGTCGGGTATCCCCATGGATGTGGAGAAGGATCGTTGGATGGTCGTCACTGAAAAAGGAAAAAAAGTTGAAGCCATCAATAGTCTCAAATTACGAGACCCGATCTTGTGGAGGAGTCTGCCAAAATCTTTGAGGTCCGCGATTGATTATCCGGAAGTGATTCCAATTAATTATACAGCCACCTTTGATTTAATTTTTCCGTCCAAAATCAACATTCGATACTTTTCAGAAATCCGTTATTACAATGCCGCCTTGAATAAAGAATTTATTTTGAAGAAGGAAGATTAAGAGAATTTTAACCATCACCCAAATTAAACAAAGGATAAAACAATGAAATCCGTCACAGAGTTTCCAAATCATGTTTTAGTTAAGGGAGTCGAAGCGAAGGCCGGGCTTACTACCGAAGGCAAGACACCGGAAGAAATTCAAGCGAGCTTAAGCGCCACCTTTAAGTATGAAGGGGATCGGCTTAAACATTTTTTCAACGCTCTGGACGTGGCCGCTCAAAACTCCGAGGGTTTGCTTCGTGTGATCACCGTGACTTTGAGCGAGGGGGAAAAAGCCCCAATAAAGTCTGTGCAAGTCGAAGAGTTTTATTATGTGCCTGAATTTCGCAGCGTCTTTAACCCTCATGCGCTCAAGCAGGATCCAAAAGGCGGTCGGGGTGGTAAAGGCGGTCGTCCGGGAGGTCGTGGTGGCAATGACCGCGGTGGCGGCGGCTTCAAAGGGCCAGTGCCGGCGGCTAAAAAATAAGGATCAAACATTAAACCGAAAGAACAGGACGTCTCCGTCTTGGACAACGTACTCTTTTCCTTCGAGTCGGATTTTTCCTGCTTCGCGAACCTTGGCTTCTGAGCTGTAAGTGATGAGGTCGTTGTAGGCGTAACATTCCGCGCGGATGAATCCTTTTTCAAAATCTGAGTGAATGACTCCTGCAGCTTGAGGCGCCTTGGTGCCTTTGCGAATGGTCCATGCACGAACTTCTGTGGGACCCGCGGTAAAAAAAGTCGCTAACTGTAGGAGCTTGTAGGCGGCACGAGCTAATTGGTTCAAGCCCGATTCTTTCAGACCCATTTCTTGGAGAAAGCCGGTTCTTTCTTCCGGAGGCAGTTCGGAGATTTCTGCTTCCACCTTTCCGCAGAGAAGAATGACTTGTGTGCCCATCTTTGTGGCGTACTCTTTTAGCGTATTGACCGACGCAGGCGGTGCAACAAGTTCCTCCTCGGTGACGTTGGCGACATAGAGGAGAGGTTTGGAGGTGAGCAAACATAAATCTTTTAAAAAATCTTGTTCTTCGGGTTTCAGGGGAAGGTTTCGAACGGCTTGTCCTTTGTTCAAGGATTCTTCAATCTGGTGATAAAACGCCAGGAGACGATTGGAGAGATCGTCACCGGCCTTGGCTTTTTTTTCAACTTTTTGAATTCTTTGAGACACCGTTTCGAGATCGGCTAAGGCCAGCTCTGTTTCAATCACTTCAATATCTCGAAGAGGGTCCACGTTTCCATGCACGTGAACGACATCGGGATCTTCAAAGCATCGCACTACATGGATAATGGCGTCCACGCTGCGAATATGTCCCAAAAACTGGTTTCCGAGACCTTCTCCCTTGGAAGCTCCTTTGACAAGACCGGCAATGTCGAGAAATTCTACCACCGTCGGGGTTATTTTTTCGGGTTGAAACAGGCTTGAAATTTTTTCCAAACGCTCGTCCGGAAGAGAGACAATCCCCACATTGGGCTCGATGGTACAAAAAGGATAATTCGCCGCTGCCGCACCTGCCGAGGTGAGAGCGTTGAAAATGGTGGACTTGCCCACGTTGGGAAGTCCGACAATGCCGCATTGCAAACTCATCTAAAAAATCCTCCGTATATTTTTGACTTTTGGAAAGGGGTTTCCTACAATCATTCATCATGAAAAAACTACTTATTTCTTTGATCGTTGTTGCAACCGTTTTGAGTACGACAAAACTTCAATCACTGACCGTTCTTCAACTTAACTTAGAGCAGATGACAGCTCTTTCCGAAAAAGTATTTGCCGGGAAGTGTGTGGGGGTTCAAGAACGAAAGGACAAAGCCGGACGTCCTGTGCAATATGTGACTTTTAAGGTGTTGGAGATGCTTAAAGGAGAACCCGTCTCCCAGGTGACCTTCAAACAGTTGGGATATAAGGCGCCGCCCTTGGATCGGGATACAGCTGTGCAGGGGTTCTTTCGTGAAATGCCTACTTATTCAGAAGGAGAAGAAGCGGTTCTTTTCCTGAGTGCTGAAGGGAAGCTCGGATTTACAGCGCCTATTGGGATTTACCAAGGCAAGTTTGATGTGGTGAATCAGCAGGGTCAAAAAATGGTGGTGAATGGGGCCGGAAATGCCGGTCTTTTTATGGGCATCAAAAAGAGTCCACGATTTAAGAGCTTGAGTTTAACTTCCTCGGAAAAAAATCTTCTGAACACAAGTGCCCAGGAGATTCCCTACGAAAATTTCATCTCGATGGTAAAGAAAATCGCGGCAAGCGAATAAAAGGAAGTCTTAATGATGAAAAAATGGTTTGTTCTCATGATAATTTTTTTGTGGTCCCCAACGGCGAGTGCCATTGGTCCTCGGGGTGTGAGCACGACGGGTCAGCCTGTTAAGTGGGCTTCCATGCCTGTGACCGTCGATCTTGAATCGGATTTGGATGTTCGGGGCAAGGATATGTCTCCCTTAATTTCAGAGGCCATGAACGCCTGGGTCAATCTGACCGAGTCCGATGTGGTGTTTTCCCAAGCCAGTTTGGGTGTCGCTGTGGATGGCTCCAATCTTTGTTGTTTTCTCTATGAGTCGAGTGTTTGTCCCAATAGTGGTCTTTTGACTGACGGCAAAAATCCTTGGGTCTTTGATGAAGATGGCGAAATTACATCTAGTTTTTTTGGATCGGGCAATAAACTGACGACTCTTGGATTTGCCTCCATCATCACATCTAATGCTGTCACAGGCGCTGCTATTAAAGGTGAAGCTGTTTTTAATGTGGCTTGCCTTAAGGGAGTTGAATCATCGGGATGTGCGGCGCTCGGGTTAAGTTTTACGGATGATGATGTGACGTCTTTTATGGTGCATGAAGGCGGGCATTTTTTAGGTCTGGATCACTCTCAGGTGAATCTGAAAGAGGCGACAGATAACGATCCTTCGAATGATAATCTGATTACAACAATGTATCCCCAGTTTATTATTGGAAATGGAGCTAACTTCAAAACTCCGGAGAGGGACGATCAGGTTGGGTTAGCTCAGTTGTATCCTTCCACGACATTTTCTTCGAGTACTTGGACTATCACGGGAAAAGTCTCCAACACAGATGGAAAGACCGGGCTTCAGTGTGCCAATGTGATTGCTCGCAATACCGCCAATCCTCGAGTGGATGCCATTGCCGCTCTTTCGGGAGATTTTGCCGCTGCTGGAGTCAAGAATGGAGATTATCAAGTTCTGGGTTTGCAACCAGGCGCTTCTTACACTTTGGAAGTGGAACCTATTGGGAGTAAGTTTACAGGTGCTTCGGGGTATACGCCTTGTCGAGGTACCAATGGGGAATCTGCTCCACCTCAGTTTACCTCTCAGGCGTCTCAGACAACGTATACAGCCGCTGCTGGCGAGACAAAAACAGGAATTGATTTTACTCTTTCTGGGGTGAGTGCTCTGGTGGCTCTTCTTGACGAAGAGCCCGCTGCCATTGACATCGTCAACACTTCTGAGGCAGAGAACGCAGAAACCCGGGACATTGAAGATCAAATTGCAGCCATTGAACTTAAATCAAAGTGGGACTCTGCTTCTTGTTCAAGTTCAGCAACGGCTGCTGTGACGGCGTCTTCTGGTGGATGCAGTTTAATTCCTGAATCGAAGCAACTTTATTGAGGTTATCAGCGAAAAGAAAATGATGAAACGTTCAACGCGTGAAATTCAGGTGGGTTCTGTTCGGATAGGGGGAGACAACCCGATTGCTGTTCAAAGTATGACGGCCACGCGAACTCAAGATCTTGAAGGGACTCTTCGGCAGATTCGTCTTTTGGAAGCGGACGGGGCGGATTTGATCCGAATTGCTTGTGATAGTGCGAAGGATGTTGATGCCTTAAGAATGTTAAGAGATGAAACAGAGTCTCCCTTGGTGGTGGATCTTCAGGAAAGTTATCGTTTGGCAGAATCCTTAGCCCCGCTCGTCCAGAAGATTCGCTACAATCCGGGGCATCTTCATCATCATGAAAAAGAAAAAAGCAAAAAAGACAAAGTGGCTTGGATTGCCGAACAAGCGATGAAGCACAACTGTGCTCTCCGCCTTGGAGTGAATTGTGGATCCATTGATCCTGAATGGCAGGAGAGATTTCCCGATGACGACGAAGAGGCCATCATTCGGTCGGCGGCCGAGCATTGTGAAATTTTGGATCATTTAGGTTTTAAAAATTATCTTGTTTCCTTAAAAGATTCAGATCCAAAAAAAGTTATTTCGATTAATCGTCGATTTCATGAGATGCGGCCGGATGTGCCTCTCCACTTGGGTGTGACAGAAGCCGGATTGCCTCCCGAAGGAATTATCAAAACGCGGATTGCCTTTGAGCAACTTATTTCCCAAGGGATTGGAGATACGATTCGTGTTTCTCTCACGGTTCCTTTTGAAAAAAAGGGGGAAGAAATTCGGGTGGGTCGAGAAATTCTTCAAGATATCGAAGAGGGTCGGTTTCGATCAGTGCCTGATTTTGGTGATAAGAAGTTAAATATTATTTCATGCCCTTCTTGCTCGCGTGTCGAAAACGAAAAGTTTGTGGAGTTGGCCCAGGCTGTTAAAGACATGGCTCAGTACGCCAAAGAGTATGCAGTGACCATTGCCGTGATGGGTTGCCGGGTGAATGGTCCTGGTGAAACGGATGATGCTGATTTGGGTCTGTGGTGTGCCCCGACCTTTGTGAATTTAAAACATAAAGAAGAACAGATCGGAACTTTTTCGTACGAAGAAATTTTGCCGCGTTTAAAAACAGAGTTGGATCGATTGATTGTTCAGAAGAAGGTTGAGATTCGTTCCAGCTAAGAGCTTCCCCCCACTACAATTTCTGGAATTCTTAAGGTGGGCTGTGCATCGCCCACCGGGACGCCTTGGCCATCCTTGCCACAGGTGCCGATGCCAAAACCGTGATCGTTTCCAATTTTATCAATCGTTTGTAAAACTTTGGGTCCATTGCCCATCAGGATAGCGCCCCGGACGGGTTCGCCCTTCTTGCCTTTTTCAATGAGATAGCCTTCGCTGATTTCGAAAACAAAATCTCCGTTGACGGTGTTGACTTGTCCCCCGCCCATTTTTCTGACGAAAAGACCTTTTTCTGTTGATCGGAGAATGCGGGCGGGATCTTCTTGTCCGGCAAGAATCATGGTGTTCGTCATCCGGCAGATAGGGCGAAACCGGTAAGACTCACGCCGGCCATTGCCCGTTGACTGGGCTCCGTATTTCATCGCCATCCGACGATCGTACATGTAATTTTTCAAAATACCTTTTTCGATGAGGACCGTCCGTTCGGAAGGAATGCCTTCGTCATCAAATACAAACGATCCACGCTTATTGGGAAGTGTCGCATCATCAACAACCGTAATAGGATCTCCAGCAATTTTTTCACCCAACTTTTTATGATAAACGGAGAGTCCCTGACAGGCTAAATCGGCTTCGAGTCCGTGCCCGACCGCCTCATGCACCATGGTGCCGCCCGCTTCACTGGAAAGAACGACCGTCATGGTTCCTGCCGGAGCCTTGCGAGCCTTGAGCATCATCAGGGCTTGGGATGTGGCTTTCTGAGCGATGAGTTCCGGAGAATTTTCTTCGAGCAACTCTAAACCCACCACGCCACCCACCGGATAATAACCCGTCTGAAGAGATCCGTTTTCTCCCGCGACGACTTGAACAAAATAAAGAGTGTAGTGTCTTTTTTCTTGAGTGGTTTGACCGTACGAGTTGGCGATAAAAATTTCTTTTAGAATTTCTCCGTACAGAACTTTCACCTGCTTGATCCGTGCATCAGCCGCCCAGGCCGCTTGTTCCCCTCTGAGAACAAGATCCCTTTTGTAATCCATTTTAAAATCTTCGGGATTTTTGCTGACTGAAAATTGAAGATGCGGCGGCAAAGTTTTGAGAGTGATGTTTTTATCAAAGAGATTGCCTTTGACGCCTTCAGCAATTGAAGTGGCTAGCTCCAAAAGACTTTTTTCGGAAATATCGTTGGTAAATCCATAGGCTGTTTTGTCTCCGTAGAGAATACGGATTCCAACGCCACGATCAATGGTCGGACTGATCTTATCGATTTTTTTTTCTTCAGCAATGATTTGAAGACCTTCAGTGGAATCGGCGTAAAGCTCGGCAAAATCACCGCCGTGTTTTAAAGCGGTTTTGAGAATCTTGGAGAGGTTGAAGTTTTGAATCACCCTCGTTTTTTAGCACGGATCCTCATCGCGTCACCAGTTTTTTCGTATCCGGCTTACGAAGAGGTTGTTGACAAAATAATTTTATATCATGTATTATTAAAAAATATCATGTAAGATAATTTTATGCAAACTATCGTTACAGAAAGAGGTCAAATTTCGATTCCATCAGCCTTAAGGAGGAGGTTCCATCTCGAGCCTGGAACCGGTGTTGAGTGGCTTGAAACCTCTGAAGGAATTTTTCTCCTTCCCGTTCCCAAGGATCCTATTGCGGCCTTTCGTGGTAAGGGCAAAACGTCCACAAGGCATCTTCTTGAAGAACGAAAAAAAGAACGATCAAAAGAAAATGAAAGAGAAAAAATATGGGGAATCAAGCCCAAATGAATGACGTCTACATTTTGGATACGTCGGCTTTATTTTCATTAAGAAATGAGGAGCCTGGAGTTGAGCGTGTGGCTGGACTTCTGCGACATTCGGAGAAGGGGGGCATGGTGGGTGCTTCGTTTATGAGTTTTATGGAATTTTTTTATTGTATTTGGCGAGTGGAAGGTCATGGAGAAGCTCTGAGAGCTTATCTGGAATTAAAAATGCTTCCCTTAAAGAGAGTTGAGTCGAGCGAGAAAATTCTTTTATTGGCGGGAGAAATTAAAGCTAATTATTCTCTCTCTCTGGGTGATAGTTGGGTAGCGGCGACGGCCATGAATGAAAACGCTATTCTTGTTCATAAGGACCCGGAATTTGAGCCCTTGAAAGATCAATTAAGGTTGGAAGCCCTGCCTTATAAGTCTTCAACTAAGATGAAGTAGTGTAAAGAGATCATCAACTGAGGATAAATTGCATCGTTCGATGTCCTGCTATAAAAGCGGCGGGAATATTTTTTTGGCTAGCAACATCACCAGAGACATAGAAACCTTTGAGGACTTTACGTTCTCCGTGTTCATCGATCGTGAAAACTTTTCCCGTTTCAGGATCGTAATCCGGATCTTTTTTACCATTGGGAAAGTTAACGCCAATACTCCTCAGAAAAGGTACATCCAGCTCCCAGCCGGTGGCGGGTGCAATATGGTCCACGATTATTTCTTTTGGGTCGGCTTCTTTAAATGTGACTTTGATGGCCATGCGGGTTGCTCCATCAGGCAACGTTTCTTCAAATGGTTCGACGGAGTGTATATTTGAATTCAGATAAAATTGTATTTCGTTTTTGAGTGCCCAATCAATCAATTGATCTCCGTTGTGAGCCAGCATGGTGTCGGGAACATTAAACGCCAGTTGTCGATAGGATAGAGCCACAGAATTTTCTTTTGTTCCTCTGCCACGATCAGTCAGTTCGGTGACATAGTCTGCTGCTGAATTGCCACCGCCAATGACCAAGACACGACTATTGTGAATCTTCTCAAGACTAAAGCGGACAATTCTTTCTTTCATCCAGGTAGGCATATCTTTCTTTTCCCATTCGGTGAGTTTAGGTTTTGCATACCGACCAATAGCCATGACCACATGGGGCGTTCGATAGGTGCCTTTATCCGTTTCAACCCTCCACAAGCCTGTTTCTTCTTCTTGTTTAATGGAAGTGGCTGATTCGTGATCACGAATATTCAGTTGGAATCCTTTAATAATACTCCACATGCGGGAGAGAAAGGGAGCGAGTCCCGAGTCTTCCATTCCAATCAATGCCGGAGAGACCTGCTCCTTGAAACGATCAGCGCTGTCTTGTGATGCGGCCGGCAACTCATCTTTACCAGCACCGTAGGAAGCATCGGCATATTTTGATCCTGGCCAAACTTCCCGTATAGTTCGGAAGGGAGTAAATCTTTCAATAATGACGTGACTGCCTCTGCCTGCAACAAGCGCTGTTGTGGCTGCTGAAATAGACGCGGGGCCTCCACCCACAAGGACGCAATCAACGAAGGTGGAGTCCTTATGATAGACACCTGTTTCCACTTCACTTCGTTGAGGGGCTCTGACTAGACGTCCTCTTTCATCACATTGTAGCCATGTGTTTCCCTGAGCATCTTTTATCTCAAGGCTTATTAATGAATCCTTGTCAGGCATACGAATATAACCCCGAGCCTCTGGCGGTGGAAGCCCAATGCCTTCGCGGAGAATACGTTTCCAATCGATCGAAGCATCCGGAGACAAAACCACTGTGAGATTTGCGGGTTGTTCTTGAATAGCTCTGAGTAAATCTTCTGTGGAGTGGCAGTTTTGTATAACCCGAGGCTCATAATGGTTTTCTCGTACGGGAGAGAGCAAATCTGTTGTCATAAGAGGCACTGCCATAACAGGAAGAAAAACTTCTTCAACGCGTCTACAAGCAGGGTTGGAGGGAAGAATGAGTTTGTGGATGAGACCGAGAAAAGCGGATCGATGGGAAACGCCTGTTGTTCCTGAAATTTTTTCAGCCTCGGATCGCAAAGTATCTAAATCGGATACCAGAGATAAGGCGACAATACGTCTGATTTCCCAGGTGACTTTTGTCACTTGCAGCACGGCTTCCTGCAGATGACCTTCTTCTAATGCCTCTTGTGCTCTATGGAGTCGACGCATGGCATGAAACTGGCGAAAGTTTTTTTCTAAAACAGCTTTTTCAGGTTGCTGACGGTAATAGTGATCATCAAAAAATAAAAGTTCTGCCCTTTGATCCGGAGTGAGCAAGTGCCATTTTTTCTTGTCGTAATTTTCCAACGTTGTTCCGGCAACGAGCCCCTCTAAGGCGGCATCATAAGCATGGTCTGCGACTTCATGAGGTTGGCCCCCAGAGAGGGCTTGTTGTCCCTTGTGAATATTTTCAAAGATGACTCTTGCCTCTGCAGTCAAATGATCCATGGGAAGTGATAAGGCCGTTAATCTTTCTAAGAGGATTTCCAGCACTTGAATTCTCGCAAGAACTGCTGCCGGATTAAAAAGAACAAGTTTGAAGCGGTCCATCAGGAGTGCTTTCAAAAATTCTCCGGTTCCTAAGGTCCACCCTGAGGAATGTGGTGATCCTGGAGCTTGAGCAGGAGGGGGAGCGGATAAGCGAGCAGGGCCTGTTGTTGATGAATCGCTTACACCACTTGCGGTCATTCTTGTAAAGTCGTCTGGGTTGGGTGGTCGATAAGGGTTTTGAGCCATAGACTTGGGGGTTGGTGCAGGAGGAAAAAAGGGTGGCAGGATTCTTCTAAAAATATTTGTAATTGCCGATGACATTATCTCTTCATCGACTTCTCTGATAAAAAAGTTTCGGATTTTTTTGGTTTTTTGAATGATTTATAAATCACCCCAACCCCCCCTTTTTTTAAGGGGGGTAAGGGAGATTAGTGAAGATTATCGGCAGCTCTCAAGAGCAGGCAGTTGGATGATTTTTCCTTCATAAGTGACATCGGCTGTGCCGCACGTGCCGGTTGTACTTCCTGTGAAGGTGATGGTGCCACTTCCCAAACTCTTAGAGCTGACATTATCCGTGACAGAAATGTTGAAAGTTCCAGATAGTGGAGCACATTCGCATTGGTTGTAGTCATAGTGAACTTTATCAAACGTTTCATGGACGGTAAATTTGGCCAGGTTGTGAGAGACATCCAATTCTCCCGTATTCACCGTACGAATAGGAGACTTGTCT
>OBEQ012575983.1_pt1 | contig 10466 bp, 1 predicted proteins | sample 1670901 | NCBI WGS metagenome assembly OBEQ01 (sample SAMEA104232315, study PRJEB22302) | groundwater metagenome | biome: forest; feature: aquifer; material: groundwater | place: USA | collected 2011-08-07 | depth 5.4 m | reverse complement strand
ATAAAGATATAGAAAGATAAAGTAATTATTACCTAAACCTTACGTCTTAGAGTTCATACCTTCCATGATTAGTGATGCCCCTATCTGGGAATAAGAAATATACCTAAATTATGTCTCAAGAAAAATACCAATCAATAGAAAAAGTTAATAAAGAATTAAAAGAAACTTTACTAAACAAAATTTTTGAATTACAAGGAAGTTCGTTTGATCCTAAAGAACAAGTTAGTACCTTGATAAATTTTGTACAGTCTTTATTTGAAATTGAAAGTATAGCAATTTATGCCAATTTTGCTGGTCAGGAAATGAACCTAATAAATGCACAGTCCAGTACAAAGCAATATGCACTTCTGGGAAGCATTCTTGAAAGTCTTTCAGACCAGGTAAATCTAAGAGATTCAAGATTTTATAATAGTCTAATTTCAATTTCTGAACTTAACATAAACAATATATCTGAAGCAGACTTAAATACCTATATCTACCCTATAGTTTCACCACTTGCAAAACAAATTTATGGAATTATTTTAATTAAAAATCCAAAAGAACTATCTAGTGGTGAAACAAAAAAACTACTTTTGTTTATACTAAACTATATTATAAAAATTATTGAAGAGGCAGACTTAGCAAGCCAGGTTAAATCAAAAGAAGACAAGCTTCTTCTTTTGTCCAGACTGTCCAATTCTTTAAAAGGACTTTTAAAGCCTGAAAAAGCAATTGAAATAGTACTTAAGGAAATTCATAGATTCTTAAAATTGGATAGTATTTATTTTATAAAATGGATAAACCCGGAAAAAAGGTTAGAGTTTGCACAGGAACTTGTTAACAATAAACAAAATTCCTTACTTAGATTTACTCACAAAGCTACTAATAAAAATCCTATAATCAAGCTCTTATACAAGAATCAATATGTTACTTATAAAAACAAAAATGTAAGAAGAGTAGCAAATATCTTTCTAAACAAAAAACAGCCCTCAACATTTTGTATTATCCCTGTAATAATACGAAATGAGCTCCTTGGTGGAATTGTATGCGTAAACACCTCATCATCAAATGTTATTAATACTGAAGATCTTAGGATTACACAAGATATAGCTGGTCAACTTGCAGTTATACTAAATCAATCCAGTTTATATGAAGAAAGTCTTTCTACTGCTCAAAGAGAGTTTTTGCTTAATTCAATAACTACAATGATAAGAGATACTCTGGAAGTAAGTGGAGTCCTTGAAAAAACAGCAAGAGAAATCGGTCAGGTCTTTGGTGTAAATGCCTGTGGAGCTTTTATGCTAAAAGAAGATGAGTCTGGTTTTGTAGCAAAATCAATATGGGCTACACAAGAAGAATATAAAACCAAACTGGCACAATTACCTCTGGATTATAATTTGTGGGAAAATAAAAAAACATCATTAATACCAGATCCTATTACACAAAGCATTGCTATTTCAAATCTGGATATAAAATCCCAGAATGTAGTAAAAGAACTAATTTTTGAGCTTGGTTGTAAATCTTACTTAGCATGCTCATTAAACAAAGGTGATAGAACAATTGGGGTATTAGTATTGGCTCAGTTTGAAAATTACAGAAATTGGACAAGCTCTGAAGTCCAGCTTCTGGAAGCTATTACAGATCAGGTGGAAATGGCGTTGTCACAGGCAGAACTTCATGAGCATGTTCAACAAACAGAAAGACAAATGAATCTACTACACCAGGTAAGTACAGCGATTAGAGACAGTCTCAACCTATCAACTGTTATGGCAAGAGCTGCAGAAGATTTGGGTGAAATATTTTCTTCAAGCAGATGTTTTATAAGAAGATTAAAAACCACAAATCCATTAGTAGTTCTTGCAACAGAAAAAGAATATTTAAATAAAGAACATAATGTAGATAAAGCTGCAGATTTAATTCTTGATTTTGAACAGGAATGGCTGGAGTCATTGAATAATCTGCCTGAAGTAGAGCGTGCAAACTCACTTCTCCAAATTATAGATATTCCAACAAGATATAAAAATAGTCAGGGACTTCTTAAATCAATTATAGAAACCATTAAATTAAAAAGCTTTTTAGCAGTACCACTAGTAGCACGGGGGCAGGTTATTGGTTCGCTTTGTGTTCACCAGTGTGATAGGAATAGAAAATTTACAGAAAATGAAATTGAGTTTGCACGAAGAGTAGCATCAGAAGCTTCAGTTGCAGTGCTTAATGCAGACCTGTTTAGTAAAGTCGAATATCAGGCCCAAAGAGATGGACTTACAGGTTTGTATAATCATGGTTACTTTCAAACTGCTATTTATCATGAAACTGAGCGGGCAAAAAGAACAGGTTCTAATATGTCTGTAATTTCTGTAGACTTAGATCACTTAAAACCTATTAATGATAAATTTGGACATAAAGCAGGGGATGAAGCGATTACACTTGTAGCAGGAAAATTACAACAGTGTTTACGCCAAATGGATATAGTAGCAAGAGCTGGTGGTGATGAATTCTCAATACTGCTACCAGAAACGAACTTAGACATAGCAGAACAAATTGCAAAAAGAATTTTAGAAACTTTAAATCGAACAATTCATCCCCAATGGGGCCCACTAAGTGCAAGTATTGGTGTAAGTGGAACTCCGCATGAAGAAAGAAATAAAGATATTATTATGAAGGCCGCAGATGACTCAATGTATGTTTCAAAAAAAGAAGGAAGAAATCGAGTTACGACATCTAAAAAACTAGACGAATTAGGTCCAATTGAACAAAAACCCATAAGCCGGGGAGAAGGAATGAGTTAATAAATTTCAATTGATTTAACTAATACTTAACTCTTTTAGGGCTAACCCTTTTACAACTACAAAACAATTTTATCTTTTTACATGGTTAATCTTTAAGTAATTTAATCACATAGATATTTAAACTTTGATTAACCAAGCTTAGGTTATATGGGCATATTAGGGATAGCAGTACCAATTGGTTTTGCTATTAATAATCCTAAATAACTAATTTAAATACAAAATAAAAACTTTGTATTTTACTTAGTTTGGCCATATTTTTATTATTAATGAATAAATTAGACAAAATTAAAATCTTAAAATCAGCCTTGAGCTTAGTATTTATCTTTTTGTTCAATCTTCCTACGCTTGCTGCTTTAAATATTAATTATGGAAATCTTTTTGTCTTGCCAGAATTAGATAATAAGACTAGTGAAAAAGAACTACTTGCTCAAAACACTAACACAGCGGAAAGCTTAGAAGACAACACGGAAGAAGATACAAAGGAGCCTGAAAGCCATATTAGATTTCAAGAAGCGGATACTGCTACTGCTGAAACAACTACTGAAACTGCTGCAGGATCACAAGGCAGTTCAGGAGAGGTATCTCCACAAGCTTCTAGCAGTGGTGTTCAGATTAATACTTCTGTTATACCAACAGTACTACCTACATCTGAACAATCTTCTAACAGTACTCAGTGTACATATAACACTGATTGTCCTAATGGGCAGACTTGTAACAATGGGCAATGTATTCAAGATGTGGGTTCTTCTACCTCTTCAAGCTCATCAGGAAATACATTGGCTAGTTCCTCTTCTGACAGTACTTTACAAGCTCCTATTTTAAATTATGTAGGTTTTGCTACCTATCTACCTTATAATTTATATGTATCTTATGCCAAACTTGGGGGAGCCTGCGCAGTTCTTAAATCTGCTTCTAATCAAGAACTTATTTCACATAACGATCTTTGTCCTGACGGAAGTTTTTATGCTGCTTTACTCACAACTAATCTTGATTCTTCTATTCAAGCTGGTTCTCAAGTTAAACTCTGTTATAAAGATTTTCCAAATATTTGTAGTCAATTAGTTACTATTAGCGGAGAGCGTATAGAAGCTATTACTAATCAGTGTCCTCTTAGCAGCAGCAGCAATTTTAATAGCACTGCTTTATGCAATGGTGATCAAATTTGTTGTAATGGTAATATTCCTAAATGTCCTGGTGGAAATTTACAATGTGGTTTATCTGCTGGAAGGACCGGTGCAATAACCCTTAACTGTTGTACAGATAAGGGTTGTTCTGCTAATGTAACTTGTACTCCATTAGCAACCTGTACCGATACAGATGGCGGAGAAAATTATGGAGTAAAGGGTTCTATATTACTGGGTAATGCTATCTATTCTGACCAATGTAGAATTAAAGATCCAATAACCCAAAGTGCAACAACAGTTTCTGAATGCTCTGGAAAAGATTGTTACTTAGTTGAAGCTAAATGTGATGGAGATACTAATAGTAGTACTACAATTCAGTGTTCATCATGTAAGGATGGAGCTTGTTTAGAATCATCTAGTTCATCAGGCAGCAGCTCCACAATTACAATAACTACTGACTCTCAGTTGCCACCAGTAATAGCAGGGGTGGAATATTATTCTCCTCTAACTATAGGAGCAACTGGAGGACAAGGTTCTCTTTGGTTTCGTTTATTAAATGGCAGACTGTTGTCAATAGATCAAAACACTGGCAGATTACATACATCAGAAGCTGGTACATTTAACTTTACTGTTGCAGTTAGTGACTATGTAGGGAACATAGCACAGAAGGAATTTTCTCTAACTGTATTGCCAGGTGCAAACTGTCCACTCTGCCCAGCTTCAACAAATTGTACTCTCAATGCCGTTCTTGGTGATAATAATCTCCAGTATTATGCTCCAATAACTTGTCAAAGAGTTAATTACGATAGTAAGGCTGAGTATTTAGAAAAAGTATGTGGATGTAGCTTTGCTTCTAGTAGCTCTTCTGGTTGTCCTTTTGTTATAACAGAAAAAGTGGAAAAATTACCTAATGGTCGAAGTTATACTTCAGCAGTATGGGATCCAGTAAGAAATAAAGCTTATATCTTTGGTGGAGTTGGTATGAGTGCTATTGGTGGTATTGGTGTTGCAAATTATGTCTTAGGTGAAATACTTGAATATGATCCTGCATCCAAGAATATTACTAAAGTTGCTGATCTTCCATCACCAAGATCTAGTACTTCAGCAGTATGGGACCCAGTAAGAAATAAAGCTTATATCTTTGGTGGTTTTGGTATTGGTGCAAAGGGTGAATTTGCACCTTCTATAAGTGATATTGTTGAATTTAATCCAGATACAAAATCAGCTTATGTAATTGCAAACTTACCTTATCAAAAAGGTGCTACAAGTAGTGTTTGGGATACTAAAAATAATGTGGCTTATATCTTTGGTGGTTATAAATTTGGGTATAGTGGTGGGGACGAGTATCTTGATTCAGAATTTAATCCTGCTACAAAATCTACAAGAGTACTTGTTACTCCACAAGTAGTGAAAGATGCAAGAGGTTGGGGGCAATGGCCTGAATACGGCAATCTTTTTGCAGCCTGGGATCCAGTTAAAAATAAGGTACATCTTAAAAGTGGAAAGAAAGGTTATGTAGGAATCTTAGAATTTGATCCATCTACAGGTTTGACGAATGCTCTACTTAATCCATCTGGAAGTTTTACAAGTGCTCTAACTGATTCATCTACAGAAACTAATGATATTCAGTTAGATGCATTAAGCATAGCAGCCAACTCTGGCGGTAAAGGTGTATCTATTGCCTGGGATACTAAAAATAATATAGCTTATTTCTTTGGTGGTGATGATCTTGATCCCTATTCTGGAAATAGTATTTTTAAATATGTTCCTTGCGGAATACCTTCTCCCCTTTCAGTATCTACTTTTGGATACCCTTCTAGACCCCCTTTTGGATTAAAGGTTCAAGGTGGAACCTCTCCTTATACCTGGTCTTGGTACACTACACCTCCTTCTCAATGTTCTCTACGCGATGGTAATTATAACTACATTCATATCTCTGATCAGTGTGATGAAAAGAAACTCTATGTTAAAGTTACTGATTCATCAAATCAATCAACAGCAGTTGTTCTTCATACTTATGGATCTCCTCAGGGAGCTTCTCCTGTTACTTATCCAATTGATGGCTCAGATTTAACTAAAGAGAACTGTACTTTGGTTTGTAAAGATGGACTAACTTCATATTGTCCAGGTGCAAGACCAAAAATCAATTGCTCTACAAACAAATGTTGCACTGATAATACTTTTACAGATTGTGTTTCACCGATTTGCTTAGCTTCTTCCAGTTCTTCATCCTCCTCCAGTTCATCATCAGGTTCACTACTCTGTATGTCAAATAGTGATTGTAGTAGTGGACAAATTTGTTTAGATGGTCAATGTATCTCAGTAAATTGGGGTTCATCAAGTTCAAGCAGCTCATCAGGAAGTATGTCTATAAGTTCTTCTTCTTCAGGTATGTTGACTGGTAGTTGTCAACCAAACACAACATCCAATACACCATTAAGCTGGAATGATGCAAATAGTTTCTGCCAAACAGCTAACGGTAAGCTCCCATCTGTAAATGAGTTTCCTATAAATGCACCTGCTGAAAAGTATTATTGGTCAAGCAACTGTAATAATAATGTGAGTGGTGTAACTTTTTGTACCTATGCATCTCCCAGTGCTAATTTTGCCAGTTCTGCACAATCTTCTTCAAATCCTGGCAATGTTTATGCCTACTGCATTTGCCAATCCTCAAGCTCATCTTCTGGTTCAGTAAAGTCTAGTCCATCTTCTTCTTCAAGCAGTGGAACAACAACTTTGCCTGGCTCTAGTAGTTCTTCTAGTGGCACTATAATTATCTCTTCAAGCTCAGGAGGAATGTCTATAAGCTCAACTTCTGGTGGAGCCATAGGTAATACCTGCATATCAGAACAATGGGCTTCTTCTGTAAAAGGTTTCAGTACACAATACAATACAACTACATACTCATCAGAACTTGCTACTGGTTCTAGTGATTGTACTTGTACATCTTGTGCTAGTAATAACTGTTCATGTAGAGGGAAAGCATGGGTTCCTGCTCAAAGTAGTAGTAGTCAGTTTATTGATCTTGGATTTTCAACACCATCACAAGCAAATTCTATTGTTATCAGTGAAGCATATAAATTAGGAGCAGTTAAAAAAGTAATTGCTTATGATAATGACAATATCGCACACACTCTTTTTGAAAACGCTACTGATACTGCTAGCTGTAATAATGATGATCTAACCATCTCATTCCCAAAAACAAATTATTTAATATCTCATGTCCGAGTTGAAACTGAAGATTCTGGATATGAAGGAATTGATGCTGTCAAACTACTTTGTTTACCAAGACTTGATTTACCACCTCTATTACTTTCAGATATTGCACTAAGTAGTAAAGCAGATTTTGAAGCAAAACCACATAGTTCACTAAATGAAAGCCCTTCATTAACTCCACAAAACACTTATGATGGGCAATCATACTCAAAACTTTATTCACTTGATATTTCATTAAAACCAACAGGTTCTCAAGGTAAAGAAATGAGAACAAGGCTTAGTTTAGCTAATCTCCCACAAGATCTAGATTTAGATAAATTACAAGTGCTACATTATGATGAAACAAATACATGGGTAAAAGCAAATTATCAAACTGATAAAGCTAAGAAGTTTATCTATGCAAAAGCTACATCGTTATCACCATTTGTGCTTGTTACTCCAACTGATTATTTAACTCAATATCTTAGTTCAGCTACTAGCAGTTCTTCATCAAGCTCTGGTGGTGAAACAAGTTCAAGTAGCTCTTCTAGTTCTGGAAGTACGTCTACGAGCTCTTCTTTATCAAGCTCATCTTCTTCAAGTGGAAATATTATATCAACTACCTCATCAAGTTCTGGTGGTGAAACAATTTCAAGCTCTTCTTCTGGTACTCAAAAATCTACTTCTCCATCTTCTGGATTTCCTAAATGTGGACCGGTTTCTACAGATTTAGAATTTTATTTCAATGACTCAACAACACAAAGGCTCAATATTGGACCAACAGCTCTTACTAAAGTAGCAAGAGTAGAAACTGACCCTCTAACTTACGTTGGTAAAATAGTTAATATAAATAGTCAATTTTTAATTGAAGTTAAGATATATAGTTCAGGACTTGCAACTGTTTCTGTGGCAGAAATCTATGCTGGTGCACAAGTACCAGATTATGCTATTCCAATTAGTTCTTTAATCTCTCTCCTTAGTCCCTCACAGGTAAGACAATATCCTTCTGACCCTGTAACATTTACCCCTGATTGTTCTATGACTACGATAAGACAGCCTGTAGAATTGAGTATTAAACCTCAAGCTTATCCTTCATATCGCAATTGTACAAATTCAAAGGTGGGATTACTTTGGGTACCTGCATATTTTGAACCAATTCCATCATCGTCATCTTCTTCAAGTTCAAGTGGTGCAATTACTTCAGGATGTATTTATCAAGGTCAAGTTGTAAGTGGATGTCCTAATGGTCTTGCTTGTATCAATGGTTTTTGTGGATTTATTGATAACTTCCCATCCAGTTCTTCCAGTTCAAGCTCAGGCAGTTCTTCTTCATCAAGTTCTTCTTCTACCTCTTCGTCAGGTAATGCTTGTATAGCAGATCCTGACTGGCAATTTAATACAAAAATAAAACAAACTGCATACTATCCAGGAACCACACTTATAGCAAATCTTGATGAAGATTTAAATCCAGATTTAATTGTTGCTGGGTACTATAATTCGCTTTATACCTATAAAGGTGATGGAGCTGGTGGTTGCCAGTTATCAAATAGCTACATTACAACACCTACTAATAGCCAGGTTACTAAGTTTACCTCTATAGTTTCTGGTGATTTTAACAAAGATGATAAAACTGATATTGCTCTTGCAGTAAATGAAGACTCTGTAATTTTAATTCCTGGTAATGGTACTGGTGGATTTAGCTTCTCACCAAGCTCACTGCCAAAAACAAACTCAGAGGGTTTAAATTTGATAAAAGCTGATTTTGATAGAGATGGGTATTTAGATGTAGCAATTGTAAATCCATATGATCTTGGAGTAACAATCTTTACAAATAATAGAAATGGAGCTTTTGTAAAATCAGTGACAGTCTCAGATCCAAACGCAGTATCAGCAGTTGCTGGTGACTTTAATAATGATAGTTCACAAGATCTGGTCATAGCAAACTATCAAGATGCACGCTTGTCATTTGCAAAAAACAATGGAAATGGGACTTTTGGAACTGCAGAAACTATTCCAACTGCTTTTGCTCCTTATTCATTAGCAGTATGTGATTTTAACAGTGATAATAATTTAGATATAGTTACAGGAAATTATAGTGCAGGTACTATAGCTGTTGCCACTGGAAAAGGTAATGGTCAGTTTAATGACTTCACTATATATAATGTTTCAAGTACCCCACAAAAAGTTGTAACTGGAGATGTTAATGGAGACTGCAAATGTGATGTAATCGTACTCAGGCAATATCCAAATAATGTTGTGGTTTTTGAAAATGATGGAACTGGTAATTTAAAATCACCAAAAGAATATCCTCTTGGTATACAAACAGAAAATGATCCGGCTTCAAGTCCTGTAGATGTTATTACAAGTGATATTGATTTAGATAAAAAAGATGATGTTTTAATTACTAATTTTGCATCTAAAGATATTACTTTATTAACGAGCAAGAAACCCTCTGAATCATCTTCAAGCTCAAGTGGTTGTATGAGAGTAGGAGATGTTTGTTATTGCTCTTCGGGCAGGTTTAATTGTACCTATTCTAGTTATCTTTTTTCTTGTAATTCTACAAATGTAATTAATGGTAGTATTAATTATTTTTCTGGTTGTCCTAATCTTGATACACGTTGTTGTAATTCTTCCATGTCACTCTGTGAGCCAATTATTCAGGACTCTATTGTCTGTTTTGTTTCCTCTAGTTCAAGCAGCTCTTCTAGTTCTTCTTCCAGTGGTTTCTGCGCTAACCATTGTGATGCTCAAATAGGTTGCCATTACGAAAATACTGAATTAGATCAAAATGGTTGTGTAAGTGATTGTGGTGCTTTAGTTTGTTCATCTTCCTCTTCTTCTGGTAGACCGACATCTACATCTTCTTCTAGTGGAGGAACAAGCAATGTTTGCATATCTGCACAATGGGCAAAAACTGTAACAGGTTCTAGCACAGCTTCATTTAATGGCAATTTTGGAGGAACGGCTAAAGCATTAGGTTCTGCAGATTGTAGTTGTAATTGTTCTACTAATAATATACTTAATTGTGCTTGTACAACTGACTTAGCATGGCTTCCAGGCAGAAGATCAAACTTAGAATGGATACAGGTTCAATTTGATCAAGTGACTAATGTTACTGAAATAAACATTCATGAGGCTTATGATTTAAGATCTGTTGTTGCTTTAAAATTAATAGATATGGCTGGGCGACCTTATGATGTACCACTTGACCAGGATAATACTTATTGTTCACAAAGGGCATTTAAAGTCTCTATTCCAAACAACTTGAGAAATATATTAGTTTCAGAAGTTTATGTCGGAATAAAAAATCCAGGAATTAATTCTGGAATTGATGCAATAAAAATTATATGTGATTCATCATTATTAGGAAATACTT
>OBEQ011607492.1_pt1 | contig 10466 bp, 13 predicted proteins | sample 1670901 | NCBI WGS metagenome assembly OBEQ01 (sample SAMEA104232315, study PRJEB22302) | groundwater metagenome | biome: forest; feature: aquifer; material: groundwater | place: USA | collected 2011-08-07 | depth 5.4 m | reverse complement strand
AGTTTCCAATATGGTTAAAGAAAAATACTTGGTAACTATCAATTATGTCAAACTGCATTATTTCTGATATTAGAGATTTTGATATTATATCGTCAGTTGCTGTTATGCCCCATCTTGTTGGAACTAGTTTTCTATTTTTGCCAAACATCCCAATGCTAAAACACTTTTGAATTCTTGTTATTTCTATTCCTTTATTGTAAAGCTCCAAAACAGAATCTTGGGCCAACAAGTCCTTGTCGTAGAAAATTTTTTGTATGTTTTTATCAGATGTGGAATTTGAAAATTTAGCACTCTTGATTTCCCCTATTGGTCCGAAAGGAGGGCTTTGTCCATCAATTGATGTCACAGGAGTTGTGTTTTTTAAAAATTCAATATCGGAATCAATTGGTTTTGACGCCATTGCCACTTCTTGAAGATCTTCTATGTACTTTCCTCCAGGATTAGTTACAGAGATGTTTTGTATTCCTCTTACCAAACTCAGTCGATAGTTTACGATTTCCTCAAGACTTTTCCCAATCCAGCGTTCGGGGGAATCTAGTATCACAGTATCACCATGTATGGGTGGAAGCATTGGACCGACAGAGACCCTCGGATAACCATATGAACCGATAAAGACTGACGGAGGGCTTGAGCCGCTAATAAAATCAGAAGAAAACAGATTACCATATTTTGAGAGGTATTCATTCCAGTTTGTTTCAATAGATTTTCTAATTTCTGCTGCAGTCCGTTTCATGGTGTATCATACGAGTTCTGTCTAATAATAATAGACAATCAATGAGTACTAGCTCGTAGTTAGATTCATGTACCATATTTGAAAATGTAAAGAAATGGCAGATGCTGAATCATTTGGAATTGAAAAAGGATATGGCGCTCAAGCCATACAATGGATGAACGAACAGGCTAAAATATCAGATTGGAAGCTTGAGGCAAGGCTTTATGGTTATGAAATTACCACAAAAAATTTTGGCTCTTTTGAAATGTTTTCCTGGATTGGCGATCCCAAGGCTGCCAGAGATTTGGTAATAAGGGCAGGTAAGAGATTTAAAATCAAAGTAATCGAAGGCGGATACAAATCAAAACAGCTAATTCTGAAACTTGAACAAAGCGAATACGGGATAGTTAGAAAAGGTGATAGAATAATAGGACGTATAGAGTTTTCCTCTTCAAGATTAACAGGTAGTAAATGGACAGTAAAGTTGGAAGAAAGAAAATAAGTTTTGTAATTTATAAAATCTACAATTTGGTTCTTGCAAGCATGTGGGCAACTCGAAGTGGTTCTGGAATGGCTCCTTGGATGGTAAGTGCATTTAACAAATTTTTTGTCTCACCAATGGTACATCCTTCGATTCTTACATACAGATCATGTCCTGTGTGAAGAGAGATTTTTGTTCTTGTACCAAGCTTATGATACTCATCTATCTTGGATTGGTACGAATCAGGAAAATGATACTTTATTGCAGCTTCAATTCCTTTTGATTCCTCATATGTTACGCCAATAATTGGAATTTTCAGTGCACTCCAGATTTTTTTTATATCTACTATATTATACATAGAAATAATCAATCCAGAAATAATTAAAAAGCTAATATCATCCCTAGCTAATTTTTCGTACATTTGTAGGATAGAATCAGTGGCATCATTTCCCTCAATAGTAGTATGGCCAAAAACAAAACCATCAATGATAAAATCTCTTCTCATTACAACTCCTGCAAGTTTTGAGATTTTATCTTCTTCTCGAAAACTTTCTGCTATAGCTAGTCCGCGTAATCCTTTTTTTTCAATGTGAAGATGGTTCATCTTTTTTCTGCTTCGAAAATTTTCTGTAAACTATGCTAATTACTATAATAACAACGGCCGTGATAACTGACCAAGAACTAAATGCTACTATATCACCAATATTCATTATAAATATAATTTTTTTATGACCTTATGAATGATTATTTTTATTCACTAATCTTTAGAAGAAAACTATTCATGTTTTAACTTTCTTGAAAACACTAGAACTATTCAAGCAGCATTTAAAATAGTCAAGATGCCCAGGACTCGCTTTATCTATTCTTCCGAGTCTTACAGGACTCGAATCTTTGGGTTCAGACCTGTGAGGATCTGATACAGAATAGTTTCGACGGTAAAATTATCACTTTATTGTTTTTGAGGTTTTTTGTGTTTCGCCTTTCTTACGCTCTTCCATATCTGCTTTGTGCTTGTAAATCTCGACTGCTCCCTTAGAACCAAAGTAGAACCCTACCATAATCATGATCACAGAAGAAAAGCTAGTCAGTAGTGAATCTACAGAAGTGTTACCAGAATTTATTTTTTCAAACATTGAAAAAGCAAGAACAACAAAATATGTACAAATTAACGATGCAGCTAATGCATCACGCATTGTTCCCTTGTCACTTTTTTCATCAAGATGTCTTTTATGATATGATGAGACAGAAAGCATTCCAAAAAAAGTTATTATTCCGATGGCCGCAATAGTCCATCCAAGATTAATGTTTTGGTAATTTCTCAGTTCTAGTCCCATGACGAGAATAATAATATCTATTGCGACCACTATTGCTGCCCGTTTTGTAGTTCCCGACCAGTCTTTGCTAGAATTATCCTTGCCTGATTCACCTATTGGATTTTCGCTCATACTTTACTCAATTCATACTCTGCTAAAGATGATGTATAAGAAAGTTCTGTAAAATTTACGACTCTCAGCATATCGGTAAACGCCATCAACCAAAGCCCCAATCAGAGCGTTCCTATAACTCACTTTCATGGCCTCTCTCTCGAATGCTGGTGAGAGATGAGTTAATGCATCTATCGTGTCATTTACTAACTGTTCAGGTCTCTTATGCATTTTTTTGGAAATTTCTTGGAAATTTGCAAAATGGAAACGTTGTCATCGAAAAATAGGGCTCGCACCCAAGAAAAAGGGGCTCGCATAGACAGGCTAAGCGAGACCGAAGTGTCTCGTCTAGCCAGAGAAAGCGGGCCCGATGGTTCTCGCTGGCACTTTTAGAGTGTAGGTGTAAGTTTCCACAAGGGAATTGTAGTGTCCCTACTCTCATCTACTGAATAACTATCTGCATTATCAATTTTGAATTTTCCCGCATTGATTTCCTGTGAAATAATATGTTTTACTGGATCTGTTATTCCAAGTTCACCTTTGCCAAATTTTTTCTCCACTTTAAAGACTAGGTTCACTCCAAAAGCATTGACATCAAAGTTTTCCATATCAAAATAGATCTCGCTTAGATGAATGATTGTTGTATAGTGGTACTGATGGAAATCATGCTTTCCTACTTTCCTGCAAGTTTCATTGTGATGTCTACATGATTCATCCACTTGCTTTTTCCATTCCATGATATCCGCAAAATTTCTAAATAGAAATAATACTCCATCTCCTATGGACTTGATAAATACAACCAGATTTCTTTGTCTAGTGTTTAAGGTTTCCTTTGTAATCTGTATGAATTTTTTTATCCATTCAGTGAATGCGGCACCACCTATTTTTGATGATACAACGGTTGATCCTGCAAGGTCGATTAATACAACATAATACAATCCATCTCTAAGTTTGTGTTTCTTACCTGCATTTACGATACCCACCTGCATTTCGAGATTTTTCATCTGCATCTTGTCTAAACCCCGCTTGACAATCTTCTTTAACTGGGAAAGATCTACTCCGATGCGAGATGCTTCTGATCCTAAATAAATCTCTAACTGTATCAACCCGTCTATTGCAATTTTGTAGTAATTATCATCAGCACCTCTCTTAGTACCTTGGATTAATCTTTCCTTTTCCAAGGCAACACAAAGATGCTTTACATCAGTTTTATCGATACCACAATCTTCAGCAATTGTAATGTCAGAAAAGAATTCGTCTGGAGATTTAGTGAACTTGTCTCCCAGAAAGTGCAGTATTTTTCGCTTATGGGTTTCATTTGCGCTCATCTGTAACCTAATTGTTATGTCCAGATATTTAAGAAAACCCTATAGAATTTACAAAAATTAAATCAAGCCTTTCCAGTCTTTGACCAACTAATCTCTTCCTAGTTTGTTTTTCATAAAAGGACCAACTCTTTTCCAGCAATAATCAAAATAATCAAGGCACCATCTAGAAAATCTTCATCTTTGCCCCAAAATGCCTGACTCAGGTCAGCTTCGTCTCGAGTTATAGGAAGCATGATACATGTCTCTTTTTCGTTTTGAATAACAACAGTTTGTACGGTCTGCATCATCTTTCTTTCTATTTTACCTTCTTGGCAAGAATCTCTATTATGTCCTAAGTGTAAGGAACCTCAAATAAAACATCACAGAGATACTTGTCAGCATTCTTGTAAATCTTGCCCCATTTCTCCAATACTTTGACAAATCCCCTGATGTGTTCTACCTTTTCTAGTGATCCTATTCTTTGAAGAAACTTTTTTGGGATATCCCCAAAGTCATGATCCTTCAAATACTTGCGATTCTTTGATAAAAAATGCATTGATGGTATTTGTGAACATATGATTTTCCCGTATGTGGCTATTTGCTAGGCCTAAAGTTAGAGTATTCTATTTACTCTTTGTTTAGGATCAAAAAGCAATTTTCTTGGGATCGACGATTAGACACGTCTCCAATGCAGATACAATCCATAACATACTATCATGAATCCTAGCACCCATATTGAAATTATTGGATTAGTTCTATCGTACGAATAGATTGAGGTGAAGTAATACGACACATCACCTATTGAATTGAGTCCAAGACCCACAACCAAGAGAGCCCACGGCGAGCCAAGTTTAACACTGCGTCTAAAGACTTGGGCCCCCACTATAACCCAAGCAAAAACTTCTGTGGTTGCAGCTACATAATATGTTCCTGCAAAAAAGCCATTGAAGAATACCCGAGAATTGCCTTCATTAGATGTCAGGCTTGAATCTTTTAGGAAAAGTGTATCTATGTACATTTTCCAGTCAGTGGCTACACTTTCAGTATTAAATTTGGAGGTTTTTAAGAAAATTGGTTCGAGGTTGAGTCTAACATTTTTATCATAAATTTGTGGATAGTGTGTGGTACTGGAATTGACAGGAATCAAACCATAAGTAGAGTTTCCAATGACCAATGTTCCAGCTGTACTAGGACCATTTCTAGGAATGAGAGTGTAGTATGTTCCGTTTACCGAAATTTCTTGAGACAAAAGATCTGGAACACTTCCAGGGACAGTGACTGAAGAGTTTGGAGCGTTTATTATCGAACCAAAACAGTAAATTGATGTTATACCCAGAGGTAAGAGAATCAGTATCATCTTTTGCCTTCTTGTAAATCTCCCTCCTACTGCAAAACGCGCGTTTGTTCGCAAGTGGTAAATTGCAAGTGGGTAGAATGAAGCGAAGAATATATCAGGATAGTAAGGATACGGGTTTAATATTTTGGAATACATCGCAAAGTAATTGTAAAGAACATCTCCGAGCCAGCCTACCCCATATGCGAAGGCCAAGGCCGTATAGGACCTGCCAAAGATTCTTGAGCCCCAAAGTTTTCTTGCCACGAAGAACGCAAAGATAGCAGGAGCTGCATACGCCAAGTTAAAGATGAAATTAAAGAAGTTCAGTTGATAATCGATTTGAGGTTCGATGGAATTTGCAAAAGCAAATAGTAAAACAGAGATACAGATTGCAACTATGACATAATAATTGATAGCCTTTTTAGTTGAAGATTTTTCCTCTTCCCCAGTCGTCTCCATTATTATTCTCATAGGTGGAAATGTATTTAAGAATTAGAGATTAGTGCATAAAATGCAAGTCACATCTAGGCAGACAATTAAAAAGTATTTGAGATTAAAGTATATCTGATTGTTTGTATTCCCTTGCAGTTGCCGCTAGCTTTTTTAATCTTTTAAATCTTTTGAGTACAAAGGCTGCAGTTTCTTGTACATCGTATATTGGGTCTTTCATTGCTTTTGAAATCATCTCTTGTGAATCAAATGCACGCATAAGTCCCAAAGATTCTATGGCCTCGTGTCTTGCAATAATACTCTTATCATAAAATGCGGTGTGAATCAAATCTGGGATTTTATTTCTCATGTTTCGAGCGGCAATCTGAAAGCAGGCCTCATGCTTTACCACACCATTATCATCGTTTCGCATGACCCAAGTCATCAAGTCTGCTATTTCTCCGAAAATTGGACTGTCATTGCTCGTATTTTCAGCTATTTCTCCTGCAATATATACAGCATCCCATCTAAGAGACTCATCCTTTGAGGTTTTTATAATCGAGGTACATTTGTCAAGCCGTTTCTTCACGGGAAGTTGTCTTAGATTGCGCTCATCTAGAATGTGAATCGGCATTTTAGAACGGGAAAGTAAGAAAAGATTAGTAAATAAAGATTATCATAGTCGATAACAGTTCTGCTAATCAGAATAATTTTACAGTACTTGTCGATGGACAAAATGGACAGTACACGCAATCCTTTGATAATGGCCACAGAATGATTACAATTCCATTTCACGCAAGCAGTTATACAATCGAGCTAGTTGGCCAGCATTGAACAACACAAGATGCTCAAAACATGCAGATGATGTACTTGTAAGACATGAATCTCTTGAAGCTTTGGGATTGTTGAAGACTGACGAATTTAAAGACATGATTCAGGCGTGTTTGAAAGATCCTGCCAAAGAAGTTAGAGAAACAACTGATAAAGAATACCTCTATTCATGTTCTAGTTTACCTTCTTGAAAGATATTGGAATTATCCCAGCAGAATTTGAAATAGTCAAGGCACCATTCGTGAAAATCAGAATCAGCACTATAAAACATTTCACTCATATCAACATCACCTCCTAATTTTGGGAACACCAGACATGCTTCTTTCTCATTCAATACAACAACAATTTGTACAGTTTTTTTCATTCTTCTTTCAATGAGGCCTTGTTCTATGAATTTTTTAAAACCAAGTTTTTCAAGAACTTGTTTTCTTTCTTTGGGAATAATAGATAACTCGGAAAATATTGAACTTACTTTCACTCCGTTACTGAGCTTCTTTGATAGCGGTTCTAATAAATCGCTGGTATATGGAACTTCAAATAAAATATTACAGATGTATTCATTGGAATTTTTGTATATTTCCTTCCACTGTTCTAATACTTTAACAAATCCTTTGATGTGTTGACCAGTCACAAGTGCACCAATTCTTTGAAGAAATTTTTGTGGAAGATCCCCAAAGTCGTGATTCCCAAAGTATTTTTTGTTTTGTGATAAAAATGCCAACGACGGAATTTGACTACAAATTATTTTACCATATGTAGTAATAGTATAACCGCCGTCAGGTTCTTTGACAATTAGATCTGCTTTTACAAGGCGTTCAAAGTTTCGGTACACTTCAGGTACTGTCGCATTAAGCTCTTTTGCAATTTTAGAGACCATTGACTTTTTATCATAAAGCCGTAAGAGTATCCCAAGACGTTGTTGGCTGGCTAACTCTAAAAAATCATCTGCTGTTTTTTCATAATCGTAATTCACATTCTACCATTTTACACTCTTAGAATCTAAATCTTGCTTACCGTCATGATTCTGGCCAATTCGAACCGCAATTTGGGCATGTACCCCTCAGTCCCTTATATTGGCGTACAAAAGTTATGAATGCCTTCACGTACCCACATCCCTGACATTCAACATACCCATATCAATCCATGATAATTCTCTATGTTCCCGCAATATGAGTAAGACTATGTAGAATAGCTAAGTATTTACAAAATCAGCTAAATTGATCTTATCAATTCATTGTTACCTTTTAACAACCATGAGTAAATTGTCTAACTCGCAGACCGAAGAATATCTCAACAACGCAAAACCAGAACTTGCTAGACTTTTAAGAAATACACTTTATAATGAAATTACATTTTCGGGAAACTACATAAGTTGTTGTGTCGGGATAGTAGATGCAGTAAATTCTACCAACATTTCAGCTAAACTGGTTAATGGAAAATTGTGTAAATATTATAGCATTTTTTTAAACGCAATGGCAGTTATTGCAAGAGAATTTGGTGCTGTTGTAGTCAAGAATGTAGGTGATAGTCTTTTGTATTATTTTCCACAAACTTTAGATGGTTACAGTAAGTCAGCATTGAAAGACATGCTAGAATGCAATTTAACAATGATAGAATCACACCTAATAATCAACAAAAAAATGCTGGAGGAGAACTTGCCATCTGTAAATTACCGAGTCAGTGTAGACTATGGCAATGTAATGATCGCAAAATCATTGAACACATCAAATGATGACATTTTTGGTGCAACGGTAAACCTTTGTGCAAAGATAAACTCCAAGGCTGCACCAAATAGTATTGTCATAGGAGGAGATCTACATCAAATCGTAAAAAATTTTGGCGAATATGATTTCAATTTAATATCTTCGTATTCATCAGGATTGAAACTCGAATACCCAATATACACCATTATGCGAAGTAAATCCAGACGGTGGTTTTAGACAATAATTTAATAGAATAAAACAAATTCAAAAATTATTACCGAATATCTCAATGGATTAATTGTCTTGTTTGTGTTACTATAGTATTTCTAGTGAATCGAACTGATCCTGATGGTCTGCCATGTAGAAAGTTATTGGATTCGAATCAAGTTCTATCCATTCAGATTCACCCTTATACGGCAAATAATCTTCAACGTAGACACCACTTGAACCCAACAGTCTAACCATCAAATTTTTTTTATTTAGCACCTCAAATGGAAGTCTGATTACTTTGCCACGCCTTTCATTTTGGATGTTAATGGTGTATTCATTTCCTTGGTATTCTGCTTTTCCTTTAAAATAACTCGCATAGATGTTAAAGTGTTTAATTTTGATTTTTAATGTACTATCAACCATATTTGTTCCCTATTCATCTATTCAAGGAAGCGATTGTAGATAAATGAATAAAAATATGTTTTTTGAAATCCAGCAGTTTTTTAATCTCACCTTGAATATTTTCCCATCAGTGTAGCTTGTTCCAAAATATGACCATTCATATACTGTATCAGTTTTTCTTTTGTTGAACCGTCACTAAGTTCGAGCATAGTATCTAGTGCATATAGTTTGAAAAAATACCGATGGATTCCAGATGGTGGACATGGTCCTCCATAACCAGTAGTGCCAAAAACTGTAATTCCTTGTGGAAAATCAATTTTTTCTCCTTTTGCAAATTGAGATTTTTGTGGATGGATATTCCATACAATCCAATGTGTCACCGTTCCACGTGGAGCATCGGGGTCCTCTACTACTAGTGCAAGGCTTTGAGTATTTTTTGGCACATTAGTTATTGTCAAGGGAGGAGAGATGTTAGATCCATCACAGGTATATTCTGAAGGGATTGTTCCATTATTTTCAAATGCTGAGCTTGATAAAACCATTACTTGTTCTGTTTTAATTTTCATTATTCCAATTTGTATCAAATATTGAATTCCTTTAACAAAATCATTATCAGATATTGTACCGTTTGCCCACCAACCAGCATTGTTTTTAATCCAAATTGGAATCTGTTGTGAAGATCCAGTCTCTGATTGAGTTTGAGGGATTTTCATTATTCCAACTTGTATCAAATATTGAATTCCTTTAACAAAATCATCGTTTCCAATTTGTCCTTCTGACCACCACTTGGCATTGTTTTTTACCCATGGCGGTATCTGTAGTTCTTCAGAAAATGATTTGTTTGAAAATAAAAGAACAGTAAATATTGTAAATAGTATCAGAAGACCAAAAATTCGTCTAGATTCCACAGAGTAAATTATCAAATGGTTTTAGATAAATTCGATCAGGATGGGACAAGATAGTTACCCGTTTCCACTCAATGACCAGTTTCCGTTAATCTGGCTTTCAGGACTCGTACTGTTATTGGTGTCAAACCGTAATCTCCTTCAAGGAAGGAAGATGATTGTACAAGTATTTCTATTTCCAAAGTATTATTACAGTTAACACATCGAAGATATTCCAAGCTAAAATGGTGCATTTTAGATAAAAAGTAGCATGTCGGCTTGGATTAAATCTATAACGAAATAGCTTTTGGCACAGGAGCTTATGATATACTTATTCTGTGAGTTTTCCTTCTTGAAAAACGCCAGAACCATACCAACAATACCTAAAGTAATCTAGGCACCATTCGTGGAAAAGGAGGTCATTGCTATAGAACATTTCTCTCATATCAGCCGTCCCATCAAGGGTAGGAAAGATCACACATGCTTCCTTTTCATTTAAAACAACAACGACGCTAACATCTTTTTTCATTTTTCTTTCAACTAACCCTTTCTCTAAAAGACTTTTCATGCCAAGTTTGGCTAAAAGTTCTTTTCTTCCTTTTGGCACAATTACCATTTCTGAGAAAATATAGTTTAATTTGGCTCCATGCTTTACTCTGTTAAGAATGGGCTCAATTAGATCAAGAGGTACTTCAGTAAAAATTTGATAAATGTATTCATCGGCGTTTTTGTATATTGACTTCCATT